>Ga0209540_10001168_pt1 | contig 20795 bp, 12 predicted proteins | sample BarGraIncu01121A_FD_184501 | JGI IMG/M metagenome (GOLD analysis project Ga0209540, IMG submission 184501) | Arctic peat soil microbial communities from Barrow, Alaska - Barrow Graham LP Incubations 011-21A (SPAdes) (version 2) | ecosystem: Environmental > Terrestrial > Soil > Wetlands > Peat... | reverse complement strand
CGAAAATCAGAATGAGTCCAGTGAATGAGGTCGTAAGATTTCATAAGCACAATAGCGCGGTTATTACCCCACCCATACTTTTCGGCAGGTCGTTCGAATTCAGTGTCGCGGAAACCGGCACGTTTGCCAAATACATGTAAATCTGTCATTGCCAGGTAAAATGCACCATCAGGTCCACGGGTAATGTGTGGATCGCGAACACCTTTTTGCTCAGCCAATTCAGAGCCAATAAATACCGGTTGTCCACTATTTACATCCGTAAATGTATAGCCATCCGGGCTGATGGCAAAATAAGCAGACTGAGTCTGGTCCTTAAAATACACCAACAAATACCCGGACAGATCTTTCTCATTGAATTTTGGGGCTTTTGTGAGTTTAGACACAATAACGATACCGGTTGCAGCAGGTGCAACAGCTTTAGTTTCCTGTGCAATTGTGTTACTTGCAACAAATAATCCTGAAAAAACCATCAGGATGGGGAAAAGTTTATGTCTCATACGTTTATTTGTTAATTTTAGTTATTCTCAGTGCTGTAAAAGGTTTTTGAGGGAGTTGAATCAGACTTTTTCCACTAAACTCCCCTTTTAGTTTTGTTATCGTCATATCCCAGGCATTTATAATTTCGACATTATATTTATAATTTTGGGGTAAAATAACAATCTGACTGCGTGGCTGATCCAGATTATAATAGTTCAGATAGTATTCATCTTTATATGCTACGGCAGAATAAGGCATCCACCAGTCATAATTAACCACAGGCCGCAAGTAACCCGGTGCAGTTTCGATTATATTCTTTAGGAACTTTATTCTTTCCTGACTTTGTCCGCGGAGTACGCCTCCTTTTGACCACCATAAAACATCGCTTGATTCATTTCCCCATTTGACAGGATTTTCGGTAACGTAGGTTTCTCCATGCCCAACAAAACCTCCATTGGTAACACCCCGCCAAAACTTATTTACCAATTCTTCGGCAGTCAGATTTCCCCATGACCAATTTATATTTCCTTCATACCTGCATTCATCGTAAATTACCGGTTTTTTGTATTTTCGCCTTAACTCCTTTGCCTTAAAAGTTTCCTCGTTCTGGATACTGGCATGGGTAATTAAAGGATTTGTATGGTCATAAACCTTACTTCCGTTGTGAATACCGCGCAGGTGATTATATGGATCTTTTTCAGCAAATAGCTTTATAAAATGATCCCAATCTTCCGGTTTCTTTTCGGTCATGAAATCGTATTCGTTGGCCATACTCCACCAAACATTTTTATAGGCTGCAAAGCGGGCAATGATGTAATTGATATAGAGATCGTCCGTTTTTCTGTCCATTTTTCTGAACCCCCATCGGTCGTATGGATGAAAAACGATTAAATCGGCTTCTATGCCTAATGAATCTAGTTGGGCTATCCGTTTCTCGATATTTTGAAAATATGCAGGGTTAAAGCGTGTGTAATCCCAGGCAGTTAAAGGTTTGCCTTCGAAAGGATATAAGAGAGGCTCATTTTTATTCCAGTCATAATCTTTCGGGAAAATACACATGCGCATTTTATTGAAATACCCATGCGAAAGGGTTTGTAAGGTTTGTTTGGCAAGGCTGTCGCCCTGATGAACCCAGGCATAGCAGGTTGTACCAAATGGATAATAAGGTTTATTGTCGGAATAGGCAAAATTGAAAGTATCTTTCACTACTACCGGTCCGTGATTATTGGCTGTATTGGATATACATTCAAATTTTCCTTTTTTATTACGAAGCGATTTTAAATTGCTTGATGTAATATAAGTCCATGAGCCGGTTTCCTGCGGCATAAACCGTATTTTATAGATGCCATTTCCGTCATAAAAACCGCTAATTGTTTTTTTAATTGCTCCGTTGCTAAAGTCGGCACTAAGTTGCACGTCTACAAACGGATTTCTGCCGGATTCTCCCTTAATAACTATTTCAAAGATGCGCCATTTTTCAACTTTTGTTTGGGCAACCAAAGGAATAGCAATGAGCAATAGTACTAAAATGGTTGTTTGTCTGATTTTCATATTTAATATGTTGTAATTAATTATACAATTTATTTCCCGGTTTCTTTCTGAAGTATATCATTCACTAACGCTGAGAGGTAGATATAACCTGCACAACCATCGACTACCACTTCATTTTCGTACCAGATATATGGCCAGTTTTCCTGATTTTCATAAAAGTCCGGTTTAATCAGATAATTTCCCGGTACCATACCGCCCGGAATAAATGTAAAGTCGGCACGATTATTACCATAAGTAACTTTTTTAGAGTTTACACCTACACCCGAAACAAACGATATGCTGGATGCCGGATGGCAACCCAATACATAATTTAAACCACGTATTGCGTATTCCTTGCTAATAATATCGGGAAAATACTGATGAAGCTTGGCATTGTTGATAGACCAATCTACCGTGGCAAAATTGCCTCCCTGAGCATAAAAACCTCCTTGGCCAAGAGGTACCCCATAAGGATTAACGTTGCTGATTGAATCAAGTTGTTTTCGGATGTTAATTGCCTGCAACCTCAAATCATTTTTGTAATCATCGTTCATATATGGTATTGCTTTCAGCAGTGTTCTCATTGAACTTGCTCCGAAAGACATCCTTCTGCTTGTACCCAAACTATTTTTTACCGCAGGCCAAATCTTAGTGAGATAGTCAGCATACTTTTTATCTTTTGTTGCAAGCAGTAACTCAATAGTCAGGTTGGCTTCCTGTCCTAACGACATGGATTTTCTAAGATCAGCAGGAAAACCGGGCATATCATTTGGGGTCTGACTTTCAGTTTTTTTAGCAACATTATCTTCCCATACTTTTTTAGCCGTTTCAAGACATTCGGCAGATAAACTGGCATTGTACGATTTCAATGCTCTACTGGCTGCAGCCAAAGCCGCCGCCGATCCTATATCGCCCATAGGACTGGATGAAGTAAATACCCAACGGTCATCCATGGTACCTGACGTGAATCCATCTTTTTGGAAAGGCTTCAGGTTGGGGTTATACAGGAGTCCATCAGTCATATTACTTGCATCACCAATCATATTGTATTGCCACAGGTGCGGTTGAACGATACCCCGGATAGCATGTCCAAAAGCACGAAACTGTGCCATCAGAGCCAGCGTGCCGTGTTCAATTTGTTGTAATAAGTCGGGTACACCATCGGGATGATGGATGGCAACATATTTACGATCTTTGTCTACCATGGTTTCGTCGCTCATGATGTTGAGATCTTCCCATGCACTTACCAGATACCCTATAACCGTATTATGCGAACCGGTTTGAATATCAAAATCGCCGGCATCAAACCAACCTCCAATATTTAGTCCCGGAATGTGTTCGTATGATTTATATTTAGTGCCTGTTGTATGTCCCATTCGGTAACCATCGTGTATCAGCGTATCTGTTGGAGCCTGTAATGCATCATCCTGGTGCGGATTACCGTGCCAAACGCGATAGGCATCTTTTACAAACATGTGATCCATTTGCACAGGTAGCCAGATGTCAAGTGTTGGATGCCATATACCTTCGTACACATTTTTTCCAATAGGGAAAGGCTCGGTTACAACATTTTCGTATTGAATTTTATAGATGCCGGTTGTTTTGACTGTTGAAAAATCAAATTTCAAATAGTTGTAACGCAAAAATTTACCGGCATTGGCTAATTTGCCATCAAGCACTTTTACTTGTTTGCCATCTTCATTTATGCGATATAAAGTAGCCGTTGGCAACGCTTTATCGTTAGCATCAAGTTCAATTACTGCTACTTTTTGCTGATCGGGGTGATAACCCACTTGCGAGTGTGAAATTACAGGTTCCCTGATCCAATCGGAAACGCTATTCGGATTAAATGTCCATTGAACTACATTCCCCGTTTTTCCGGCCGGAATAACTTCGCGAACTACAAACCATCCGTTGGATGCCAGATTACGACCATCTACCAAACCTATTTCACCGGTCAAAGAGGCAATGGTAACCAAAGACTTTGGATCGTCCGGTGATAATACGAGTTTTTTGCCTAGCGCAAATGGAGTGGCTTTGGCATAGGTATTTCCAAAACGCTCGCTGGTTAGCAAATTGTTGAATTGGGGGATTTTTTCTGAAAACGCATCAGAAACCGTTGGACCGGATGCCACCAGTGGAAATATACCCATTTGGTTATCCATCATATACGTTTTTTTGAAGTAGACAGCAGGAAGAAACTCAATATTCATGCTTGCTTTACCTTCCAGCTTTTTAGGTAGTGGCCGATCCAGAATGACAGTTATCAAACAACCATTATCTTTTGCTTCAACCTTTATTTTACTGCTAAAGTCAAATTCTTTATAATACAAGGTTATCAGTGCTGTATTTCCACTTGCATCAATCTTACGATCCGTTACGGTTGGTGTCAGATCCCATTGTTCCGGGGTTGGGCTAAGTCTTACTGCTCCACCTGTAACAGTGCGAACACCATGCTGAATCATTTCGATGCCGTTCACTTTTTCATCAAAAAAACCACCTGAATTGTAAGAATCGTTGTAAATCATTAGATCCACGCCATGTTTTTTGAATACACCCAGATCATTAAGTTTAAAACCTGTTTGCTGACTAAACCCGTAGATATTCGGGAGAAGCACTAATAAGGAAATCCAAAGGACTTTTGTAAAATAATTATTTCTTCGTTTCATGAATATTGATTTATAAGATTTCAAATAACGCTAGTTCTTCTTCACCGAAAAGCGGTAAATAGTTCTTGATTTAAATTTTTCACCGGGGTTTAAAATTGTTGTTGGGAATGCAGTTTGGTTCGGACTATCAGGAAAATGTTGTGTTTCCAACGCAAAACCTGACCGGGTATTCACTCCCTTAGTGCCGGTTTCAACTGATTTCTTCCACATGGCACTATTACCCGAAAAGAATTGCAAACCAGGCTGATCGGTCATTACTTCCATTACACGTCCGCTTTCGGGATCATAAACTGTGGCATTGACTTTTGCATTCTTGTCAAGAACATAATTATGGTCATATCCTTTAAATTCGGAGTTCTCATACTTCTCTCCGATTTTGTATCCAATGGTGTGAGGAACTGTAAAATCACAAGGCGTGTTCTTTACCGGGCGGAGTTCACCTGTCGGTATCTGGGTGGCATTTATAGGAGTGTATGCCGAAGCTTTTAAGGTAAGTATGTGATCGAAAACATAACCTTTACCTACTCCGTGAAGATTGAAATAGGCATGATTGGTAATGTTTATCACCGTTTTCTTATCGGTAGTTGCAGCATAGTCGATAATTATCTCGTTTTTATCACTCCAGGTATATGTTACCGACATTTTTACTGTTCCGGGAAAGCCCTCTTCCATATCGGGACTCAGATAAGTAAACTTCACAGCGGGATATTTGCTGCCTTTTAAAACCTCTGAAGTCCAGACTTTAGAAAACCAACCGTTAGAACCTCCGTGTAAGGTATTCGGTCTGTTATTAACCGGCAAAGAATACTCAGTTCCATCGAGAGTGAATTTTCCATTGGCAATTCTGTTGGCAAAACGACCGATACAAGCCCCTCCAAAAGGATCTCCCTTTACAATCGATTCCAGTTTTTCAGAACCTATAGTAACATTATCTTTAATTCCATTTTTATCCGGCACATCAATTCTGACAATTCTGGCTCCATAATTTGTCAGTTTCAAAATATTTCCGGCCTTATTTGTTAGCGTATAAAGACAGACTTCATTTCCATTGTGATCTCCCAGTACTTCTTTTGTTATACCCGGGCTTTTCTGCCCGAAAGTAGTGCTGCAAATAATTAGTGCCACGGCAATAAATGTTGATTTTTTCATGATATATAGGTAGTTACAAGTAAATAGTTACGAGTTATAAGATGTTTAGCTGAATATGGTCTGGAAAAACATATTATAAATATTATTGATATGTTTTTGTCACATAGTTCACACTAGTTTTAAATAGAAAATATAAGACTAAGAACACATAGCATTATCCCGAATACCGGGATAATTTCAGACTGAGCAAAAGTATCTTCAGATACTTTTACTATGTGACCTAAGTCTTTTTCTCTTATTATTTCTCCCGAGTATCGGGATGTTCCATATGTGTTCTATTGTGGTAAAATATATCATTAGATATTGGCAACTACTTATGAGCATTCAATCAAAACAAGTTTCAAAGATAAATACTATTCTTTATATTCTCAACATCTATTTTTAATTATTTAATAGAATTTGAAAGTTGAGATAGAGAAAAAAGAGGATGTTTCTGATTTTTTTGATACACCCTCTTTTGGAGGAATGAATTGCTTTTGATTTATATGAACATCCGCTAAATGGCCTAAAATAATGTGAGTTCGAAATTAGATTCTTTTGAATCTCACTATTCTACAAGTCCGAAGGACTTGAATGTGAATAACCGCGGGTTAAACCCGTGGAAAAGACAGAACCTGAATGCGAACCCCGAAGGGGTTCAATAACATTATCTTATAGTGATATTCAACCCACTTCGGGGTTGGAGTTATATTTTGATTTTCATCCCCCGGTTGCGCTTCGCTTACCGGGGGTTATGCACATTTAGCCACTTCGTGGCTAAGAAAAGTCTTTCAGTAGACTCGTTGTATTCGTAACTTATATAATGTATAATGATTACTGGCAAAAATTCTTAATACATTAAACACAATGACTTGATTAATTCAATATTAATATTTTTTTTCAACCACAAATTAAGTAATGGGACGAAGATAATGTCCTATTTTGATTTTTCAAAGACGATACTATTCCACATCCCCTTTAGGGGCTTGGGGCGGAAAATCAATTTAAAAACCGCCCCTAAATCCCCTAAAGGGGACTTGAAATTACAACCGTATCGTATAATGCCTCTATGAAAAATACGATATTATTTAATTCCTATTAATAACACTAATTTCCACGAATCATAAACATATATATTCGTGGAAATTAGTGTAATTCGTGGTTCATAATTTTTTATTGATACTCGTTTTAATTTATTTATTGAGCATCCAATAATCAAAATTGAAAAGTGGACGTCCGGCGGTAATGTTTTGACCGTTGAAACTGAAATAAACATCATGAACACCCGTCACAGCTTGGCTAAGCGGTTCGGTGAAGGTTTTCCACACTTGCCATCCTCCTGTACGCGGAGTATTTATAGAGGCCAACATTGGTCCGGCCAAACTATCCAACCGTACTTCAAGAATACCACCGCCAATGCCGGCAGCCAACGAAGCTGAGATTGATTTGGGTGCTTGTTTTCCAAAATCCACACAACGAACCTTGGTGTATCCTTTCAAGCGGGTTTCGGTAACAAATACTCCCGTCTTTTCGTTTTGATCTGTTTTACAATTTTCCGACCATGCCATCGTTTCGGCCTCAACGCGCTTGTAAGGATTAAGTGTTCCTATTGGTTTAACACCTTCTTTAGTCATGGTAATAGTGGGGAAGGTTCCGTCGGGATTGTATGTAAATTCTTCAATGCAGGTAGCACGCCCGAAACTACCGCCGCCCGGCAAAAGTCCGGTGTGATAGAACAGGTACGATTTTCCTTTATAATCTATAACACCACCATGGTTGGTACTGCTGTTTGTTTTTTGATCGGACATAATTTTGCCCACATATTTCCATGGTCCGGTTGGACTGTCACTCATCGAATAGGAAAGACTTTCTCCGTTGCGGAAATTAGTACCGGCACCGGCATAAAACAGGTAGTATTTGCTGTTGCGTTTAAAAAACCAGGGACCTTCTATATACGCATCCTTGTTTGGGTTGTTTGCGTCATGATTTCCTCTGAATCCACCAAATGTTTCAACAGTTGAAGGTATTTGGACTATTTCGCCCGAATAGGAAATCATATCTTTATTCAGTTTCACGTAGTAGCAACCACCATTGCCCCAGTAGAGGTAAGCCTGCCCATCATCATCGATAGCAACCGTTGGGTCAATATTTGCCCAGGTGCCGGTAATGATAAGCGGCTTGCCAAGTGCATCCTTAAACGGACCTGTAGGACTGTCGGCAACTGCTACCCCAATAGCCATATTGTTTTTGTCGCTTTGTACACAGATATACCAGTAATACTTGCCGTTACGCTCAATACATTGAGCAGCCCACGCGCGGTCGTGTGCCCACGAGAACGATTCCAACGAAAGAGGCGAACCATAGTCCGTCCAGTTAACCATATCGGTAGTAGAAGCTACCCGCCATTTAGTCATGTAAAAGAAAGGAGTTCCCGGAATATCGTCGCCCGAATAAGAGTAAAGAGTGCCGTTGAAAACTACCGGAGCGGGATCAGGCGAAAAATGTGTCTGAATAATTGGATTTTCAGCATTACATACACTCGTCATGGCTATGGACGCTAATGCAAGCCCAAGAAGGATTGTTTTTTTTGTTTTTCTCATTGTATGATTTAATTGTATTGATAAGCTTAAGCTGTGGAAGTTTTTCTAAAAATAATTATTCCGCATCGGCGACAATCCCTTTAAGGCTTTGCCGGATATATAGACTAAAATTAAGTATAATGGTTTAAATGCTCAAGCACATTTATTTAATTTTTACTTCGCTCATCCATTTTTTTTATGTAATAACCCTAATTAGCTGACACAGTTTATTGAATTGACCCATATGTTTTTTTCTTCCCTGTCGTGAAAATACATTTTCCTTGTCATTAAATTGATTTTCCTTGCAATGAAAATGATTTTCCTTGTCATGAAATTGATTTTCCTTGCAATTAAAATGGTTTTCCTTGCAATGAAATTGATTTTCCTTGTCATTAAAACGATTTTCCTTGCAATTAAATTGGTTTTCCTTGCAATTAAATTGATTTTCCTTGCAATTAAATTGATTTTCCTTGTCATGAAAACGATTTTCCTTACAATGAAATTGATTTTCCTTGTCATGAAAACGATTTTCCTTGCAATTAAAACGATTTTCCTTGCAAGGAAAATCGCCTTCTTTGTCCCTTTTGCAGCCTGCATTACCCCGAAAGCGGGAATCATTTTGCTTTCCGGAGTGATCGTCTATTGTCTTGCAGGTATATTTGCAGGATGTCATGCGTCTGTCGTTGTACCGGTCAATTGAGGTTTACCCAACTAGCCATCCGATGACTGTTTTTATAGACCTTAAATGCTTGTATCAAAAGCACACAACTGACACAAATTTTCGCAAATAAGACATTCATCCGATGATTGTTAGGGCATTTATACCGACTTCTGCTTTGTTTATCTCCCGACGCGGATGAGGAATAAATGACATTAGATAAAGTGGAAATATAATAAACAAATGCTCGTTAATGTAAATAATAGTTTTTACCTTTGGACTTTAATTAAATCAAAACAAGATCCAATTCATTGGTAGGTCAGATATACTTAGTTGTGTGGATCTAACTTTATTGTACAAATAATTATATAACAATAATATAAAATAATTTTCGCTTTTAGATAAAAGCTATATATGTTTAGCAAACTGAACATGCATAGCTTTCAACTAAGTATATATACGGTGTTATGCGGTCATGCTAAAAAAGAAACCTTAAACAAAATTACAATGAGTAACTATAATTTTTCAACACTTAACGATAAAGAGTTTGAGCAAATTTCAAAAGATTTGCTTAATGCTAAATTTAAATTAGGATTGCAAGACTTTAAAGTAGGCAGAGACAAAGGAGTAGACTTAAGATTTTCCACCTTACAAAATAACAATTCAATTGTTGTTCAAGCCAAACATTATATTGGTTCTGCATTTGCTCAATTGAAATATACACTTGTAAATAAAGAGTACGCTAAAGTTTCGGTTTTAAAACCTGATAGATATATTATTGTTACGTCATTACCACTTTCAGCAAAAGAAAAAGATGAGCTTAAAGAAGTTTTAAGCCCATTTGTAAAGACTTCAAATGATATAATTGGACAAGAAGATTTAAATGGTTTCTTAGCCGAAAATAAAGAAATTGAGAAAAGATTCTTCAAACTTTGGTTTTCAAGCATAAATGTCTTTGAAGCTGTAATTAACAATGCGATTGAAGGCAGAACAAAATATCTATTAGAAAAGATTAGAGAAAAGATACCATTTTATGTAGTAACAAAGAAGTTAGATGACGCAAATAAAATACTGCAGAAGGAGAAACTACTTTTAATAACAGGACAACCAGGAATAGGAAAAACCACTTTAGCAGAAATTATTTTATTTGAGAGAGCAAAAAACGACTATAAGATCTATAAGGTTGAGAATATAACAGAAGCTGAAAATGTAATTTCACGAAATGAGGATGAAAAACAGATTTTCTATTTTGACGATTTTTTAGGAGCTAACTATTTCGAAATAGTCAATGCACACAAAACAGAAACACAACTTACGACATTTGTAGAAAGAGTCAAAAACACACCAAACAAATATCTGATCTTAACTACTAGAACAGTTATTCTAAATCACGCAATTGAGAAGTATGAGAAAATTAGTCAATCAAAATTGGCAAGTCAGCAGTTTGAAATTAAACTAACAGACTATACAAAATATGAGAAAGCATTAATCTTATATAATCATTTATATTTTAAAGGGGTTAGAGAAGAGTTATATGATACTATTTTAGCGCAGAAATTCTATAAAACTATAATTCAACATAAAAACTACACTCCTCGTATAATTGAATTCATTACAGATAATTCCAAAATTGATGGTTTATTACCAATTTCGTATCTTCAGTTCATTTTAAACAACTTAAACAATCCAAAAGAAATTTGGAGATATTCCTACAACAACCAAATCAACTATTTAGACAAATGTTTACTCCTAACTTTGTTTACATTCGACACTAGTGTATTTCAAAGCACTTTAATCGCTTCATTCGAAAATAGATTAGATTTTGAAAAGACTGAGCATAACCAAATAATAAATTCGAATCAATTTAACGAATCCGTTAAGATTCTTTTAAATGGTTTTATCAAATCAAATCTTTATGACACGAAACCTCCTATAAGAGAATTTCTTTTCATAAACCCGTCATTAACAGATTTCTTTATTGGACATGTCTCAGAATCTTTTACAGAACGTAAAAGCATTATATCTAGTATAATATATGTTGAACAGTTAAATAGATTCAATCCTGAAAAATCTGTTATTCCTTTGGAAAAAGAGTTACAAACAATTATTCGTGACAAGATTAATAATTCCAAAATAAAAATACTCGAATCAACGAGTAGAGCATTTACAGATAATAAAAAGCATGTTCTATTTTGTGAAATTCTATGCAGATATTGTAATCAAGTAAATATCGATTCGTTATTATTAAGACATTTTCAACAAATCTCTTTTGACGAGAACTGTTCGACAATATTAAATAAATTGGAATATGTCCTATTAAACATTGGAGATGCCCCTCAAACATTCGACTATATTAAAGTTGACTTTATTAAAATAATTGAAAAATTCATGGATGCAATTTTTCAACAGGAAAATGCTCAACAAATTCCAAAATTATTTGCAAAGTATGGGCACAATTATGATGATTATATTGAATCTGACGAAGGTTACGTAAAAATGATAAATGTAATTGAGAATATATTAATATCGAATGAAGAAGATTTGAAGAATGATAAGAAGGATGAAGTTCAGAACATAGATGAAGTTTCCGATTTATATGAAGAAATATATTCATTAGAAAGCGAATTGAAGAGAGAACTTTTTCCTAATACATCTTTCGATTATGATTTTGGTATTCAAATAGATGATGACTTTTGGACTGGAAAAATTGAAGAAAATGTTGAAAGAACGCAAATAAATGAGGACAGAGATTATAACGAAGATTATTATAAAGGTGGTGTAGGTTCTTGGATTAGTGAAGATTCTGCAATAGATGATTTATTTTGCAAAAGCATTTGAATCTATCAACAATAACAAAAAGGAAACAACAAAGTGTGAACGCTAATGCTTAGTTCTGTCGTCGGAACAACCGAGCAAAGAAGCATCGGTTAAACCGTATTCCCTTTTGCAGGGAGCTTTAACGTAATGTAAAGAAGAGCATAATAACAATGTAGAAAGTGATGGATTTTGTAACCAAGTCACTTTGTATCATCAAACATTAAAGTAGAAAATTATATTTCATACAATTTAAAACAGATCAAACAAATGGATAATATCCTTGAATTAAAGTACGGTTGTAATCCGTATCAAAAAAATGCAAAAGTGCTATTTAATAGTCCGGTTTCACCTTTAAAGGTGTTGAATGGGACTCCCAGTTATATAAATATTTTGGATGCTCTGGCAGCATGGCAATTGGTAAAGGAACTGAAAGCTGCAACAGGAATAGCGAGTGCAGCTTCATTTAAACACGTAAGTCCGGCAGGTGCAGCCATTGCCAAACAACTTGATAGTACATTTTTGAAATCGCAATTTATTTCAGAAACTAATTTATCTCCCGTTTCTACGGCCTATGTTCGTGCCAGAGGTGGTGATCGGATGTGTGCGTTTGGCGATGCTGCTGCTGTAAGTGAAACCGTAGATGTTTCGTTGGCAAATATAATTAAATCGGAAGTATCTGATTTAATCATTGCTCCGGGTTACGATCCCGAAGCACTGAACATCCTGAAATCAAAGAAAAAAGGAAGTTATTTGATCCTGCAAATAGATCCTGCTTACGAACCGGCTGATATCGAATCGAAAACTGTTTATGGATTTACATTGCAACAATCGAGAAATAAAGCGACGATTGATAAAAATCTGTTCAACACCATTGTCACGGCAAATAAAAATATGTCAACCGAGGCATTGCAGTCTCTTATTGTGGCAACCATTGCACTGAAATACACACAATCAAATTCGATTACTGTTGCCTACGATGGGCAGTTAATTGGTGTTGGTGCCGGACAACAATCGCGGGTACATTGTCTCCGACTGGCTTGTAGTAAAGCCGATAAATGGTTTTTGCAACAGCATCCAAGAGTGCTGGGTCTTGACTTTATTGACGGTTTAAAAAAACCTGAAAAGGCCAATGTTGTAGATCAGTTTTTGCTTTGGGATGAACTGTCTGAAAACGAGAAACAGTTGATGGCAACACAATTAAAAACTGTTCCCGAACCCATTTCATTCGAGGAGAAAATGAATTATATTCAACAATATAATGGGATAAGTCTTTCATCGGACGCCTTTTTTCCATTCCGCGATAATATAGACCGTGCAAGTCGTAGTCATGTTCAATATATTGCTCAACCGGGTGGTTCGCTTCGGGATGATATTTGTATTGCAGCGGCAGATGAATATAATATGGTTATGTTTAATACTGAAACTCGCTTGTTTACTCATTAATTTCGGGGGCTGACTAACTAATATTCTATTAACCTGAGTTAGGGATAAGAACTAAATAGGAAGATAGGATCAACTTAATAATATATCTTGTTTCTCAGACCTATACAAAGTCTAATATGTCGGTGCGCTGCACCTATGGTTTATATGTCTGACTAATTTCTACAAATAGTTCGGTGCTCTGCACCTTTTGAGGGACAGAGTCCCAGAATATTTGTAGCATTTAGCATTGTTTTATCATCATTAGGTGCAGCGCACCGTAATATTCAATTATATAGTTTGGGAATGAGCCAGAGCTTATCCCGAGCTCAGGTTATTAAAAGACAAACTACTAAATTTTATTTTCAGTATGATTCATGAGATATTTCCGCATAAGTTTGACAACCATTTTGTTATTGTGAACGATATTGCGGAAAACGATTATGTCCTTCAATATAATGAAAGGGCATTATTATTAAAGGTCAATGGCGATGGATTCGAATTACCACAAAAAAAAGATCTTTCGGCTATAGTAGATACAGCAAATAGTACTTTCCTGTTTTCGCTTAATGAGGTGCATTGTTTTCTTATTTGGGATGATACAAAGGTTATAAACGACCGGTTCGTGTACAAAGAAATCAGTTCGTTACGTGTCTTAAAACCTCAGGAAGTTGCCTGGGTAGGTATTGTAGGTTTTCAATTACAGAATTGGTATTTGGAAAACAAATTCTGTGGTAAGTGCGGGTCAAAAACAAAAGAAAAACCGGATGAAAGGGCAATCGTTTGTCCGAATTGCGGTACGTTGGTTTTCCCTAAAATATCACCGGCCATTATTGTGGCTATCTTGTGCAAAGATAAAATACTGTTGGCACACAATGCTAATTTTGAGGAAAAGAGATATTCGCTTGTGGCAGGTTATGCCGATGTTGGCGAATCGCTCGAAGAAACTGTGATGCGCGAAGTAAAGGAAGAAGTAGGGCTGGAAGTCAAAAATATACGTTATTATAAAAGTCAGCCCTGGGCCTTTTCGGGTTCTTTGATGATTGGCTTTATTGCCGAAGCAGAAGACAATCAGGCTATTTCTCCGGATATGGTAGAAATAACCGATGCCAGTTGGTTTAGTCGGGATAATCTTCCTAACCATCCTCCCAAGGTCAGTATTGCCGGAGAGATGATTGAAAAATTCGAAAAAGGCGAATTATAAAAAGAATGCTGTCCTAACCAGATGGGCAATAGAGATAAGCTGCGAGAAATTTTGAGAAAAACATGAAACATCTGATAGCATTTATTTTTATGTTCTCTCTTTTGCCTTTCGGACTCAGGGCCGAAAGAAAAGAGCAGGTTATTTATGACCGGATGGAGTATATTTACAACTTAAAGTCATCAATCGACGAAAGTATCTGGAAAAACTTTGCCGGCAAAGCGTATGATGTACCTTTGGTATATTATACCGACAGTACTTGTTATGTATCTAATCCGACCTCGAAATTTATAATCTTGTATAAACCACATCCGGTTTTTATAAATAAGGGACTAAAGATCTATAAGACTTCTTTGTTAGACAGTATTCCATTCCACATGTCTACAAGCATTACTTTGGGCGATAGTAGCTCTGAATACAATTACAGAGTACCTTTTATGAATGCCGCTAGTTTTGAGATTACCAGAAATACCATTCCTGATGTGAATTGTACCGAGCAATGGATCACGATGATTATTCATGAATATTTTCATGGTTTTCAATATAAACATCCCACTTATCTAAACTACTATGAGCAACATGTTGTCGGCATTCCCGAAGATAGTTTAAAACGGATTTATAAATCTAACAAATGGTTTGGGGAGAGTATAAACAAAGAAAATGATCTGCTATTATCTGCAATAAACTCAACTAACGCAGAGGAAACAAAAGAGCTTATTGCTGCATTTTTCCATGAGCGGGAGCAGCGGAGGTTGCTTACCAAACAACGCTTGCATTTCGAAATAAAAACGACTGAGCAAGCTTATGAAACCATGGAAGGTACAGCCAGGTATGTGGAATACAATTTATATGGTAAATTTGCAGTGATGAGTCCTGATTATAAACTGGCAGAGTCAGACAGCTCTTACCATGCATATCGGTATTTCAAAAACTATAAAATTGAAAATGATCCGTGGTTATATCTGACAAATAGGACTACCTATTTTTATGCTACCGGTTTCAATATGGCACGGCTTTTAGATAAACTAAAAATTGAATATAAATCGAGGTTGTTTAATGAAGGCGGATTATCGTTGGAACAAGTATTAAAAGAAAATAGCATGAAGTAATAGAAATTAAATAATATTCTATTTTTAAGAGAAGCATTATACGATACGGTTGTAATTTTAAGTCCTCTTTAGGGGATTTAGGGGCGGTTTTAAAATCGGTTTTGCTGCCCCAAGCCCCTCCCGCCTTGCGGGATAAATGGCAGGAATATTAAATACTGTCGTCTTCGAAAAATCAAAATGGTACATTATATTCGTACCATGACTTATAGATAACCAGCGAGATATTTTGAGAATACTATGAAATAATTTGGTAGCATTTATCTTTGTGGAAAATAACAATACAATGAAAATACACGCACGCTTTCTGGCTTTTCTTTTTTGTTGGGTGGCAGCAAGTTCTTTTGCGCTAAATGCTTCCCGATACAGTATTACCCGCAATAATAAACCAGTTCTTATCTATCTGGACGAGCATGCCGATTCTTTAGTGGTCTGGGCTGTGAATGATCTGGCCGATGACATTGAAACCATTACGGGAAATAGACCGGCAATACAACGAACAAACGTTATTCAGCCCAAGTCCGGCATATATGTGGGAGAATTCAAGGATGGACTTATAAAGTCAATTCAGCTGGCTCAACTGGAAAACCTAAAAGGAACATGGGAAAGTTTTTATATTAATAGCTTTGGTGAAAATCTGGTTATTTCGGGTAGCGATGTGCGTGGTACTGTATATGGTATATTTGAAGTGTCTAAACGCTTAGGCATTTCACCCTGGAAATGGTGGGCCGATGTAAAACCTCTGATCCGGAAAAATCTGACTATGGAAATAGAAGATGGAGGTATTACCCAACATCCTTCGGTGCAATACCGGGGCATCTTTTTGAATGATGAGGACTGGGGACTACAACCTTGGGCAGCAAAAACGCTGGAACCCGAGACGGGCGACATAGGCCCTAAAACTTACGAAAAAGTATTCCAGCTCTTGTTGCGTTTAAAGGCTAATACTATCTGGCCTGCTATGCATCCTTGTACCAAAGCATTTTTCAGTAATCCTGCCAATAGCCTGATGGCTGATAAATACCATATCATTGTAGGAACATCACATTGCGAACCTATGCACCGAAACAATGTGAGTGAATGGGACGAAAGTAAGTCTGGTGCTTTTAATTATTTTACGAATAAAGAGGCTATTTGTAATTACTGGCAGAACCGCATATCCAACTTACCCAATGCCGAAAATATCTTCACACTGGGCATGCGTGGTGTACACGACGGGAATATGCAGGGAGGTAAAAACAATACCGAAAAGATGCACATGTTGGAAGATATTCTGCTAACCCAGCAAAAGATGCTTAGCAACACTTTGCATAAATCCACTGACTCTATAGCTCAAACGATGGTGTTGTACAAAGAGGTGCTTGATTTGTATGACCTGGGACTAAAAGTGCCCGATAATGTTACCCTTATGTGGTGTGACGACAATTATGGTTATATCCGGAGGTTAAGCAATACGGAAGAACAAAAGCGATCGGGAGGAAGTGGTGTTTATTATCACTTGAGCTATTGGGGTTCTCCACATGATTATTTGTGGTTAAGCACTACGCAGCCCGGGTTGATCTATTACGAAATGTCTAAGGCTTATGCCAATGGAGCAAAAAAAATATGGATTGCCAATGTGGGCGATATAAAACCGGCAGAATACAATACCGAGCTTTTTCTCGATCTGGCATGGAACATTCATACCGTGAATAATGATAATATTGACCAACATCTTTATGCCTGGGCAGCGCGGGAGTTTACCGGAAGTATTGCTACTGACGTAAGCCGGTTGATGATGGAATACTATCGGTTGGCCATGCTTCGTAAACCTGAGTTTATGGGATGGAGTGGGGTAGAGCCTAAAACCAATGTAAAGCTTACAGAGTTCAATCAGGCTGCCAATGGGAATGAGCTGGAACGAAGAATCAGCTTATACAAAGAACTCTATACAGAGCTAGATAAATTGAAAAAGTCGGTGCCCGGTGATAAAATGAACGCATGGTTTCAGCTGGTGGAGTATCCCGTAAAAGGAGCGACTTTGATGAATTGGAAGTTCTTATATGCCCAATTGGCAAGCGAAACAACCGATCCGCTAAAGCGGAAAGAATATATGCAACTGTCAGATAATGCTTATCAGGAGATTGTAAGCCTGACACGCTTCTACAACGATACCCTGAGTTCGGGTAAATGGAAGAATATGATGTCGATGAATCCCCGCGAACTAACTGTGTTCAATCGGGCTGAGCTGATAAAGACTGATAGCAATGTGGTAAATAAATCTGTTGCTACTAAAAATAAACAGATACTATGTATTCAGGCTAACGAATATACAGGGCTGAAAGGTTTTGAAAACTATAACTGGAAAACAATAAAAGGCTTAGGTTACAGTAATAACGCTATTACACTTAGTCCGTTTAGTAATCATTCTTTTACCCGGGAGCAGCAACCTTATATTGAATATAGTTTTGAAGCAGAACAAGCTGGTTCGTTCGAATTAAATGTCCGTACTTTACCCTGTCATGCCAATAAGTTCGATCATCAATTGGGCGTACAGATTGACAAGAATGAAGTTCAGTATTTTTCTATTAATACCCGAGGTAGAAGTGAACAATGGAAAAAGAATATCCTTCGGAATTGTCAGATCACAAAACTAAAATCAGATTTGCAAAAGAGAGGAAAACATACTATCCGGTTATACGTGAATCAAACCGGAATAGTTATTGATCAGCTATCCATTGATTTTGCAATGGACAAGCCGTTTTACGAAATTCCGTATAAGAAATAACTTTCTTTGTCCTCATCTGTCCATTTGCAAAAAATGAAGTGCTGGACTAACACTCTATAATCACCAATCGTAAATCGTCAATCAATGTCGTTTAGTTAGGCACACAGAATGCACAGATTTTACAGAATATGTAAAGTTGATTTGATAATTATATTTTGATTATACGCATGTTTGAAATTAGTTTATATTATTTTGATCCGCCTCTAAATCCCCTAAAGGGGACTTTTGCCTTGTGAAAATATTGATTTTTTTCGCGCATATCGCACTTCGGCAGCCCCCCGCCATTTATCCCGATAATATCGGGAGGGGGTTGGGGGCAGTTAAGACTGATTTTTTTTAATATAAACTAATTCCTGGCGCATACTTAATACTCATTTAAAATGGAATTTCTTTTTTTCGTCTAATCCGTGTATTCTGTGTGCGAATCCTTATCTAAACGACATTGAATCGTAAATCACCAATCGTCAATCCACAAAGTGGGAATTATGTAAGATATTCCTGAATTTATGTAACTTTCCGAACAAGCACAGTACTACTTTTGTTACCATGAGCTATCTGTTGCGTTGAATATACTACACAGATAAATGCTCTTGTAACTATTTACTTAACGTACATTGAACTAATGGAAAACTATAAATTGTTTGAACCTGCAAAGTTAGGTGATCTGGAATTGAAGAATAAGATTGTAATGGCACCTATGACACGGAGTCGTGCTATTAATAATGTGCCAAATGCATTGATGGCTGAATATTATAGTCAACGGGCAAGTGCCGGATTGATTATTACCGAAGGCACAGCTCCTTCGCCTAATGGATTGGGCTATTCACGTATTCCGGGATGTTATAGTAAAATACAGGTGGAAGGCTGGGAGAAAACAACATCAGCAGTTCATAAAGCCGGTGGAAAGATATTTCTTCAACTGATGCATACCGGAAGAATAAGTCATGCGCTTAATATACCTGAAGGTGCGCAAATAATAGCTCCTTCGGCCGTAAAGGCTTCCGGACAAATGTGGACGGACTCGCAACAAATGCAGGATTTTCCCATTCCAAAGTCAATGAATGATGAAGACCTATTACTCACCCTGACAGAATATTTTGCATCGGCATCACACGCTATTGAAGCCGGTTTTGATGGTGTGGAACTTCATGCCGCCAACGGTTATTTGTTGGAACAGTTTCTGTCGCCAATCAGTAATATCCGTACCGATAAATATGGTGGAAGTATCGAAAACCGGTGTCGTTTTGTGCTTGAGGTAGTGAGTGGTGTGGTTGCGACTATTGGAAAAGAAAAAACTGCTGTTCGCTTATCACCTTATGGTGTTGCCAATGATATGCCTCCTTATGCTGAAATAGATAAAACCTATACCTATCTGTCGGAAGAACTGAACAAGTTGGGAATAGCTTATTTGCATCTGGTAGATCATTCGGCTATGGGTGCTCCCGAAGTTCCTGCCGAGATTAAAGCAATTATCCGTACTCGTTTTAAAAACTCCCTTATCCTTTCGGGAGGATATGATAAAGAACGTGCCGAAGCCGATATCATAAGTGGAAAAGCTGATCTGATTGCTTTTGGTCGTCCGTTTATCAATAATCCCGATTTAGTGGAACGAATGAAAAACAACCTGCCTTTATCGCAAACCCTGAAAACGGATTTGTTTTATACATCCGACGAAAAAGGATATACCGATTATCCGAATTACAAATAATTCAACTTTTTTGGTATTTAGAATGTTATTGAGTACAAAGGCAGGCAGATTAGCTATGGGCAACTAATCCGGTTGTTTTTGTACTTTTTCTATTTCTATAAACGGTCTATTTTATAATCTGTTTTTTGAACGCAATATAAAAAAAACATTCTAGTTTGCTGACTACCCACTACCCACTCGTAACTATAATCTTGTAACTCGTAACTAAAAAGAACATCTATGAAAGAATACTTAAATGAAGATACATTAAGACTCCTGATTGCCACGGTTTCGTTTCTGGCTATTCTGGTGCTTGTTTACTTTGTTTATCGGTTCTTATTTTCACTCTTCAAACGAAGAGTTCTTCGTTCCAACAGAGTATTGAGTAATCAGGCAGTAGAGTTGTTTAAAATTCCTGCACTCTGGTTGATTTATTGGATTTTGTTCAAAATATTTACGAAACTCTTTCTTTCAACCCTGTCTATATTCCCTTATTTAGAGCATGTCAACACGCTTTTAATTATATTCTCAGTTAGCTGGATCTCGTTGCAGTTTATTAAAGCAGGAGAATATTATTTATTACACAAGCTCGACATTCAGGTTTCCGATAACTTAAAGGCACGCAAAACGCTGACGCAAATAAAAGTATTGGTATAGGCGCTTAGACCGCCCACAATTTTAGTAATTGCTACTTTTGTAGCATGAATCAACGAAATCAATTCTTAGGTGTGAATTCAATTAAGTTTCACAAAGCATT
>Ga0209540_10001167_pt1 | contig 20823 bp, 15 predicted proteins | sample BarGraIncu01121A_FD_184501 | JGI IMG/M metagenome (GOLD analysis project Ga0209540, IMG submission 184501) | Arctic peat soil microbial communities from Barrow, Alaska - Barrow Graham LP Incubations 011-21A (SPAdes) (version 2) | ecosystem: Environmental > Terrestrial > Soil > Wetlands > Peat... | reverse complement strand
CAGGCAAGTCGAGCCTTGTCGAAATCGTAAACTTCGTCCTGGGTTCGAGCGTTGAGAAAGGCTCGCTGTTTCAGGCTCCCGACCTTGCGGACAGCGAGTTCGGTCTGGTGTTTGATCTCGGGGATATGATCGTTGACGCGTCGCGACCCACAACCAAGCCGAACTGGGTGAACATCCACGACGGCCAGTCTGTGAGATGGCCGCTGTCCCCTTACATCAGGCCCCGTGGCGTGTCGATCGGCATGACCATCAACGACTGGAAGCAAGTCCTCGGTACGGAGATGTTCGGGCTCACGGGAGACCTCAGCGATTCAGAGTCCTGTGAGCCATCGTTCCGCTCTCTGATCGGGTACTTCCTGCGGCGCCAGAGTGCTGGTGGTCTAGTCAATTACATGACGTATTGGCGCAACGAAGGGCCCGGAGAGCAGCAGGTATCGATTTCCTACTTGGCGGGCTTGGACTGGCGCCTGCCGTGTCAGTGGGAGACCGTGCGGAAGCGGCTAAAACATCTCAAGCAGTACAAGGAAATCAAACGAGAGGGCCTTCTCGGGCGCAAGCTCCCCGATGCGGCGCACCTGCGGACTCAGCTGACCATCGTCGAGGACAGACTCCGCAGGTTGCAGAAGGATGTTGCCGACTTCCGTGTTGTTCCAGGCTACGAAGACATGGAAGCCGAAGCGAATGCCATCGCGAGCAACCTCCGCAGGCTTGCGCAGGAGGACAGTTCGGACGCCCGCTTGGTCAGTGACCTTCAGGCCAATCTCAGTCCTGGAGTGGTTCCTTCTGGCGAGGACGCCCGTCGCGTATTCGCCGAACTCGGACTCGTGCTACCCGACAATGTCGTCCGCCGTTTCGATGAAGTCGAGGTCTTCCATTCGTCCATCGTGCGGAATCGACAGCTGACCCTTGAGGGGCAATTGTCTGACGCTCAGGGGCGAATCGAGTCCAGGCGCGGCGAGGCCGATGGAATGGGCCGACGACTCAGCGAGCTTTTGCGGCACCTCGATCAAGGAGGCGCCCTATCGCTGTTTGGGCAGCTCCAGGCCGAAGCCTCAAGGCTCGAAGCGACGGCGACCGACCTGCGCCGCCAGATGGAGGCGGCGGAGCAGTTCGAGGGAGGGAAGTCGGAGCTCGAGGTCAAGAAGCATCAACTGATGCTGCGCCTCCGTCAGGTCAACCGAGAGAGCCCAGATGCCCTACAGCATGCAATCGTCGTCTTCGGGGAGATTGCCAGCGCCCTCTATGAAGAAGGTGGCAGCCTGACGATTGGTGAGTCCACAGCAGGGCCGACCTTTGAGGTGCAGATGCACGCGCGTCGAAGCACAGGCATCTCCAAGATGGCAATCTTCGCGTTCGACCTGATGTTGGCGCGCGTAACTGCCGAGCGCGGCACGAGCCCAGGCTTCCTCGTTCACGACAGCCACCTGTACGACGGAGTCGACGATCGGCAGAAGGCAATTGCTTTGAACCTTGCGAATGAATACTCGAAGAGGTGGGGCTTTCAGTACATCGTCACCATGAATTCGAACGATCTGCCGAGCAGTGACCTGACCGACTTCGATCTGGAAGGGGCCGTCGTCCGTCCAGTGCTCACGGACAAGACCGCCACCGGTGGCCTCTTCGGAATGAGATTTGACTGACTTTCACGCAGGGCCGTGAGACCAGGCATGCGATTCATCCAGCGCACTCAAAGGTTGATGACCTGGACTAACCGGCGAATACACAATCCCCGTGTCGGATCCGGGGTGACTTCTTACAAGGCAAACTCCATTGTGGCGCTGGGGATTCATGGTTGTTAATCAGACCGTGGGAAGCATTGTTAGGCTCTTCGAATCCGCCCGATCATCGTTCACGAGCGCAAACAGAAGGTGGGTAGTTGAACATGCAAGAGTTCTCACGGGAGAGCCTGCGAGTGCTTCTCGCCGCGTTTGTCGAGGAGCGCGACCTGACGACACGTCGAGTGGCAAAGGCGATCGGGTGCTCCGACGCGACGATCATCCGGCTGCTGGCCGGTAGGACATTGCCGTCGGACGAGATGATGAAACAGGTTGGACTGATGATCGAGCTTGGGTTCGACAAGTACGCCCGCCTGACGGATCCAGAGAAGAAGCAGTTGTCGCAGACGGTCGGCGTAGTGGGTGGAGGAGTCCTCGGGTTCGCCGCGATAGCCCACACCGTGCGTACCTTTAGTGTGCCCGGTCTTTCCGCACCGGGGATCACTTCCCGCCTCGCAGCGTTGGGTTCTAAGGTTGGCGGCGGAATGGCCGACGGCGTCTCGGTTGCGGCAGCCGCCCCGTTTGTCGCAAGCGCTTTCGGCTATGCTCTCGGCTACGCGATTATCGAGGGCGTCAAATACTTCGCCAGTGAAAGAGAACTCAATGTGGCAGATCTGAATCCACTGTGGGAGATTATCAACGAAGCTGCGGGGCCGAGCGTAACTTCAAGTTTGAACTGCACCACTTAGCGTGATCCTTCTTCCGCCTGCCTGGTCGCCGCATAGCACTCCTCCGGTGTCCGATATCCCAGCCGCTTGCGCGACCGTTCGATTCCTCATCCTTGGTGGAGTGGTCGATACTCTGCACCAGACACGCGTGACATCTGCGTTCTGATTGACGCATCTACCAGCACTAACATGCGGACTGAAGATCCCCGTGTCGGTGGATTAGGTCCGTCTCGGGTGCTTATCGCGCGAAGCGGCGTGCCATAGCCTCAGCGGCGTGGGTGTCGCAGGCGTGTGCGTACGTCTCCAGCGTGGTCCGTAGGGTTCGATGTCCGAGGACCCGCTGCACTCCGATCGGTGGTGCTCCATTGGCGAGCATCTCGGTTGCCGCGGAGTGGCGCAGCATGTGGGGTGTCACGTGACCGATCCCGCTCCGGACGCCATATAAGGCCATGGAGCGCCTCACCGCGCTGGACCTGATAGGTTCGCCTGATCTCATGATGAAGAGCAGTTCACTCGCCGGCCACGTTTCGCGGATCTGCAACCACCGCGCAAGAGTCTTCACAAGCCTCGGGTCGTCCGGTGGCGGCACGATCCGCTCTCCGGTCTTCCCTCGCGTCACGTGCACCTTGAGCAGATCGAGGTCGACATCGTTCACGCGAAGGGCGAGGGTTTCACCGATCCGCAGACCGGCCAGGTAGGTGAGGTAGAGAAGCGCGTGGTTGCGAGCTGCGGTGGGATAGCGGGTCGCGATGCAGCCGAAGAAGGCGGTCCACTCCTGGGGAGTTCTCGTCTTGGGCAGCACGCTCTTCTGTCGTGGCGCCATCTCGGTCCTCCGTCACCTCGCGTGGTGACGGACAGTAGCTCTTCTCCTCGAGAGAAGCCACGCATTCACGCGGAGAAGGGCATCCGTGGCCCGAGGCGCTCATAACCCGAAGGTCGTCGGTTCGAATCCGGCCCCCGCTACCAAGCATTTACGCAGGTCAGATGCCGTATCCGGTGTCTGGCCTGTTTTGTGTGTCAGAGTGGCCTTCTAACACCACTGCGAAACAACGGAGGTTCGGCCATGCCTCTAGGGGATGCGAAGACAGCCGAGAAGCTGCTGTCGGACCTAGTCTACGATCTCAGGCATACGGTTCAGGAGTGGGCCGACCTCACGTCGCAGACAGCCCAGCCGCGCATGGGATATGCGGGGCAGCATCTGGTCAGCGTGATCACGAGCCTAAAGGGATCCCGATCCGGTGCTCGCGGGTTTGATCTCGTCGATGTCACCGGTCGGCACAACATGGGGGAGATAAAGACCTGCAACAAAGTTGACCGGTTGGGCGTGTGTCTCAACCCCAACTGCGATGGTCGCGTTTTCACACACGAGGGGCAATGTCCGAAGTGCAAGGGGACACAGATCGGCCGCAAGGACGACTCAAAATGGCTGATCGGCTTTTCGGACGAGTCTAAGTTCAAGAAGATGCTAGATCCAGCGCGCTACTACTTGGTCCTCTTTGCGCTAGACGACCTGATCAGTCCCAAGGCGCTTGTCACCAAGGTCTGGCGCGTAGATCCTATGAGTCCTGGCTTCGCGCTTTGCCTCGCGGCATACTACCTCCCGAGAATGAACAAGACGAATCGGGCACCTTTCAACCTGTGGCCAGAGTACAAGGCTTTTCGCCTAATGAGGCCGGTCTTGATCTACCACAGTGACCTTGCGCTCTGCGACGGGAAGGTCACGACGCATGTCTTCGATCCCACGGCCACAGTTCCCGAGCCAATACTGCCCTTGGGGACGAATCTGACGGGGCTCACCAAACAGCAGGCCGTCGACCTTGCAGCCAAACTGGGCTTGCCAGATCCGGTCAGGGTCACATGGGACAAGCCGAAACTGACTGGCGAGGTCGACCGCATGATTCAAGACGCGATTACCCAAGGGCTATTCACGGAGGAAGTCCTCGCCGCGATGATTGCGAAGCTACTCTACGGCGACGCCGTCAAGGGTGAGCTCACGAAGAGACGGCTGTCCGGTCCGTTCTACAATAGGCTCAAGGCGATGGCCTAGACCCTATTCCGCGCGAGCGAAGGCTTCGCTCAAGCCGAGGCTCGTAGCGGCACGATTGACCGTCCGCGCGCCCGCGCGGATCGGACAGACGCTAGGAATCCTCCGAAGTAGTCCTCGGCTGCATAGTTCCTTTCCGATCTGCTGTGGTCTCCGCCGCCTCGGGAAGCCGGCCTTCTCCGCAGCGCAAGGGTCGCAGGCTCCCTGTGGGAGCTGCCAAATCGTTGATACCATCCGCTGTCGGTCGTTCATCAGGCTTTGCTCTTCGGCGCTGTACGGCTGGGTCATCTCAAAGTGAAACGCGAGGAGGGGTCTCGGTGACGGATCAAGTTGGCCTCGGCACAGTCGAGTTCTCGGAGAAGCTCATCCAGGATCTCTACCTCGGTCTGCGAGCAAGAATAAACACTTGGGCCGCAGTAACGCAGCAAACGGCGCAAGCCAGGATGGGGTATGTCGGCCAACATCTCGTTAGCGTGGCAACGGGATTCCCAGGCGGCAAGTCCGGGGCAAGAGGGAAGGATTTGATCCTGCCAGGGGGCAAATACGCAGAAATCAAGACGTGCTACCGGGTTGATCAGCTTGGATCGTGCGCTACGTGTGGCCAAGCAGTTGCCTCGATCGAGGCAAAGTGCACGAATCCCGCATGCGGCTCAACCAACATAGTCCGCAAGGATGATTCCAAGTGGCTTATCGGCATCCGGAACGACGATGAGTTCGGAATCGTCATGGGGCCCGACTACTACTACCTCGTGCTCTTTGATTTTGTGGATCTTGCAGAGCCGGACACGATCCGCGCATCCATTTGGCGCGTCGGCTCTGCGTCCCCCGGATTCGGGTTGTGCATGATCGACTACTACATGAACATTCGCGCCGGCTCGGTGTCGAAGGCGCCGTTCAACCTCTGGCCATATAGCCTGAAGTTCGAACTAATGAAGCCGACCCTCATCTACAGGTCGCTCATTGCGGCTGACGACACAATCACCACGGTGGTGTTTCCGGGGCGAGACCAGGAAGTCCCAAGTGGACCACCAGTGCTGTCAAACTTCGTCCGCTCGACGAACCTCACTGTGGCGAAAGCGCAGGCAACAGCGGACCGGCTGGGTCTGCAGCTTGCGGCGACCGCCAACAAGCTGGCCTTGTTCAAGAGCTTCGACGATACAGTGGCGGCGCGTGGCATCGCGGCCGGGCAAGTCGCCGACGCTCTTGCGAACGAGCTATACCGCGATGAGGTGACAGCGCATCTGGACTCGCTACCGCCGGGGCACAAGGCCTATGCGATGCGAGTGCTTGGAATCACGTAGCAGGGGCATCGAGCTCGGCTATTAGGGTGACCTCCTTGAGCCCGATGCGGTTCACTTGCTCCGCCAATCGAGTCTCCTGCTCGAGAACCAGAGCAAGGCTGTCGAGGGACCCGCTCAGAACACTCGTCGGCACTGGCAGAGTCGCGAGATCGCCTGCTCTCAAGTGCGCCGTCTGGCCTGTCGCCATGTTCCTAATGGCCTCTTGTGTGCTCAGCAGCCGCAAGAAGGCCAGCAACTGGAACGGGCTGATGAGATCTGCTCTCGGTCGCAGCAATATGGCCTCTGCAACCCAAGTCGCCCTTCCTCCGACCTCAGGCGGAATGTCGCTGACAATGTCGACCTTCTTGGCAATGTACTTGGCAGCATGCGCCGCAGCAGTCATGAGAATGTCGCCACGATGGGCCAGACGCGGGGTCTTGCTGGCGGTGCAGAAGTTCCGGTCTCGCGGCAGCCAGCTAACACCCTGACCGGTCAGATTGCCCACCTTGAGAATGAAGAGTCCGGGCGACTCGACGTACTTGCTCCGTGCCGGCGTTGTCCCGCTGGCAATTAGTTCGCAGAGGTCTTCAAGAGGGACTGAGTCGGCGCCAAGCAAGGCCGAGTGATCCGATTCGAGGATCAATCCATGCAGCAGGGAAAGCGTCTCCTCACCCGGGATGGCTCGGAGCTGAACACAGAGTCCGTCGCCCGCGCCGTCGCAAGCTGCGTTCTGCAGTCGGTCGGGAATGACCTCAAGCTGGCTGCCCGCGCGATGCCGGCCGGTCATGTCGAAGCCGACGTTCTCCACGCGGCAGTAGCGCACCCGCACGAGACTAGCGGGTTCGTCATTTGATGCATATCGCCGCACGAAGAGAACGCAGGTGCGGGTCATGGTGCCTGTGCTCGCGAACGTCTCGGTGGGAAGGTCCACCGCAGCATAGACATAGCCCAACGTGCCCAACATGCTTCTCGCCTCGGCGAGGGCGCGATTGGTCAGCACGCTGCGAGGAAGAACGATTGCCATCGTGCCGCCCGGCTTCAAAAGGCGAAGGCCCAGCTCAAGGAACAGAACCTCGCTCGGGATCGAACGGGTCGCTCTCAGGGTTTGGACAACGCGGTACTTGGAGAGCCATGAGGCCTGGGGGTCGATTTCAACGCCGAACGGCGGATTCGTGGCAATGAACTTGACCGAATCTGCCTGAAGGAGATTGGCGTCAAATGCCTCCGAGAGGGAGTCTTGCACGGCAGACGCGAAGCCCGAGTCTTCACCGATTCCAAGGTTCAAGCGGGCGATCGAGACCATGCGTCCGCTCTTGTCCACCCCACGCAAGCTAGGTCCGCCGCATTCCGAGCCGACCAAGTCCTGGGTCGCATGCAGTAGGAAGGTCCCACTTCCGCAGGCAGGATCGAGCAGAGTGTCGCCGGTTCCCGGGCCGAGGATCCGCACTACCATCTGAGCTACGGCATCGGGCGTCAAGAAGATGCCCAGACCTTTGCGTACCTCGGGCGAGAGGAACTCGCGAAACGCCGTCGCGCGAACGTCGGCGGTCAGCGAATCGAAGTCCACCGTCTCGAGAGCTCTGTGGACGGCAGCTGTCGCCTGAAGGCTGAGCTGCAGGCGGCCATCTTGCTGCTGGCCAACCTGCCAAATGCGCTCCACCGTCTCTTCAAACCCGACCGAGGAACTGTCAGAAAGGTTCGCACCGCTGCGGGCCTCCAAGTAGTTGAGCAACTCATCAAGAGCCTCAGCGGGCTGCAGACCGTCTATTGACCGCATCGCGTCATGAGCCTGACCGTAGCTCTTCGCTAGGGCATGAGCGTTCAAGTCGTCCTCCTTTGAGTGCGTGGCAGAGATGCTACACCGGCGCTGCGACATGAATCGCCCGTTCAGCCCAGCGAGTCAAGTCGCGGCGCCTTCGGAAACGCTCCTAGTTCCAGGAGCGCAGTACGTCCAGGACACTATGCGGAGCGTGGTTCGGGTGTCTAACCCGAAGGTCGAGCAATCCGGATTGCGATGCGAGCTCCTGCAGCCGAGGTCCGCGTGAATGCGTAGCCATTGGCGCTGGGTGACACGTTGCTCGAGCGGCTTCGGTGAATACGTAGCGTCTTGGTCTGAGAAACAGGACGCATTCACCGCCGAGGCGAATACGTAGCGTCTGTGCCGTAGAAGGGCTACGCATTCCGTGTTCGGGGCCGACACGTGGTAGTGACAGGCCACCTTCTCGGGACCTAGGGGAATACACTCTCCCCGTGTCAGACCGCCAGCGTAGTCTGTGCGTGCGGGTTCGCTCGATTGGTGTCGCCGGACTTGGACCCCTATTGCCGGACACGGAGGCGACCGCATCACTGGGCGCCTGTGTCGCCGGTGATGAGGACGGAGAACCATGGAAGATCGCGAGACAGGACCGCGCTGGTTGTCCGCCAACGCTGCGGACAACCCCTTCGGTGTTGACGTGTTCGACTGCCGAGAGGTCGCGCTTGGATCCATGAGCACGACGATGGACAGGTCTATCGCTGAGACCTACAACGCGCTTCGCGAAGGCGACGGCAGGGTGCACATCGGCAAGCATCCGCCGGACTGCGCTGAAGTGCACTCGCTCCTGATGGTCCCTTTCGACGGTGCTCCCCTCGAGGGGGTCCTCCACCTCGCCGCGGAGATGGAGGACAAGTGGGACATCTTCGCGTATGAGGACGTCCTCTACGCGGCGCGCAGCTGGACCGGGACACTGAGCTACGCCGTCGATCTGCTCTACCGCGAGGGACAGTTGCTCATGCCGCTCATCCACTACGGTCGGGATCTCGCGTTCGGGCAGCCCGAAATCGTCGAGCGCCAAGTCGAGTTTCTGGCGGGCACCTACCTGTGGAACACGCTGATGCCGTTCCCGATTCCGGCCGTGCTTCCCAGCGATCCAGTGCAGGTGTCCCTGTACGGGTTCAGCAACTACGGGCGAGCTGCCCAGTTCGGTGCGTACCTGGACTCCTCGCAGAAGTACAACAACGCCCGGTGAAGGCGGAGCCGCTCGTCCTCGCCGCCGATGTCATCGGTCTGTGCTAGCGTGCGGGCATGTACGATTCGCGCACCCTCAAGCCGTCACGCAGTGTCGGCCAGGACTGGGTCGAGTGCCCGGTCCTGGGTTGTGAGCACCGCGTCCAGCGCCAGCGACGGGTCTTCATTCGAGATGAGCGCTTTCGCTGTCCGGCGCACGGGATCTACATCTCGTCGAGCACGTTCGAATACGACGACTACCACGACAATATCCTCACCACGAGTGACCAGGACAGCGAGGTCCTGGATCGCATCTTCGCCGTGAAGCGGGAGACCGACCGCTTGGGGAGGGAGCGCAGCGAGGATGCGCTTACCTTCAGCGTCTTTCGCTCGCTTGAGTCACGGGGGGCCCTCGACCCGGTCATGTCCGCGATCGCGAACCGGGACGAGTCTCACGCGGTCCCCTCGTACTGGTCATTCTCGCTTGAGCACAACAACGCGCATCCCCTGCTGGTTGGCGCGCGAGAGGCTTTTGGCGAGGTGCAAGACAGGGGATCTGAGCCCGATCTCATCGTTGAGACGGCACAGAGCCTCTTCCTGATAGAGGCGAAGCTCGACTCACACAACGTGACGGCCCCTTCAAGACCGTGGGTGCTGGACACGTATCAGCGAGCCGAGGGCAACTGGTTTGACACCGTCTTTCGGACCTCGCCGACGCGGATCGCACGCGAGCTGAAGCTCTACCAACTCATGCGCTTGTGGCTTCTGGGGACTTGGATGGCGGAGAAGGCGGAGAAGCGGTTCGTCTTGGCCAGCCTCGTGCCCGGGGCGAGCGACCGCGACATTGTGAGCCGCTTCGAACCGCAGCTTGTGCTGGCGAATGATCGCAAGTTCGTCCGCCACACATGGGAGGGCATCCGCGACCAGGTTCGACCCGAGGCGGACCGGACCGGCCTGGCGGCGCTCGTTGACTACGTGGATCACAAGACGCTTGGCTACGACACGTCGGGGCGGCTGCGCATGGCATTCAGCGGGGAGGCGCAGGCATGAGGTCGCGCTACCCAGATGGGCATCCGTTCTACGGCGTGGGCCCCGACGACGGGTTGCACGTGCTTCGCAACAAGTGGGTGCAGCGCTCCTATGTTGACGAGCAGTCCCGGGCGCTGGCTGACGGGGTTACTGCCGCGATCCATGCCACGCGGCTGGCTGCCCCTCACCGACCAACTCGAGGGAAAGGCTTCCGGATCGACCCGGGCACCCATGGCATGCGCATGGGGATCGATGAGATCAACGAGGCAAGCGTGGAGCGTCGAATGGAGCAGCTCCTCTACCTCGCATACGGCCCAGGGGGCTCGCTTGGCGCCACAGATGTCTGGGGCCAGCTGATCGCGTTCCAGGTGCCCCTCTATGACCAGCGTGTGAGGAACGGCTGGGGCCACATCGACCTGATGGCCCTTACGCCCGAAGGGTGTCCGGTCGTGATCGAGCTGAAGAAGCACGATGCCCAAGACACACCACTTCGAGCCCTCGTCGAGGGGGTCGCCAACGCCGTCGCCGTAGCTGAGAACTGGCCCGCGATGTCACGCGAGATTCGCGAGATGTGCGCTCGCAGGCACCTCGATGTCTTCGTTGCGGAGACTGCGCCACCTGTCCACACAGTGGTTCTCGCGCCCGAGGACTACTGGATGAACTGGGAGCAGCACGGGAACCTGGGCCAGGCGGTCGGGCACGGTGCGAGAGAGAGCTTCCGCGTACTGCGTCATGCACTGGCCGAATCCCGCTATCCCACACACCTGGCGTCGTTCGACTGGCCGGCCCACGGCAGTCCCGGCGTCCACGAGGCGCGTGCTGACTGGTAGACGGGGCTATCGACGCTGCACGCTTGCGCCCCACCGCCACGCAGAATGTCTGAGGGATGCACTAGGATGTCCGGAGGGGATCATTCGGTTGGGGGAGAGCCCGATGGGGAAGTACGATCCGCTACGCGACTACCTGAAGGGCCTGACCGCCGACACGGTCAAGCTGAGCTTCGCCGATGTGGAGGGGATCCTCGGCGCACAACTGCCTCCGTCATCGCATGGAAGCAGCATCGCCTGGTCAAACTCCTACTCGCACAGCAAGGGCGCGGCGTGGCTGGACGCCGGGTGGCTCGTGGACCAAGTGGACATGCAGGCGAAGGCAGTCGTGTTCAGGCGTGCTACGCCGGCTGAGCTCGCCAAGTACAAGCCAAAGGGGTCTCGGCCGGTCTCGCCGGCTGCCCTTGTCGTGAGAGCCGGCCCGGGCGGCATATTGGCCGACAAGTTCTGGACCCGGAGCTTGGTCGCGGTTGGTTGGTCCAAGGTCGGTGACCTCTCAACAGTGCGCGACGGGGCACAGCTTCGCGAGCGGATTGATCAGGCGTACGGATTCGCGCCCGGCACCGGATCCGGTCGCTACTACGAACTCGAGGACTTCGTTCTGGGGCTAGAGCCCGGGGTGCGCGTCGTCGCGCCGGATCCCGCCGCGCGCGAGTACCTTCTGGGCACGGTCAGCACCGGCTATGAATACGATGCAGACTCCGACTTGCGAGGGACCGACGAGCCGTATCCCCACACCGTGCACGTGGAGTGGCTGGGCCGAGCCCCCCGCGATGCTTTGACCGATGCCACCAGATCTCTCCTCGATCGCCGAGGGTTCACGGTCGCGTGGATCGATGACGCCGCGGTCTCTGACCTCTGGAGTGCGGCTGGCCTGAGTGGAGGGGCAACACGCTACTGGGTTGAGAAGACCTTGGTGACGGGTCGACCAGACCGAGGCCGAGACCAGGAGGACGGTCTAGGTCGTGCTGTCTGGTCGCCAAAGCTCGGTGCTGCCGGCGCCGACATCTACGGTGCGATGCGCGAGGCAAAGGCCGCTGACATCGTGTTCCACCTGGTCGACAACTCCGCGTTTGTTGGGGTGTCGGTCGTAGCCAGCCCGGCGGCGGACTTTGCGAGTCCGGCGGGCACCGACTGGGGCGGACGGGATGGTTGGCGCATCGCCTTGCGCGACTTCGTCGAGCTCGATCCCGTTCTTGGGCGCGGTGAGTTCCTCAACGACGACCACAAACCCGCACTTCTTGCCGCTCTAGATTCCGGTGCGAAGCTCTTCTACAACCGCGGTCTCAACCTGAACCAGGGCGCGTATTTCACCGAGCTTCCGGACGCTCTCGTGGGGCTTCTTGACGCGACCTACCTTAACAACCATGGCCTGCATCTGCCGCACGTCGGCGGCGTTGCGGAGCCCAGTCGAGTGGATGCACACCCCACCGAGGAGAAGAGCCCCAGCGTGAATGACATCTACTCGAACCTTGCACAACTCCGATACCACTTCCCGGAGTGGTTGGTCACCGACTACGTGCTTTCACTTGCCACCAAGCCGCTCGCGATTCTCTCCGGCATCTCTGGCACCGGAAAGACGCAGTTGGCCCAACGCGTAGCGAGTCACGTTGCTCCAGACGTGCTGGTTCTTGAGCAGTTGGATGAGGCGCCTGGGGAGGAGCCGGGATCCTGGATCCACGTCATCGGGCGAAATGAGCACTTGCACAACAGCACGCCGATGCCGAAGCGAGCGCACGGGCTACTCGAGCGCTTTCCGGACTCCGGAGAGTCCCTGAATGTCGACCTCGTGTTCGAAGGCCAGCACCACGAGGCCAGACTGTCGAACTACACGTATCCCGGTTCGGCTCCGCTTCTTGAGTTCTGGTGGAAGAAGTCCTTTGCGAACATCATCGACCGCACCATGCAGGAGGGCGACTACCTGCGATTCGAGCCGCAGTACGGCGAAGGCGCCCTGACGATCGCGGTCACGCTCATTCGCGCACGACGCGAGGAGCGCAAGGAGCACTCCCCGCGCATCGCCTTCCTTTCGGTTCGCCCCGACTGGACCGACAACCGGGGCCTCCTGGGCTACTACAACCCCCTCCTTCAGAGGTACCAGGCGACTGAGCTCCTGCGTCTGTTGCTCAGAGCACAGGCGAACCTCGGTGAAGCGCACTTCGTGGTTCTCGACGAGATGAACCTCGCGAAGGTCGAGTACTACTTCTCGGACTTCCTCTCGGCCATGGAGGCCGACACCGAGATGATTCTTCATGACAGTGACGACGAGCTCGTTCTCGAGGGGGTCGAGAGCTTCGTCGTGCCACGGCGACTGAGAGTGCCACCGAACGTCTTCTTCACCGGCACCGTGAATGTCGACGAAACGACCTACATGTTCAGCCCCAAGGTGCTTGACCGGGCCAACACGCTCGAGTTCAACGAGGTCGATCTCGTGCGCTACGGCACAGGCGAAGGGGTCGCAACGGACAGCTTCCGACTGAACGCAGATGCCTCTGTGGAGCGAGTGCTCTCTGCCTATCACAAGCCGTCGCCGGCCGATTGGGCGGAGCTTAGCCAGGACTACAAGACCCGACTGGCTGCGTTGCACTCGTTGCTACACGAGCACAATCTCCACTTCGGCTATCGCGTCGCCAATGAGATCGCCCGGTACTTGAACCTTACTGGGGAGTTCGTGGGAGAAGATGCGCTCGACACTGCGTTCGACCTGCAGGTGCTGCAGAAGGTGCTGCCGAAGTTCTCGGGTAGCCGAGCGAAGCTCGAACGACCGCTGGAGGAGCTGCGCACACATCTCGGGGCGGAGGGCTTGTTGCGCTCTGAGGTGAAAGTCGCGCGCATGCTCGAGACACTGCGCACCGTTGGCTTCGTGAGTTTCGTCGAGTAGATGCGCATCCTCGCAGGGCAGCGATTCGACAAGGAGAAGGTTGCGTCCTCACAGGGCCGCATCCTCCTTCGGTGCTGGCAGGACTACGTCTTTGAGGGCGAGCTGGACGAGGCTGTAGCTCTGCCCAAGAGCTGCGTGAAGAGCAACCTGCCTGGTGACGCTGGGTGGCGCCTGCTCGTGAACTTCGGCGACTACATCGGGCTGCTGCGTCTCGGCGGCCAGACGGTGGAGATTCGCTCAAAGAAGCTCGACTCGCGAGGTTTTGATGAGCTACTGCGGCAGATCACAGATCGCATCTCCAACCTGCCGTTTGACGTGAACGCCCCAGCGTTCGTGCCGTTTTCTCGTGACGCTCTCAACGAACGCGATCGCATCTACCACGCGCTCGTCTACTTGCGCTGGGCGATGCGATTCAGGGCTCCGGCGCTCAAGGAGTCGTGGGGACAAGTCAGCGCCGACCCGCATCGCACACTCGTCAGGGAGGAGCGACGTGCGGCGCCTTGGGACGTGCGCGGGGTCACCCCTCGCACCCTCGAGCGCATCGCCTCGCACCCCGAGACGTGGGCGAGTGTCGCGCCGGGCTCACCCCTCATGTCCACCGCACTGGCGCAGTCCCTCGTGGACCCGCAAGGCCGGCACTACTTCCCGCATGAGGTTGTCGAGGTTGTTGCAGAAACATGCCTCGATACCCCCGAGAACCGATTCGCCAAGCACTTCCTCGCGGTTGCCCGAGAGCTTCTGGAGAGAGCGGATGCGGTGCTCGCAGCTGTCGCGGGCTCCGACGCCGGTCTCGTGGAGGAGGCGCGCGCGCTTGCCGAGGAGCTGCGCGCGATGGAGGCGACGCCATTTCTTCGAGACGTTGGCCAGATGCAGCGGTTTCCGGCGCATTCGCAGGTGCTGCAGAAGCGCGCGGAGTATCGGGATCTGCTGCTGCACTATCAAGCGCTGGTTCTGGCCGCGAGCTACCCAATCTCCGCAGATGATCTGACGCGCATCATCGAGACCAAGAGCGCGAGCCTGCTCTACGAGTACTGGTGCTTCTTTGAGATGGCGGAACAGCTCAGCCAGCTTCTCGGGCCGCCAGTCACAGGGCTCGTGGCCTCAGGCGATCAGCTGCACGCGACGCTTGGGGAGGGGCTCAAACTCGAGTTCGCCGGGGGCGCCGAGCTTCACTACAACAGGTCGTTTGCGCGCTCGGGCTCTCCGTGGCGGACGTACTCGGTTCCCCTGCGGCCGGACATTGTGCTCAAGCTCGGCGACGCCCTGCACCTGTTCGACGCGAAGTTTCGAGTCGACAGGTGGGACATCCCGGGAGACGAGAGCCAGCAGGAACTCGAAGCTATCGAAGCCGACGACCGCGCTGGGGTGGCGAGCAAGGGCTGGTGGAAGAACGCGGACATTCATAAGATGCACGCCTACAAAGACGCGCTTCGCAGTGGGGGCGCCAAGGCGGCAACGGTCTGGGTGCTCTATCCCGGAAGTGAGTTTGTGTTCTACGACGAAGGTGGCGCCAAACTGAGCTCCCCGCAGGACTTGGAAGCGGGGGCGTCCGGCGTTGGCGCTATCCCGGCAGCTCCCGTGGGCAACTCTGCAGGCAGCCAGTGTGGTGCGGTGCTTGCCAGCCTGATGGCCCAATCGGCGCAATCCGCGTCGTCCTCGGTGAAGCGGTGAAGATCGCCTCGTGGAACATCCAAGGCGGCGGCGGATCCCGCCTCCGTGCTATCGCGGATGAGCTCATCCGCACAGACGCCGACGTCTATGTCATCGGCGAATACATGTGCGGCCGCTCTGAGAGCCTGCTCACTCGACTAGCGGACGCAGGATGGTCTCATACGCTGCTGCCGTCGCCACCACGAGGATACGGTGGCGTCGCAGTGGTCTCTCGACTGCCGATGGAGGCTATCGATTCCTCTATCGAGATGGGAGATCAAGCCGCATATCGCCATATCGCGCTGCGACTCCCATCGACGGGTCTGCAAGTCCGGGCGGTGTACGGACCACTGCACAAGCAGCCCTATCAGCAGTTCTGGGACTCGCTTCTGGCAGATCTCGCCGCTCACGTGGATGAGCCGGTGCTCGTGATAGGTGACTTCAATTCCGGGATGCCGAAGACCGACACAGAAGCATCCACACTGTTTTGTTCGCGCTACTTCGGGCAGCTGCCCGGCATTGGATACACGGACCTGTGGCGTGAGGTGAACGGGGCTGATGCGCGCGAGTACACGTGGGAGTGCACCCAGAAAGGCGCGGTCTTCCAGTTTCGCTTGGATCACGCCTTCGGCTCGCCGACGCTAGCCGGGCACCTGCAGGGCTGCGAGTACGACCACACCGTTCGGCGCTCCAAGCTCTCTGACCACTCGCTGCTGACAGTCAGTGTGGGGTGATGCGCCATGCCGCTTGATGAAGCCGAGTTTCCCGCGTTGATCCAGGAGTTGTACGCCGTCGTAGGCAAGCTCGAGGAGATGTTCCCTGGTCGTCCCTTCACTCCTGATGGCCACCTCGTCGGCAGCATGGCTGAGTGCTATGCCGAGTACTACTACGGCGTGCAGCTGCACCCCTGCTCAAACGAGGGACACGACGGGCTGGTCGGAAGTCTGGAAGTAGAGGTCAAGGCAACCCAAACCACGTCGGTTGCGCTGCGCAGCTGTCCGAGACATCTGCTCGTCTTCAGGCTGCACAAGGACGGCTCCTTCGACGAGGTCTACAACGGCCCTGGCGCGCTTGTTTGGGCGCTTGTCGAGCACAAGGCGCAACCGAGCAACGGACAGCGGCAGGTATCTCTCAACCGGCTGGCGCGCCTCATGGAGCACGTGGAACCTGCGCAGCGGCTCCCGATGATCCGGGACATCAGCCAGCGACACGCTCGATCTGTGTGTCCATGACGGCGATCTCTGCCCAGCGCAACGCGATCGCTCGCCTTATCTTCGGCGCTGCCGACGCTGACCTATCGATCGGCGCCGACGGGCTGAACGTGACTGGCAGTCGAGGAGCTCGTCTTGTCGCCGCGGCCAGCATGACCGCCCCGTTGCAGACGGAGTCGGGGCTGCTGTGGGCACGGCTCATCGTTACGACTGCCAGCGGCCGCGAGGTCCTGCGCGGCTTTGCGCGTTCCGACCTGCAGCCGCTTGCCAGTGCGATGAACGTGGACGTGCAAAGGCATGCCCAGACGCACTTGCTTGCAGCGTTTGGCCCACTCACGGCCACGCGCACTCAGATTGATGAGCTGCTTGGATCCCACACGTATATCAAGGACTCTGAGCGCAAGCGGCTGCTCGAGGCCGCTGCCGCCGCGCTCGCCGTGCGCAGCGATTCGCTGTGGGCCTTCTTCGCGACGCCGGCGCAGAGGCAGACTGCCGAGTATCTCGGGCGGTTTGTCGCAGACTCACAGCGCCTTGTCGCCTCCGCCAACGAAGAGGCTGTCGCGACCGAGCTGGATAGGCACCGTGATCTCTTCGACAGCATCGAGAGCAAGCCACTGACGGTGGCACAGCGACGCGCATGCGTAGTCTGCGAGGATCACAACCTCGTGCTCGCGGGAGCAGGCACCGGCAAGACGAGCACCATGATCGGTCGAGCCGGCTACTTGTTGGCCGCAGGGAAGGCGAGCCCGGAGCAGATCCTCATGCTCGCATTCGCCACCAAGGCCGCAGGTGAGATGCAAGAGCGCCAGGATGCGCGACTCGGAGCCTGGTGCGCGACAGGCACGCCGACTGTGAAGACGTTTCACGCGCTGGGACTGGACATCATCAGGCAGGTTGAGGGACGAAGCCCTTCGGTGTCGCCGCTCGCCGAGGATGAGTTCCGGCTAGCCCAGTTCGTGAATACGGAGATCGACGAGCTGGGCAATGAGCCCGACTACCGCGCAACGCTGATTCGCTACTGCACAACAGAGCAGTTCCCGTATCGCAGCCACTTCGACTTCGCTTCTATGAAGGACTACGAGGAGTACGTGCGGACGTACGAGCTGCGCACGCTGGCGGGGGAGCTCGTGAAGAGCTTTGAGGAGGTTGCGATCGCCAACTTCCTCAACTCGCAGGGAGTTGGCTACGAGTACGAGCGACCGTATCCAATCGACACAGCGGATGAGACGCATCGTGGCTACAGTCCGGACTTCTATCTGCCTGACTACGACGTGTACATCGAGCACTTCGCGCTCGACCAGCAGGGGCGCGCGCCTGCCTACTTCGAACGAGGATATGAAGAGGGAGTCGCGTGGAAGCGCTCCCTTCACTCCACGCACAACACCGAGCTCATCGAGACATACTCGTGGATGAAGAGAGAAGGAACCCTCGAGTCGGGGCTCGCCGCGAAGCTGCTTTTCGCCGGCGTGGAGTTCAGCCCGCGCGATGAAGTTCAGCTTCTCGCCGAGCTTCGTGAATCGAGCCAGGTGAAGGACGTCGCTGACTTGCTCGCGAAGTTCCTGGGCTTGTTCAAGCAGGCGAATCGAACACTTCCGAGTCTGCGCGGCGAAGTCGATGCGCACGAGGACCGGTCTCGGCTACACGTGCTGCTCGACTTGTTCGAGCCCGTGCTGTCGGCATACACCGTCGAGCTTTCCGAGAAGGGATACGTCGACTTCGCGGACATGATTCGTCGGGCAACGAGCTATGTCGAGGCGGGTCGGTTTGTGTCACCGTTCGCTCACGTGTTGGTCGATGAGTTCCAGGACATCAGCGCCGTTCGGGCTCAGCTTGTCGCAGCACTTCTGCGGCAGCGCGAAGGCTGTGTTCTGTTCGCCGTGGGCGACGACTGGCAGTCGATCTACCGATTCACCGGCAGCGATATCGGCTACACGCGCGATTTCGCACGCGTCTTTGGCCCGACCGCCACAACATCTCTCGACACGACATTCCGCTTCAACAGCAGTATTGGTGAGGTTGCTTCGAGGTTCGTCTTGGCAAACCCTCTCCAGATACGCAAAGAGATTCATTCACTGTTCGAACTCTCGGAGCCCGCAATCTCTCTTGTTGGGGCGCGCAGTCGCGTCGATGCTCTGCGCGCCATCTTGGACGCAATCGATGAGCGCGCGTCTGCTGCCCCGGAGGCAGGGACACAGGTTCTGATTCTGGCGCGGTACAACTTCACCCTTGACGATTGGCCTACCGCAGAGCGGCATCGCCTCAAGAAGGAACATCCCGCGCTCGTCCTGAACTTCATGACTGTGCACGGCTCGAAGGGAAAGGAAGCCGACTACGTGGTGGTCCTGGGTCTTGAGAAGGGCCGCAACGGCTTTCCGGCGAAGAAGCCAGTCGATGCGTTCTTCGAGATTCTGTTGCCGCGCGCCGAGACGTTCCCCTACGCCGAGGAGCGCCGTTTGTTCTACGTGGCTCTGACGCGTGCGCGTCATCGGGTCTACGTGATGTACGACCCGATGCACGCCTCCCCCTTCGTGGGCGAGCTGCAGGATGGTGCCGCCTACGCTGTGCGGACCGATGAGTTCGCGAACAACCCCGCATGCATGGAGATCCCGCACGTCCCGTGTCCCAAGTGCGCATCGGGATCGCTCGTGCCGCGCACCTCCGAGTACGGGGTCTTTACTGCCTGTGACAACTACCCTTCGTGTGATTACCGCCAGCAGCCGTGTCCAAAGTGCGGTGGCATAATGCGGCCGGGCTCCGGCGCGAGCGTGTGCGCGAACCCAAAGTGCGGGGCAGTCGTGCGCCTGTGCCCGCGATGTGGAGGTTCGCTCGTGGAGCGCAAGGGTCGCTGGGGCGCCTTCCTGGGCTGCAGCAACTACTCTTCTGCGGACTGTAAATACAAAGAGAAGGTGGATGGAAGCGGTACTGGGCGTTGAGACTGTAGAGGGATCGCAAGGTCTGGCAAGACGGGAGTTCACGCGATCAGGGAGGTTGAGTTGTTCGATTCCATCATGCCGGGGCTATGGCTCATATTTGGGATCTCCATCGCCGTCCTGCTCGTGGTGGTGGTAATCGCTGCCCTTCTCCCGCGCAAGCGATAGGTGCTCCGGCGGCCGGAGAGCCTACCGAATCTGGCTCGGTGTACTGTGCAAGCACAGGGGGCTGCGAAGAAGCTTGCCGCTCGTTTGGACTTCGGAATAGGGGGCGCGCGTGGCTCGACGCGACGAGGGTCTGTTGGATGTACTTGTAGACCTGCCGTGGTGGGTCAGCATCATCGTTGGAGTCGTCGTCTACCTGGGGATGCGCTTCGCAATTCCGGCGCTGGCATCGGGCAACGCATTCTCCAGCGCGCTCGCTGTGCCCATCTCCCAGACAGCTTGGCTTGCAGTCATCTTCCTGCTACCCGCGGGTTTCTCGGCGCTTCGGGCGGCGCGAAATACCCATGTGTCTGGTCAGCAGAGCGGGGCGCGGAAGACCACAACACCTTCTCGACTGGCACCCACTGCGCGCGCGTGCCCCAGGTGTGGAAGCGAACTCGTCTTGCGCCAGGCGAGGAAGGGCGATAGAGCCGGAAGCCGGTTCTGGGGGTGCTCCAGCTTCCCCAAGTGCCGCTACACCGAAGAGCACACGGGCTAGTGCTCAAGCCCGGTGAAGCGGCCCGGGACGCGCTGCCGGCGAGGCTCACCCCACCACTCACGTGAGCGCGCACACTGGCAAGAAGCTACTGGTTCGCATCCTCGACGTTACGAGATCGCCCCATGAGGTCTTGGATAGGGTCGCACTCCTTGCGCGTGAAGTGGAGGCCCTCAAGGATGAGGTCTGTCAGCCGATCTCGCTGCGAGCTGTCGTATAGGGCGAGCCAGATTCCTCGAACGCGGCCTCTCCTCGGGCATCCGCGGGATTGCCCTAACACACTCGGAGCAAGGGGTCCTCAGTGCCAACAGGCCGACCCGTGGCAATATCATTGGCGTGACAATGACTGGGTGTCGGCCCGTACCAAGAACGAGCCGATCGTCCCCAGCTCTCCCTCCAGAAGGCAGACTGCCCATGACCTTGAACCCATTTGACGAGCAGCTTCGCAGTGCGGAGCAGGAGGCGGCGGCACTGGATGCTCGGCTCCGAGAAGTCGGTCGGGAGATCGTGTGGTTTGAAGCAACAACCCTCGACACTCTCGTCAATCAGCGGGAGGAGCTTCGGTCTGATGCAGCAGTCCTTTCCCATGAAAGTGACGACATTCGTGCCGAAGCGCGGCAACTAGAGAACGAGATTCGGGTCCTATCGAAATCGATAGGACCCCTTTGGAATCCCGTGAATTTGCTTGACGCGCGGCAGCGCGGTTATCGAGCCCACCGGGAAGAACTCAAAGCATCGCACGCGATGGCGAAGAAGAGGTTCACGAAGATCCAAGCCAGCCTTGGTGATGCTCAACGCCGCGAGAAGGAAAAGGATGTCGAGATCGAGAGGCACACAGGGTT
>Ga0209540_10001166_pt1 | contig 20827 bp, 17 predicted proteins | sample BarGraIncu01121A_FD_184501 | JGI IMG/M metagenome (GOLD analysis project Ga0209540, IMG submission 184501) | Arctic peat soil microbial communities from Barrow, Alaska - Barrow Graham LP Incubations 011-21A (SPAdes) (version 2) | ecosystem: Environmental > Terrestrial > Soil > Wetlands > Peat... | reverse complement strand
GCCCTACTACGATCTGGCCCGCCTCATGCGCAAGGGGGTCGTGCTGAGCGACACCACGACCTGGCTGTTCCGGGCCGGTCCCGCCGTCACCCTGGCGGCGACCCTGTTCGCGGCGCTCCTGATTCCGCTCGGCAAGCACCCGGCGCCGATCTCCTTCGAGGGGGACATGATCCTCTTCGCCTATCTCTTCGCCCTGGGGCGCTTCTTCACCACGGTCGCCGCGCTCGACACCGGCTCCAGCTTCGAGGGGATGGGGGCCGCCCGCGAGGTGACCTTCTCCTGCCTCGCCGAGCCGACGCTGTTTTTCGCCCTGATCACACTGACCAGGCTCTCCGGCACCATGTCGCTCACGCCGATGCTGCTCCACGTGACCGGCCCGGTCTGGGTGGCGGCCGGCGCCTCGCTCCTCTTGATGCTGACCGGGCTCTTCGTGGTGCTCCTGGCGGAGAACTGCCGGATCCCCTTCGACGACCCGAACACCCACCTGGAACTGACCATGATCCACGAGGTGATGGTGCTGGACCACTCCGGCCCCTACTTCGGCTGCATCCTGTACGGCGCCGCCCTGAAGCTTTTCCTTTTGGGGGCGCTCTTTCTGAACATCGCCGTCCCCTTCGCCAGCGGCAACGGCTATCTCGACTGGGGCGTCTTCGTCTGCTCCATGCTGGCGCTCGCCGTCGCCATCGGCACGGTGGAGTCGGTCATGGCGCGCCTGAGGCTGATCCGGGTGCCGCAGCTCCTGGTCGCGGCCATGATACTGACCGCCTTTTCGCTCGTACTGGTAGTGAGGTGAACCGATGATCTCCCTGGCCGACCAACTCCTCGTCCTCTGTCTGCTCCTGAACTTCGCGGTGCTCGGCACCAGCCGGCTCGCCTTCTCGGTGCGCGCCGTGGCTCTTCAGGGCGTGATCCTCGGCGTGCTCCCGGCGCTGATCCATCCGTTCTCCTGGCACCTGGTGCTGATCGTCGTCAGCATCATCCTGGCCAAGGGTGCCGTCATCCCGATCCTGATCATGCGCGCCATCAGAAAGGCCGAGATCCAGCGCGAATTCGAGCCGTTCATCGGGTACATCCCCTCGCTGATGCTCGGCGCGCTCTTCACTGCGCTCGCCTTCATCTTCGCGGCGAGGCTCCCCTTGGCGCCCGAGCACGAGGGGCTCCTGTTCGTCCCCGCCTCCATAGCGACCGTCATGTGCGGTTTCCTGGTCCTGATGGGGCGGCGCAAGGCGATCTCCCAGGTGATCGGGTATCTGTTGATGGAAAACGGCATCTTCGTCTTCGGTCTGCTCCTGGCCGACGCCATGCCGCTCATGGTGGAGGCCGGTGCGCTCCTTGACCTTCTGGTCGGAGTCTTCGTCATGGGTATCGTCATCAACCACATCAGCCGCGAGTTCTCGACGCTCGACACCTCGCGGCTGAGCGCTTTGCGAGAGGAATAATGAACATGATGTGGGCCTTCGTTCTGCTGCCGCTTCTGGGTGCCCTGATCGCCTGGCTGGTCCCCGACAACCGTAGGCGCTCCTTCGTGCTGCCGGTCTTCGCCCTGGTGCATCTGGCCATGACCGCCTGGCTTCTGGCCGATACCCCGCCCCCCTCGCCGGGCGGCTGGATCTACCTCGATGCGCTGGGAAAGCTGACGCTTTTAAGCAACTCCATCCTCTTCACGGTCTGCGCGAGCTACGCGGTCGGCTACCTGAACTACCGCCGCAAGCGCCCCAACCGGGTGCTGTGCGTGGCGCTGCTGGTCTGCCTCTCGGCCATGACCCTGGTGGCGGTCTCCCAGCACCTGGGGCTGCTCTGGATCGCCCTGGAGGCGACCACCATCACCATGGCGCCGCTCATCTACTTCAACCACAACGCGCGCTCCATCGAGGCGACCTGGAAGTACCTGCTGATCTGCTCGGTCGGGATCGCCATAGCGCTTCTGGGGCTGTTCTTCCTCGCCTATTCCACCATCGTCGCCAAGCAGGACGTGACGCTTCTCCTCGGCTCGCTCATCGACGACGCCTCCCGGCTGCATGCCGGCTGGCGCCATGCCGCCTTCATCTTCCTGCTGGTCGGCTTCGGCTCCAAGATGGGGCTGGCTCCGCTGCACACCTGGAAGCCCGACGCCTACGGCGAGGCCCCGGGGCTGGTGGGAGCCCTTCTTGCCGGAGGCCTGGTGAACTGCGCGCTGCTCGCGCTGCTGCGGGTCTACCAGATCGCGGCAGCCTCGACCGAGGGGGCGCTGTTCCAGGAGGTGCTGCTCGTCATGGGGCTCATCTCCATGGCCTTTGCCGCCGTCTTCATGGCCAAGCAGACCGACTTCAAGAGGATGCTCGCCTACTCGAGCGTCGAGCACGTGGGGATCATCGCGGTGGCGCTCGGCCTTGGGCGGGCGGCCCTGTTCGGCGCGCTGCTGCACATGATCAACAACGCCCTCACCAAGGGGGTGCTGTTCCTCTCCTCCGGCAATATCCACCGCGCCTACAATTCGAAGAGCACCCAGTTCGTGCGCGGCGCCCTGAGAAGGACACCCTGGTCCGGCGCGCTCTTTCTGGCGGCGTTTCTCGCCATCACCGGCTCGCCCCCCTTCGGCCCCTTCGTGAGCGAGTTCCTCATCGTGAGCTCCGCCTTCGTCCAGGGGAACTACTGGACCGGCGGGCTGTTCCTGATCTTCCTCGCCATGATTTTCATCGGCATGGCCGCGACCGTGCTGCCGGTGGTCATGGGGAAGATCCCCAACGACATCGAGAAGACCCCCTACCGTGACTCCGCGCACACGGTGCTGCCGCCCCTGCTGCTGATGGGGCTGGTCCTGGTGCTCGGTGTCTGGATACCGGCGCCGCTGCAGGCGCTGCTGCACGAGGCCGCCGGGCTGCTTGGGGGTGGCAAATGAACCGCAAACTCTGCCTGCTGCAAAACGGCGCGAGCGTCTCGCGCCGGGAGGTCCCGGTGCTGTCCCGGGACGAGTTCCTGGATGAGCTCCTCTCCGCCGTGGACCGCGGCTGGCGGGTCGTATCCTATTTCGGGGCGCCGGAAGGGGTGTTCCTGAAGCTCTACTGCCTGCTCTCCTCCAAGGCGGACGCGACTCTCGGCGTGATGACCACCGTCGTGACCACCGGAAGCTTCCCCTCCCTGGTGGCGTATGCCCCCCAGTTGCACCTCTTCGAGCGCGAGATCGCCGAGCAGTTCGGGGTAGCCTTCGAAGGGCACCCCTGGATGAAGCCGGTCCGCTTCCAGCGCGCGGTCGCCTCCCCGCCGGGGACCGAGCCGCGCCCCCCGGAAAAGGCGGGCATCATGGAGTTTTACCGGGTGGAGGGGGCGGAGGTCCACGAGGTGGCGGTGGGGCCGGTGCATGCCGGGATCATCGAGCCGGGCCACTTCCGCTTCCAGTGCTTTGGCGAAGAGGTGCTGCACCTGGAGATATCGCTTGGCTACCAGCACCGCGGCGTGGAGGCGATGTTACTCGGTGGGCCGCATGCGGTGACGCTCAAGCAGATGGAGGCGGTCGCCGGAGACACGACGGTCGGCCATGGTCTCGCCTATGCCATGAACGTCGAGGCGCTCGCGGGCGCCCGGGTTCCCGCCCGGGCCCACGCCATCCGCGGCATCGCGACCGAACTGGAGCGCCTGGCGAACCACACCGGCGACCTGGGAGCCATAGCGGGGGACGTCGGCTATCTCCCCACCGCCTCTTTTTGCGGGCGGATCCGCGGGGAATTCCTGAACCTGACGGCGGAGCTTTGCGGCAGCCGCTTCGGGCGCGGGCTGATCATCCCCGGCGGGGTCACCTTCGACGTGAGCCGGGAATTGGCCGCCCGGATCGGGAAGCGCATGGCCGTCGCGCGCGAGGAACTCACCAGTGCCGTGCAGCTTTTATGGGATACCCCCTCCGTCATGGCACGGCTCGAGGGGACCGGTGTGGTGACCGAGAAGACGGCAATCGAGATCGGCCTGGTCGGCCCTGCCGCGCGGGCGAGCGGGCTGGACCGGGACATCCGCAGCGATCACCCCTACGGCATCTACAGCATGAGCCAGATCCCGGTGGTCACCGCCAAGTCCGGGGACGTCTACGCGCGGACCCTGGTGCGCTGGCTCGAGGTGGAAAAATCGCTCGATTTCATCGAGGAGCAGCTGGCGCAGCTTCCCGGCGTTGCCATCCAGTACCCGGTCGGCGCCATCGGCGCCGATTGCCTCGCCGTGTCGCTCACCGAGGGGTGGCGCGGCGAAGTCTGCCACGTCGCCCTCACCGACGAGCGGGGCCGTTTTGCGCGCTACAAGATCTGCGACCCCTCGTTCCACAACTGGACCGGGATTGCCATGGCGATGCGCGGCGGGCAGATCTCGGACTTTCCGCTGTGCAACAAGAGCTTCAACCTATCCTACTGCGGGGTTGATCTGTAAAACCGTGAATGGTGAATGGTGAATGGTGAATAAAAACCGTGAAGAAACCGTGAAAGGTGATCACCATTCACCATTCACCATTCACGTCTTTAAGGAGTCGCACCATGATCAAGGCTTTACTCGCTCGCATCAAGCAGGGGCATCGCACCATGCGCTACCCGGACGAGCCGATCGTGCTCCCCGAGCGCTTCCGGGGCTACCCCAACCTCGACAGCGGCGTCTGCCCGGCCGATTGCCGCCTCTGCGCCGATGCCTGTCCGGTGGGTGCCATCACCTGCACACCCGTGCTCTCGGTCGACCTGGGCAAATGCCTCTTCTGTCCAGATTGCGTGGAGGCCTGCCCGCACGGCGGGGTAACCTACGGCAAGGACCACCGGCTCGCGGTGAACCGGCGCGAGGACCTCCTGGTGACGGCAGGGGAGGAGCGCCGCCTGGCCAGGGCGCTCGACGCCAAGATGCTCGCCCTGTTCGGGCGCTCCCTCAAGTTTCGCTCCGTGGTCGCCGGCGGCTGCAACGGCTGCGAGGCCGATACCAACGTCCTCTCCACCATCGGCTGGGACCTCGGGCGTTTCGGAATCCAGTTCGTCGCCAGCCCGCGCCATGCCGACGGCCTCTGGGTGACCGGCCCGGTGACCGAGCACATGCGCGAGGCGCTGATGCTGACCTACGAGGCGATACCCGCACCGAAACTGGTGGTAGCCTGCGGGGCCTGCGCCATCAACGGCGGACCCTTCATCGGCTCGCCCGAGGCGCACGACGGCGTGCATGGGATGCTTCCGGTCGACCTCTACATCCCGGGCTGTCCGCCGCATCCGGTGACCATCCTGGACGGGCTCCTGAGGATGCTGGACAAGGTCAGATAATCAAAGTCATAAGCACGCACACGGATGACACGGAGGGGACGGATAAAGGCAGATTAAACTCAAGCCTTGGTTTAACCCCAAAGGTCTTTGCCTTATCTGTTTTTATCCGTTCCCTCCGTCAAATCCGTGTGCGAGCTTTTGACCTGTAGTAACAATCCCGACTCAATGAGGAGCACAATGAAAGGCCAAAGTCTTATCGAATCGATCGGTTCCACCCCGATCGTTGAAATCGGCTCCCTCTGCAGGAACCCCGGCGTCCGGATCATGGCAAAGCTGGAAGGCAACAATCCCGGCGGATCGGTCAAGGACCGTCCGGCACGCCAGATGATCCTCGCTGCCGAGGCGAGCGGCGAACTGACCCCGGACAAGGTCATCCTGGAGCCGACTTCGGGCAACACCGGCATAGCCTTTGCCATGATCGCCGCGGCCAGAGGGTACCGCATCAAGCTGGTCATGCCCGCCTGCGTCAGCGTGGAGCGGCGCAGCGTGCTGGAAGCATATGGCGCCGAGATCGTGCTCTCTCCGGGCTGCGAGGCTACCGACGGGGCGATCCGTCTGGCCCACAAAATTCTGGCGGGCGATCCCGAGCGGTACTACATGCCCAACCAGTACGCCAATCCGAACAACGTGCTGGCGCATTATGAAACCACCGCCCCGGAGATCTGGCGGCAGACCGACGGGAAAATCACCCATTTGGTGGCCGGCATGGGGACCGGCGGCACCCTCATGGGAGTTGCGAGATTTTTCCGGGAAACCAATCCCGAGGTCCGCATCGTAGCCGTCGAGCCGGTGCTGGGGCACAAGGTTCAGGGGCTCAAGAACATGCAGGAGGCGATAGTGCCGGCCATCTACGACCCAACTGCCCATCATCAAAAGATTGTCGTGGAGGACGATGATGCCTTCGAAACCGCCAGGCTTCTTGCCGTGCGGCAGGGGATTTTCTGCGGGATGTCCGGAGGGGCCGCCGTAGCCGCGGCGCTCAGGCTGTCGGAGCAACTGGAATCAGGGTTGATCGTCGTCATCATACCCGACCGCGGCGACCGTTACCTCAGCACCAACCTCTTCAAGTCGATGTGCGCCCTGTGCCCGCCGTAGACATGGCGTCATGCGCGGTGAAAACAGTATGAGGAAAGGCCGTTGCCTTTGGGAAATTCTTCCAGAGACAACGGCCTTTTTCTTAAACAGAAGAAAACTTCAGGATTTCTCTTTTAAACCGTGAATGGTGAATGGTGAATAAAACTGTAATCAAAGAATTCAGGTTGATCTGCCGTTATCCGTATCATCCGTTCAATCCGTGTGCTGGATTTGACTTTGTCTGGTAGTCTTTCTTGATCGTAACTATTCAGCTGCCGTTGGCTCCTGCAGCCGTAGGGTGGGCCGTGCCCACCGGAATCCGAAGGCCAGGGCACTCGCAAGGGGTGCCCCTACAGAATCGGTGTTGTGCGGGTATCCAGGCCGACGTTGATCGGTGGGCATGGCCCACCCTACGCTATCTGATCGTTGACCTGAATACTTAGTAATTTGCAATGTGATGATTGGTTACCCTGTTTTAACTGTTTTCGCCTTCAGCTGTACAAGGTATAGAGACAGTAGCAAGGCAGCACAGTCAGTTTAGGTTCTGCCAACCAGCAGGAAATGCTTGATAAATCCGCAGGGATGCGATAAACCGCTTTGTCGCGCTAACAATAAATGGTATGCTTTCATTCATGAAAAAATCGTCCCTGCCGCTTGAACTTAGCAAAGAAGCCCCCGTCAACTCCGCAACCAAACGGGAGCCCCCTTCGAGCGTCAAATCCGGTTTCCCGGTCGTCGGCATCGGCGCCTCCGCAGGCGGCCTGGAAGCCCTCGAGCTTTTCCTCAAAAATGTGCCGGAGCAAACCGGTGTGGCCTTCATCATCATACAGCACCTGGACCCGACCCATAAGGGGATCATGCCCGAGCTGCTCCAGCGGGCCACCTCCATGGAGGTGGCCCAGGCCAGGGACCGCATGCCGGTCCAGCCGGACTGCGTCTACGTGATCCCGCCCAACAAGGACTTGTCGATCCTGCACGGCTTTTTGCACCTGTTCGAACCGGCTGCGCCTCGCGGGCTGCGTCTCCCCATCGATTTTTTCCTGCGCTCCCTGGCCGACGATTGCCGGGAGCGCGCCATCGGCGTCATCCTTTCGGGCATGGGCTCCGACGGCACCATGGGCCTCAGGGCCATCAAGGAAAAAGCGGGACTGGCGCTGGTGCAGGACCCCGCCTCGGCCAAGTTCGACAGCATGCCCAGGAGCGCCATCGATGCCGGGCTCGCCGACATCGTGGCCCCGGCGCAGGAGCTGCCCGGAAAGATCGTCGCCTATCTCCGGCACGCCCTGCGCCTCACCCGGGCCGAACCGGCCCTGGAGCTCAAGGACCAGAGCGCGCTGGAAAAAGTGCTCATCCTTTTGCGGTCCAAGACCGGGCACGACTTCTCCCTGTACAAGAAAAGCACCGTGTACCGCCGGCTCGAGCGGCGCATGGGGATCCACCAGATCGACAAAATCGCCCTCTACGCCCGCTACCTGCAGGAAAACCCCCAGGAGGTGGAGCTGCTATTTAATGAGCTTTTGATCGGGGTGACCAGCTTTTTCCGCGATACCCAGGCCTGGGAGCAGCTGCGGGACAATGCGATTCCCGGGCTCCTGGCCGGTTTACCGGACGGCGGGGTGCTGCGCGCCTGGTCGGTAGGCTGTTCGACCGGGGAGGAAGCCTATTCCCTGGCCATGGTCTTCAAGGAAGCGCTGGATCAGGCCAAGACCACGGGACGTTTCACGCTGCAGATCTTTGCCACCGACCTGGACGCGGCATCTATCGACCGTGCCCGGCTGGGGCGCTATCCGGCCAATATCCGCGCGGACGTGTCCGCCGAGCGCCTGCACCGGTTTTTCATCGAGGGCGATAACGGCTACCGGGTCGGCAAGGAGATCCGGGAGATGGTCACCTTCGCGACCCAGAACGTCATCATGGACCCCCCCTTTACCAAGCTCGACATCCTCATCTGCCGCAACCTCCTGATCTACCTGGTTCCGGAACTGCAGAAAAAGCTGCTGCCGCTCTTTCATTACAGCCTGAAACCCGGCGGTGTCCTGTTTCTGGGAAGTGCCGAGACGATCGGCAGCTTCAGCGACCTGTTCGCGCCGCTGCACGCCAAATCGAGGATCTACCGGCGCGGCGCTTCCCTGCTGCGGACCGAGCCGTTGGCGTTTCCCGCCTCGTTTCTCCCCGCGCCCCCCTCTCCGGCAAAGGAATCAGACATGCAACTTCCGGCAGCCAATCTCCAGACTCTCGCGGACCAACTGCTTCTGCGAAACTATGCCCCGCCCGCCGTGCTGGTCAATGACAAGGGGGACATCGTCTACATCAGCGGGCGGACCGGCAAATACCTGGAACCCGCGGCCGGCAAGGCCAACTGGAACGTCTTTGCCATGGTCTGTGAAGGGCTGCGCTTCGAGCTCTCCAGCGCCTTCCAGAAAGCGGCCCGGCAACAGGAGGTGGCGACCGTCAAGGGTGCCATCGTGGCAACCGAGGGCGGCAGCCAGGTGGTCGATATCACGGTCCAGGTGGTCGAGACGCCGGAGGCCCTGCGGGGGATGGTGCTGATCGTCTTCCAAGACGTCGCGACGCCTATGGAAATGAAGGCCAAGGGCCGCTCCAGGCACGCCTCGGCGGCCAGCGCCAGGATCGCGGAACTGGAACAGGAGCTCCAGCAGCGCGGCGAGGGCATGCGGTCCACCCGGGAGGAGATGCAGACCTCGCAGGAAGAGCTCAAGTCCATGAACGAGGAACTGCAGTCCACCAACGAGGAGCTGCAGTCCACCAACGAGGAACTGACCACCTCCAGAGAGGAGATGCAGTCCATGAACGAGGAGCTGCAGGCGGTCAACGTCGAGCAGCAGGCCCGGGTGGACGAACTCTCCAGGATTAGCAGCGACATGAAGAACCTTCTGAACAGCACGGAAATCGTCACCGTGTTCCTGGACAGCGACCTTCACGTGCGGCGTTTCACCACTGGCGCCAACAAGCTCTTCAAGCTGATCCCGGCAGACGTCGGGCGGCCGCTTTCCGATATTGCCAGCGACCTTGCCTACCCCGGTTTGCTGGACGATGTACAGGAGGTGCTGCGGACCCTGGCGTTCTCGGAGAGGCAGAGTGCCACCACGGACGGGCGCTGGTTTAGCGTGCGCATCATGCCGTACCGCACGCTGCAGAACGTGATCGACGGCGTGGTGATCACCTTTTCGGACATCACCGCGGCCAAGACGCTGGAGGCGAAGCTGCGGGAAAGCGAGACAGAATCCCGCAACATTCTCGACAATATGCCCCACGGCTTTGCCGTCCTCGAGGTCGTTGCGGACGGCTCGGGAGTTCCCCAGGACTACCGGTTTCTCTCGGTGAACCCCGCCTTCCAGCGCATCTTCGGCCAGAGTGCAGCGGACCTGGTCGGCAAGAAGATGCTGAAGGCGCTTCCCGGCTTCGAGCCGGCTTTGCCCGATGCTTGCCGCAACGTCGCACAGAGCGGGGAACCGGTGTTCTTCGTGGGGAAAGACACCGTTACCGGGCGCCTGCACGAAGTCACCGTTTACCGCCCCGCGCCGGGGCGTCTCGCCTGCCTGTTCGCGGACGTCCTGGCTCGCCGGGAGCTCCCGTAGCTGTAGGGAATGGCTCCCTGGCGTCGGACTTGCCATCGTCGAGCAGATCGTGACCAAGCATGGCGGCAGGGTCTTTCCCATGCTAGTACCCAGTCCAGCTTAAAACTTCGTCTTTTGCCGCCGGTAGGTTGGGGTGAACAGCTCCATCGTGAACCCCAACATGGCAACGTTGGGGTTCACAATGAGACCGCTCACCGCCAACCTACAAAAAAAACAGACGGGGTTGAACTGTTCCCCGTTATTTCAAGCTGGACTGGGTACTAGATGTATCGGAATCGCTCTTTCCATTGACAGTAATAAAAACGTCAAACCGATATAAGCACCAAGCAATTGCACTTCGATCCCGCGCCAAAAGGCACGAGGAACGTGGTGCGATTATGTTAAATTCAATTCATTTGACTTTCACCCCCCGTTTGGGTAAATATTGGTCCATTGAGCGTCCGCACGCACCGCGATACTCGATACCAGATAAACGGTGTGCAGGGCCTGATGTCTGCACCACACATATTGATACACGATAATACTAAACCATCCGCGAGGATGGGGCGGAAAGCCTATTGGGTCTCCAGAAGACAGCCGGGTTGCCGAAATATCTTTCATGATATCGGCAACCCTTTTTTTTTAACAAAGCAGCCATTTTGCTTCCTTGGCCCGCTGAATTGCGACAGACTCAGGATTTTAAGCTACCCCAGGAGTTCACCCGGCATGCTCAAAACGGCAATTACCGACGACAGATCACTGATGCTGATCAGCGGCACCCATCAGGAAACGAGCGAACTGCAGCAGGCCCAAGACCGTCTCCAGGTGCTCAAGGAGGCCATTGATAGCCTGCCGATCGGAACCGGGATAACCATCAGCGATGTCCATGGCAAGATCATCTACGCAAACGCAGTCGAGGCGGAGATGCATGGCTATGCTGCCGATGAGCTCATTGGCAAGGACGCCAGCATCCTGGCACCCCGCTGCCTGGGAAAGCCGTTTCCGCCCTTGAACCTGGCAAAGATGGGCTTCTGGCGGCGCGAATGCCTCAATGTCCGTAAAAACGGTAGCGAATTTCCCGTGCAGCTTTCGTCGATTGCTGTGCGCAATGCCGCCGAGGGAAGATGCATCGGGGTCGTCACGGCGTGCGAGGACATCACCAACCGAAAGGACTCGGAGAAAAAGATCGAGTACCTGGCCTATTACGACACCGTGACGGGACTTCCCAACCGGGTGCTCCTCATGGACCGGCTGCATCAGGCTCTCGCCCTTGCTCACCGGGAAGGACGTGAAGTCGCCCTGCTTTTCCTCGATCTGGACAACTTCAAGGATGTCAATGACACCCAAGGGCACGACGTCGGCGACAAGTTCCTCAAGGAGGTGGCCAAGCGCCTCACCAGTTGCCTGCGTGAGTCCAATACCCTGGCGCGGCTCGGCGGAGACGAATTCGTCATGGTCCTTAGCTCGGTCAGGGACGAGGAGGGTGCGGCGATTACCGCGCAGCAAGTCCTGTCGCTTTTTTGCGCTCCGTTCCTGATAGATGGGCAGCGGTTTTACAGCAGCGCAAGCATCGGGATCGCCCTGTATCCCGGTGACGGGGTGGACGCGGAGAGTCTTCTCAAGTGCGCCGACGCCGCCATGTACCATGCCAAGGACGAAGGTAAGTCCAATTACCAGTTTTTTTCTAGCGAGATAAACAACCGGATCATGCGCCGGGTGTCCCTGGTGAACAGCATGCGCCAGGGGATCTCCCGGCAGGAGTTTTCCCTCCATTATCAGCCCAAGTGGGACCTGAAGACCGGGTGTCTGACCGGAATGGAGGCGCTACTGCGCTGGAAAAGCGCCGACTTCGGGTCCGTGGCGCCGGACGAGTTCATTCCGATTGCCGAGACGTCGGGACTCATCTTCGAGCTGGGCGAGATGGTCCTGCGTACCGCCTGCTTTCAGGCCAGGGTTTGGGCCTCCGCCGGGCACGAGGATTTGAAGGTGGCGGTGAATATCTCCGGCAGGCAGTTCAGGCAACCGAAATTCCTGGAGACGGTCGCCAGGATCATCTGTGAAACCGGCGTGGCACCAGGTTTACTGGAGCTCGAGTTCACCGAGAGCGTCATCATGGAAAAGGCCGATAAAAACATCGACGCGCTCAGGACTCTGAAGGGGATGGGGGTATGCTTGAGTATCGACGATTTCGGTACCGGCTATTCGTCCCTCAATTACCTGAAACACTTCCCGATCGACGCCATCAAGATCGATCGTTCCTTCATCGCCGATGTCGATTGCAACAGCGATGACGCGGCAATAACCGAGGCGATCATTTCCATGGCGCACAGCCTGAAACTGCGGGTTATCGCCGAAGGGGTGGAAAACGGCCGGCAACTGCAGTTCCTCAGGGAGCGAAACTGCGACGAGGTGCAGGGTTACTACCTGGCGCTGCCGATGCCGGCGCACGAGATCACCGGTTTTCTGGAAAGCACGCAGAGAAAAAGCACCGTGATGCTGCAACGGCACGGTGAGTTGGGAAACGGGCCGGCACGCCAGAGCGGTCACAGCGGCAATGCCGCTCCTTGCTCTGGACGTTTATCCGTGGCGGAAGATTGATGCAGATCAGAAATGACTTGATTCAAGCGGGACCCGGGACGACCGGGTAACTGCAAAAGGAGAAAAAATGATGCAGAAAAACATCTTCAGGAAACTGGTCCTGCTGCAGTGTGCGGCAATCCTTTCCTTCAGCGCGCACGCCGTATATGCGGGGGTTGATGTCAACATCAACCTGGGCGTCCAGCCGCGCCAGGTCTACGTACCGGAACCTGCCTACGTACCGCAGCCGGTCTACGCACAGCCCGTCTACGCACAGCCCGTGGCAGTCATCAATGTGGAAGAGGATATCCAGTTTGTCTATCCGGACTCCCTGGGATTCTACGTTGCAGTGGGTGTCCCTTACGATCTGATCTATCTGCAGAACAGCTACTTTCTCTTTCGCGACGGCCGTTGGCTCAGGGCGCCCAACAGCCGCGGCCCCTGGGTGGCACAGAGGAACCGCGATCTCCCGCCGTCGCTGCGCAGGTACCGGGTGGATCGGATACGTGAATTCCGCAACAGAGAGTACGTGATTTACAATCGCGACCGGGATCACTACCGCGGCAAGCATTTCCGCTCCGACAAGGAACAGTGGAAAGAGCATCGCAAGGATGTGAAGGAACAGCGCAAGGACGAGAAGCGCTATGAGAAAGAAGGGCGCAAGGAAGAGAAGCGCTATGACAAGGAGCAGCGCAAGGACGATAAGCGCTATGACAAGGAGCAGCGCAAGGACGATAAGCGCTATGACAAGGAGCAGCGCAAGGACGATAAGCGTTCAGAGAAAGAGGACCGCCGTGAGCACCGCGAAGGTCGCGGCGACTAGTAGCAGGCTGGAGCGGGGGAGGGTGCTCTCTGAGTAAGGAGGCCGGATGGAAAAGGTAATCATCAACCGCTGCGCCTGGGCCGGCAGCGATCCCATTTACCGCGACTATCACGATGCGGAATGGGGCGTGCCGGTGCACGATGACCGCCTGCTCTTCGAATTCCTGGTTCTGGAAGGGGCGCAGGCCGGCCTTTCCTGGATCACCATCCTGAAGAAGCGCGAGGCCTACCGGCGCGCCTTCGCCGGCTTCCATCCCGAAGTGGTGGCGGATTTTGGCGAGTCGCAGCTGGCGCAGTTGCTTGCCGACCCCGGTATCGTCCGCAACCGCCTCAAGCTCTCCTCGGCGCAGCGAAACGCCCGTGCCGTACTGGCGCTCCAGGAGGAATTCGGCTCATTCGGCGCCTACCTCTGGCGCTTCGTGGACGGGATGCCGCTGCAAAACGCCTGGCGCTGCCACTCCGAGCTGCCGGCCACGACCGGGGTGTCCGACGCGCTTTCCCGCGACCTGAAGCAGCGGGGTTGCAACTTCGTCGGGAGCACCATCTGCTACGCCTTCATGCAGGCGGTCGGCATGGTGAACGACCATATCGTCGGCTGCTTCCGCTGGAAGGAACTCGGCGGGCGCTGAACCATTTCCGTCGTGGTTATCCCCGTTTATCGGGGGAGGGAGCAATCCCTCCCCGATTTTTTATTCAGCTCCAGAACCGTGAATGGTGAATGGTGAATGGTGAATGGTGAATGGTGAATGGTGAATGGTGAATGGTGAATGGTAGCAGCGGCTGCTAGGATGCGGAAATAACCTTCGCCAGACACATTGCATACCGGGTAGAGACGCATTGCATGCGTCTCAGTCTTTTCAAACCCTGGCGGCATCGTCTTTCTTAATCTTAATCTGTCTAAAGGAGATTCCATGTTTCGTCGCACCAAGATAGTTGCTACCGTGGGCCCCGCCTGCGATTCCGAGGAGAAGATCAACGCCCTGATGGAGGCGGGGGTCGACATGTTCCGGCTCAATTTCTCACACGGAGACCAGGCCGCGAAATCGACCATCATCCGCATCATCAGGGAGCTCTCGCGCCGGCGCGCGCGTGCCGTCGCCATTCTGGGAGACCTGCAGGGGCCGAAGATCCGCACCGGCCTGATGCAGGGGGGCTCCCTGGAGCTGGTCGCCGGGAGCGAGGTGACCATCACGACCCGCGAGCTGCTCGGCTCCGGGGATACCATCCCGACCATCTACCAGGGGCTGCCTGGGGATGTGGTGCCGGGGGACCGGATTCTTCTGGACGACGGGCTGATGGAGCTCCGGGTGCTCGGCGTGGCCGGTCAGGACGTGCGCTGCGCCGTGGTGAGCGGTGGCCTTCTCAAGGACCGCAAGGGGATCAACCTCCCCGGGGCGAAGGTCTCGGCTCCGGCCCTGACCGAAAAGGACCGGGAGGATCTCCATTTCTGCATCGTCGAGCAGCTCGATTACGTTGCCCTCTCCTTTGTCCGGCAGGCCTCGGATGTCCTGGAATTGAAGGGGATCCTGGAGCGCCACCAGTCGCAGCTGCGCGTCATCTCGAAGATCGAGAAGCCCGAGGCGGTCGTCGATTTCGACGCCATCCTGCAGGTCTCCGACGGGATCATGGTGGCCCGCGGCGACCTCGGTGTGGAGATCAGCCCCGAGAAGGTTCCCCTGATCCAGAAGCGCATCATCCGCAGCTGCAACGAGGCGGGGAAGCCGGTGATAACCGCCACGCAGATGCTGGAGAGCATGGTGTACAACCCCCGGCCGACCAGGGCTGAGGTCTCGGATGTGGCGAACGCCATCCTCGACGGGACCGACGCCATCATGCTCTCGGCCGAGACCGCCTCCGGGAAGTATCCGATCGAGGCCGTCTCCATGATGGTGCAGGTGGCGCGCGACGTGGAGGGTGACCCGCAGCTGAAGCGCCAGGTCTTTCACCCGATTCCCGAGCTGGACGGCTTCCCCTGTCTGGCTGAGGTGATCGGGCAGGCCGCCTGCCGGGTGGCCGAGGGGGTGGGCGCCGCCGCCATCCTCGCCTTCACCCAGACCGGGAGCACCGCGGCGCTCGTTTCGAAATACCGGCCGTCGCTCCCCATCTTCGCCGTCACCCCCTCCCGGGAGGTGCGCCGCAGGCTCGCCCTTTACGCCGGGGTCCATTCCCTCCGGGTCGACATCGAGGGTGACACCGAGGCGCAGATCCGTGCGGTGGAGGAAGCTGTCCTTGCCACCGGGTGGCTCAAGAAGGGGGACGTGGTGGTGATCACCATGGGGAGTCCGCTGTCGTCCCCGGGTACGACCAACCTGCTGAAGGTGCACCGTCTGGAGACCCAGGATTTCTACGCAACGCTATGAACCTGGGGGAAATCGTTAAGACGTTGAGTTGTTCCGACGTCCGCTTGGGCATTTTCATAGTTCGTACAAAAAGAGGGCCGGCCCGGTTGCCGCCCTCTTTTTGCTCTTCCGGTTCTCCGACTTTCCGACTTTCCGACTTAACGACTTAACGACTTAACGACTTAACGACTTAACGACTTTCCGGCTTCCTCGTTTGCCTTGACTATATCCATAAATGCGGATATAGTTTCCCCCATGGAAAATATTGCATTCATCTTTCAGTCACTGGACGACGGTACGCGCCTGCGTATCATGGCCCTGCTTCTTGAGGAGGACGAACTCTGCGTCTGCGACCTGGTGGCGGTTCTGCAGTTGCCGCAATCGACCGTGTCGAGGCAGTTGTCCCTGCTCAAAAATGCCGGTTGGCTCAAGGACCGCCGCGAGGGGCTCTGGATCCATTACTCCATCAACAGGTCGCTGGCGCCGATCCAGCAGTTCATCGTTCCCGTGCTGGGCAATTTCCTTCCCGTGACCACAGCCGCCAGGGAGGACCTGGCGAGGCTCAGAAGCCGCGGGGAAGGGGGCGGCTGCGCCTGAATGGTAGCCCGTCTTCGCTTGGGGCCGTGCGGCAGAACACTCGCGCGCTGCATCTGCAATATCGGATTTAAGGAGCTGACATGAAGCAAAAGGTACTCTTTCTCTGCACGCACAACTCCTGCCGCTCCCAGATGGCCGAGGGGATCGTCAACTCCGATCTGGGCGAGCGTTTCGAGGCGTTTTCCGCCGGAACCGTGGCGACCAGCGTCAACCCCCTGGCAATCCGGATGCTGGCGGAAATCGGTATCGACATCTCCGGTCACCACTCAAAGACCCTCGACCTGTTCGCGGCGGTACGGTTCGATCATGTCATCACCCTGTGCGGTTCGGCCAACGAGCAGTGCCCGCTTTTTTTCGGCGGCGTCCAGCGCGCCCACATCGGTTTCGACGACCCCTCGCAGGGGACCGGGAGTCCCGATGAGACGCTGGCCGAGTTTAGAAGGGTGCGCGATGAGATCAGGTCGAAGCTCCGGGCCTATCTCTGCGGGGGAGCGCTAGAAACATCGCACGCGGATTGAACGGAAACTGGCGGATAACTGCAGATTAATCGACCATCTTTGGGGTAAAGTTTAACCTGATAAGCGCTGATCTTCCGCTGGAGAAACTCCCTCCCCTTCAAGGGGAGCTCGGCGCCAAAAGCACCCCATCCCCCTCCTGACCTCCCCCTTGAAGGGGGAGGAACTGTAACAGCGGAAGATCAGCGCTACTGTTCCGCATTTTTTTGGTGTCATCCGTGTGCCGATTTTGACTCATATTCTGAAGGAGAAAACCGATGAAGACGCGGCAATTCAAGAAGATTGATCTGGCCAAGCCGAAGCCGACCCCGGCCGGATGCACCCCCGGCGCCGATCCCGATGCGCCTCCCTGCTGAGGCCCACCCACCTCCGCCGGCGGCGGAGAAATTGACGAAAAGGTGCCCGGCTTCCTGCGTTGGCTGGACGCTGGCCCTGCCACGATCCCGCAGGTGAGTTCCACGCTTGGCGTCGGCGACCACTTGGGAGCCTGGAAGGCGCGCTGGGGGATCAACCGGATGAACTACCTGGTCCCGGCCGGGCTCTATGCGGTCGGCGAGCCGACCCCGGAATCACCGGTCCTGGTGACCGCGAACTACAAGATGAGCTACGACAAGGTGAGGCAGGCGCTCGCAGGTCGGGCCGTCTGGCTCCTGGTCCTGGAGACCTTCGGGATCAACGTATGGTGCGCGGCGGGGAAGGGGAGCTTCGGGACGGACGAACTGGTCGGCAGGATCGCCAGGACCGGCCTTTCCAAGGTGGTAACGCACCGGCGCCTGATCCTCCCGATCCTCGGCGCGCCCGGCATTGCCGCCCACGAGGTGAAGAGGCGCTCCGGATTTTCGGTCGCCTTCGGAACCATCCGGGCGGAGGACCTTCCGGCGTACCTGGACCACGGCGAGGTGACGACCCCCGCCATGCGTGAGTTGACCTTCGGCCTTTACGAGCGTCTGGTCCTGGTGCCGGTGGAGATCGTCCTGGTGCTCAAATCCGTCTCCCTGGTCGGCGGCGCCCTGTTCCTCGCCGCGACCCTGCTCTACGGCGACGCGGCAGCCGTTACCGCCCTGGTCGCCTATCTGGGCGCTGTCTTTACCGGGATTGCGGTGGCGCCCGTGCTGCTTCCCTTCATACCGGGGCGAAGCTTTGCCGTCAAGGGCGCGCTGGCCGGAGCTCTCTTCAGCGCCGGACTATATTTCCTTGCGGGCGGCGCAGATTGGAGCCTGCCGGCGACGCTCGCCAGCTTCCTGGCGCTTCCCGCGCTGAGCGCCTTTTACACGCTCAACTTCACCGGCTGCACGCCCTACACCTCCCGTTCCGGGGTGAAGAAGGAGATGCGCCTCGGCATCCCGGTCATGGGCGGCGCCCTTATTGCCAGCCTGATCCTCGTTCTCGCGGGGAGGTACCTATAGATGATGGAGGCATTGCGATGAAAGGTTTCAGATATCTGGAAGGAGTGGCGACCCTGGAACTGGACCAGGCGCTCTGCATCGGCTGCAGCAGGTGCCTGGAGGTCTGTCCGCACCAGGTATTCGCGCTTGAGGGGAAGCTGGCCCGCCTGGCGGACCGCGACGCCTGCATGGAGTGTGGCGCCTGTGCCGGCAACTGTCCGGTAGCGGCGATCCGGGTCGATTCGGGCGTAGGATGTGCGTCCGGGCTCATCAACGAGTGGTTCAGGGAGAAGAAGATCACCGGTGTCGGCGGAGGATGCTGCGGCTGACAACGCAGGAAACGTCGATGCCAGCCGACTTCAAAAGGCATTCAGCCACAAAAACCAGCAGTGTCCGGTTTAATTCCCCCCCTGCAAACAAACCACAAAGAAACATTAGCCACAAAAACGCACAAAACGCGCAAAAAGTTAAAGGCAATAAAGGCTTATTTTGTGCATTTTGTGCGTTTTTGCGGCTAAAAAGATTCTGGTTTCTTTTTTGGAATTAGTTTGAGCGTATTTGTAAATTGCAATTTCCAGACGACCACTCACAAACAACCCAAAGCATAAAGCCTCACCACAGAGGTACACAGAGGTACACAGAGTAAAATCAAAACCTGATTTATGTGTATAACAAAAAGGCCTTAGTCTTAGGTTTATGATTTCCTCTGTGGTCCTCTGTGTCCTCTGTGGTTAAGCCTTTGATCTCAGGTTTTTTTTTGTATTTTGTGCTTTTTTGTGGCAAAGGATGTTGGATTCAGGTTCTACCGGTTTTTCCCACGCCATGCAGCCCGGTGAGCAAGTTCGCGCCGGCAGCGGAGACCAGCGCCGCTTCGAGCGTCCCCGCCGCCTCGATGCGCCGGAAAACCGCCACAGTACGCTCCACGGCCTCCCGCGCCAGATCATCGAGCGAGGCGCTTTTCAGCTCGCCTGTCTCCGGGTGGCACCACTCGCCGCCATGCCCCGCCTCGATGCTCCTTCCTCCAGACCCCGTAAGCGGATAGAACAGGTGCCGCTGCTCCAGAAACGGCGAGCCGCACAGCCGGGCTAGCAGCCTCACCGCCAGTTTCCAGAAGGTCCGGTCGTACATCGACTGGAACCGGCAGTGCAGCGCGAGCGACTGCTGCAGCGCCTGGCGCGGCAGCTCCCCCTCGGGATCGAACAGCAGCCCGGCCGCGCTGACCAGTACCTCCCTGGTCGACTCGCCCAGGAGCCGGTCCAGCCTTCGCTGCGCCGGCGCCGTCCCCCGTCGCAGCAAACTGACGTCGATGGCGGTCTCCAGCCGGTAGTGCTCGCCGATGCCGGCGCTGCCGGTCGCGGCATAGACGTAGGGGTGCAGCACCATGTCGGCTTCCATGTGGCTGATGACCCCAAGAAAGCAGGAGAAGAGCGCGGGGGGAAGCCCGTCCGGAAAACGCGCCTCGGCGCGGATCAGCGGCTCGTAGCTGTTGCCCGGGGCATCGTGGAAACGGTGGCCGAGGACTCGCGCCGTCGGGTGATAGGGGCCGCGGAAGACGTGCGCCAGGGTGTCGGGCAGCACCGCTCCGCCCAGGTAGGCCTCCCGGTGCCGCGCGATGATCCTTGCCAGCCGACTGCCGTCCGGCAGCCCGGCCAGGGCCCGTTCCGCCAGCATCCAGTGGGTGAGTTCTTTGGGCATCTGCTACTCCCGGATTGGGGCCGTGGCGGCGCCGAAAAAGTCCCGGCGGATGTTGTCGCGGTGCCCGAAGAGGACCACCGCAACCAGCAGGACGTAGAGAAATAACTGCGCCGAAACGATCGGGAGTCCGCCTTGCAGCCGGAAGAGAGCCAGGATGGCGGGGGACAGGCAAAGGGCGATCAGGCCCGACTTGGTGCTGCGCCGTGTCAGCGCCAGGAAAACTAGACTCAGCCCAAAAGCGGCCAAAAGCAGTGCAGGTGCCAGGAGGGCGAGTCCCCCCGCCAGCGTGGCGAACCCCTTCCCCCCGCGCCAGCCGAGCTGCAGCGGCCAGATATGCCCGGCCACGGCCGCAAGCAGGGCCGCAGTTGCGAGACACTCCGCCGATCCCGGTTGCCGGGCCAGCCAGACCGCCAGCGCCCCCTTGCCGGCGTCTCCGATCAGGGTCACCAGGAAACCCCGGGCGCCCAGCGCTCGACCGACGTTGCGGCTCCCCGTTCCGCCGCTTGCCATGGTGCGGATATCCCTTCCGGTCGATAGCCGGACCAGGTAATAGCCGGTGTTGCAGCACCCCAGAAGATAGGCGGCGACGATGATGCATGCTTGCTGTGTCACGATGAGATCCTGTCCGTTTTTTTATCGACCTGCTGCTGCGCCAGTCTGCCGAAGCCGTAGCGCTCAACAACCTGAATGCGCTATCGTCGCTGGCTCCGCGGTTTCCGTCGCCTTCATTGGATAAGCAGCCACAGTGTAGAGCAAAGGCCGCCAGGCTGCAAGCGCTCCGTACTCCAGGGTTCATGACCAGGCCTGCGATGGGGAGCCTAGTACCCAGTCCAGCTTGAAATAACGGGGAACAGTTCAACACGGTCTGTTGTTTTTTGTAGGTTGGCGGTGAGCGGTCTCATCGTGAACCCCAACGTTGCTATGTTGGGGTTCACGATGGAGCTGTTCACCCCAACCTACCGTCGGCAAAAGACGAAGTTTTAAGCTGGACTGGGT
>Ga0209540_10001162_pt1 | contig 20879 bp, 22 predicted proteins | sample BarGraIncu01121A_FD_184501 | JGI IMG/M metagenome (GOLD analysis project Ga0209540, IMG submission 184501) | Arctic peat soil microbial communities from Barrow, Alaska - Barrow Graham LP Incubations 011-21A (SPAdes) (version 2) | ecosystem: Environmental > Terrestrial > Soil > Wetlands > Peat... | reverse complement strand
CCGGGAGCCAGGCGTCCGCAGCAGGCCGAAGACAACATCGCCGCGGCGGGCCTGCCTCCGCTTCCGGATCCCACGATGGACCAGATCCGGGCTATTTACGACCGCAACATCCGCGCGCAGGTGCATCGCCTCTGGTGAGTCAGGCCGACGAGTCGTCAGAGGCGCGGGAGCGCACCTCGTCCTGATGGGTTTTAACACCATCACCAATGACCCACGTGATGGGTATGCTCGCGACGGACCTCCGCTGCTCATCAGCCGCGAGCGATCGCGCTTGTGGATTCAAGGACGCCATGGCGCGCACCCTGAAGCAGGCGCTGCTCGGCGATCCGCTGCATACCCGGGAAGTCGGCGAGCAGCGGCTCAGCAACCCGGTTGCGCTCGCCATCTTCTCGAGCGACGCGCTGTCCTCGGTCGCCTACGCCACCGAGGAGATCCTGCTCATGCTGGTCGTGGCGGGATCGGGCGCCTTGCTGCTCGCGACGCCCATCGCCATCGCGATCGGCGTCCTGCTGGTGATCGTCGTCGTGTCCTACCGGCAGACGATCAAGGCCTACCCCTCGGGTGGCGGAGCCTACGTGGTCGCGAAGGAGAACCTCGGCACGATACCCGGTCTCGTCGCCGGCGGCGAGATCATCGAACCCATCAGCGCGTACATCCACGCGATCTCGAGGCCGACGGACAGCTCCGTGATCACGGTCCTCATCCCGCAGTTCGTGCCAGAGGACTGGTCCGACTACGGCGGCGTGTACGTGTACCGCGCCGGATTGCGGCACTGGATCAAGCGGGCGCTGTTCTGCGAGCGCAACGTGATCGTCGCCGACGTGCCGTACTACCTGAAGCCCGAGGATCGCGCGTCCGGCGACGGCTAGTACCCGGTGTGCTCGCCGAGCCCGACCGCCTCTTCCCTCGGCAGGCGCCCCTTGGCGACGAGATCGGTGAGCCTCTCGTCGATCCGCCTCAGCCGAATGGACATCGAGCGCATCATGGCGAGGGCGAACTCCGGGTCGGCGGCCACGCGCTCCGTCAGGGCCTTGAGGTCGTAGACGTCCAGCTCCACAGGCGTCGCGGCGATGGCAGTCGCTGAGCGCGGTGCGCCTTCGAGAAGCGCCATCTCGCCGAACCATTGGCCAGGGCCGAGGTCCGCGAGCTTCACCATGATCCCGTACATGTTCTTGGTGATCCTGACCTCCCCGGACCGGATGGCGTACATCACGTCGCCCGCGTCCCCCTCCCGGTAGATCGGACCCTTGGGGAAGGTCTCGATCGTGCCCGCTGACTCCTTCAAGTGAGACACCCCCTCAGAGTGGGACTGGCCTCGGCTATCTACCTCATACCCTCGCTGAGAGCGAGCGAACTCTGAAGTTGAGGTCCTGCGCGTGCCTCCGGGCAATCGGCTTCATCCGCTGGAGGGCGATCGGGCGGCCCAGCACTCGATCTCCGTGAACGACCAATGGCGAATCTGTTTCCGGTTCGAGGACGGAGACGCGTACGACGTCGAGATCTGCGACTACCATTAGGCATGAGGTGAACAAGAGATGAGCATCCCCAACAACAGGCCTTTGCGGCGCCGACCGGTGCACCCGGGTGAGATCCTGCGCGAGGACTTCATGCCCGAGTACGACCTGACTGTGAGCGGACTTGCCTCGGCGCTCGGCGTCTCCCGTCAGTCGGTCAACGAGCTGATCCGGGAGCGTCGTGCGGTCAGCCCTGAGATGGCTCTACGTCTCGCGGTGCTGTTCGGCAATACCGCCGAGTTCTGGTTGAACTTGCAGCGCTCGGTGGACCTGTATGACGCGCAGGCAGCGATCAAGGACGACGTCAAACGCATCCAGCCGCTCTGTACCGCCTGACAATCGCTTCCTGTTCCCGTTTTGCGCATCAAGGCCCCAGCTTGGTCTACGCCTGAAGCGCCGCCGGGTCGATGGCCCGAAGGGCATCGTTTGGCCACCGCTGGTGGCCCGGGCGGCTTCTTGGCGCAGATGCCGATCTGGGTTCGCCCTGACGGCGATCTGTCGGCCGCCCGCGGGCGGGTGACTCCCCGGCCTCCGAAGCCCCTGCCGCGTTGGCTGGCGTGGTGGATCGCAGGAAGTGAGTCGCGGCGGTCGAGTCGGGCAGCGCCGCAACCCGGTAGCGGGCGTCAACGCAGACTGATCGCTTCACATGAGCGGCCCTCCCCGGAATCCCGGGAAGGGCCGCTCATCGGTTCGTCGCCGCACTTCCACCACGGCCGTCGATCCGTTCGGACCTCTACGGAACCACTATCACGCGTCCGCCGGCGGGTGCGCCGAACGGCTGGGTCAACTGCTGTATGTAGCCGACGAGCCCGTCGAGGTCGCTGCCGCCGATGACCTTGTCGGTGGCGAGCTTGAAGGCGAGGAAGTTGTCCCCGCCGTCAGCCAGGAAGTTGTTCGCTGTCACGGTGTACTGGGCGGTCGGGTCGAGCGGGGCCCCACCGACCATCACCGAACCGGGAACGACCTTGCTGCCGACCGCTGCCGTCAGGCTCCAGTTGTACGAGAGCCCGGAGATCTGCAGCATCTTGATACCGCCGGCCGGCTGTCCGAGCCACTGCTGCTCGAGTGCCGTGACGAGCTGCGCCCCCGTCATCTTCATGGTGACGAGGTAGTTGCCGAACGGTTGGATCGTGTACAGAGCGCCCCACGTCACGGTGCCCGCGGCCGAGCGGGCGCCAAGCCCATCCGGCGACGCGCGGGTCGAGCCTCCGGTTCGTCAAGTTCCGGCGCGTCGGGGCTAGCGGGCCGTTCCCCCTGCGCACCAGCGGCCGAGTACGGTCTCGTATATCTCGACGGCCTGGTGGACGCGATCGATCGAGCAACTCTCGTCGACGGTGTGCGCCTGCTCCGGGTCTCCGGGCCCCAGGATCACCGCGTCCGCGCCCACCATCGCCTCCGAGAACACGGCGGCATCGGTGAAGTAGGTCACCGGAGGCGCGGCGCAAGCGGCCTCCCCTGTGACCTCTCTCGTCGCTTGTGCGACCAAGAGCGCGAACGCGGTGTCAGGCGACGAGTACACCGCAGGCACGTCCAGCGTCACACGGACCCGAGCGGCATCACCGGCAAGCTCTCTCACGCGCGCAAGAAGCGTCGCCGACGAGCACCCCGGAACCGTTCGGATGTCGACGCTCATCGAGGCGTGGTCGGGAACGAGGTTGACCCTCGTCCCGCCCGTGATCGTCCCGACGTTCACGGTGATCGGTCCCATCACGGCGTGCTCTCCCGGAAGTCCTTCGTCGGCGAGGGCGACGGCAAGACGGGCGAGAGGGGTGATCGCGTTCACCCCGAGGTCGGGGCGCGAGCCGTGGGCCGCCCGGCCCTGCGAGGTCACGTCCAGCCAGAGTGCCCCCTTGTGACCGGGCACGAGGCGGTTCCCGGTGGGCTCGGCCACGAGGAGCGGACCACCCGAAGGCAACGATCGTCCGCGGAGCAGGTGACGCGCGCCCTCGCATCCGCTCTCTTCCGCCGCGGTAAGGACGAGCAGCACGCCCGGACCCCGGGAGCCGACACGAGCCAGGTGGCGCTCCACGGCCACGACGAGCGCGGCCACGCCGGACTTCATGTCGCTGGCGCCCCGTCCGTACAGACGGCCGTCCGCGATCTCCGCCCCGAGCGGATCGCGGTCCCAATCCTCGGCACGGAAAGGTACGGTGTCGAGGTGGCCCGTGAGCGCTATCGGCGCCGGACCGCATCCCGGGGATCGCGCGATCAGGCTTGCGCGCCCCTCGTCCAGGGTGTCGAGCTCCACCGACATTCCGCAGGCGCGAAGTGTCTCGGCCAGCAGTTCGGCGGCAACGGATTCGTTGGAGCCCGACGTGTCGAGCCGGATGAGCGCGCGGGCCAGTGCGATGACGTCCGTCACGAATGGCCGCCGGTCGATTCCCTGATCACCAGGGTGGGGGAGATCGCGATCCGCTGGGTGGGCGCGTCAGGGTCGGCGATGCGTATGTCGAGCAGGCGAAGGCACTCGGCCGCCATGCGGTCGCGTGGCTGCCGCACGGTGGTCAGCGGAGGATCGGCCAACTCGGCGAACCGGATGTCGTCGAACCCCGTCACGAGAACGTCCTCGGGAACCCGGACATGGTGACGCCGGAACTCGCTCAGAACGCCGAAGGCGATCACATCGTTCCCGCAGATCACGGCATCGGGGAGCCGCTTCCCTCGCGCGATCAGCTCGAGGGCGGCCCGCCGCCCCCAGTCGACGCTGAACTCATCGAGCAGCGGCGCCGGGGAATCGAGGCCCGCGCGGTGCACGGCCCGCTCGAACCCGGTCAGGCGCTGCTGCGCGGACGAGGTCCTCGGCTTGGCGCTCACGAACACACAGCGCACGGCTCCGAGCGACGCCACATGGTCGATGGCCTGTGCGATCCCCACCTCGTCGTCGACACCCACCCAGTCCGCGCTGAGGTCGTCGGCGAACCGGTCGACTTGGACGACCGGGATGCTTCGTTGGGCTTCGAGAAGCGTCGCTCGACTGTCCGTGGCCGACACGGGAACGATGATGAGTCCGTCGACCTGGCGGCCGACGAGAGTGAGCACCCGGCGTCGTTCGATGTCGATGTCCTGCTGGGCGTCGCACAAGATCAGGTCCATGCCCCGTTCCTCGAGGCGGCGCTCGACCGCCTCGACGATGGCGGGGAAGAACGGGTTGCCGATCTCAGGAACGACCATGCCGACGGTGTTGGTCCGACCCCTGCGGAGGGCCTGCGCAACGGTGTTGTGGCGGTAGCACAGTGTGCGTGCCGCCTCGGTCACCCGCGCAGCCAGTTCCGGACGCACGTTGCGGCTTCCCGAGAGCGCTCGGGAAGCCGTTGCGACCGACACTCCGGCATGACGGGCGACATCGCGGATGGTGACTGACAAGCGGGCTCCTCGACGAACGGTCCATTCCCATGCCCAAGTCTATGTTGCATGTGCCCCGCGTACCAGCGTGGCCGCTTCGCAGACCGCCATCTGACACGACTTCTCTTGACGAAACGCCCAACGCCCCGATACTTAGGTCTCAGGGCCAAGGGTAAACGATTACCCACAGGGATATGGAAGGGGTGTGCTATGGCACGGAGCAAGGCACTGATGCTCGCGCTCGCGCTCGTCCTCGTCGGGGCGACCGCGCTTCCGCTGGTCGGTTGCGCGTCTACCGGGAGCACGGGCGGCACCTCGGGCGGCACCTCGGGCGGCACCGCCGCCAAGCCCAAGGTCGGTCTCGTGCAGATCAATCAGCAGGCCATCTTCTTCAACCAGATGAACGAGGGAGCCCAGAAGTCCGCCGACGAGAACGGCGTCGATCTCACCATCTACAACGCCAACGACGATCCGGCGAAGCAGAACGAGGCGATCGCCAACTTCGTCACGCAGGGCTTCAAGGCCATCATCGTCGTCGCGATCGATGTCGAGGGAGTCAAGCCCGCGATCCAGGAAGCGAAGAAGGCCGGCGTCAAGATCATCTGCGTCGATGCGATCGTCACCGACCCCGCTGTGGACGTTCAGGTCGGCGTCGACAACGGCGCTGCGGGCGCAGACATCGGCAAGTTCGTCGCGGACTACATGGCCACGAACAAGATCACCCCGAAGAACATCGGCATCATCGGGGCGCTCAACTCCTTCATTCAGAACCAGCGCAAGGACAGCTTCACGACCACCGTCAAGGCCGCCGGCGACACGATCTCGCAGGTCGTTGACGGGCAGAACAAGCAGGAGGCCGCCATGGCCGCTGCCGAGAACCTCTTCACCGCGCAGAAGGACACCAAGGTCTTCTACTCCACCGGTGAGCCGGCCATGGTCGGCGCGGTCGCCGCAGTCCGGTCGCAGAACAAGACCGCTGTCGCCAAGCTGTTCGGCTGGGACCTCACCGCTGAGGTCATCAAGGGCATCGATGACGGCTTCGTCATCGGCGTTGTGCAGCAGGATCCGAAGACCGAGGGCCTCGACGCCGTCAAGGCCGCCAAGACCCTCATCGACGGTGGTACCGTCGACAAGGTGATCAGCGTGCCGATCACGATCGTGACAAAGGACAACGTCGAGCCCTACCGCGCCATATTCAAGTAGCGTCCCGGACATCGGAGGATCACGTGGAGGGTGGCATCAAAGCAGTGCAGACGAGCCCGGACCGCATCCTTATGAAGGACATCCGGAAGCGGTTCGGCATGGTCGACGCACTGGCTGGCGTCACCCTCCGCGTGGCCCCGGGAGAAGTCCTGGGTCTTGTCGGCGACAACGCGGCAGGCAAGTCGACTCTGATGAAGTGCCTGGCGGGCACCTATGTGCCCGATGGCGGGGAGATCTGGGTCGATGGCGCGGAGATGCACTACACGACTCCACGCGAAGCGCAGGAGCTCGGGATCGAGATGGTCTACCAGGACTTGGCGCTGTGCGACGACATCGATGTCGCCGGCAACATCTTCTTGGGCCGGGAGCCCCGCCGGATGGGCGGGCTGGCGCTCGACAAGCGGCGCATGCACGCCGAGGCGCGCCGCCTGCTCGATTCGCTGAACATCCGTATCCCGTTCACGGACGCGCTGGTAAGGGACTTGTCGGGAGGGCAGCGCCAAGCGGTCGCCATCGCGCGCGCGGTGAACTTCGACCCGCGGCTGCTCATCCTGGACGAGCCGACCGCGGCCTTGGCGGTCTCCGAGGTGGAGACGGTGCTGGAGTTGATCCGCACGGTCGCCACCCGCGGGGTGGGCGTCATCCTCATCACCCACAGACTCCAGGACCTGTTCCGAGTCTGCGACCGGCTGTGCGTGATGTATGAGGGCACGTTGCGTGCCGACCTCGAGGCCGCCAACACGACGCTCGAGGTCCTTGTCCAGGAGATCGTCGGTAGGGGGCACGCACAATGACCGGGCCCACAGTCGCCCCGACCGAGGGCGCGCGAGGGCGCGAGACTGGAGCCGATCACCTGAGGGCGTGGGCACGAAGCAACATTCCCACGATCGCCGTAGGCGTGGTCCTGGTGGTCCTCTTCGCCGCGTTCTCGGTGATGGCCGACAGCTTCATCGCCCCCGACAACATACTGAACATGCTGCGGCAGATCGCACCCACGCTCGTGGTAGCCGTCACGATGACGTTCGTGATCACCACGTCCGGTATCGACCTTTCCGTTGGATCGATCGTTGCGCTGTCGGGTTCGCTGCTCGCGCTCATGATCCACGGCGGTCAGGATCCGACGGTCGCTCTCCTGGCCGCGCTGTCGCTCGGCGCGGCCGTGGGTGCGGTCAACGGTTGGTTCTCGTCGTACCAGGGGCTGCCGCCGTTCATCGTCACACTGGCCACCCTGTCGGTCGTTCGCGGCATCGCGCTGCTCGTCACGGGAGGGTACTCGACACCCATCTCGAGCGACGCCTGGGTCACGGTCCTGGGTCAGGGGCGCGTCGCCGGGGTACCGGTGCCCGCGATCATCGCCGCGGTCGTCGCCCTGGTCGGATGGGTCGTCTTCACGCAGACCCCGTTCGGCCGCTATGTGGTGGGCCTCGGATCGAACGCGGAGTCCCTTCGGCGCACGGGTGTCAACACGCGCCTCGTCGGCCTCTGGGTCTTCATCATGTCGGGGCTCGCGGCTTCGATGGCCGGCATCATGATCGCGGGACGACTCGCATCCGGCTCATCGAACGCCGGCGTCGGGTTCGAGCTTGAGGTCATCACCGCGGTCGTGCTCGGAGGCACGAGTCTTCTGGGCGGCAGAGGGAGCATCGCGGGAACGATCCTCGGCGCCGTCGTGCTGGGCGTCATCGCGAACGGGCTCGTGCTGATGCACGTGTCGCCGTTCTACATCCAGATCGTGCAGGGCACGATCCTGTTGCTGGCGATCTTCCTCAACACGCGGATCTTCTCGCGGTTCGGGATCGCGAGGCGCTGATGGCGCAGGTCCGGACCGTCACGGGACCCATCGACTCCGCGTCACTCGGCGTGACCCTGTTCCACGAGCATCTGCTGCTCAACGGCAGCGGCGCGTGGCATCCGCCCCGCGTTGATGACGCCGAGGGATGGGAGATCGCTCGCAGTCCGCTGCGCATGGAATACCTGGGGCGTCTGCGCAACGACCCCTATCTCTCCATGGACAACACGCGGCTCGACAGCGTCGACGAAGCCGTGGAAGAGGCCGGCAGGTTCGCGACCGCGGGAGGCGCGACGATCGTCGAGCAGACGCTCGAAGGCAACGGTCGCGACCCGAAGGGGCTCAAGGCGATCGCCGAGCGCACCGGTCTGAACGTGATCATGGGCTGCGGGTTCTACCTCGAGCGATCGCACCCGCCGCGTGTCGCGTCGATGACCGCCAACGATATCGCCGACGACATCGAGCGCCAGATCGCGGAGGGGGAGGACGGTATCCGTGCCGGCGTGATCGGCGAGATCGGTATCAGTCCCGACTTCACCCCCGCCGAGGTGCGGGTCCTGCGTGGCGCGGCGCGGGCACAGCAGCGCTGCGGCGTGCCGCTGTCGGTGCACCTCCCGGGCTGGCTGCGCTACGGCGGACGCGTCCTGGATATCGTCGAAGAAGAGGGCGGGAACGTGCGCGCGACCGTGCTCGCGCATATGAACCCCAGCCAGGACGATGGCGACTACCAGCGGGCGCTCGCCGACAGGGGCGCCTGGATCGAATACGACATGCTGGGGATGGAGTTCCTCTACCCGGGCGAGGGGCAGAGCCCGAGTGACGATGCGAACGCACGCGCGATCGCCGGCCTCATGCGTGACGGCTACGGCGGCAGGCTGCTGCTGTCGGGCGACATCTTCGTGAAGACGCTCCTGCGCCGTTATGGCGGGTTCGGATACGCCCACATCCCCTCGGCCTTCCTGCCTCGACTGTGCGAGCTCGGCGTCACGCGCGAATCCGCCGTCGACCTACTGACCAGCAACCCCCGAGCGGTCTTCGAGTCCGCGGCGGAAGGAGCACGATCATGACCAAGGTCCTGATTGCCGGAGAGTCCTGGGTGACTGAATCCACGCACTACAAGGGCTTCGACTCGTTCACGTCGGTGACATTCCATACGGGAGTGGCGCCTCTTCGTACGGCGCTCGAGTCCTCGGGTATCGAGGTCGTCTACATGCCCGCGCACGAGGTCCCCGAGGGATTCCCGATGGACGTCGAAGCGCTGTCGGCCTACGACGTCGTCATCCTCTCGGACATCGGCGCCAACAGCATCCTGCTCCATCCCGACACGTGGCTGCGGGGCAAGCGAACGCCGAATCGCCTCAAGGCACTTGCGGAGTGGGTCGAGGCAGGCGGCGGGCTCATGATGGCCGGCGGCTATCTCAGCTTCCAGGGTTTCGAGGGCAAGGCGATGTTTCGGGGAACCGCCGTCGACGGCGTCCTGCCCTCGATCATCGAGCCATGGGACGACCGGGTCGAGGCGCCGGAGGGGATCGTGCCGCGTGTCGCGGATGCGTCGCACGCCATCCTCGCCGGCGTCGGAACGGAGTGGCCCGCGCTGCTGGGCTACAACCGCTTCCGGGTCAAGGAGGACGCGGTCGTGATCGCGCGCGTGGGTGACGACCCGCTGCTTGCCGTGCGCGAGGTCGGCAAGGGACGGACGCTCGCCTGGGCGTCCGACATCGGCCCGCACTGGTGCCCCGACGAGTTCATCGCTTGGCCGGGGTATGCGGCGCTGTTCTCGCAGGCGGTCCGTTGGCTCGCGAAGGGCTGATGGTACAGATGCCGAGACCGATCATCCTGGACTGCGACCCGGGGCACGACGACGCGCTCGCCATCCTGCTCGCTGCCGCCAGCCCCGAGATCGACCTGCTCGCCATCACGACCGTCGGTGGGAACCAGACGGTGGAGAAGTGCACCCTCAACGCGCGCCGCATCTGTACGGTCGCGGGGATCACCGGAGTCCCGATCGCGGCCGGCGCAGCCGGTCCGCTGCTCGGCTCGCTGCACATCGGCGATTACGTGCACGGCGAGTCCGGTCTGGACGGGCCCGCATTCGCCGACCCGACCGTCCCTCAGGTCGATGAGAGCGCCGTCGACCTCATGCGGCGCGTCATCACCGAACATCCCGAACCTGTGACGATCGTCGCGATCGGGCCTCTGACCAACGTGGCGCTGCTCCTTCGGGTGGAGCCCCGGATCGCGGATCGCATCCATGAGATCGTGATCATGGGCGGGTCGACCGACCGCGGGAACGACACTCCCTACGCCGAGTTCAACATCCGCGTCGACCCGGAGGCGGCGGATATCGTCTTCCGGAGCGGCCTGAAGGTCACGATGTGCGGGCTCAACGTGACACATCAGGCGCTCGCCACCCCCGAGGTGCTCGCTCGCTTCCGGGCGCTGGGAACGAAGCTGGGGGACCTCTGTGTGGAGCTCCTGACCTTCTTCGGATCGAGTTATCTCAAGACGTGGGGCTTCGAGTCGCCGCCCCTCCACGATCCCGTGGCGGTGGCCCGGGTCATCGATCCCTCGATCGTGCTCTGTTTGCCGCAGCCCGTGGCGATCGAGACCGCGGGGCGCTACACCCGGGGCGCGACGGTGGTCGACCTGCACCATCTTTCGGGCGATCCCGACAACGCCATGGTCGCGGCCGAGCTCGATGCGGAGAGGTTCTGGGACCTCATGATCGGTGCGGTGGAAAGCTATGGCTGAGGTCGTCGTCGTCGGCAGCATCAATGTGGATCTCTCGATTGGGGTGCCGCACGCGCTCAGGCGCGGCGAGACGCTGCTCGGATCGGATCTGACCCGCAGCGGCGGAGGAAAGGGTGCGAACCAAGCTGTGGCCTGCGCCCGTCTTGGACGATCCACGGCAATGGTTGGAGCCGTGGGCGATGACGCCGAGGGTGGCTGGATGATCGACCTGCTGGCCGCGGAGGGAGTCGACACGCGCGGCATACGCCGGCTGCCTGTATCCACGGGGCAGGCGATCATCCTGGTCGAGCCGGATGGCGAGAGCACCATCGTCGTGAGTCCGGGCGCCAACGCGGGCCTGAGCCCCCGGGACCTGGATGCCGTGCGCGACAGCATCGCATCGGCACGCTGCGTCCTCGTCCAGCAGGAGATCGCCGCCACGGTCGTGGAGCACGCCGCCACCTTGACGACCGGCCTGTTCGTGCTGAACCCAGCGCCTGCGCGTCCCGTTTCTGCGGGGCTGCTTGCCCGAGTCGACGTGCTGGTCCCGAACCGGTACGAGTTGGCGGGTCTGTGCCAGACCTCGCCCTCGGACGATCTCGACGCCGTTGCAGGTATGGCGAGAGCGCTCAAGGGGCCGGGCTGCATCGTGGTCACGCTCGGCGGCGAGGGCGCGCTCGTGGTCCAGGGGGACACGGTCGTCCACGTGCCACCCGTTCAGGTGCAGCCGATCGACACCACCGCTGCCGGAGACACCTTCTGCGCAGCTCTCGTCGACGCTCTCTTGGACGGCTCCGACATGGTCGAGGCTGCTCAGTGGGCGTGCCGCGTCGCGGCGATGACCGTGGGCAGGCGCGGCGCGATGGACTCGATCCCGAGGCGTGCGGACGTCCGCTAGGGATGGCGTCGCGCCGGGTCGCGTGAGGCCATCACGCTCGACGGGGATTCGCGCACCGCGAGGGTGGGTATGCAAGAACCGGAAGCTCTTCCTCCACATGCAGAGGTAGCGAGATCTACATGTGAAGACGAGCCGGCCAGAAGGGGCCCGCGAAGGATACGAGCCTCTTCCCTTTTGTGCGGCATCCCGCAGGCGCGAGTGCCCACCGCGGGTCCGCGACCGCCGCCTCCACCCCCCGACGGCGCAGGCACGCCCTTCCCTGCACAAGTGTCGGACTTGACGTTTGTCTGAGAGATACATTACTATCCACACAGATAGAAAACTATCTATACGGATAGAGGAGTTGTCACAATGGCCCGTCCGCGCGGTGAGTCCAACGTCGTTCGACATCCGCTGGATGATGTCCTGGGGACGCCCGCCAAGGTCAGGCTCATGCGCCTGCTGGCGTACGAGGTCGACGCGCCGCTGACCGCTCCCGACGCCGCGGTCCGGGTCGGGGTGACGCCGGCCGCAGCGCGAGCAAGCTTGGAGCAGCTCGCGCAGACCGGCTTCGTCGCGCGGGTTGGCGCCGGTAGGTCGGTGCAGTACGAAGTGAAGGAAGCCGAACCGCTCGTGGAAGCGCTCCGCACGGTCTTCAGAGCCGAGCAGGACCGATACGACATCTTCCTGAGGCAGCTCCGTGCCCTGTTCGAGGGTGTACGGGAGGTCCTCTCCGCGTGGATCGAGCAATCGCCCACTGCCCCGGGGTCACCGATGGAGATCGCCGTTGTCGCCACGACGGAGTCGATACCGTGGATCGGTCGGGAGCTTCGGGTCGCGCTGTCCTCACTTGAGAGCCGCGCCGATCAGGTCATCGAACTGGCAGTGTTCAGCCGTGCGGACGCGCCGACGCCTGCGCTCGAGAAGGTGGTCCCGCTGAGTGGCGCACTGGCGATGCAGTGGCCGGTGACGCCCCGACGGGAGTCAGCGTCTCACGCCGCGACAGATGATCGTTCCCTTCGGATGTCGCAGGCGATTGCCCGCCTGCTGCGCCGAGACCCTTCCATGGAGACGCGGGCTCTCCGGCACGTGGAGGGCTTGCTCCGTGAGGACCAGGGAGCGGCCGGTGCCGACCTGATGGAATGGAAGCAGGTACTGGAAGCGTATTCACCCGAGCGTCTGAGCAGCTTCCTCGTGTCGACGAGCTCGCGAGCCGCGAGGCTGCGGCAGAGTTCGCCCTTCCTTGCCATCCTCTCCTCGGAGGAGCGGGAACGGCTGGTCGACTTGCTGGAGGCGCCCGAGTGAGATACGACCAACTGGAGCACGCGATCCGCGCGGCATGCGAGGTCTCGAAGGACCAGGAGCTGATCATCTTCGGTTCTCAGGCGATCATCGGGACATATCCCGAGGCGCCCGGGGACCTGCGTGCGTCGATCGAGATCGACATCCAACCGAAGAACCGGCCCGAGGCGGTCGACGACATCGACGGCGCACTCGGCGAATTCTCGATGTTCCATCAGATGCACGGGTTCTATGTGCATGGCGTCCTACTCGATGCCGCTGCGCTGCCGACGGGGTGGGCTGACAGGACCGTACCGATCTCGCATCCCGTCGGCACCCGCGGAGGCGTCGGCCACTGCATCGAGATCCATGATCTGGCCGCGAGCAAGTTGGCGGCGTGGCGCGAGAAGGACCGGGTGTTCGTCACCACACTTCTGGTCGAACGTCTTGTGGTGCCGCGGGTGCTCCTCGAGCGCATCGGCGACCTGCCGACGGGAGTCGACCGCGACATGCTGGCGCGATGGGTAGAGGCGGTCGTCGCCGACCTGGGCTGACCGGCCGGCCCTTTGGCGCAGTCGCGGAGGTCCATCCCTTCGGGTAGACAGCCCGGAGGTGCGCAGGGGCAACCCGGGGCGTCACGCCGCTGGGCCATACTGTGTTCGAGGCGAGGCATCGCAGTCTCGACCATCGAAACCTAGGGGCCGCAGCAGCCATGAAGGATGACACGGTGGACGGACCGACGACGGGTTCGGCCGCAGACAACCGACCGGAACTCGCGGAGCTGCGGGCGAAGGCCGCGGAGCAGCGTCTCGACGCTCTCTTGGCTCGTCTGCCCTTCGGCAGCGCGAGCACTGCTGCCGGCGACAGCGATCTCGCGTGGCAGGATGACGAGCTCGAGGACGAGCCTCCGTTCGTCGAGCCCCAGGCGGTGGTCCTCATCAATCTGAAACGGGTCGATGGCACGCGTGCCGAAGTCGATCGCTTCAAGAAGGGCTATCGCATCGGTTCCTGGGCTGAGGCCGACGAAGCGCTGCGCGAGTGGGCGCAGACCGTTCCCGAGGGCTCGACGCACCGCGTCGCGTACATGGTCGAGGTTGCCGACGTAGCGAGGTTCTACGGAACGCTTCCTCTCGCCCGGCACAACGGTCCCTTCAGGTCGTGGGTGATCAAGGACAACGGGCTCGACCCCGTCTACCTGAGGGCGACTTAGCGCGCACGTCGGACCCACAACCGAATGCAAAGGCCAGGTCGGGGTTCCCCGACCTGGCCTTCTTGTCATCACTGCGACAGGGGGCTAGACGCCCACGATCACGTCGGTCGACTTGAAGATCCCGAGTGCGGGCACGCCCTCCTCGAGGCCCAGCTCCTCGATGGCTTCGTTGGTGATCGAGGCCGTGAGGATGCTGCCGTCCGCCAGCTTGAGCCTGACGTGCCCGTTCACGGCGCCCTTGATCACCTTCTCGACCGTGCCGGCGAGCTGGTTGCGCGCCGAGAGCCCGACGAGGCGCTGGTCGCCGTCGGCGACAAGAACATGGCTCGCCTTGATGATCGCGGTCGCCTCCTGGCCTGCCTTGAGGCCCAGGTCCTTGATGGCCTCCATCGTGATGTCGGCCTTGATGACATCGTTGGCCACCTTGATGCTGACGACGCCGCTGACAGCACCTTCGGTGACGTGATCCACGGTGCCCTTGAGCTGATTGCGAGCCGATAGCTTCATGTCTGTCTCCTCTTCCTCGATTCAGGCGATCCGCGACCTCTCCGCGTTTCGCCTGTGTGCGCTGTGTCCACCTCCCAATCTATCTCCAAATCCGACAAGCGCAGCTCCGCAAAGGCCATTCCGGTGTGTTTCGTCTTGTGGCTTACCGTTTCGTACTGTTTCGTCACAATCGACCATGCTGACAGTGCATGCAGCGCGCTCGTGACGGAGCACCCGAGATCGCCCAGTCGCAGTCGCCGGGAGGAGGACCGCATGGTCGACATCCCGCACATCGATGCGCTCACGGCGCAGGACGTGGCCTCCATCCTGCAGGTCAACAAGGACACCGTGTACGGCCTGGCGAAGGCCGGCACGCTGCCTTCGTACAACGTGGGCCGCAAGCTGCGCTTCGGTCTCGACGATGTGCAGGCGTTCATCGACGCCTCGAGGGGCGGACGGCAAGAGCCCCCGTCTCCGACCGGCGCCCGATCCTTCGCAGGCGGAGACAGCGGCTCGATCGCGTCAGGCGCGTTCATCATCGGCGGCCACGACATGGCCCTGGATATCCTGGCCAACTACCTCTCGGCCACGGGAATACCCGCGCTGCGCTCGTATCGAAGCAGCTACCAGGAGCTCGCCGATCTCTACTTGGGCAGAGTCCAAGCGGCGGCCATCCATCTGTGGGACAGCGAGACCGATTCCTACAATCTGCCGTATGTGAAGCGGCTCGCCCCGGGGATCCCCTTGGTCGTCCTGCATCTGGCCACTCGTTCGCAGGGACTGCTGGTCAAGAAGGGGAACCCGCTGGGTCTGAGCGGCTGGCCGGACCTCGTTCACCGGCCGCTCGTGCTCGCGAACCGGGAGAAGGGCTCCGGCTCGCATGTTCTGCTCGACGAGCATCTGCGGCTGCTCGAGGCGAACCCACACGCCATCGCGGGGTACGAGCGGGAGATCCTGTCCGACCTGGCGCAGGGTACGCTGATCGCCCGGGGCGGGGCCGACGTGGGCATCGGTACCGAGCGGGTGTTCCGTCAGATAGACGGTCTCGACTATCGGCCGCTTCAAACGGAGAGGATCGCGCTGGTCATCGCCAAGACGCCGTCCACGGAGCGCGTCATCCGCACCGTGCGCGACCTTCTCAGGAGCGGGACGTTCCGGCGCGAGTTGGTCGCGCTCTCCGGCTACGACTTCTCTCATCTGGGTGACAGGCTCTACGAGACGTAGGCTGACATCTCCGCCGCCGCGGGCCTCCGGCCCCGTCCGCTCATCCCCATGTCAACCGAAGCCGCCTTCGCGGTGTAGGCTTGGTTCGTGAACCAGCGAATCGTTGACTTCCTGAGGAGACGGGCCACGCGCCGTGTCGCGCTCGACGCGGCGACGCTCGTTGCCGCGGTCGTCATCGGTGCGATCGCCTTCTCTGCGGCCGCGCACGGCGAGTTGGGAGTCGGGCCCGCCCGGCTCGCGATCTCAGTCGCGCCTGCGACGTCTCCTCTCACCGTGGTCGAACTTCCTCCGTTCGGAAGCGTCGAGGCCGTCACGCACCGGGGGCCGATCCGGCTCGACGTGCGCGTCGAGGAGATCAGCGTCGTGGACACGCAGCGCCTGGTGGCGAGCGGTGTGCTGTCGACCTCTCAGACGCTGGCGTCCGTGTCTGCAGCCGACCTGCCGCTGACGGGGTTCACCGCACTCCTGTGGCGTGTCATCGGCGGCGGAGCGCTCGCCGCAGCGCTCGCGGGCCTGCTGGTCGGCCTGGCGCTGCGCCGCAGGCGGGTGGTCGTCGCGCTGGCGGTGGCGCTCGCCGTGGCGCTTCCCACGGCCGCGGTCGGCGTTGCATATGCCACATGGGACATGTCGGCGTTCCGCGAGCCCACGCTTCGCGGTGGTCTCGTCTACGCGCCGAAGCTCATCGATGTCTTCTCGACGCGGGTCGCGCGCATACAGGGGCTGCGAGACCAGGCCGTCAAGGTCGCGAGCGACCTCGCCGCGTACTACGCCGACGACCGCGCGCTCGCTTCGGGCGGGGCGCTGCCCGGGACCTTCCGGGTCCTTCACATCACCGACCTCCACCTCGATCCGGTGGGCACCGAGTTGGCGAGATCGATCGCGCGCTCCTACGAGGCGTCGGTGGTGGTCGAGACCGGTGATCTGCCCATCCTCGGCGTCCCGGTCGAGACGAGCGTCTTCGCCTCGCTCGTCGACCGGGCCGTTCCGCTCGTCTACGTTCCGGGCAACCACGACTCGCCCGCTTCCCTCGACGCGCTCAGGCGACTGGGAGCCACGGTGCTCACGTCCGGAACCATCGAGGTGCGGGGGCTGCGCATCTTCGGGGTGCCCGACCCGAGCAGTCGCGGCTTCGGCATCCAGCCGGACGCGGTCGCGGTCGCCGAGGCGGCGCGTCTGGCATTCGCGCAGCTCAAGGTGTCGCTCGCCTCCGGGGAGGCGACACCGGACGTGGTCGCGGTGCACAGCCCGCTCATGGAGGCGCCGTTCATCGGTGTCGTGCCGCTGGTCCTTGCCGGTCACACCCACGTCGCGAGCTTCTCCATCGTTCGCGGGACTGTCCTGCTGGACTCGGGCACGCTCAGCGGCATGCCGTTCGATCTCAAGGTGTCCGGGCACACGGTCCTGCCCTACAGCGCCTCGGTGCTCTACTTCACCGCGCAGAAGCCGCGTCGTCTCATCGCGATAGACCGGATCGACGTGTACCCCGACCGGTCCACGACGGTCTCGCGCCAGGTGATCGACGAGTCGCTCCTCCCGTAGGGGACCGGCCGCCGGGGCCCGCTCACCTGCCGGCAGCGAGGCTTCCGTCGGACGCGATCGGCCAGGGGTCGGTGAAGTCCTGGCGCGAGAGCTTGCGGACGAGCGTCAGCGAGCTTCCCTTGGGATCGACGGCTGGCGCCCCGGAGCCGGCGAGCTTCAGCGAGACCCACCGGCCGCCCAGCACCTCACCTGTGCGGTCGATGCGGATGGTCAGCAGCCCCGAGAGGCCCAGCGTTCCCGAGGTGCCGAAGTTGCCCCAGCCGGCAAAGTTGCCGAGCGAGTACGCGATGAGCCGGCCCTTGTAGCGCTCGATGCCGCGCACCACGTGTGGGCCGGAGCCGAGCACGGCGCTCGCACCGGCGTCGATCATGGCGTGGGCGAAGGCGCGGGGCGATCCGCGGAACTCGCCGTACGCGTGCTCCGCCCCGGTGGGCGTATGGGTCTTGTCGGAGCCTTCCGCGCCGGCGTGCATGAGCACGATGACGACGTCGGCTCCTTGGTGCGCGCGCCGGACGAGCTTCGCGGTGCCCGAGATGTCGGCGAGCGACTGGCTCCATCGGTACGGAGAGACGCCGATGAAGGCGACACGCACCCCCTGACTCTCAACGACGCTGATCTGGCCGGGGAGTCCGGTGTGGGCGACGCCCACGGTCTTGAGCGCGCGCTGCGTCGAAGCCATCCCCGCCTCGAGGAAGTCGTGCGCGTGGTTGTTCGCCAGGTTCACGAGGTCGAACCCGGCCCAGAAGAGTGCCTTGGCGTAGGCGGGAGGCGCCTGGAACGAGAACACCGCCCCTGTTCCTTCCTTCGACTTCCCGCCGTTGCCGAACGTCCCCTCGAGGTTGCCGACCATGATGTCGGGGACCTTGAGCTGAGCGCGGACCTTCGAGAAGAGCGCACGGCCTCCCTGCGGCGGCATTCCGTAGCGCGACCCCGGTGTCGTGTCGCCGACCCACCCGATGGTGACGACTCCGGCGGACGAGGTCGCCGTCGCGCTTCCCGCAGTGGTCACGGTGGAAGGCACCGCCTGCGCGGAGGATTCCAGCGCAGTCGTGGTGACCACCGACGATCCGGCGCTCCGAGCGCCGGGCGCGCACCCGCCCATCAGGGCGACGGCGAGCAGGGAGACGGCGAGCAGGGCCGCTGTGCAGATGGTCACACGGTGGATCATGGGCGGTGCCCTTCGCCGAGGTACTCCATCCTACCTCCGCTGACTGGCGACCGTCCCCAAAGGCAGTACGCTCATCACACGGAGCGGATCCGGACCGCGGCAGGGTCTCGGCCGGGCATGGGGCTGCTCGCCCCCCGAAAGGTCATCCTCAGCGCGCCGTCGCATCCTGCCGATAGCGGGAACGAGGGCTCGGTCGCTGCGCCCTACCGGTGCTCGCGCGGTCCGTTCGGACCCGGGACCCGCAAAGGGGTGACCGTGGTGAGAAGGACCAGTGTCGCGTTTCTGTTCGTCGCGCTTCTGATGCTCGCCGGTTGTGGCGCCCCGCGTTCTTCCGACAACGGGTCGCTTCGCAGCGGGGAGTCCACCTCGTCCATCGAGACGACGGTGAGCGCGGACACGACCGCAGGGCTTCACGGCGAGTCTCTCGCCGACGCCATCCTCCGTCCCGGTGCCCACGGCACCACCGGACCATCGGCCGCCGCGGCACTCGAACTCGAGACCTACGACGGAGGCTTCTTCACCGTCAAGAAGCCGAAGGGCTGGAAGATCATCACCGCCGGCGCCTACGGGACCTTCGGGTTCCTGCTCCGCGACCCGGCAAACGCCGCCCGCCAGGTGTTCTACCTCGGCGAGGTCTCGCCGTTCTACGCCAGCCAGAAGCAGAAGGACATCGACCGGCAGTACATGCGGACCGGCGGCTACACCGTCGCGTGGTCGGACATGCCGGTCGTCTCTCCGCTCACACCCGCACGGTTCTTCGTCAAATTCAGCGAGATCGCGAAGTCGAGTATCGCCGAGAAGTACATGCCCGCACTTCCGCACCTGAGCGGGTTCGATGTTCTCGCGCAGCAGTCCGTGCACTCGTCCCTCCCCATCGGCACGACGTCTCTGATCAGGGGCTACTTCGTGCAAAGCGGTGTGCCGTGCGAGGGGCAGTTCCTCGCGACGGTCGCGCCCTACATGGCGTTCGCGAACGGGCCGGGGGGCGGTACGGGCATCGCCGGGCACGTCGTCGGGATCATGGCTCCGGTCCGCGAGTTCGCCGCCATGGAGAACGATCTGGCCGCGTGCATCGACAGCTTCCGATTCACGGACAGCTACGTCCGGGCGGGCATCGCTCAGAGCAGGGAGGACTTCAAGGGCGTGATGGCGGCGGGGCAGACCATGCGGGAGACCTCCGCGATCATCACCGACGGTTGGGAGGCGCGGAACAGGTCACTCGACATCGTCTCCCAGAAGCGGAGCGACGCGACGCTGGGCTACGAGCGCGTCTACGACCCCGCCACGAACAACGTCTACGAGGTCGACAGCGGGTTCTACGACCGGTACGCCGCAAACCGGGGGCAGTACGGCATGGATGGGTTGCAGCCGCTCCCGGACGGCGACTACACGCTGTGGACGGCGACGCCGCTCGACGGGAGCGCGATCCGCTGACGGCGGTCAGGCCTCGGCCCTGAACGGGCAGGAAGAAGCAGCCAGGCTTTCACCGCCGTTCACGCCAGGAGGCGATCCACCTGCCACACGTGGTCACCGACAGCACGTGCGACCTTCCGAAGCCGCTGGTCGAGAAGTGGGACATCACGGTGGTCCCGATGATGATCGAGATCGGCGGCGAGGCGCTGCGCGAGGGCGTGGACATCACGCAGCGCGAGCTGCGCGAATGGATGATCCGGACCGGCGAGCTGCCCAAGACGTCGCAGCCCGCGCCGGCCGCCTTCGAGGAGGCGTTCGAGCGTCTCGCAGCCGAGGGCCCGGTGCTGTGCCTGACGCTGTCCTCGAAGCTGAGCGGGACCTACCAGGCCGCCTGTCTCGCGCGCGACCTGACCGGGACGGACGTGACCATCTTCGACAGCCTCACGACCTCGCTCGGCCTCGGGCTACAGGTCGTCAAGGCGTGCGAGCTGCTCGGCTCCGGACTCAGCATCGGCGAGACGGTCGCGGAGCTGACCCGGTACCGCGGTGAGATGAAGACCCTCGTCCTGCTCAACACCCTGGAGAACATCGTGAAGGGCGGCCGGCTCAGCAAGTTCCAGGGCACGCTCTCCAGCGCCCTCGACATCCGGGTGCTGCTGAACGACGTGGAGGGCGAGGTCGTGCTGCTGGAGAAGGTGCACGGCCACAAGAAGCTCCTGCATCGGACCATCGAGAGGATGGTCGCCAGGCGCCCCGACCTCTCCGACCGCGACGTCGGCATCACGCACTTCAACAATCCCGACGATGCGGAGTGGCTCGTCCAGGCGATCGGCGAGGCGTGCCGTCCGCGCGGCTTCATCGTCAACGAGATGGGTCCGGCCATGGCGACCTACGCCGGAGAGGGCGGGTTGATCGTCTCCTCCTGACGCGGCGGCCGAACGGCCAAGCGCCCCGTCCCGGAACGGGCCTCTAGCGTCGCCCGGGATGCCCGCCGCGCCCGCCGACCATCAGCCCGATCAGCGGCAGCAACGAGGCGCCCATCAGCACCTTCCCGAACACCGGGTCGCCGGCGTAGAGGATCGCCCCCGCGATGAGCAGCGCGG
>Ga0209540_10001161_pt1 | contig 20885 bp, 16 predicted proteins | sample BarGraIncu01121A_FD_184501 | JGI IMG/M metagenome (GOLD analysis project Ga0209540, IMG submission 184501) | Arctic peat soil microbial communities from Barrow, Alaska - Barrow Graham LP Incubations 011-21A (SPAdes) (version 2) | ecosystem: Environmental > Terrestrial > Soil > Wetlands > Peat... | reverse complement strand
CGTAAATTTCAACGTGACCTACGCCGGTGCTGTCAGTAGCTTCCTGCAACCCATCAATCTCGATGGCCGCAGCAACTTCAAGCTTGGCAGCACAATCCCGGTGAAATTTACGGTCAGTTGCTCCGGGATGCCGGTTGCGGGCGTGGTGGCCAACCTGTATGTGAAGTTTGGGGATGCCGCACCAGATCCCGGCGAGTTAGAAGCCATCTCCACCGCGGCTGCGACCACCGGCAGCCTATTCCGGTACGACACGTCAGGGGCACAGTACATCTTCAACCTGTCAACCAAGTCGAATTATACGAACCCCAATGGCGGCGGCACAGTTGTTTTCGTTCAGGGTACCTGGACCCTCAGGGCACATCTGGACGATGGCAGCGACATCATCGACACCATTCAGGTGAAGAAGTAACCACCTGAGAAGTGGCGATTGGCTCGACCAATTGCTGAGCAAGCTTCCATGACAGCGGGCGCTGCTCGTTGACTTAGTCCACACTGGGCGATGGGTCACAACTCGTCGCCCAGTGTCTTGTCATAACATAGGCGATGCGACGTGGCTGGATTACAGTCCTGTCCAGGTTTTCTCCTTCCCGAATGGGCTATGGTGTATGCTATAATCTGGACACGAAATGGGCTGGGGTCATTAGGCGTGCTGACTGTCTGTGATCGGCGGACGCTGCAATTGTGGTCTGGGCCCGAAGAACATCTATCCTCCGCGTATGACCCGTGACCCAATCCTGCCCGGCCGTTATGGCATGAAACCACCTTCCCGGGAAGACACCCAACGCCGGCTATTCCCGGCCTTCTACGATCGCGACCTCGACCTCGCTTAGTCCGTACAACTCGTAGACCAGCCTGTCGATCTGCCGGTCGGTGGCCTCGATCTGACGCTGCGCGACCGCCTTCTCCTGGTCTGTGCGGGCCTCGGCAGCTTGTCTGTGCAGAGCCAGTATGCGCTCGACCAGCGCGACCATCCGGTCAAAACGGGCCTTGTCGGCCGGGACGGAGAAGTCGATCTTCCTGATGGGAAGTTGCTCCAGGAATTGTGAGAAGTAGCGGAAGAACCCCCCTCGCATTTGTGTGCTCACTTGCTTAAGATAGAAATTCAAAACCGAACTGTTGAGCAGACCCAGGACGTAGGCTGGCGACTCGGCTACGCTGGCGCGCAGGGTGATGGCGTAACCACTGGTGAACGCATAGTTCCCGTTCTCGTCCCATGCGTAGCAAGCCCGGTCCGCGATGTCCGGCACGAGAATCTTCTTCTTCTTCATCACGTCAATGTTTTGAAGTCGCGTATAGGCATACCAGTTGGGGCCGACCATTCTGCCCCGTTCTCGGTCCTCCAAATAACTCTTGTTTCGGAGCAGATACGCGTACGTTTTGGGAAAGCGGCCGCGCAATTCGCGCTCAGGGATAAGCTGCGCGCGACCGTCGACAAGGGAATACGGCATTATCACCACCTTGCGGCCCGGCAGAAGACGATAGGACTTGATCTCTCGGCCCTGCAGAAACAGCGAGACCGCAGCGCGCTCTAGCTGGATATCTTCCCCCAACAGCTCCGAGCGCGCTGTTAAAAGGTCACCGTCGTCAGTGATCAAATCCAGGACGTACACCTCATTTGCGCTGGTGCGAATGCCCTGTGCAATGCGATCGGCTACGTGGCCCAATTTGACCGGCATACGGCCAAGTTTGTCAAAAAGATCTCCCCCATTGCCGATGCTCAAGTTCCATTCGCTTGCCGTAATGCGAGATGACTGAACGATCCCAGCAACGGCCTGACCGTCGGTGCGCCACGCTTCGAGATTTACAACCTTGACAACCGGGATTTGATCGCATGGTTGCCGGGCAAGAAACATGAGACAGGTGTACGTGGTTGCGTTCTCGAAGACCTGCTGGTCGCCAAAATGAACCACCTTGCTGAGGTGCTGCCCCTGGCTGATGATCTCGCGTAGCGGCTGGCCGTACTGAGCGTTAAAGAACTTGTGCGGAAGGATGAAGCCCAGCCTGCCCTGCTTGTTCAGCAGGCTCAATCCCTTCTCCACGAACACGACGTAGATATCGTAGTTGCCCTTGCCGGCGGCCCGGTAACGCTTCTTGTAATACTCGACCTCCCGCGGCGCCCATTCCTTCATAGTCTGAATGCGAATATACGGCGGGTTGCCGATCACCGCGTCAAAGCCGGGCTCGGGTCCGCTGAAGACCTGCGGGAAGCCAGTTCGCCAGTCGAAGGCGTTAACGCGGTACTGCTCGTCAGCGGGCAAGAGGCTCATCTGCGGGTCGTTGTAGAAATCCGGCCCGACCAGCGAGTTGCCGCACTTGATGTTGTCGCCCAGGTCGGGCAAGGCGCGCTCTTTGAAAAGGCTGAGCTGCGCCGAGAGGGTGCCGGCGTTCTCGCCCTCCAGCACCTTGAGCAGGAGCGACATCTTGGTCACCTCGACGGCCTGCGCGTCGACGTCGACGCCGAAGATGTGCGCTAGCAGAATGCGCTTGCGCTCGGCAGTGGTCAGCCGCCAGGCGCCACCCGGCCCCTGGAAAATGGGGGATGGCGCGTCGCCGTCGCGGGCCGAGCGCCGCCCACGCTCCGAGCGCCGCCGCTCCGGGTGGACGGGCAGCAGCGCGCCGACCTCAGGCGAGGCCGCGCTCTTGCCGGCCGCCAGCAGGGGCACCAGGTGCTCGACGTACCAATCGCGGTGCCAGTCGAGCAAGTACTGGTAGGCGCCGATCAGGAACGAGCCCGAACCGCAGGCGGGGTCCGCCAGGCGCAGCGGCCGCCCGTCGACCGCGCCCGCCGCCTGGCGCGGCGTCTTGCCCTCCAGCAGCTTGCCCAGCGTCCCACGCACGATGTAGTCCACGATATAGGTGGGCGTGTAGAACACACCCCCCGCCTTCTTGACCTCAGGCTTGTCCTCGACCTTCGCCTGATGCCCCGCCGTCAGCCGGATGACCTTGCCCAGGAATTGCTCGTAGACCTGCCCCAGGATGTCGGCCGGGAAGACCGAGAAGACGTACGGGCTCTCGGGGTAATACAGGCCGCCGATAATTTCCTTGAGCAGCTTATCGTCGATCGCCAGCCCCGGGGTGAAGCTGTCGGCCGGCTCGGCCAGGTCTTCGGTGGAGTCGAAGTGGAACAGGCCCGAGTTGAAGCGCGCGTCCGCCTCGCGATACAGTTCCACCAGCCGCTCGTAGATGCGTCCACCGTTGAGCAGGCCCTGGAGACGGTTCGGCTCGTCGATCGCCCGGTCCTCGCAGATGCGCAGGAAGATAGCGGATTCCGATCCGCCGCGGTCAGATCGTGCGCTGGACGGCGAAATTCAGTTCGCGCGTGGTCAGGCCGGGGTTGCGCAGGGCCAGGTTATGGGCCAGCGCCTCGCGCCAGCCCTCGATCTGCTGCAGGAAAGCGTCGTCGACCTCGGTCGTCCCGCGTTTGCCCGCGCTCGTCTCGGCATACTTGTCGAATGAGCCGCGCAGCACCGACTCGCGCGCGAAGACCGCCGCGATCTCCTCCCAGCGCGCCGGGTACTCGCTGTGGGCGAAGAGCAGCACGCGCGCCGCGCTGGCCTTGTCGCCGGGCGCCGGTTTGACCCGGCAGTCGTAGACTGCCAGGTCCTCGAAGTCGCTCAGGATGCTCAGCGGCAGCTTGGCCGACCAGGCGTAGCGTCGCAGCTGGTAGGCCGCCTCGGCGTCCTCGCGCACCCTGACCGATGGCTTCTTGGCCTCGAGGAAAAACTTGCGCGCACCGCCGATGCGAAACGAGTAGTCGGGCGCCTTCATCGTCCCGCCGATGCGGATCGCGTCTTCGTGGATGACGTCCTTGTAGGCTTCGGCCCAGCCCTGCTTGTTGTTCACGTCCCAGCCCAGGGCCTCAAAGAACGGGTCCAGGAACTCGCGCCGCAGTTGGGTCTCGTTGTAGTGCACGCCCGTATAGGCGGCCTTGTTGCGGCCGAAGCGCTCGACCAGTTCGATGATCTCGGGGGGTGTGGTCAAGATGCTCCTCTCCAGTGCGGCACATCAGGGAATGAAGTGTGGGTCAGCCAGGAGAAGTTTACCGCGAAGGGGCGCAGGACGCAAAGCCTCCATCCTGCGCGGGTACGGTTCAGGGTTTCGCGGTGGTCCAATCGTTTCGTGCGCTTCGCTGCGCACCGGCCCTGCGCAGGGCGGCGGCGGCTGTTCCTGATTGGACGCTGATAACGCAGGGCGACGCTGCGTCGCACGGACGCTGATGAACGCTGATCTGTCTCTCCTGCCGATCTGCGGGTATCTGCGTGTGCGACGCTGCGTCGCCTTGCGTCATCTGCGTTCCCGTACAAGCGGCCTTACTCGCCGGCACACGCCAAACTTTGAACCACAATCGACCACTCTCTGGCCCTTGCATAAAACGTTTGTTCTATGATACACTGATAGTATGAGGATCATGCGCGGTCCCGTCTCTCTATGCAATCCGCGGATCGCCGCGATCGCCCGTTGCTTGCGCGTCGCCACGGCTCGCAACCTCAGCAAATCCCGCCATACTGTCAAACCGTCGTACCGTAATACTGTCATATTGTCATATTGTCAAACGTCAAACGGTAAACGGTAAACGGTCGCGTCGTTGAGAATATTGGAAGAGCACCGGGCAGGTCTCGGTAGTCCCGGCCCGGGCTGGGGCGCTGCCCGCGCCCGCGCCGAACAGCAGAGAAGTGAGGACCGTATGACGCTTTGCCGCCCGAGTCAATCGAGCGCCTGATGAGCCTTATAACCAGATCTTAACCGGCACTTAACCTGGAGTTAAGCATCAGGCAGTAGCGGCGTCCTATCATGGATCGGTAAGATGAGCAGAGGCAAAGAATTCGTACGAACAACAGCGATAGGGAGGTAAGAAGATGCCCCTGCCAGTCAGGAGGTATCCATGTCAACGATATTGACCAAACTAAGGCATTCGCCGATCCTTTTGGCGGGCGCGATCGTCTTGTGCCTGGCCACGAGCTGCGTCCCGCTGGCTCCATCTTCGCCAGAGCCGGTGGCGTACGCAGCAGGTAGCCCCGGGCCGGCCGGCAGCCAGGTGCAACCGGCCTCTGGCCAAACAGCGGCCCTCGCGGCCGAGTACCTGTCGCCCAAACCCGGATCAGCCTGGAATCCCGCCGGCAGTACCATCGCGCTGCGCTACGGCGCGCCTCTCGGACAGAATAGCGCCGGCAGCCGGCTCTTCGACGTGAGCGGATCGAGCAGCGGCCAACATAGCGGTACCGTCGTGCTGTCCGACGATCAGTTGACCCTGATCTTCAAGCCCGATCATCCCTTTGCCGCGGGCGAGACGGTCAGCGTGAACGTCAGTTCGTGGCAGGACCCGGCCACTGGGAACAACTACGATCCGGCCGGCTTCTCCTTCTACGTCGCGCCGCAGAGCGCGGCGCCGGTCATCAATACGACCGGCGCAAGCATCATCCCGCAGCACAGCGCACCCCCCTCTCCAGCGCAGATCGAGAGCGTCAACCCGTACGTCACGGTGCCGGGGGATTTCCCGGCCATTACAGTCACCGTTCCGGCGGGCCAAACTTCTCCCGGCCTGATCTTTGCCAGCAACTTCGGCTTAAGCCCCGATCCTTCGGGCTACTACCTGATGATCCTCGACAACCAGGGACAGCCCGTCTTTTATCAGCAGATGCCGGCGAATAGCCGCTCGCTGGACTTCACCATGCAGCCTGATGGCACGCTTTCCTACAGCGATGCCGCCACCGACTCCTTCGTCATCATGGACAACACGTATGACGTGATCGGGCGGATCAGGCCCGGCAACGGCTACCAAATGCTCGACGAACACGACCTTCAGTTGCTGCCCAATGGTCACTATCTGCTCCTGGCGAACGAGGCACGGACCATGGACTTGAGCAAAGTGGTGGCGGGAGGCAATGCCAACGCCAGCGTGACCGGGCAGATCATCCAGGAGCTAGACAAGAACAATAACGTGGTGTTCCAATGGCGGGACCTGGATTACATCCCCGTCACCGATACAAGCCAGCCCCTGAACACGCCGCAAATTGACTACAGCCATTCCAACGCGATCGCAGTCGATACGGACGGCAATCTTGTACTGTCGAGCCGCCACCTGGATGAGATCACGAAGGTCGACCATAACAGCGGGGACATTATCTGGAGGCTGGGCGGCAAAGGCAACCAGTTCACCTTTGCCACGGCTCCCGGCATCAGCGGCCCGGCGCAATTCTACCATCAACATGACATCCGCGTGCTGCCGGACGGACATTTCACCGTCTTTGACAACCACAACGGCCGGCAGCCGCAGATCTCCCGGGGCCTCGAATACGCCGTGGACGAGACGAGCAAGACCGCGACCCTGGTGTGGGAATACCAGACCACGCCCGGCGTTTATGCGGACGCGATGGGCAACGTGCAACGCCTGCCGGACGGGAACTCGATGATCGATTGGGGCACCAACCTCACGCCAAACATCACCGAAGTGCAGCCCGACGGGACGCCGGTGTTCCAGATCGATTTTGGCGGTCCGGATGTCAGCTATCGCGCCTTCCGCTTCCCATGGCACGGCTATCCCACCTGGCCACCCGCCCTGGTGTTGCAGAGTACCAATAACGAGCTGACTCTCACCTTTAGCTGGAACGGAGCCACGGACGTCACCTCGTACAGGGTGTATGGCGGGAATACGTCGTCACCCGGCAATCTGGTCGCCGAGCAGCCCAAGGCGGCCGGCTTCGAGACCAGCCTGGTCGTCCCGGACGCCCAGAACGCTTACTGCTATTACCAGGTCCTGCCGATCGACGCCAACGGGAAGACCACCCAGTCCTCAGCCGTGATCAGGAACCCGGCGGCGACGAACGCGGCCTGTGCGGCGACGCCCCCGGCGAAGTGAAAGCGGTCCGACCGCCGAATCTCGTTTGACGGCCCTTTCGATTCGTGCTATCGTGCCGTCAACCTCTGGCCGTGCCCGGCATGCGCAGTCACGCCTGCCGGCCTGCCGCCTTGTCATCCGAAGATCACAGGGAGATTATGCCAACTATGCCAACCACACAAACCTACTTACTGGGAATCGACGTCGGCACGAGCGGCAGCAAGGCTTTGCTGGTGCGCGAGGACGGCGCGGTGGCCGCCAGCGCGACCACGGAATACCCCTTCTCCACGCCGCAGCCGCTGTGGGCGGAGCAGGACCCGGCCGATTGGTGGCAGGCCACCGTCGCCAGCATCCGGCAGGTGCTAGCCGAGAGCGGGGCTACGGCCGCCGACCTGGCCGGCGTGGGCCTGACCGGCCAGATGCACGGCCTGGTGCTCCTGGACGCGGCCGGCGCAGTGCTGCGTCCGTGCATCATGTGGAACGACCAGCGCACGGCCAAGGAATGCGCGGAGATCACCCAGAAGGTCGGCGCGGCGCGCCTGCTGCAACTGACCGGTAACCCGGTCCTGCCCGGCTTCACCGCGCCGAAAATCCTGTGGGTGCGCGAACACGAGCCGGACGTGTACCGGCGCGTGGCGAAAATCCTGCTGCCCAAGGACTACGTGCGCTATCGGCTGACCGGCGAGTTTTACGGCGAAGTATCGGATGCCTCGGGCACGTCCCTGTTCGACGTCGGCCGGCGGGCCTGGTCAGGCGAGATGCTTGAGGCACTGGCCATCCCGCGTGCCTGGCTGCCGGAGGTAACCGAGTCCCCGGTGATCAGCGCCCGGGTCAGCGTGGCCGCCGCTGCCGAGACAGGGCTGCTGGCCGGCACGCCGGTGGCCGGCGGTGGCAGTGACCAGGCCGCCGGCGCGGTGGGCACGGGCATCGTCAGCGAAGGGACCGTCTCTGCGACAATCGGCACTTCGGGCGTCGTCTTCGCCGCCTCCGACAGCTACCGAGTCGAGCCGCAGGGCCGCCTGCATGCCTTCTGCCACGCGGTGCCGGGCATGTGGCACCTGATGGGCGTGATGCTGTCGGCGGCAGGTAGTTTCCGCTGGTACCGGGACACGCTGGGCGGCGCCGAGCGCGCCGAGGCCCAGGCCAGCGGACGGGATGTCTATGATCTGCTGACCGAAGGGGCGGCGACCGTGCCCGCCGGCTGCGAGGGGCTGCTCTTCCTGCCCTACCTGACCGGCGAGCGTACACCCTATCCCGATCCCAACGCGCGCGGCGTGTTCTTTGGGCTGACCCTGCGCCACACCCGGGCGCACATGACCCGCTCGGTGTTGGAGGGCGTCAGCTATGGGCTGCGCGACTCGCTGGAACTGATGCGCGCCCTGGGGCTGAGCGTGCAGCAGGTGCGCGCCTCGGGCGGCGGCGCACGCAGCGCGCTCTGGCGCCAGATACTGGCTGACGTTTTCGACGCCGAGATCGCAACCGTCAACGTGACCGAGGGCGCGCCCTACGGCGCGGCCCTGCTGGCCGGCGTCGGCGCGGGAGTTTATGCCGGCGTGCCGGCTGCCGTCGAGCGCACGCTGCACATCACCGGCTGCACCGAGCCCGGCCCGGATACGCCGGTCTACGCCGACTACTACCCGCACTACCGGGCCCTCTACCCGGCGCTCGCCCCAGAGTTCGCGGAGCTGGCGAAAACTGTCAGCAGACACCTGGAAGGATGTTAGAATGCCCTACCCGAAGGTTGACCCGCTTGACTGGTCGACCGTGCAACCGCACGTCGACGCGTTGCTCGCCCGCGAGTTGACACCGGACAGCGTGCAAGACTGGCTTCAACAGTGGAGCGATCTGGAGTCCGTGCTCTACGAGACGGCAGCCGCAATCCAGCGCGCCGTCAGCGAAAACACTGCCGACAAAGAAGCCGAGCGGCGCTTCTTGTTGATGGTCGAGCACATGCTCCCGCAAATGAAGCTGGCGAACCAGGCTTTGCGCGATAAACTGAGCGCGTTCGGCGACTACTCGCCCCCGGCGGATCAGCAGGTGATGTTGCGCCGCTTCCGGGCCGAATCAAGCATCTTCCGCCCCGAGAACGTGCCGCTGGAGAGCGAGTTGGAGAAGCTGTCCAACCAGTATGACAAAATCATTGGCGCCATGAGCATTGAGTGGGACGGGCAGACAGAGGCCATGCCGCAGGCCATGCTCCATCTGCGGGACGGGAATCGTGCCATCCGCGCAAGGGCCTGGCGCCTGATCATGGATCGCTGGCTGGCCGAGCGGAGCAAGCTGAACGAGCTTTACCTGCAAATGTTGGCGCTGCGCCGCCGGGTGGCCCGGAATGCCGGGCTTGCCAACTACCGCGACTTTCAGTGGCAGATGAAGGCGCGTTTCGACTATACGCCGCAGGATTGCGCGACCTTCCACGACGCAATCGAACACGCCGTGGCGCCGCTCGCCCAGCGCCTCTATCGCACCCTTGCCGGTAAGCTTGGCGTCGATAGCATCCGGCCGTGGGACACGGAGGCCGATCCCTACGGCGAGCCGTTACGACCATTCCATGAAGTCAGCGAGCTCGAAGACGGCGTACAGCGCATCTTCCAGGCCGTCGACCCGGCGGTGGCCCGCAGCTTCGCCGCGCTGCGCGACGGGTTCCTGGACCTGGAGACCCGCCTGAATAAGGCCCCGGGCGGCTACTGCAGCATGTTCCCGGTCAGTCGCAAACCCTATATCTTCATGAGCGCTGTGGGCACGCACCACGACATCGGTACCCTGTTGCACGAAGGTGGGCACGCCCTGCATTCCATGGAAGCGTTCAGCCAACCCCTGATTTGGAACCAGGACGCGCCGGCCGAGTTCGCCGAAGTGGCCTCGATGGGCATGGAGCTGCTGGCCGCGCCCTACCTGGCGCGCAGCCGGGGCGGCTTCTACAGTGAGGTGGACGCGCGCCGGGCGCGCGCCGAACAGCTTCGTTCTATCGTTCGCATGCTGCCTTACATTGCCGTCGTGGACGCGTTCCAACATTGGGTCTACGTTGATGCCCCGGAAGATGTGAGCGCAGCCGCCCTCGACGCCAGGTGGAGTGAGCTTTGGGAACGTTTCATGCAGGGGATCGACTACGGCGGGCTGCAGGCGCAGAAGGAGACGGGCTGGCAGCGCAAGCTGCATATTTTCCAGGTCCCCTTCTACTACGTCGAGTACGGACTGGCCCAGCTGGGCGCGCTGCAGGTCTGGCGCAACGCACAGCGCGACCAGGCGGACGCGGTGGCGCGTTACCGCTCGGCCCTGGCGCTGGGGTACAGCAAGCCGCTGCCCGAGCTTTACCGGGCAGCCGGTGCGCGCTTCGCGTTCGACCGGGCGACGGTCGGAGGGCTGATGGAGCTCGTCGAAGAGCAGCTCCAGCAACTTGAGGAGTGAGGAGCAAGCGATGAAGTCGGCATCCATGATTTCCAGGGTTGCCGCGCGCACCCTGTCGTGGGCTGGGGAGCGGGGGCGGGACGTCGCACTGTGGCCGGTCAACCTGGTGCGCGATCTGCCCGTCAGGCTGGCTCGCCTGGGAGGGATGCTGGTCGAGGGCGCGGCCGGCGTGAGCCAGGCCGTGCCGGAAGCCCTGTGGCTGTTGCAGGCCGGGGACCCCGCTCGGAACTCGGCGTGGGTGCGGCAGAAAGCTGCCGGGAGCGCGACCTGGCTGCTGGGTCTGAGCACGCGCCTCTTTGACCTGGCCGGTGGTCCCGAGCTGGGGGAATTGTTGATCCACCTGGGTGGTCATGCCGAGCCCCTGGCGTCTGCCGAAAGCGCGGCGGCGCGCGCCGTGCTGGGACCGCGCGCCACGCGCTGGGCGGCGGTGCGGGTGGCGCAGGGTGGGCTGCTGGAGCGGATCTTCCGGCGCAACGGCGGACGGGCATTCACCACCTGGCGCACGATCAACATGCCGGCTCAAGGCCACAATGCCCGGGCAAACCTGGAAATTGTCGTGCACGAGCTCACGCACGTGCTTCAGTACGAGCGAGTAGGGACAATCTACATGGTCGAAGCCTTGCGCGCGCAGGCCACCGAAAAAAACTATGATTATGGCAAGCTGGCGGGCCTGGACGATCGCTGGAAGGCACAGCAGCACCTTTGCGACCTGAACCGCGAGCAGCAGGCTTCGGTCGCGCAAGATTACTTCCGGGAGTGCGTGCTGGGCGCGGCTTCCTGCACGGGCGACGAGCTGGCCGACCTACGCCGGCGCTACCGGCCATGGATTGAGGAGTTGCGGGCGGGCAGGGTTTGACGGGCTCAGCCGCCGGGATGTAACCTATCTGGGAGCTGAGGCATCTCAAGCCGCAAAGGAAGGTTAATACTATGCGAACCATGCCAAACGCGCTCCCAGGCCAAGAGGTAGCCACGCTGGCCGGCGGCTGTTTCTGGTGCCTGGAAGCGGTCTACGATCAGCTACGGGGTGTCGAGGACGTCGTTTCGGGCTACGCGGGCGGCAAGGTGGCCAAACCCAGCTACCGCCTGGTTTGCACCGGCTCTACCGGCCACGCTGAGGTCGTGCAACTCACGTTCGATCCCCAGGTCATCGGTTACCGAGAGATCCTGCAGGTGTTCTTCGCCATCCACGACCCGACAACCCTCAACCGGCAGGGCGCCGACGTCGGGACGCAGTACCGCTCGGCTATCTTCTATCACTCAGCGGAGCAGAAGGCGACCGCCGAGCAGGTCATCGCCGAGTTGAGCGCCGAGAAACTCTGGCCGGCGCCGATTGTGACACAGGTCGTGCCCTTTGAGACGGTCTACCCGGCCGAGGACTACCACCAGGAATACTTCGCGCGCAACCCCGAGCAAGGCTATTGCCAGATCGTGGTCGCGCCCAAGGTTGCCAAGTTCCGCAAGCACTTTTTCGAGAAGCTGAAGAAGTAACCCGGCCAGGTTGTGACGCAGGTGCCGAAGCGCTCGCCGGAAAACTCCGGCCAGCGCCTTTATGCTGCTCCGGGTCCGCCAGGCGGAATGAGCATCACCGCACGAGGAGCGCGCCCGGCATAGGATTCTCGCGGAGGTCAGATCTATGAGACACACGCGCTGGCTGGTGCTAATCCTGTCCCTGGGGCTGGCGCTAAGCGGCTGCGCGCAGCCGGGCGGATCCTCTGTGCCGCCGGGCAGCCCGGGTGCGACGCCCGGCGCAGCTGGCACATCACCGGGCGTCGCCCCGGCGTTGCCGGCCACCACGGGGCCGGAGGCGGCGCAGCCGGCAGCTACGCCGTCTGCCAGCGCGCTCGCGGCTCATGCCACCCCGGCGTCAGCTCTGAATGTCGCACCGGCCGCCACCAAGGTCGTCCAACTTGCCACAAGCATCGCCGGCCAGTTGCGGCCCGGCCTGCCCGCTTTCAGTCACGTCTTCATTATCGTGCTCGAGAACCGGGAGGCGAGCGAGATCGTAGGCAACAAGCAGGCCGCTTACCTGAACCAACTGGCGAGCCAGTACGCGCGGGCCGCCAACTACTATGGGATCGGTCACCCCAGCCTGCCGAACTATCTGGCGCTGACCGGCGGTGACACCTTCGGTATTCGGAGCGACTGTACCGACTGCTTCCTGGCCAAAGACAACCTGGCGAACCAGGTGGAACGGGCCGGGCGAGCGTGGAAGGGTTACATGGAGTCGCTGCCCGGACCCTGCTTCAAGGGGGCAGGAGACGGCGGCTATGCCCTCAAGCACGATCCCTTCATGTATTATGACAATATCCGGAACGACCCGGCGCGCTGCAACAGGGTCGTGCCGCTGACCCAACTGGACGCCGATCTGCAGTCGGGCACCGTTCCCGACCTGGCCTGGATCTCGCCGAACCTGTGCAACGACATGCATGATTGCCCGGTCGCCACGGGCGATGCCTGGCTGCGCACCTGGGTGCCGAAGATCTTGAACTCGCCGGCCTGGAAACAGGATGGCGTCCTGTTCATCACCTTCGACGAGGGTGGCAGCACGGCCGGCTGCTGCCAGCTTGCCGCGGGCGGCCAGCAGGTTGCCGCGGGCGGCAAGGTGGACACGCTGGTGATCTCCCCGCTGGTGCAGCCGGGCTTCGTGTCCCCGGTCGCCTACGATCACTACTCGCTGCTGCGCACCATCGAGGACGCGTGGGGACTGCCGAGGTTGGGCAACGCGGCCTGTGATTGCAGCGCGCCGATGGCGGACTTCTTCCGGCCACACAAATAACGTGTAATTGCTGCCAACTTTGGCAAAAGCTCTGCTAGTTGCCGCACAGGAGGGCTGATCCGATGCCTACAGGACCATCACTGACCGAGCGCCCCGGCTGGCAAGCGCTGGAAAAGCATTACCAGGAGATCAAGGATATCCACCTGCGCGCCCTCTTTGCCCAGGACCCAGGGCGCGGCGAACGCCTGACCTGCGAAGCGGTTGGCCTGTACCTGGATTACTCCAAGAACCGCATCACGGACGAGACCATGCGCCTGTTGGTGAACCTGGCCGACGAATGCGGGCTGCGCGCACGCATCGATGCCATGTTCCGCGGTGATAAGATCAACATCACCGAGAACCGCGCCGTCTTACACGTTGCGTTGCGCGCGCCGCGCGACGCGCACATCTACGTCGACGGCGAGGACGTGGTGCCCGAAGTGCATGCCGTGTTGGACAAAATGGCCGGCTTCGCACGGAGCGTGCGCGGCGGTGAATGGCTGGGCTACACCGGGCAGCCGATCCGCAACGTGGTCAACATCGGCATCGGCGGCTCGGATCTCGGCCCCGTCATGGCCTATGAGGCCCTGCGACACTACAGCGACCGTTCGCTGACCTTCCGCTTCGTTTCCAACGTGGACGGGACGGATTTCGCCGAAGCCAACCGTGACCTCGATCCCGCCGAAACCCTCTTCATCGTGGCCTCCAAGACTTTCACAACGCTGGAGACGATGACCAATGCGCGCAGCGCGCGTGCGTGGACACTCAGGACGTTGGGCGACGAGAAAGCCATCGCGCGGCACTTTGTGGCCGTGTCCACCAACGGCGCCGAGGTGGAGAAGTTCGGCATCGACACGGCGAATATGTTCGGCTTCTGGGACTGGGTGGGCGGCCGCTATTCGATGGACTCGGCCATCGGGCTTTCCACCCTGATCGCCATCGGGCCAGACAACTTCGCAGCCATGCTCGACGGCTTCCACGCCATGGACGAGCATTTCCACAGCGCGCCGCTGGAGCAGAACCTGCCGGCGCTGCTGGGCCTGCTGACGATCTGGTATAACAACTTCTTCGGCGCGCAGACGGTGGCCATTCTGCCCTACGATCAATACCTCAAGCGCTTCCCGGCCTACCTGCAGCAGTTGACGATGGAGAGCAACGGCAAATCAACCACCCTGGAAGGCAGGCGCGTGGACTACCAGACCGGGCCGGTCTATTGGGGCGAGACGGGGACAAACGGGCAACACTCGTTCTACCAGCTGATCCACCAGGGCACCAAGCTCATCCCGTGCGACTTCATCGGCTTCGCGCAGACGCTGAACCCGCTGAGGAAGCATCACGATCTGCTGATGTCGAACATCTTTGCGCAGGCGGAGGCGTTGGCATTCGGCAAAACGGCGGAGCAACTGCAAGCCGAGGGCATGGCCGAGCCGTTAGTGCCGCACCGCACTTTCCAGGGCAACCGGCCCTCCAACGTACTCCTCGGCGACCGGCTCACGCCGCACATGCTGGGGAGGTTGGTGGCACTCTACGAGCATAGCGTCTTCACGCAGGGCACGATCTGGGACATCGATTCCTTCGACCAGTGGGGCGTCGAGCTGGGCAAGGTGCTGGCGCAGCGCATCATCCCGGAGCTGGAGAGCCAGACCGAGCCCGACCTGAAGCACGACACCTCGACCAACGCGCTGATCCGGCGCTACCGGCGGCTGCGCGACGCAGGGTAGGCGCCCGGCGCGTGCCGCCCGACTGCGGGCGGCGGCCCTGGTAGGCAAGCGACGGCAAGGCCGGGAGCAGGGCCGGGCGCGCAGCAGTGCGGGCGGCGGCGTCAGCCGATGCGCACCGAGCGCATGGAGAGCGAACCCCACTCCAGGCCCTCGGCGAAGAAATGCAGCGGCTCGCCGTCGTCCTGCAGGCCGAGAACATAGAGCAGGGGCAGGAAGTGCTCGTTGGTCGGGATCGAGAGGCGGGCGCTCTTGCCAAGACGGTCGTAGTTGACGATCGCCTGGTGGTCGCCGGCCAACATGAGGCGCGCCATTGTCTCATCGAACTCCAGCGCCCAATCGTAGGCGGCTCCTCCGGGGCGCACTACCATCAGGTTATGCACCACGTTGCCACTGCCGACGATCAGCACGCCGCGCCGGCGCAGCGGCTTCAGGGCGCGGCCCAACGCATAGTGGTAGGCAGGCGGCTGGGTGCGCTTCAGGCTCAGTTGCACCACCGGTATCTCGGCCTGCGGATAGAGGCGTATCAAGACCGACCAGACGCCATGGTCCAGGCCCCAGGTCGTGTCGAGCTCGACTTTCACATCTGCGATCGTCTCCTGCACCAGGCGCGCGAGGGCCGGCGAGCCCGGCGCGGGATATTGCTGAGCGTAGAGCTCGGGTGGGAAACCGCCGAAATCGTGGATCGTGCGCGGTTTATCCATGGCGCTGGTTTTCGTCCCGGCGGTCTCCCAATGCGCCGAAACGCAGAGGATGGCCTGGGGCCGGGGGAGAGACTGCCCGGCCTCTATCCAGGCCCGGCTGTAGACGCTATCTTCGATGGCATTCATGGGATTGCCATGGCCGATGAAAAGCACGGGCATCTTCTGGTCTGAGGGGGCGAAGTCTGGTTCGGTGATCGGCATTGTCGTTCTTCCTTTCTGCTCTGCGAGCGACTATCGCGCCGCAGCAGCAGAATGTCAACCGGATAGTTGCGTGCTAATGAACAGAGCCTGGCCGGTCTCGCCCGGCACCTACGTGCTGATCCTGCAGGCCCTCGCCCCGACGGAGGTCAACGTCGGGCGGCTGGGACGGTTCACTTTGCCGGCCGGACGCTACGCCTACGTCGGGAGCGCGCAGGGACCGGGCGGTCTCTTGGCGCGTCTGGCCCGCCACGCCCGGCCGGACAAAAGCATGCACTGGCACATCGATTACGTGACGGCGGTGCTGCCACTCGTGCACGTTTGCGCGGTCGCGGGTGGCGAGCGGCTCGCAGGCAGCGAGCGGGTCGAATGCGTGTGGACGCGACGCTTGCTGGCCCTGCCCACGGCGCAGGCGCCGGTCGCCGGGTTCGGCAACGGCGACTGCCGGGCAGGCTGCCCCGCCCACCTCATCCGTCTGCCGGATGATTTATCGCTTGCAAGGTTAGAGGAGATCCTGCTCGCATGAGCCAGCCTGACCCGATCCAGACGTTGCTGGACGCGGTGGCGTCCGGCGACGACGAGAAAGCCGAAGAGAGCGCGCGGGCCTGCGCGGGGCAGCATAGGCTCTTGCCCGCGTTGCGTCCGCTGCTGGCCGACGCCGACGACGACCGGCGCTGGTGGGCGGTGCGGACGCTGGCGCTGATCGGCAGCACACAGGCGGCCCCATTGCTCGTCGAGAAGCTGGCGGATCGCAACCCGGCCGTCCAATGCGCGGCGGCGCTGGGCCTGGGGGAGCTACGGTTCGAGGCGGCCGTGCCGGAGCTGATCGGGCGGCTGGCGGACCCGAACGGTTGGGTGCGCGATTGCGCGTCCGACGCCCTGGCAATGATCGGGGAAGCAGCAGTTCCGGCGTTGGTGGAGGCGATGCGCGATCCACAGGATGGGGGCCCACCGGACGGGGTGCGCGTGCGCGCGGCCACCGCCCTACGCCGGATCGCGCTGGTGGGCGGCAAGCCCGGCTTCGGCCTGGACATCCGCTCGCCGCGCGGGCAGGCGATCGGCGCGCTCTTCCGCGGGCTGCAGGACCCCAACTACCTGGTGCACGAGCACTCGCATGATGCGCTGGAGCGCCTGGGCCTGCTGGATAACCTGATAGTGATGTGAGGGGTAAGTCCTCGGCGCAGCGGGCTAGCGGGTGAAGACGAAGATCACCGCCGACCCGCTGGGCTGCTGGGCCAGCATGCGTGCGCCGGCGGCTTCAAACAGGGTCACCAGTTGGGCAGGCGTCAAGAACCGGCTGCCCATCAGCAGCAGCTTCTCACCCAGCGCCAGCGCCTTGACCCCCGGCCGGCGGATGTCCATCTCCTGGATGACGAGCCGCCCGCCGGGCTGCAGCACGCGCAGCAGCTCGAAGGCGGCCTGCACCTGGACCGTCGGCGAAGGGCGCGTGAAATGATGGAACGCGTCGACCACCAGCAGCCGCTCGACGCTGCCGTCCGCGAAGGGCAGGCGCGCGACGCTGCCCAGCAGCGCGCGCAGGCCCTTAGCGTGCGCCTGGCGGGCCATGCCCCGCGAGAGATCGCAGACGGCCACGCGCACACCTGCGGCTGCCAGCGGCGCCGAGAGCGCGCCCGTCCCCCCGCCCACATCCAGCAGCCACCCTCCGGGCTGCGCGGCCAGCGCGTCCCGCAGCCCGTCGTCGGCCGCCGAGTGCAACAAACGGTCGTACCAGCCGGCGATCAGATCGAAGTGGTCGAAGGGCAGCTTCACGGCTTACCTGTCCGCCAGGATGGTGATCAGGCGCCGGCCGGGCATCTGCTTGAAGTTCGCCCCCTGGCCTGCCGCCAGCAAGACCGCGGCCACGTCAACCACGTCGGTGCCGGAAACGGCATCGACCCCGTAATCGAACAACACGCGCGACAGGGGCGTGGTCGGACCCAGGACCACCACATACGCCTCCGGGCGGCAGAGCGCAGCCAGGCCCTCGAACGTGCCGTTCACCAGGGTTTGCCCGGTGATGGCCACCACGTCGGCCGCGGGCAGCACCTCCGGCGCACGCGCAGCGGGCAAGTCGCCAGCCTGTGGCTCGAGCTCCAGTACCCAGCAGGCGCCGGCGACGGCGCGCACGCGCGGCACGAAGGGAAAGTGGCCCACGATCGCGACGTTCCTCCCCGTGCCGCGCTCGACGATAATCTCTTCGGCGTTGCACTCGGCGCAGGCCGCGACGTCGACATCGAGCAGGGCATTGAGCGCGGCGAAGCCGAGGCTACGCTCGGTCAGCGTGGCGCCGGAGCCGGACAACGCGAGGCGCGCCAGGTCGCCGGCTCGCTTGCCGAGCAGATGCCCGGCCTCGCGCACCAATGGCCGGCCATGCTCCAGGTCATGCGCGGTCTGTGTGGAGGCCAGCCCAGCGCGTAGCCCCCGCTCGGTCTCCACTGCGACGGCCGTCCACAGCGCGCCGATCCGCACATCGATCACGCGCCCATCCAGCCGCAAATCGCCGATCAACCGCTCAACTACATCCATTGGCTACACCTGTCCGCTCCACAATGCGCTGCACGTCCTCCATGTCAGTCCTATGACTTATGCATATCGCAGCACAGGGAACAGCGCTCTGCCGGCATGAACATTATACTCGGTTCTGTACGATGTTACAGAAGCGGTATCGGAGAAGGCGCTGCATTTGCAGGTTGCACCACCATCTGCCAGGAGACCGGACTAAGGTCCAAGGCGGGTGGGACTGTCGACCCAGGACTTGAGTCCGTTGCGATTCGCGGCCATAGTCCCTTTCCAATTGGCCAATGCAGCGCGATAATTCTTACCAGGCAGCAATTGGCTACCGTTCTCCTGAGTCCGCAGGGCAGTTCTATTGCCGAGATTGCCCTGCGTGTTCATGCATTGCGTCTGCGGCTGCTTGCCGGGAGGCCAGTATGAAGTGGTTGTTGTATATTCTGGGGGTGATTTTCGCTGCACTTGGGGTGCTGTGGATCCTACAGGGCACGAACGTCCTGAAGGGTGGGATGATGGGCGGGCACATTGGCTATGCCGTGCTGGGCCTGGTGACCCTCGTGATCGGGATTCTGTTGTTAAGGGTTGGCAGCCGTCGCCGTAGGACTGCCAGTTGACGCATCGCGACGGGTGATCGGGATCCGGCACCCTCCGGCGATGTCGCCCTACGATGTGTTAGCGATCGGGTGCCACCTACGGCACGAGCTGAGGACCTATTTGCATGTTATACTTCATCTTCGGGACTCACACCCGCGCCATAACCTTGGCCGTGTCGCTTGCTCCGGGCGAAGAAGTTGCCCGGCTGAGAGCCGGAGGTGCCGGAACGAGAGGTGCGCATGTTTCAGGTTTCAGAGGCGTGGGAAAGCGCCTATCCGGGCGCAGCCGTGGGCGCGCTGGCCTTGCGGGACGTGACCAATCCCGAGCACCACATCGCCCTCGATCAGCGCAAGGAAGCGCTGGAGCAAGCCTTGCGCGCTCGCTGGGCGGGGCAGGACCGCAAGGCTATGAGCGCGCTGTCTACCATGCAGTCCTACAATGCCTACTACGCCCGCTTCCGTAAAACCTATCATGTGCTGCTACAATTGGAATCCGTGGCCCTGAAGGGCCAGCCATTGCCGCGGGCGGCTGCCCTCGTCGAAGCCATGTTCATGGCCGAACTGAAGGACCAGTTGCTGACCGCCGGCCACGATGTAGCCACGCTGGATCTGCCGGTGACGGTGGACATCGCCACCGGCCATGAGAGTTATGTGACCTTGAGCGGCAAGGAGCAGGCGTTGGCTGCCGGCGACATGTACATGCGCGATGGACAGGATGTAATTTCCAGCATCATCTATGGCCCCGACCGGCGCACGGCCATCTCGCCTGCCACGCAGCGCGTACTGTTCACCGTCTACGCGCCGGCCGGAATTGTCCTTTCGCTGATCCGAGAACACCTGGACGACATTCGCGACAATGTGCTGTTGGTTGCACCCGAAGCAACCGTCGAAATGTCCCAGGTCTACGAGGCCCGATCGGTCGGATAAGCGGCGTGGCTGGCCAAGACCCTAAGAAACGGCGATTTCATTTTGACAGAGAATGGGTGCACTCCGGGTTGCCTCTAGAGCAGCATGCTGAGCTCGATCCTGCCGCGCTCCTTGTCCACCTTCGTCACCTTCACGTCGATAACGTCGCCGACGTGGACTACCTCGTGCGGGTTGGACACATAGCGCTTCGCCATCTTGCTGACGTGCACCAGCCCGTCCTGCTTGACGCCGATATCTACGAAGGCGCCGAAGTCGACCACGTTTCTGACGGTGCCTTTGAGCGTCATGCCTTCGTGGAGGTCCTCCAACTTGAGGACGTCCTGGCGCAGGACGGGAGCCGGCAAATCCTCGCGCGGATCGCGCCCCGGACGGACGAGGGCCTCGACGATGTCGGTCAGGGTCGGCAAGCCGACCCCCAGCATCCCGGCGACCTCGGCAATGTCGTGAGCATCGCGGAACGCCTGCATGCGATTGGGCAAATCGTTCATGCGCAGGTTCAGGCCGGCCAGGTCGAGCAGGGCATTGGCAGTCGCATAGGATTCGGGATGGATGATGGTATTGTCCAGCGGGTTGGCTCCGCCGGGCACGCGCAGAAAGCCCGCCGCCTGCTCATAAGCCTTCGGCCCCAGGCCTTTGACTTTCTTCAGCCCGGCGCGCGACTCGAACGGCCCGTTGGCGTTGCGGTGATCGACGATGGCCTGGGCCACCTTCTTGCTGATGCCGGCCACATAGGCTAACAGCGCCGCGGAGGCGGTGTTGACGTCCACTCCCACGTAATTGACCACCGATTCCACGACCGCGTCGAGGCTCTCCTCGAGCTTCTTCTGGTCGACGTCGTGCTGGTACAGCCCAATGCCGATGCTCTTGGCGTCGATCTTGACCAGCTCGGCCAGCGGGTCTTGCAGGCGGCGGGCGATCGAAACGGCCCCGCGCATGGACACGTCCAGATCGGGGAACTCCGCGCGCGCCAGGTCGGAGGCGGAGTAGACGGAGGCCCCGGCCTCGCTGACCATCACGTAGGCCAGGCGGGAACGGGGCTTCTCGGAAGAAGCCCTCTTCTCGGAGGAAGCGGGTTTCCCGGACGGACCGAGTCTCTCCTGGATCAACTCAGCGGCCAGCGCCTCCGTCTCCCGGCTGGCCGTGCCGTTGCCGATGGCGATCACGTTGATCTTGTCCGCCTCCACCAATCCCGCCAGGATCTTGAGGGACTTCTCGCGCTCGTTCTGCGGGGGGTGA
>Ga0209540_10001160_pt1 | contig 20895 bp, 22 predicted proteins | sample BarGraIncu01121A_FD_184501 | JGI IMG/M metagenome (GOLD analysis project Ga0209540, IMG submission 184501) | Arctic peat soil microbial communities from Barrow, Alaska - Barrow Graham LP Incubations 011-21A (SPAdes) (version 2) | ecosystem: Environmental > Terrestrial > Soil > Wetlands > Peat... | reverse complement strand
ACGCCGTGCTCGCTGGCCAATTCATTGAGCGTTTTCTGCCCTTTGGCCGCTTCCAGGGCCACTCGGAACTTGAAGTCAGCTCCGTAACGCTTCCGTTTCTTCGTCATTGCCTAAACCTCCACGTTCTGCGTGAGTATACTGGATCTCTCACCTTAGGACGTGGTCCAGTTTCCGGGGTTAATTATACTACCTCACTTCTCACACTGTCGTCCATTTGTCTTCTCCATCTCGCCGTTTCCGCCCCACCCATACAGCCGCGGAACCTGGCAGGTCCTGCTCGCTGCGCAATTCTTCGATAACTGCCTGCGGCAACCAGACCGTGCCGAATTGCTGGTGGAGAAAGTCAAGGCGGCCGATGATGGCGAGATTGAGCACCGGAGAGGTGTCACTTACCACGAGCATAAATCAGGTCGTCCTCGAGCTCTTCCTGGCCATAGTGGCGCGCGACGCCACGCTGGCCAAGCGAGCGCGCGAATTCGCGTCTTGTTGTGCCCGCCAGTTCACGGGCTTTGCCGAAAGGCAACACATTCTGCGCATAGAGGGCTAGAGCGAGTTCTAGCAGCAGCTCTTCTTGTATGCGCTTTTCAGGGAACCGGAGCGCCTGAGCCACAGAATCCGGTATTTGGAGAACTAGACTCATCGCTGTCTCCTTCCTACAGGGTTTTCCTCTCAAAGCCTGCCAAGCCTCTTGAGAGTTTCCAGATCCACTTCATTATCGTCGACATTGTAGTGAACCGCGATCCACCTATCCGCCTACCACCGCAACTCGATTATACACCGCGTCACTGCGAGAGAGCAACCGCCTGGTCAGGTTGGCCATGCCGCCGGCGGGATAGCGGGCGATGAGACGGCCGGATTCCGGAACGAATAAACGAATCAAGCACCGCCTGGCGCTCTCCGGTGGCGCCGAAACTGCTTCACCACGGCGACTACGGTGCGGAAGATGAGTACCAGGTCGCTCCAAACCGTGCGGTTTTCCATGTAAGCGAGATCGATGGCCAGCTTCTGGGGCAGGATACGCTCGACGTAGCTTTGGTGCCACTCGCTGCCCTGGAGAAGCGCGGCCTCATCGCGGAATGCGAGCGAAGCCACACTGGTGATGCCGGGACGAACCGCGAGAATCTGTCGTTGCGTGGGCGTGTACAACGCGACGTAGCGCGGGTGTTCGGGCCGCGGCCCCACCAGGCTCATGTCGCCGCGCAGGACGTTTATGAGCTGAGGCAGCTCATCCAGCTTCCTCTTGCGTAAGAACTGTCCAATGCGCGTAATGCGGGTATCATCGGCGGTAGTGATACCGGGGCCTGTCCGGTCAGCGCCGGAAACCATGGTCCGGAACTTGTAAAGCCGGAAGGGATGCCCATCCTTGCCCACCCGAGCAGTACGATAAAACGCCGGCCCGGGCGAAGTCAGCTTGACGAGTAAGGCCAGGACAAGGAGCAACGGCGAGAGGGTCAGAAGCCCAATGCCCGAAGCGATGACGTCGATGATACGCACAGGGAATATCTTACTTGCAGTACGTGCTGACGATATCCGCGACAGCGTCGATCACATCCTGCACGTCCTGGTCGCTCATCTTGCTGTAGATGGGCAGCGAGAGCTCCCGCAGATACTCGCGATAGGCCACCGGGAAGTCGTCCGGTTTGTAACCGTAGGTTTCGCGGTAGTAGGGGTGAATGTGCAAGGGAATGAAGTGCACGCTCACGCCGATGTTGCGTTGTTTCAGTTCTTCGACAAACTGCGCCCGGTCAATGCGCAGCCGATCCAGGTTCAGGCGCAACATGTAGAGATGCCAGGCGTGCTGGCAATCGCGGCGGTCGTGCGGGATCTGCAGCTCGGGCATCTCCACAAAGGCAGCGTTGTACTTCGCGGCAATCTCCTGCCTGCGCTGCCACATACGCTCGGCCTTACGTAGCTGCGCCAGGCCCATGGCTGCAGCAACGTCAGTCATGTTGTACTTGAATCCGGGCGCAATGATCTCGTAATACCACGATCCCTCGGCCGTGTAGCGCTTCCATGCATCCTTGCTGATGCCGTGCAGCGCCATGATGCGGCAGCGCTCGGCAATCTCGTCGCTATCGGTGACGATCATGCCGCCCTCGCCGGTTGTGATCGTCTTAGTGGCGTAGAAGCTGAAGCAAGTGACATCACCAATGCTGCCTACCTTGCGCCCTCGGTAGAGAGTTGGGAAGGCGTGGGAGGCATCCTCAATGACGCGCAGGCCGTGGCGGCGAGCAATGGTCAGGATAGCATCCATCTCGGCAGGCAGGCCGGCGATGTGAACCGGGATTATGGCCCGGGTGCGCGGAGTAATGGCCGCTTCGATCAGGTCCGGATTGATGTTGAAGTCCTCCGGGCACACGTCGACCAGCACCGGACGAGCATCAAAGTAGCGGATGACCTCGGCAGTGGTGGCGAAGGTGTAGGGCGTGGTGATGACCTCGTCGTTAGGCTGCAGATGGATGGCCTCGAGTGCCAGGTGCATGGCAGCCGTGCATGAATTCACTGCAATGCTGCGTTTGCCTCCCACCGCAGCCGCAAACTCTGCTTCAAACTTGTGTGCCTTGGGTCCCGTTGTTACCCATCCAGATTGGAGGGCTTCCTGGATCTCGGCCAGCTCCTGCCCATCAGTATCGGGCAGGGCAAACGGCAGGAAAGAAGAACGGATTAGCATGATTTCACCTCATTATGCAGGGAGCGGAATTCTTCAAATCAATAACGTACTCGTTGAGCGCGTGGCCCTCCCGCGTGCGATAAGAACGGGCCAGCCTAAAACCTAGTTGTATGTAAAAGCGGTTAGCCCGTTCGTTATTCTCGCTATCCGTTGTCAGGCAAAGAGCTGTGCTCCCCCATTCTGCAGATTGGTCGCAGAAGGCCGTTACCAGTTGTTGATCAATACCCATACCTTCATAGTCCGGACGCACGGCAATCGACATCAGACGGGCTTCACCCGCCATCAATGGAGGGTTCAATAAGGCTCGCCATCAACGGAACTCAAACCGGTTTGATGCCCACGAGGTAGTGCGTGCACAACCAAGGGATTCGTTCCAGTAATTGGCACACCAACGATGAAAAGGGGGCCAACCGGCGCGAAATGGGCGGCGCGAGGACGATCCGCTGCACGTCGTAATGAGAATCTGGGAATAGTGCCTTGACTTCGATTATGGGTATCCCGCGCACGTCCGGGTTGTTGGGGTTGTCAGGCCAAAAGTCATACGCGACGATCAACCCCGTCGCCTTCACCACTCGCCGCATTTCCAGGGCCAACCGCCGACGAGGGTACGAATCCAGCACAGAGGTCAGGACGGTATACGCGGTCACTAGATCGAAACTACCATCAGCAAAGGGCAGAGACTGAGCATCCGCACAAAATAACCGTAGATTCGGCGAACGCTCATGGCCGCGGTGCAAGTCTCCGGTGAGGATGTCAACGCCAAACAGATCCGTTGACTTAGCTCCGTAGTCCAGATATTCGAGCAGAATCCCAGCCGCCCCACAGCCGACCTCCAGCACACGCATGCCGTTCAACGAATAGATGCCGCAGCGCTTCAACAGCTCCAAAAACGCACGCTGTCGCGAGAAATGCAGTAGGAGATGCGCAGCATCAAACGGCGTGTAGCGCCACTGGTCAACGCGGTCCGAGCGACGCGCATAAACGGCACGAATACGTTCGATCTCAGACTGGGTCATACGTCAAACGGCCCTCCACAGCCAGCACGCTATCGGTAGCCCAACACGATCTTGCTCACGATGGCGGAGACCTGTGGCTCCAGGTACTCTGCCGGTGGTACCCAGGAACGATTGGCTTCCAGCGCGACCCCGACCGCATCCAAGATCATCTGCGTTTCGGCGCCGCTCAGGATGTTGCTCCCGCATTCGATCGTCTCGGCACGCTCGGTCACGTCGCGCAGGGTGACGTTAGGTGCCTTGAAGATGCAACACTCCTCCTGAACCGTGCCGCTATCGCTCAACACGCAACGGGCGTGCCGTTCCAGCTTCACGAAATCGAAGAATCCCATCGGTTTCAGCAACCGCACCCGCTCTGAGCCTGGCGCCAGGCCATAACGCGTCAGTTTGTCCGCTGTGCGCGGGTGCAGGCTGACCACCATCGGTTCGGCATAGGTATCCGCGACCAACGCCAGCCCCCGAAGCAACTGCTCCAGGCGGGCCGGTTCGTCCACGTTTTCGGCCCGGTGCAGCGTGACCAGGAAGTACGCACCTGCGGCGAGCTCCAACCGTTGCAGCACGTCGCTGGTCTCGATCTGCCCGGCGTAGGCGTTAAGCACTTCGTAGATGGGGTTGCCGGTCACGAAGATGACGTCAGGCCGATCGACGAGCCACGGCCCCAGCACGGCGCTAGAACAGGCGAACGACAGGTAGTTCAGCACGCGTTTGACGGACGAACGACTATGTTCGGGGTACAGGAGGGTGCGAACAACCGGTATATCTTCCAGCGTCTCTTTCTGCCAGAGCCGAACCCGATAGCCAGGGTATAGCTCGCCGCCCGGGTAGTTTGGGAACCCGGTCAAGACCTGGACCTGATGCCCCATCGTGACGAGTCCATGGGCAAGATCGGACAACAGCTTTACCGGTTCCGGCGAATACCATTGCGAGAGGATGAGTACTTTCATTGTGCGTGCGCGGCCACCGGTGGCCTTACTTGCTCCAGACAGTGCGATTGACGTAATTGGTGTAGCTGACGATCAACCTTAGCACCTTTTCGGAGTCGTTAGGAGAAGCGTAATCGGCGACCAGGCGCAGGCTACGCTCGGCGTCACGCCCCTGGCCCGTAAGGATGGCAAGGCCCTGATAGATGCGGTTAACGTCCAGTCCCGTCATCATGACCGTTGCCTCTTCCATGCCCTCTGGCCGCTCGTGGGCCTCCCGAATATTCAGGGCGGGAAAGTTGAGGATAGACGATTATTCTATGATCGTACTGCTATTAGACAGGACCACACGCGCGTGTATTTCAAGTTAAACATAATCGCTAAATCCGAACGGCTCCACCTAAAGTCTTTCTCATTCTTCATCAACATAGAAGCGCAACACAAGTGGCGTTCGCATTACAGCCTTAATAGCACTTGATTGCGATTCCAATTCGGTGCGTACGACATCATGCTCAACTAGAATAACGAGACCATCAGTATCACGACAGAGATCAACGAGTGAGGAGTATTTCATTCCATCTACAAGTGGATCATAGTGTTCCACTCGATAACCATCTGCCTGCAACAAGTCCACAATCCTGATTGCAGGGCTTTCTCGCGTATCACCCACGTTCGGCTTATAGGTCGCTCCCACAGCGACAATCCTAGGGTTCGAAATGTTGCGTACTGCTTGACGGATTTTGGTAGCAATACGCTGCGGCATTTCATCATTGATTAAGCGTGAGGTAAAGATCAAGCGTGAGTTCGCTGGATCTATCTCTTTGATAAACCAAGGATCAAGAGGTATGCAATGTCCGCCTACGCCGATACTAGGTTTGAGAATCTTGACTCGCGGATGCTTATTGGCAAGACGAATAGCCACCAGTGGGTCAATTCCTAAGCCCTCGGCAACAGCAGCAAACTCGTTCGCCAAAGCAATGTTCACGTCACGATAAGTATTCTCCATTAATTTGCATAATTCAGCTGTCACATCGTCAGTGAGATACAGAGTGCCCTTAACAAAAGCTGCATATACATCCCGCGCCATATCGCGCGAACGTTGATCGGCGGCCCCAATAATACGGTCATTGTGAACAATCTCGTGAAACACATTTCCCGGCAAAATCCGTTCCGGGCAGTGCGCCAAAAAAAGGTCGACTCCAACCCTCAAGCCACTTTTTTCCAAAATCGGGGTCATGAAATCACGGCAGGTGAGTGGAGGCACCGTAGACTCAAGAATGACCAAACTACCAGACCGCAGATATGGCACAATCGACTCAGTGGCGTCACGAACGTATCTCATATCTGCGACTTTTTTGCGATGATCAACTGGTGTAGGGACGGCGATCAAATAGACATCCGCTTCACAGGGGGAAGACTGGGCACGCAAATGCTGACGCACTTCCGGCTCGTCCATAATACGTTGGAGTTCTTCCACTTTGATGTGCAACACACCTTCATTTAGCGCGCGTACAATGTTCGCATCTATATCAACGCCCACAACATCATAACCAGCCCTAGCCAACAACAAAGCTGCCGGCAAACCAACATAACCTGTGCCCAGCACTACGACTGTCTTGAGATTCGCTTCAGTCATGGCGATAAATCTCCTTTTGCCATTCTATGGTACGCGCGATGCCAGCCGACAAAGATATGGTGCAACGATGATCGAGGTCGTGAATCGCTTTAGACATGTCCGCCTTCTTGTCACGAGTGGTGTACCCTTCGACCGACTCATATTTTACGAGACGGTCTTCTTTGCCCAAATAGTTCAAGATCATGTCGGAGAGTGATTTGATATCATGATATTCGTCTCCTGCAATGTTGTACACTTCACCGGGCTTGAAACGATTCGGATCAGCGATGTTAGCCAAAGTTCGGGCCATATCATCAATGTACGTAGAAGTGCGACGATGATTGAGATAGACTGTATAAGGCAAATCATGTAATGCACAATAAACGAACTGACAAATGACGCTACGATATTTCGAATAGTATTCGCCTGGACCGTATGTGTTAAACAATCGTATACGCAGCGTTTCGGTTCGAAATTGGTCTGCCGAGTTCAGTATCTGCATCTCATTCACCCATTTCGAAATAGCATAATCATTCATTTGCCGAATCGGGTGAGTCATCATGACATCTTCCGCCATAACCCCATTCCAGTCACCGTAGACTTCAGAACTGCTAGTAAAAATCAGGCGAAACTTGCGTTGCTCCTGAAACCGTAAGACATTCTTTGTGCCTATCGCATTCGAGCACCATACTTTTTCGTAATAATCCTCGCCATTCCAACGACCAAACTCCGCAGCGAGATGATAGACGAAATCAAAGTCCGCACGCTCAAAAACCCGCTGTAATTGGCGATAGTCGCTCACATCGCAACGGACATAATTCGGTTCATTTGAATGTGGCAAATCACACACCCACACAGTATGTCCACGATATCTCAGATCTCGCGTGAGGGGCTTTCCTACTGCCCCAAGTCCACCAGTAACCAAAATGTCAGCCATGTAAATTCTCCTTGTATAATTTTGGGGTTCAGTTGCGCGCCAGAACATCGACAATTCGACGCGCCGCCGAGCCATCGCCATACGGATTGCTGACCGCCGTCATAGATGCCCGCTCTTGAGGATTGCGTAATAATTTCGTCAACTCGTCCACAATTCGTTCTTGACGAACGCCAACCAATCGCGCATTCCCTGTCGCGATACCTTCGGGTCGCTCAGTGGTTTCGCGCATGACCAAAACCGGCTTGCCCAGGGAGGGCGCTTCTTCTTGCACGCCGCCCGAATCGGTGAGAACGATTGTCGCGCGATCCATCAACCAGACAAACGGCGAATAGGTCAGCGGCTCGATCAAGTGAATGCGCGGGTGTCCACCCAAGATGCGATGCACTGGTTCGCGGACGTTGGGGTTGAGATGCACCGGGTAGACAAAAACTATCTCTGGAAAGGCATCTGCCACTTGCCGAATAGCGCGACAGATACCTTCAAATCCTTCTCCAAAACTTTCTCTGCGATGACCGGTGACCAGGATTATTTGCTGACCATCTATCGCCTCTGCCAACCCGTCGGGCAGCTCGGGCGGCGATTCACGCACTTTATCGCGCATCCAGAGCAAAGCGTCTATGACAGTATTGCCCGTTACAAACACCGCCGCTGCATTGACGCCTTCACCAATCAGCGTCTCCCTTGCATGTTCAGTCGGCGCAAAGTGATAGTCGGCTACGCGAGCAATCAGACGGCGATTTATCTCTTCAGGGAAAGGGGCATATTTGTTACCCGTCCTCAAGCCGGCCTCGACGTGCCCTACCCTTACCTGGTGATAATAAGCTGCCAGCGCGCCGCAGAAAGCCGTCGTCGTATCGCCCTGGACAAGCACGACATCCGGCTGTTCCTGTCGGATCACTCGATCCAATCCCTCGACCGCACGCGCAGTCACCTGGGCCAAGCTCTGACCAGGCGTCATAATATCCAGATCGTAATCGGCGACAATGCCAAAGGGCGACATAGCCTGATCCAACATTTGCCGGTGTTGAGCCGTCACACAGACTCTGGAGACAAAGCGATCTGGATATCGCTCCAACTCTTTGATGACAGGCGCCAGCTTGATCGCCTCCGGGCGAGTGCCCATGACGCTCAAAACTTTACGCTTATTCAAGATCACGTGTTTCGCCTGGAAATAGAATGGAACAACTGCTCAAATTTGCCCACCAGAAACTCGCGTGTGTAATGCGTCAGGAAAGATTGGCGACCATTGCGCCCCATTCGTTCGCGCTCTTCTGGTGACAGACCATACAGCCGGCGTACCCCATCCGCTAGGGCACCTGGATCTTCCGGCGGACACGCTAGACCGGCCCCCGCGCTCAGAATAACATCAGCCGCGTCCCCTTCCACCGAAACAAGAATGGGCTTGCCGGCCGCGAGATAAGCAATAGTCTTCCCCGGAATCGTTATCGCGAACAAGAGGTCTCTTTTCAGGTGAATCAGCAATACATCCGAGAGCGCATAGATCGCCGGCATTTCTTGGGCCGTCTTACGTCCCAGAAAACGAACATTCCGTAGTCCTTTACGCGTCGCCATTTCTTCAAGTTCCGGCCTTTTAACGCCATCACCCACAAAGACAAATTGAACTTCCTCCAAGTCCTGCACCCGTTCAGCTGCATCCAACACATTCGTCAATACTTGGGGAATCCCCATATTACCGCCATACATCACATTAAAACGACCGGCTAGCCCTAATGCTTGCGCAAGAGATTCGCTGCGCGCGACCGGCTTGTAGATGGATTCATCGGCCCAATTCGGAATGACATGGATTTTTCCTTCATCCACACCTTTCTTGATGAGATTACGTTTGAACCCCGGTGAGATGACGGTTACCGCCGAAGCATGTCGGCAGTTAAAGCGATCGAGCCAACCCATGGCATTGAGCACGGCTTGATTACTCACCAGGCCGGTCGCCACCAGGCTTTCCGGGTAAACATCCTGAATATCATACACAAACGGAACGCCCCGAAGCCATTTGGACAGAACGGCAGGCACGCCCAACGTCATGGGCGGCGTGAATACGAAAGCAGCATCGAAGCCGCCCGCGACGAACGGAGCAGAAAACGTCGCCCCCGTCGCAATCGAAGCGTAGTAGGCAATCCGCCGCCAGGCCGATTGGCTATGATCAGGGAAACATGGCAGGCGCAAGACACGTACGCCGTCAATTCTTTCCCAGCGCAGGTCAAGCGCTCTGTATCCCTTGTAGATCTTTCCCTGCGGATACGAAGGCGATCCAGTGATAGCAACCACGTCATGGCCGCGCTGCGCCAGGCTCGTGCCTAATTCACACGGACGCAAGGGGGGTTCGGGCGTATAGTATTGGGTAAAAAGAAGAATGCGCATCAATTCACGACATTGTGTAATGGATAGTAATCTCAAAGCTCGGTGCGATTAGACTCAATGAGCGACCGAGCGCCATAAATCCACAATCCTGGGCACGACCACCCTGGCGCCATACACCGCGCGGGCGCGACACCGCCCTTGTTTCCCGAGTTGTTCAACCTGCATCGGAGCCGAAATAAGCTGGGCAATCGCCGTTCTTAAGCTGACCTGATCTTCAGCCTTTACGTCAAGGCCACACGGCCTGGCTGCGCCAAACTGTAAGATCTCTGGAATAGCGCCCACGGGCGTGGCTACGACTGGCCGGCCGCCGCACGTCGCCATGTAAAACTTGAGCTTGGGATTGTTGTAGGCCAGCCGCATGTCGTGCTGTTTCTTCTCGTCGAGGCTGAAAACTCGAATCTCGCCGATGTGCGACGCCAGAAAACGGCGCAGCACGGCATTGCCGAAGGTGCCGGTGCCGCCGGTGATGAGGAGGGTTTTGCTAGTAAACATGGCTCCAGAGTTCAAGTGGCTATCTCCTCGATAAAATCCCATGTGCTCGCTATGCCGACATCCATCGGTGTTGCTGGCTCCCAGTCAAGCTCCCTTTTGGCGCGCGTGATATCGAGGGAAATTTTCGATACGTCATGCGCCTGACCTGACCCCCGAAAACCGCTCCTGCTTCATGTCGAACCTCCCTGCTCTTAGAGATTCTAACACATCTCGTGGCTCAGTTTTCGGGGGTCAGGTCATTAGGTCCGATCCGGCAGCCATCGCCCAAAAATGCATACTCGTGAGCAATCAGATCCGCGGAGACGACGGATTTACCCGACATGTAGAAAGTGGGGTGAACGTTGCGCAGGCCGTAGCGCCAGCGCCTATAGCGCATGATCAGGTTACGATACGCGTGGTAAACCCGGCGATGTGATCGCAGTCGCTCGCGAAGTGATTTGGTTGTCATAGTTGCCCCTGCTTTCCCACGGAGGTAATGGTCGCTCTGCGTTAGAGTAAACATGATCAATGATCCTCAATAAATAACTTGCCCCTGCGCGGCCGGTGATGCACTCGGACCAGTTACGAATACGCTCAGCCAAAAGTTCCGTCGTCTTGCCACGCTCAACCCAGTTCGATAACTGCTTGGTGAGACCCTCTAGATCATCGGAAGGGAAAGTTGTGCCCCTCCATGGCTCCGCAAGCAACGAGCTAGCGCCGCAAACACTACTTATGATCACCGGTGTGCCCCGCATTAGGGCTTCGTTAGCTACCGCTCCCCAGCCGTCGAATCGACTTGGGAGAACCAGCAAATCCGAGGCGCTTATTAGTTCCATTACCTCCAGATTGGGCAGGGCACCAAGAAAACGTACACGACTGTGGACACCCAGCCTCTGGGCCAGATCAATATAGGCGCCTTCCATCGGGCCACCTCCCACCACAGTCAGTGCCCAAGAAAGTCCATGCAGTTCGCCGAGGGCCCTGAGTAAGAGGTCTACTCCTTTCTGGTGAATCAACTGGCCGACGTAAATTAGCTCGAAGACTGTGCCGTTCTCTCGGCGCTTTTCTCCGCGCGAGATTGAGAGCCTCTCCATGAAGTATGCATAGGGGAAGACCTTACGCTGCGGCCAACCGCATCGGCGGTACCATCGCACCCCGTTGTCTCCCATTGCCAATAGAAAGTCAACATGATGGCTCATGGTCGCTCGCATAAATGCGTAGAGAACCCGTCGTTGCATGCCAGGGATCCCCCTGGGATCCGCTCCCTCCTGAATCAGTGCAATGTGAGCTCGAGCCAATCGGCAAGCTTGGTAGGCCCGCGGGCCGAGCTTCCATCCCCGTGTACCGGTGATAAGGTGCAACGAATGATCGGGGTTGAGACGCGCCAGGCTATTTATCGTCCTTCCGTCTGGTGCCACCAGAACCTTCACGGCTCCCAATTCGGGCATGTGCCAGCCAAGAACGCGCCGCTCGTGCGAGAGTTCCTGCTCGGCTACCACACTCACGTCGTGGTCCATTTCCTGCAGGCTGCGGCTGAGCGCGGACTGATGGATAGATAACATATTCTGCCAGAAAACGAATCGCATGTGTCGCCTCATAATGTCTAATGTTAGGGGGGGGCTATTCTGTGGTACGAGCAAGCAGCCGACATAAGGCCCTGTTGGAATTTTCGCCGGACTACCCGGCCTTCATGGTTGTTGGCCGCTACTTCTAGTCCCGCCTGTACCAATCGCAGGCAGAGGTCCGGCTGAGTAGCTAGGTCGCGCAGCGCTTGAGCTAGACGTTCAATCCGTCGCTCATCCACCACATAAGCCCATCCTTCGCGCTGTGCATATTCCACTACCCCGGCTTCGGGTGAGCCATAGACCAGAACGGGGCGTTCGCTCATCATATAGAGATGTGCCTTTGTAGATATCGATAGGTGGATATTTGCCGCCTCGCACGGATCCAGCGTTTCTGGAAGGAACAGGATGTCTGCCCCTTTTAGCACAGATGGAACTGCTTCATGTGCTACAGGAGGTAGGATTTGCACATGGGGGAGATCGCATAGCGCGCTAGCGGCCTCTTGAGGTATACTTGAGGTAAAGGCGGTTACCTGGAGGCGTAGATCGGTCGATCTCTCCAAGTAATCAATCGCTTGGCTCAGGTCTACTAACGATTTCCAGCGCCCATGTCCAAATCCCCCACTATAAACGATCGAGACTTGTCCTGGTTGGGCCACACGTGTTGGTCTGGCCGCGCGGAACCTTGACAGATTGTCACCGATCAGAATTGACTCGAATGGCACGCCATACCTGTGCGCATACTCAGTAGCCATCAACTGGCCGAACGCGAACCTGACTATGGAAGCCTGGATTAGCCTTGATGCGGCTTTCGTGACTTGCGGGCGCATCACTCGGGCAATAACTGATGTCCTATAGAGGGAGGATGGCCAGTCATCGGTAGTATGAAAGCAAATCGGCAGGCCGAACCTGTGCGCCAACATAATCGGAAGCACCGTAAATGTCAGATCATAGCCCTGGCAGTAGATTACTTCCGGTCGAAAATCAGCGATCCACGCCGAAAGACGAGGCGATACCACGGGAGCGAAGAGGATTTCCCATAGACCAGAATCGACCAACAGGCAACTGACCTTGTGGAGAACTAATCTTGCACGGTTCGCACGACCAAGTGCGCTCGATGACTGCCCATCTAAAACTAACGGACTCATCGCTTCGCCCAGTGCCGATCTCTTCAGCATAAAAAAGAGGTGACCAAGACGCCTCTCCTCTGCCCCCAGCTTAAACGTGTGACCGCAGAATCGTTCTTCCCCCCGTTCGTTACCAGAATAGATCTGCGCCAGCCGATCTCTGGGCCATTCGGCGAACCAATTGCGCAGCGACATTGTGTTCTGGTCAGCTTTATTGATGCAGGACAAGTGGACAATCAAGACGCGCGGATACTGTCTCAGCTCATTCCTCTTACACGTAGCAGAATCTCCCTCAGACATCATTGACTCTCCTCCGCGTATGACGTACCGCCAGCGCAGGAGAGAATAAGTTGTCTAAGCTCCACGTAGCCGTCTTGCAGGGTTGTCCTATCAATTGGAGTCGGGTCTGTCGCCGCTAGGCATTCCAAGACTGCGTCTGCCCATTCATGCGACGAGCCCAGTGGAAGAACCTTAACGAACGCAGGACGAGGTGCAACATTGGAAGCAATCACCGCTCGTCCCAGGGCCAGCATCTCGCGGACCGCCACTGAGTCGCCATCAGTGAGTGTAGGACGTATCATCACGGTGCACTGTTGCCATAGTACGAGGGGTCTGGATATGGGTCGGAGAAAGAACAGGACGTTTTGGCTGATGGCCATAGACTTCGCCATGTCAGTTAATTGCTTCCATGGCTCTGCGTCACGGTCTCCATCCGGGCACAGCATCACTAGACCAACTTGCGGTCTAGAGCTCACGACTTTCGCAAGAACGTCGAGAGCAAAGTCGAAGCCGTACAGGTCGTGCCCAGCCAAGAATTCACGCTTATAACCGTAAACCACGATTGACTCGGGATGGTCGAGAAGGAAACCGGCTAGTTCGTCAGGTAGGTTAGAGCTGGATTCGTCACCCTGATCAGTCAGATAGGCAGGAATCACGCTAATCTGATCGGCCGGAATTCCCCTTCGTCGGAGGAATCCTCGAATCGGATCGCTGACCGCAATCCATCGAACGCGGTTCGACCGTGTTAAAAGCCTGAAACACACCTGTTCGTGCCACGGTGCACGGGACAACCGCTCTCCTACCGATTCATCGTGAACTGTGATCAATGCCAGTCCTCCGCGTACAATGTGCAGCCAAACAAGAGGGGCAAAGAACACAGGATTCGTATGAAGATGCAGGACTCCAGTGCCAAATGGTTGATTGAGACCCCGGAGGAACTCGAAATGATTCACATACCTCGGTAGTGTCGGCCACCGGACATACGGAATTCTTCTGTCTAAGTGTTGTGGTAACTGTCGTGCCACCAAAGAAAGGTCGAATCCATCATCAACGAGACGGTTAAGCAGCCTGCGTAGGTGGACAGTGACCCCCCCGAATGGTGGCGGAACTTCCCCGAATTCAAGGATTCTCATGTCTTGAGACGTCCGATCGAGTGTGAGTCACTCTCCTCGCTACTCTGTGTTCTCGCTACGCAGCAGGCTGCAAGGTAGGCAACCTCAACCCAGAAGAAGGAAAACCATATCGGTGAAAGCGTCAGCATTGTAACACCAAGACCGGCTGCTGGCAATAGTATGCTGTGAGTCATGACATCCTTCTCGCTCCTACGACCCACTCCGTCCATCAAAAACCCGGCCCACAACCAGAGCAAACCGATGACCCCGACGATTCCGTAGTCAAACAAAGAGTCGAGGATTTGATTATGCGCGCTGACCCCCGACAGTAGGTCAAAATTATAGCCAATTCCACCGCCAAAGACCACCGAGGGCTGTGATGTGAGAATCTGCAAGGCATCCTGATAAATGGTCATTCGATTAGAACCGCCCGATGGAAGGGCATCCTCCCACCGCAAACGATTTGCTAGTAGCAATTCATCGCTAATCACAGCCTTACCCGCCACGATAACGAGAATCACGGTGACAAGCGCTAGGGAGAGCCGAGCCATTTTCCCGCTCTTAAGACGACTGAAAATCAACCGAAGAAGCCAGAGACCACATACTACCAGGAAAGCGAGCTGACCGCCTCTTGATGCTAGCATCATTAGACCCCATGCCATTATGCCCAGGGAAGCAACAAATAGAGGAAGACTCTTTCGTAGAATCCGTCCCCCGCTAAGCCGCTCCAACACCAATGCCGCACCGAAGACGACAGGAATGCTCGCGTAGTTGGAGTCATTGAGCCGCAAGGCGATGACGTCACCGGAGTACATGGTAGTCATCCCCAAGGCCTGGGCTCTTACAATCGCATTCACGGCAACTGCAACTCCACAACAGATCGCCGCGACTTCAGCGTACCGACGGCCTTGATCTCGAGTACATAGGACATAAGTGGTGAATCCCGCGGCCATGTAGATGATCCGGTTAATGGTTTCGCCCTGCCACGCAGGTCGCACAATCAGCGATACTCCTGAGAAAAACGCGGAGACTGCAAAGAAAAAAAGGAAGCGCTTATCCCGACGCAAGTTGCGAAGTCCTAACGGAAGTCGTATAGCGCCGCCGAGTAATCCCAATAGAAGCAAGGGAATTCCGGACCAGTAAGTTGGCATCTGGCGCTGTGCAATCCATCCGAATCCCAAGAATATGACCGCCAGCTCGGGTCGAACGAGGACAACGATGACGCCAATCGAGAAAACGGCGCCTACTATCGGTAACGAGGGTCGCAGAAGATACGCCAGGCACATTGCCAGGCTCAGTGCTACCCACAGTGTTTCGTTCGAACTTCCAAGTTCCGCCCGGGGTCGAACTATTGCTGATCGATGAGCTAAACCCGGAGCCGACGGAAGTGCGGATAGATCTCTTGATTGTCTCATGGCTGGCTAGGTGCACTGGATCGACTATAAAGGTTCTTCGCTGGCACCCCGCCCACGACCTGGTAAGACGGCACATCGCGGGTCACCACGGCTCTGGCGGCAATGACCGAGCCAGTACCCGCGGCCACACCTTTCAGTATTGGCGCTGGAAATCCGATCCACACGTCATCCTCGATCGTGACATCCTCGTCATCGAAAGGCCTTTTCTCCTTCACATCAAACATTTGCATGCCTGGCACTCCAGTATTGTGGTTCCCTGTGATGAGAGCTACCTGAGGGCCAAATATTACCCCCGAGCCAATTCGGATTTGTGCTTCAGTTGTCATGAACCAGCATTCTGGTCCGATGTAGACGTCGTCCCCTATTCCCACGTTCCCAGGGGGTGGAATATGCATCCTTCCCCCATGGATACATTCGTTCCTGCTTTCCGCAACTCCTTGAGAATCTGCCTTGCCTCAATCGCGCGCCACCGTCGATAGATACGTCCGACTAGCCGCGCCAGTAGGTCAACGGGATAGGTTGCCAACGACTTTAAACGATGGCCAGGCGGCGACACTGCTTCCTCCACATTTCGCTCCGGATGTCCAAAACTCACCGATGTGGGATCCGCGTTTGAAACGTACGTCTAAGTTGCAGTAGGCGCCGCGGTGCCCACGCCCTGAACGTAGCGATCCACCAATCGCGGTGCCTGCCTCGCGCCTTCCGACCGAGCCATAAAAGTCTGCGCGCCTGTTTGCGGTCTTGATGTTCAATACTTACCGTAGCGTAGTGAATACGGAATCTAGCTAAATATGCTTTGACCCACTTTGCCTGTTCGTTTGCCACGCGGCCCTGCGCTACGGCGTCCTCCAGCACCTTCGCGAAGGGTGCGTCACTCATGATTATTCGCCCGGCAATGCGGTTTTCCGCGTCTAGATTCCACATTGCAGATTCTGCCGTTGACCAGGCGATAGGATATTCCAATGCAATCCTGGCCCACATGTGGAGATCTGCTCCATTGCGCACCCCCACCGGAAAGCCACCAACCCGGTCGAATACACGTCTTGGGATCATGACTGAGGATGACCAGACAATATTTGCCCCTAACGTACATGATCGAAAATAATCCTTGATGAGCTCACCTTCGAACAGGTGGCTCACTCCAACATATGGGAATCGTATCACAGTTCCGTTCTGGATTCCGACAAAAGCAGTCGCATAGGCCCCAGCATCAGGGAAGCGATCATGCAACGCAAGCACAGTCTTCAGAAAATGCGGAAACCAAAGATCGTCCGCATCGATCAGAGCGATAAGATCGCTTCGAGCTTCAGCGATTCCTCGATTCCGGGCACCGCTCTCGCCAGCGTTAGCCTGCTCTACGAGACGAATACGCGCGTCACTGAAACCTCGGACAATATCTCCACTCCCGTCGGTCGATCCGTCATCTACGACGACCACCTCGAAATCCGTCATCGTTTGTGCTAACACAGACGAGAGCGTGGCTCCGAAGCTTTTCGCTTTGTTGTACAGCGGGATAACGACACTCACTCGCGGAAATCGGGCGATTGGCAGTTCTGACACTAGCATCTTGGCCTCCGTTGTTTGGGCGTTAGTGAGCATCAGTTGGCTCGTACCCACGTTCTGATACCAAGACGCGACGCGGCCAAGGCTGTCAGTTGCGCACGCTCACTTCGATCCAAGCAACCCCACCAGACCCACATCGCGCCCAAGGCAGCCAAAGCACAGCCAACCAGGCCGACTGCGATCCAGCCATTGGGATGAAGCCAGGACGTCAGCAAACGTCCTACGCCCCCAATCATTAAGGCTACACCTGCAGCTTTCACGGAGACACGAATCAGCCTTGCCGACCCATGTCCCAACAAACGGTCCACATACCAGACCGCGAACAGGAGATTTCGGGCTGTGAACGCCACGCCGCCAGCAAGCGCGACCCCAAATACACCCAAAGATGTCGTCCGCGCCAGAACAATCGCCATTACAAGACTGCCTACGCCCGCGGCAAGCGTGGCATAGCTGGGAATACGGACCTTATTAAGAGCTTGCCAAACGCCGTAGAGTGGGTTTATGGCCGCGTTGAATGCTAAGGGTAGGGCCAATACAAGGATGAGCGGGGACACGAAGCCGGGTTCGCGATGCAGCCATGTCCGGGTGAGAGGATCGGCCAGCCCAAGTAGCAGGCCAATTGGTATCGCCATCGTGTACCCAACGAAACGAGAGGCCTTCACGGCATATGCGGTCAAGCCATCAAGATCACCGCGCGCCACGTACACGACGTACATTGGTGTGAAAACGGTCATTGCCGTCATAATTGCCTTCAGCATGTTGATCCACTGGCTCGCCAGCCCGTACTCGCCGCTGACCTGGGGCCCAAAGAACCGGTTGGCCAGGAAGAGGTCCATGTTGAGCAGCAGAATTGTCCCAAGTTGGTCGACCAGTATCCAGGCGTTGGTGCCGACCATCTCCCGGAAATGAACCCGACTGAACATGCTTGGCCGGATGCTGACTTCGGGAAGAAGCAACTTTTGCGAGAGTAGGACTAAGCCAAGGCCGAGGATACTGCTCACTACAGTAGCAACACCCACCCATTCCAGGCGAGGGCCGCGGACTTTGAACAGCACGAACACTAGCAGCACCATGATGATCGTCCGCGCTACCTGTATCATGGCCTTGATGTCGAACCTATTCCGGCAGTACGTTCCGACATCCAGTGCGCCACTCAGAACACCCAGTGCTGAGACAATAGCGCTACACGCCCAAAGGAAGGCAACAGATCCCTCAGCTTCCACCGGAATCCGAACGATCCGACCTGCCAGCGGCATAATCAGGATCCCAATGACGCCAAACACTGCGGATAGCAGTGCCGTGGGCAGGAGAGCGGAGTTGAAGTACAGATTCTCCTGCTCTACATCCCTCTTCTCGCGAGCGATAGTAATATAGCGACCGACAGACCATGATACAGCCAGCGATATCCAGGACACCCATACGAATAGTCCTGTGATGAGTGGTACCATGCCGTATGAGGCAACACCCAGCCGCGCAACCAGGTATGGGGTGTAGAAAAGACCCGTGGACATACTGACAACGAGGCCGAGAACGTTCCACGCCGAATTACGGAACACCGCGCTTAGTCTGCTCATGCCATGGCCTGGAAACTACCCTTGGATCCGTGAACCTGTGTGTTGCGTGACATCTAGTTTGAGCCACAGAGGCTGGTGTATTGCGTCAGCTTCGGTTCGATCATCTCTTCGTTTGCACCTGCATCGCGAGCCGCAGAATAGGCCTGGCTCGCGTCCTTACATCGCCTTTGCGCCAACCGCCAATCTCCGAGTTCAATCCACCAAACCGGCGGCGGCTGCTCAAGATGGCTGATGGCACGTACAAGCCAGGATTCTGCGGTTGCTGGTTGTGATATCCCGTAGTACCAAAGCCTGGCTAGCTGGTACATCACCCATGGATCGTCTGGACTGAGGTCTAACGCCCTCTCGAAGTTCAGACGTGCCTGCGCATGGTCGCCAGACGCAGAGAACACCAGCCCAAGATAGTAATATGGCAGGAAATTATCCGGCTCAACCTCTTGTGCTAGTCGCAGGAATCCAATCGCTTCTGGGTATTGTCCCCGAATCCTATAAACATTTGCCAGGCTTATGTAGGCGAACATAGAAGGCGGCCTGATCGCCAACGCCTGCTCATATGCTCGTATCGCTCGATCCCATTCTGATATCTGCTCCCAGGCGTGCCCCGCTTGCAGCCAGAATTCCCGAGGGTCGGGTGACAAGCCCGCGCCTTGGATATAGGCTATCGCCGCCAGTTCCCACTGGCTATCCTGCTCATGAATCCGTGCGGTGGCAAACCAATATTCGGCGTCGTTTGTAGAATTAGCATTGGCCATCGCCCGCCATAATGCCTTAATTGCAGCTATGTCACCCGATCTGCCATACCAACCCTCGAGAGCTAGTACATTCTTGTGCTGGGGAACCAACGCAATAGCGCGACTCACCCACTGATGTGCCAACTGGTCCTTCGCGGCTATGGCCAGTTCCAATGCGTACTTATACGCCATGTCAGCCAACTGCCGGCGCATCTCTTGCGGCAGCTCACTATACCTACCAACCCTAAAAAGCTCGTAGGCCGCACTAAGATCACCTGAGGCCGCGGCGCTGCTCCATTGTACGAGAGCCTCTTCACAATCGCCTTCCAGCCACCGAACGCGCCCCAAATGAGTCAGTGTCCGTACATTGGCCGGTTCCTGGGCAAGACCCAACTCTAGATAACGCTTTGTTCCCGGAAATGTGCCGCTCGCGTGACAGGGTGGATCGAAAATCTCCGCGCGTTGGGCAAGCCAAGGAGTCTCGAGTTCCAAGACCGCCAAATTCCTGAGCCATGTAGCCCGTAATGGTATCACTTGTGTCAGTAACGCCACCGCAACTGCGACTACAGGAAGCCACCAACGCCGCACCGTCAACACTGCAATAATAACCTCCGGGTCAGGCAATGGTCATACCATGGGCCACGGCATGTCGCGGCGCGTGCGAAACGACTGAGTCGCGGCCCGCAAGTCAGGAGGTCTCTCCCTTCAGCGGGCTCAACCAGAGGGCTCAACCTCTCCCCGCCAGCCCCTTTGCCACCTGCCCCTCCACCCACGGTACCTCCGCCGCATCGGTCCAGCGTCGGGAACCGGGCGCGCCCGCCAGTGGTAGCGGACGTCTGAATCGCACGTCTTCTTGAGCTGCGTCGGCACTGCGATGACGGCGGCGTCGCAGTCGTCGAGGGCCGCAAAGCTAGTTGTCGCTCGAAACTTGCCAGATGCCACGAGCGGCGCCAGCCTCTGCGAAGGGATGTCCTGCACGTAGGAGTCGCTGCGGTTGAGGCGGTCGACCTTGGTCTGATCGACATCGATACCCCTGACAGAGAATCCCTTCTCGGCAAAAGCCACCGCCAGGGGCAGGCCGACATACCCCAGGCCAACCAGGGCGACGACTGCTGAACAATCCTGGATCTTAGAAAGTAACTGTTCCTTCATCTATCCTGGTTTCTTCCCTTCTTGCGATGCATGATGCCCGGTGGATGCCATTTCCGAAAGGTGCGCCTTTCAGAAAGCGGGGCAATGTGCTTTGGCTGAGAGCCCGTAAATAACAACGTCCGGCTATTTCTGGGGGATGTGCGCCAAGACGGGAACCGGCGCACGCTGTGCTTTCCTCTCTCTGCCGGATCCTGAGCATTTGTAGCGCAACCCGTTGACGCCCCGCGCCGCACAGAGTATACTTGATCGTACAGAAACACCGTGGGGTGAGGCCGATGGTCGAAATTGCTGAGTTGACATCGAACGACACGCTTAGATTACCAGCCCGCGTCGCTGCACTTTTCCGGCCGGCGGATCGCTTTATGGTGTGGATC
>Ga0209540_10001158_pt1 | contig 20960 bp, 22 predicted proteins | sample BarGraIncu01121A_FD_184501 | JGI IMG/M metagenome (GOLD analysis project Ga0209540, IMG submission 184501) | Arctic peat soil microbial communities from Barrow, Alaska - Barrow Graham LP Incubations 011-21A (SPAdes) (version 2) | ecosystem: Environmental > Terrestrial > Soil > Wetlands > Peat... | reverse complement strand
AAATATATAGGATATGTAATCTTAGTGAAAAAGGCTGCCAGTTTTCGGCATGTGGTTAATAAGATTGCAGGATTTTACTCTAAATATTCTTTTGATGATATAATAACAAAAAACCCGAAAATGCTTACGGTTGTCCATGAAGCCAAGAGGATTGCAGCCAGTGATTGTACTGTATTGATCACCGGGGAAAGCGGCACCGGAAAAGAATTGTTTGCGCACTCAATTCATGAAGCAAGCAATAGAGGCAAAGGACCGTTTGTCGCAATAAATTGTGCAGCCTTGCCTCAGGACTTAGTTGAAAGCGAGCTCTTCGGATACGAGAAAGGTGCATTCACCGGAGCGTCTAAAGAAGGATGCCCTGGAAAGTTTGAAATGGCAAACAACGGAACCATCTTTCTCGATGAAATCGGGGAATTGCCTCTGGAAATCCAGTCCAAGCTGCTCAGGGTTTTGGACAATCATACTATAACAAGGATTGGCGGAAAGTACGAAAAACCTCTGGATGTCAGGGTCATAGCTGCAACAAACAGGAATCTTTATGACCAGATTCAAACAAATAATTTCAGAGGTGATCTATACTACAGGATAAATGTTTTCAATATCAAACTTGTTCCGCTAAGGGAGCGCCCGGAAGATGCAGGACTATGCACTGATGTATTCTTGAAGCGTCTGAACGACAAAAATCCGGAAAAAAGGAAGCATTTTGATGATGAATTCATCGAATTCGTTAAAAAATACGACTGGCCCGGTAATGTGAGGGAACTAGAAAATGTCGTAAAAAGGGCATATTATCTGTCAAAAGGAGACTTGATTTCACATGAGTCAATTCCCGATTATATAAATGAAAATATAAATATAAATATAAATATAAATGAAAATATAAATGAAACTGTAGCTGATGAGGTGTATATAGGGAATACAAGAATCATTTCCCCGGAAGAGGTTGAGAAGGGTAACATAGCAAAAATGATCGCAGAATGCAATGGTAATGTAATAGAGGCGGGGAAACGATTAAATTTAAGCAAATCAACAATTTATCGAAAAATAAAAAAATACAATATAGATTTAGATAAAATATCTTAAGCAATTCCCAGGTCTGGGAAAAAGGCGATTCAGCGATTCCCAGATTTGGGAATTAGTCTTTAAAAGCACTGGAACAGGAATAGTGAAAACGTTAACAGTGCCAATTGCGGGAATTTTCAGATTAAATCACTGTGTTTTTTGGCAGTAATGGGACATGTAATAGGCAAAAATGCTTAATGCATGTCTTTTTTTATGAAATTTTCATGATTTTGATTGGCACAAAAAATGCTTATAATAAAAGTAAGAATAAAGGGAGGTGAAAACATGCTTAAGGCTGCATTTATGTTTTTGTCAACAGACGCTAAGCCCGATATCCATATATGCAACATTGAAACCGGAAATATGTCGCTTTTGGCTGTAGGAGTTCCAAACTATAAAGTAGCCTGCAGAACTGCTGCAGAACTTCTCGAAAAAGGGATTAACGCAATTGAATTATGTGGCGGTTTTGGGTATGAAGGTGTTGCAGCAATAAAAAAAGCAGTAAACGGAAAAATTCCTGTGGGAGTGGTTAGATTCGATATTCATCCGGGACTAGGGAACAACAGCGGAGACTCGATATTCTAAAATGAACTAATAATAAAACTTAAAAAGGAGTGATCTGTTTTGGAAATGTCAAAGGAAAACATTATTGAAATGTACAAAACTATGCTGAAAATCAGAAAGTTTGAGGAATTTGCAGTTGTAGCGACAGGTGAAGGAAGAATTCCAGGATTTATTCATTTGTATATCGGAGAAGAGGCAATCGCTACAGGAGTATGCGCAAACTTAAGACCGGATGATTATATAACAAGCACACATAGAGGTCACGGCCACATAATAGCAAAAGGCGGAGAATTAAATAAAATGATGGCAGAACTTTTCGGAAAAGCAGACGGCTACTGCAAAGGAAGAGGCGGCTCTATGCATATAGCAGATGCTTCAAGAGGTATCCTGGGAGCAAACGGTATAGTCGGAGCGGGACACGATATAGCTTTAGGAGCAGGCTTGAGCGCGCAATACAAGGGAACAGATCAGGTTTGCATATGTTTTTTTGGTGATGCGTCAACAAACCAGGGTACATTCCATGAATCATTGAACATGTCCAGCACATGGAAGCTGCCAATTGTATATGTTTGCGAAAACAATGGATTCGGAATATCAGTAAGCCAGAAGAGGCATCAGGCTATCAAGGATGTAGCAGACAGAGGTGCGGCTTACAATGTTCCTGGTGTTGTAGTTGATGGAAACGATGTCTTTGCAGTATCTGAAGCAGCTGCTGAAGCTATAAAAAGAGCAAGGGAAGGCAAGGGGCCAACCATAGTGGAATGCAAGACATGGAGACAAAGAGGACACTTTGAGGGAGATCCCTGCGTGTATAAGGATAAGGAAGAACAGGAAGCCTGGCTGAAAAAAGATCCTATCCCAAGACTGGAAAAATATATTCTGGAAAACGGAGTTGCAGACGAAGCAGGCTTAAAGCAGGTACAGGATGAAGTTGCTGCAATGGTTAAGGAAGCTGTCGATTTTGCAGATAAGAGTCCTTTGCCGGATCTGAGCTCAGCAGTCCAGGACGTTTACACCGATATTATCGAGGAGGGGAGATAGCTATGAGAACAATGACTTATATGGAAGCAATAAGAGAAGCTATGAGGATGAAACTAAAGGAAGACGAGAATGTATGCACATTCGGTGAGGACGTCGGAAAATTCGGAGGATGTTTCGGAGTATACGGATCACTTTTTGATGAGTTTGGTGAAAAAAGAGTAAGGGACACTCCGATATCAGAAGCCGCAATAGTCGGTATGGCTATAGGAGCAGCCGCTACAGGCTTAAGACCGGTTGCAGAAATAATGATGGGTGACTTCATCGCTGTTGCCATGGATATGCTTGTAAATCAGGCTGCAAAGCTCAGATATATGACCGGAGGCGGTATAACATTGCCGATGGTTGTAAGAACAGCAGGCGGTGGCGGACTTGGAGCTGCAGCTCAGCATTCCCAGTCATTAGAAGCATGGCTTTGCCATGTGCCAGGACTTAAATGTGTTTATCCTTCAACTCCGGCTGATGCAGCAGGATTACTGCTTTCAGCTATAAATGATGACAATCCGGTTGTGTTTTACGAGCACAAAGGAATATATGGATATAAGGGTGAAGTTCCGGATGAAATCAAACCGATTCCACTAGGAGTGGCTGATGTAAAAAGGGAAGGGTCGGATGTCACTATTGTGGCTACAGGAAAAATGGTTTGGGAATCTTTAAAGGCTGCAGAAGAGCTTGCAAAAGAGGGAATTAACGTAGAGGTAGTGGATCCAAGAACATTGTATCCGCTGGATAAAGAAACTATATTCAATTCAGTCAAGAAAACCAGCAAAGCAGTAATTGTTACAGAAGAGGTCAAGAGAGGCGGATACGGCGGAGAAATTTCTGCTATGATAGCCGAAGAAATTTTCGATTACCTTGATGCGCCAGTGGTGAGAGTTGGAGCGCTTAATACTCCGATACCATTCGCATCAAACCTTGAGAGTTATGTTCTTCCAAGCGCAGCTGATGTTGTTAAAGCGGTAAAGAAATTGTTTTAAAAAAAATAGGGAGGGGTGGGGATTCCCACACCTCCTAAACAATTAGGGGTTGGGTATATGGGTATGATCGGGATAATTGCTAATCCATCTTCCGGAAAGGATATCAGAAGGCTTGTATCACATGCCACCACGGTAGACAACAATGAAAAGCTGAATATAGTGGAACGAATAATACTTTCTGCACAGGCATACGGGATCAGAGACTTTCTCATAATGCCAGATGCATTTCAAACCGGGTATACCGCAATGGATCATTTGAATAACTTGGAAGAACTGTACGGGAAAATAGAGATTTTGGATATGAAGTTTAACGGAAGTGTCGATGATACAATTTTTGCTGCTGCGGAAATGGAAAAGAAAAATGTAGACTGCATAGTTGTATTGGGCGGAGATGGTACAAGCAGGGCTGTGGCCAAATCCATAAAAAGCACTCCCATAATCCCGCTGTCCACAGGAACAAACAACGTATATCCGGATTTGATTGAAGGCACTGTTGCCGGTATGGCAGCGGCTATGATAGCGAGCGGAAAATATGACCTGAATAATATAACTCACAGGGATAAAAGGATTGAGATATATAAAAATGAAGTACTGATCGATATTGCTCTGGTTGATGCGGTCATCACAAGCAATCCTGTGGTTGGGTCAAAAGCCATCTGGAACATAGAGGAAATATCAAAGATAATAGTTACAAGAGCACATCCGGCTTCCATAGGGTTTTCATCAATAGCAGGCTGCAAAAAAATTGTAGGCGTAGAGGATGACTTCGGCATGTGCGTGGATCTGAGTGAAAAGAAGCATAGAATCCTTGCTCCTATATCAGCAGGGACTATTAAGCCTGTTTCAATGGGAGATGAATTTATAATCAATCTTAATGAAGATTTCCGCTATGAAACCAAGGATAGTGGAACAATAGCTCTAGACGGTGAGAGAGAGATTGTTTTTCAAGCCGGCAATGAATTTGTTTTCAGAATCACAAGAAACGGGCCGCTTCGCGTGGATATAAGGAAGACAGTTGAACTGGCGCATAAGAACGGATTTTTCAATATCGTGGATGAACTTAATATAAAGGAGAAGATTTGATATGGCAAAAATTGTTATAATGCCGAAACTAGGTTTAACAATGACTGAAGGCACCATAGTGAAATGGAATAAGAAAGAGGGGGAAGCTGTAGCAGCTGGTGAGGTGCTGCTGGAGGTAGCAACTGAGAAGCTTACAAACGAAGTCGAGGCAAGTGAAAGCGGTATCGTAAGAAAAATATTGGCTCAAGAGGATGAAACTGTGGAATGCCTAAAGCCTATAGCGGTCATCGCGGCTGTAGATGAGGATATATCTGCCTTGCTTAAAGAAGCAGGCGCTGAGCCTAAAGCAAGTGCTGCAATTGAAAAAGTAGAAATTGCACCTGAAAATCCGGCAGAGTCAGTAGCTATTAAACCCGAAGGCAGGGTGATAGCAGCCCCTGCGGCAAAAAAACTTGCTTTAGAGAAGGGAATCGACATCAGCCTTGTTGCAGGAACAGGTCCTAACGGAAGAATAGTCTCAAAAGATGTGGAAGATTATATAGAAAATGAAAAAACAAGAATTAAAGTTTCTCCGGTGGCAGCAAAAATTGCTGAGGAGCTGAATGTAAATGTGGAGGAAATAGGCAAAGAGGGCAGGGTGATGAAAGCCGATGTTCTGAGCTATGCAAATAAAGGTGCTGCTGCGCCTGCTGCTAAGGCTGAAGAAACAGTTAAGCTGTCTCAGATGAGGAAAACCATAGCTTCGCACATGAGTTCAAGCTGGGCAACTTCACCGAGGGTTACCTTCAATATTCCTGTCGATACAACCGCGATGCAAGAATTGCGTTCTAAAGTTAATCCTATGCTCAAGGAGCAGGGGATCAAGATTTCATTCAACCATATACTGATGAAGGTCTGTGCAAAGCTTCTAATGGAGATGCCTGCAATCAATGCAAGCCTGTCAGGGGATATGCTGACTCTTCATCCGGCAGCCAACATTGGACTTGCAGTGGGTCTTAATGAGGGGCTGGTAGTTCCGAATGTCAAAAACTGTGATGCGAAATCTCTGTCAGAAATCGCTCTTGAAACAGATAAGCTTGTTGCTGCAGCCCACGACAACAAACTGACGATAGAAGAAATGACGGGCGGTACGTTTACAATCACCAATCTTGGTGCATACGGGATAACATCATTTTCGCCGATCATAAACCAGCCTGAGCTGGCTATTCTGGGTGTGAATGCTATTGTAGATACACCGGTTGTTGAAGATGGTCAAATTGTAATCAAGCCTATGATGAACTTGAGCCTGACTGCTGACCACAGGATTGTAGACGGAGTGCTTGCAGCAAAATTCCTTCAGAGATTAACTCTATATCTGGAAAACCCAAGCATGCTGCTGATCTAGAAACAACGAGAAATGATACCAGGAGGTTTTGATAATATGGATGATAAAATAATTGTGCCGAAGCATGGACTGACAATCGCTGTAATTGGCGGAGGACCAGGCGGATATATAGCTGCCATAAGGGCTGCACAGCTGGGGGCTAAAGTTACCTTGATTGAAAAAGAGAAGATGGGCGGAACATGTGTAAACGTCGGATGCATACCTACAAAAGCTTTAATTCACAGCGCAGATGTTTACAGGGAAGCCAAAAACAGCAGCGATATTGGAATCAACGCTGAAGTTACAGTTGATTGGGCAAAAGTTCAATCCAATAAAAATAAAATCGCGACGGGGCTTTCAAAGGGGATATCAGGATTGATGCTGTCAAACAAAGTCAAGGTTGTTCAGGGAACAGCCGAGTTTGTAAGCACCTCAAAATTGAAGGTCGTGAAGGCAGATGGCACTGATGAAACTATCGAGGCAGACAGGATAATAATCGCATCAGGCTCTGTTCCTGCAGTCCCGACCATCCCGGGCATGGACAACAAAAACTGCATAAACAGCACGGGAGCGCTGGAACTGACAGAAATCCCGAAATCTATGGTTGTTATCGGCGGGGGTGTAATCGGCATCGAGTTTGCATCGCTTTATAACACATTCGGCACAAAAGTTACAGTCATAGAAATGCTGCCGAAACTGCTGCCTATGATGGACGGCGAGCTTACAGCGATTGCCAGGAAGCAGCTTGTTAAATCCGGGATGGTAATTCATACAGAAGCTCAGGTGCTCGCCATAGAGGAGGCTTCCCAGGGCGCAAGGGTTAAGGTTTCCCTGAACGGAAAGGAAGAATGCTTTGAAGCGGAAAAGATCCTTGTCGCAGTGGGAAGACGTAGCGCTACTCAAGATCTGAAACTCGATAACGCCGGGATTGCTAGCGACAGAGGGCGCATAACTGTAAACAGCAGACAGCAGACCAACATAGCAAATGTTTACGCGATCGGCGACTGCATAGGAAAAGTCATGCTTGCGCATACCGCATCAGCCCAGGGAGAGGTTGCAGCCGAAAATGCAATGGGCATTGAATCTGTTTACGATGAAAGCACAAACCCTTCATGCGTATATATAGATCCGGAATTCGCAGGGGTCGGCCTGACAGAGGAACAAGCGAAAGAGCAGAACATAGACTACATTGCAGGCAAATTCCCGTTGATCGCAAATGCCAAATCAAAGATTATGGGCTGTCCGAACGGATTGATCAAAATCATTTCAGATGCGAAGTACAAAGAAATTTTGGGGGTTCACATCATCGGGCCAAGGGCTACCGATCTTATTACTGAAGGGGCGTTGGCAATCCGCCTTGAGGCTACCGTTGAAGAGCTTATATCGACAATCCACGCACATCCTACGATAGGAGAAGCAATGAGAGAAGCGGCTTTAGATGTTGAAAATCGAGCACTTAACATTTATCAGAGACGTTAAACCTTAAGACACAGTTAATTATCATATTAGCAAGGGGATAGAAGTTTATGAAATACATTGAAAACAATTCAACAGATCCGGGATACAACCTGGCCTTAGAAGAATATGCCTTTAAAAATTTAAATCAAATGAACGATTACGTAATCCTATGGAGAAACGAACCATCTATCATTATAGGCAAAAATCAATGTACAGTAGAAGAAATAAACAATCAGTATGTAAGCGAAAACAACATTCATGCCGTGAGGAGAATAACCGGAGGCGGAGCGGTATATCACGATCTTGGGAATCTGAATTTTTCTTTTATCACACAGGCTGATAAAATAGAGGAGATAGATTTCAAAAAATATACGTTTCCGGTAATAAACGCTTTAAATAAATTGGGAGTTGAATGTGAGTTGTCAGGGAGAAACGATTTATTGATAGACGGAAAGAAATTTTCGGGCATCGCCCAGAGCGTTAGAAAAGGAAGCGTTTTAAATCATGGTACACTCTTGTTTGATTCCAAGCTGGATACACTCAGCAATGCCCTGAATGTAAAAAAAGAAAAGATAGAATCAAAGGGGATAAAATCTGTAAGAAGCAGAGTGACAAACATAAATGACTATCTGAATTCAGATATAGACATCTTGGAGTTCAGAGATCTAATATTAAAATATCTGTTTGAATATGAAAAAAGGCCAGTAATTAAATATGAATTGACTGAAGAGGACAAGGCTGCGATAAATAGATTAATGAAAGAGAAATATAACACCTGGGAATGGAATTTCGGGAAATCGCCAAAATTTAATTTCAAAAACAGCAAAAAATTCGATGCCGGAATTTTGGATGTAAGAATAAATGTGGTAGAAGGACTGATAGAAAGCTGTAAAATGTTTGGGGATTTCTTCGGGACAGAGGATGTTGCTAAATTCGAAGAGCGGTTGATAGGCTTAAAATATCAAAAAGATGAAATCACCAGGGCACTAAAATGTATGGACATATCAAGCTATTTTGGCGAAGTTTCAGAAGATGATTTGCTAAATCTTATTTTGGAACAATGATGCAGCAGATGTTTTAATATTGAGATCTTATTTAATCAAAATCGGAGGTGCATTATATGTTAAAGAGATACATTGTTGAGTTCGGAACCGGTGTCGATCTGCACGGCGGTGATGTTACGAAGGCTGCAAAAAAAGCGGTGAAGGATGCGATTTCCCACTGCTGTTTGTGCGGTATAGAGGAAATTATAGGAGTAACTAATTTCAATGAGGGGATGAATCTTAAAATTAAAATAGGGTCCCCTAATCCCGAAAAAGTTGATAAGGATGAGATCCTAAGCGTAATTCCCTTCGGAAAAGCTGAGATAGACATCGTAGAAGGAGGGTTGAGCTTTGAAGGACTGTTCGTACCCTCGCTAGGTGAAGGAAGTATGATCGTTATAGTTAATGCTGCTGTCACCGTGTACGTTGAATGTAATAACTAATCATACTTTGAGATGTTTCACAGCATATACAAAATCTGCAATATGATTATTAAAGAATATTCTTGTTGTATCTCCGATAGTGAACCGCTATCGGAGTTTTTTATTTTTTTGACCGAACAGCTGTAACGACTTGTGCATGGCAATTTGATATAGCACCTATTTGATATAAAAATAACAATTACCAGTAATATCCTATTGAATTGAATGACAATTCAGACTAAAATATAAACATAACAATCGTGATTATAATAAAAGACAATTCAATCATGATTTATGTGTTGGGTTTATCGTAAAAAAATGCTTAGCTCAAATCATGCAATTGCAAGATCGATACTCGAAAACATTTTCTCGATTTTGCTTTTTATACTCGATGAAAGGAGGAAAAGGTCCAGCTGCAAGAAGCTGAATATTTTTTAGGCAAGCATAAGGATGTTTATAATGTTGATTTTAAAAAATAAAAATTGAAAAGGAGATGAAATTATGGAAACTACAACCAAAACAAAATCAATTGTTGAAGAAACACAGTTTACCCCATTCCTGAAGAGGCTCACAGTCTTTTGCTGCGGTGGACCATTTCTGGATGGTTATATTCTTGTAATTATCGGTGCAGCACTTGTTCAACTCACTCCTCAGCTTCATCTGAATGCCTACATGACTGGTCTTTCAGGTGCAATATCCCTGGCTGGTCTTTTTATAGGCGGAGCAGTATTTGGATATGTAACTGATCTGGTAGGCCGAAAACTTATGTTCACTTTAGACCTCATAACTATAGTTGTGTGTTCGGTTTTATGTATGTTTATTACCAGTACCTGGCATCTTTTAATTTTAAGATTCGTAATAGGAATGGCGGTAGGTGCGGACTATCCTATTGCAACATCACTTTTGGCTGAATTTGCTCCGAAAAAGCAAAGAGGCATGCTGCTTGGAGTCTTACAGGTTTTTTGGTTTGTGGGAGCTGTAGCAGCTGACTTTGTCGGATATGCTTTAATTGATATAAATAACGGCTGGAAATTTATGCTTGGAAGCGCAGCTATTCCTGCATTGATACTAGTTGTAGGCCGATGGGGTACCCCTGAATCACCTCGATGGCTGATGAGCAAAAACCGTGTTGATGAAGCCAGGCAGGTTATGAAAAAAGTATACGGACCTGATGCGGATGTTGACGATCTGGAGCAAGAAATTGTGGTAACCAAGTACTCTAAAATATTTGAGAAAGGTTACTTTTCAAGGCTGATTTTCTGCGGCGGTTTCTGGATGTGTTCAGTTTTGCCATTGTTTGCAATATATACCTTTGGGCCAACAATCCTTGAAAGCTTCAATCTGGCTCATGGAAAGGCGGCAATGCTTGGAGATTCACTACTGAGTGTAGTATTTATGATCGGCTGTATCTTAGCATTATGGCTTATAAACCATATGGGAAGACGTCCTCTAATAATTTGGACTTTTGCAATAATGGCTATTGGAATGCTGATTTTGGGAATATTGCCGAATGCTGCACCTCCAATAATAATACTTGGCTTCTGTATATACGCATTAGCTTCAGGCGGGCCTGCTGATCTTGAATGGATTTATCCGAATGAACTATTCCCTACAGAAGTTAGGGCTTCAGCGGTTGGTATGGCGACGGCTATAAGCCGTATTGGAGCATTCCTTGGAACATTTGCTTTGCCTATTATGCTGGAGAAAGTGGGTGTTGGACCTACCATGCTTGTTATGGCGGGAATCACAATATTGGGATTAATACTTAGCATAGCATTAGCTCCTGAGACAAGAGGCCTCACTTTGGCCGAGGCAGCTTCAGTATCAACGGTTGATAATGCTGCAATCCCAGCAGAAGCAAGTGGTGATTAGCAAATTTTAAAAAATTTGGCAAACACTATTGAAATAGAAATGAATAAGGGGTAGTATTATGTTAAAATATAATTATGATTATATAATTGTTAAATATAATCATGATTATATTTAAGATGTTTAAGAGGGGAGGTGGGCTGATGAAGTATAGAATCTTAACAAATAACCCTTCTGTTGCAGCAAAATACGAAAATGTATTGTATATTGAAGGCACTGTGGATGATGTTCTGGTCAAAACAAGAAATCTTATTCAGAGAGGGGAAAGTCTTGTTACTCACCCTTTACCTGCAAGCATAAGGATGATGTACACGCCTTACAGATCAATTGTAATAGGACAGGCTTCAGGTAGCAGCGATTTTCTGCAGCTGGAAATTGTAGAGGAAAGCATAACAAAATACCGGCGAATTATTGAATACAGGAATGTGGATATTAAAAACAATAGGGACTATGAAAATCTGGATTTGTGGTTATTAGAAAGCGCGTTATATGAAATGAATACTAATATTTAACATATTTATTTTAATATTATGGAGGTGGATTTATGAGACTCGAATTAGGCAGGATTTTCATCAAAGACATTCAATTCGGATCTGAAACGAAAGTATCAAACGGTTTGCTCACGGTTAACAAGGATGAGCTTGCAGAATTAATTAAAGAGGACGACAGGATAAAAGACGTGAAACTTGACATAGCTCGCCCTGGAGAAAAAGTGAGAATCATACCTGTAAAAGATGTTATTGAACCCCGTGTGAAGGTAGGAAGCAAAGTACAAGGTTTTCCAGGGGTAACATCCGCAATGCACAGAGTGGGACTTGGAAGGACTAATATCCTTTACGGTGCTGCAGTGGTTACAATAGGCGACATAGTCGGAATGCAGGAAGGAATTGTTGATATGTTTGGAGAGGGCGCCAAATGGACTCCTTTTTCAAAGACATTCAACCTTGTGGTAGACATAACGCCGGAAGCAGGCCTTGAGCCCCATTCACATGAAACAGCAGTAAGGCTGGCCGGTTTGAAGGCATCTTCTTATCTGGCAAAATGTGCCGAAAATATGGAAGCAGAAGAAGTGCTCGTATATGAGATGGATAATGTGGCAGAAAACATAAAGAAATATCCTGATCTTCCTAAGATTCTTTATGTTGAAATGTTGATATCCCAAGGATTGTTACATGATGGATTTATATATGGCGTAAATTCAAAAGAGATTTTGCCGACCTTGATACATCCAAATGAAGAATTAGATGGCGCGGTAATCAGCGGAAACTGTGTTGCGGCCTGCGATAAAATCACTACCTACCAGCACCAGAACAATTCAGTAATTCAGGATCTGTATGCAAAGCATGGAAAAGAGCTGAATTTCCTTGGGGTTGTTCTGACACCTGAACTGACTACACTTGAGGGTAAATTCCGATCCTGTGAAATGACTGCAAACCTGGCAAAGATGCTTGGAGCAGACGGAGTCATCGTCTCTGAAGAGGGTTATGGCAATCCGGATTCGGATTTGCTTATCATATGCAAAAAATTGGAGCAAGAGGGTATAAAAACTGTTCTGATTACTGACGAATGCTCTGGACAGGACGGCTTTTCACAGCCGCTGGCTGATACGACACCTGAAGCTGTAGCAGTAGTTTCAGCCGGGAATGTAAGCCATCTTGTTAAGCTGGATCCGGCTGAAGTCATATTAGGCAACATAGCTGCCATCGAAAACATATCCGGAGGATGGCATGATTCAGTACAGGAAGACGGAAGGATATTCTGTGAATTGAATGCAATAATAGGGGCTACATCTGAAATCGGATTCCATAACGTAACAACAGTGCTGCGTTGATTGCAGAAACTAATTATATATAAGGAGGGATTACATGATGTCAGAAAGATTTAAAGTTGTATATTATGTAAATCAGTTTTTTGGACAGATAGGCGGGGAAGACAAGGCCAGCATGGAGCCTGAAGTCCATGAAAGTACAGTAGGACCGGCTTTAGGGTTTAATGGACTTATAAAAGACAGTGGAGATGTTGTCGCCACAATAATCTGCGGGGATAACTACTTCAATGAACATAAAGCGGATGCTTTAGAAAAAATAACAAGTATTATAAAAAAATATAATCCGGACGTATTTGTAGCAGGTCCTGCATTCAATGCAGGAAGATACGGTATGGCTTGCGGTGAAATAGGAAAGTATGTTTTTGAACAGTTCAAAATTCCTGTAGTAACAGGCATGTACAAGGAGAATCCTGGAGTAGATGTATGCCGCCAGCAGGCTATAATAATTGAAACAGGCGATTCTGCAGCAGCCATGAGAAAAGCGCTGCCTGTCATGGCTAAAATAGTTACAAAATTGGTTAATGGTGAAGAACTTGGTTCGCCGTCAGAAGAAGGATATATCCCACAGGGAACTCATAAAACCGTTATAGTAGACAAGAGAGGATCCCAGCGTGCAGTAGACATGATGTTAGCAAGATTAAAAGGACAGGAATTCGAGACAGAAATGCCTATGCCTGTATTTGACAGGGTTGATCCAGCCCCTGCAGTAAAAGATATTAGAAAAGCTACAATCGCTTTAGTTACAAGCGGCGGTATAGTGCCTGTGCTTAACCCTGACCATATTGAATCAGCCAGTGCTACAAAATTCGGAAAATATGATATCAGTGGAATGGATGGGCTTAGTCCAAAAGACTTCAAGACCATACATGGTGGATACGACCCGGTCTATGCAAACGAAGACCCTAACAGGGTAGCCCCATTAGATATATTGAAACAGTATGAAAAGGATGGAAAAATCGGCAAAGTATTTGAAAACTATTATGTAACTACAGGAACAGGTACGGCTGTTGCTAACTCTGTTAAATTTGGCGTCGAAATTGGCGCACAGCTTAAAGCAGCAGGAGTCGATGCTGTTATCCTGACCAGCACTTGAGGAACCTGTACACGTTGCGGTGCAACGATGGTCAAAGAAATAGAAAGATATGGCATACCAATTGTTCATATAGCTACAATCACAACAATTTCAACTTCTGTTGGAGCCAATAGGATTATGCCGGCAGTAGCGATACCATATCCGGTAGGAAATCCAAAACTATCGCCAGCCGAAGAAAAAGCAATGAGATATGAATTGGTGGATAAAGCTTTAAAAACTCTGGAAACATCCATAAACGAACAAACAATATTCTAATACCAAGTGGAAACAAGTTCTGTTGATTTTCAATAATAGAACTTGTTTCTATATAAAGATGTTTATGGGGGGGAATATAGATGATAATACAAGTTATTTCAGTCATTCTGATCATTATGGTTTTGTTTTTTTTAGTTATATTTATTAAAGACTATATTAAAACGGTAAAAGAAGGAAGGCTAGAAAAAGGAAATTTTTTCGTTTTGGGTACTATCGGTTTGATAGTGAACTTTTTTGACACCTTGGGTATTGGAAGCTATGCCCCAACCACTGCGATATTTAAGTTTACAAAATTGTGTGAGGACAGAGTAATACCAGGTACATTAAATGTTGCCACAACTATCCCAGTGGCAGTTGAAGCGCTTATATTTCTGACAGTCATAAAAGTTGATATATTTACATTAGTAGCAATGATAGCATCTTGCACTCTAGGAGCTTACCTTGGAGCAGGATATGTTGCCAGATTGCCGGAAAAGAAAGTTCAGATAGGTATGGGGTTTGCATTATTAGCAGTTGCAGCTGTTATGCTGGCAGGATTGCTTAAATTAATGCCTATAGGGGGAGAAGCGACGTCACTGACTGGCGTTAAATTAGTTATCGGAGTAATAGGGAACTTCATTATAGGCGCTTTAACCTGTATAGGAATAGGCTCCTATAGGAATTGTAGCAGGTTCATTTGCAACAGCCTCATGTATTGCTGTGCTTGTGCATCTTAAGAAAAATAAAGACAAACTCTATTCAGAGGAAATAAATGCTGAACATTAGAAAGGAATGATTAAATTGGATAATGAAAAAAACAAAAAGTCCAAACTGTTGCTTGAGGTATTCGATGCTTTGTTTATAATGATCATATGTTTTGCAACACTTCTGACCGCTATGATAATGAAGGGCAGCATAGTGGCAACATCAGTGTATATAGTGCATATCACAACCCTCACAATAACAGTATTAGGCTTGGGAGTATATCTGTTCTTTATACTCAGACGATCGGAAAAGGAACTAAAAATATTGGTCAAAGAAATTTATAGTAACTAACTAAGTAACAGGTGGGAGTTGAGAATAAATGAGCTTTTGGACTGTGATGAATTGGGTTGCCTGGGGCCTTTGCGTCCTAATAGTTATTCTGATTGCAAAAGATGTAATGAAAGTTGAAATGAAACAATCAAAAACAAAAGATTAGCCGGGAGCTTCAGAAAGGAGATGCAAAAGTGAAAAAAGCAGATGATATCATAGAAGCAGCAGAAAACAGCAAAGACACACACTTGTCCAAAGTACTAGGACCATTGCATGTCTGGGCTCTTGGGGTAGGAATAGTTCTTGTGGGTCAATTTATGGGATGGAACTTCGGTATTGGAAAGGGAGGATCATTAGGTTCAATAATCGCATGCTGGACAATCGGGATATTATATATTTCCCTGATTATGATTAACACCGAGATGGGATCAGTTATTCCTGAAGCTGGAGGACAGTACGCTATGGCAAAATATTTTCTGGGACCTCTGGCCGCGTTTAACGTTGGATTGATGCTGGTTTTTGAATATGTCATGCTTGAAGCCGCAGATGCGCTTGTGGTTGGACAGATTTTAAAGACTTTAAGCCCGGATGTGCAGACTCTTCCGTATATTATTTTAAGCTTGCTGCTGCTCACATATATGAATTATAGAGGTGTTCATGCTACTTTGAATCTGAATATTGTTCTTACCGGAATTGCATTTGTCACTATAATTATCTTGCTGGTAAGCACTAAGTTTTATTCCGCGTCAGGATCCCTAATTCATCTTAAAACGCTGACTAACGGCCTGCCATATGGGTGGATGGGGATTTTAGGAGCCCTCCAGTTCGGCTGCTGGTTTTATCTTGGGATAGAAGGAACCGCCCTTGCTGCGGAAGAATGCCGTTCCACGGGCAGAGCTCTTCCGGTTGGAGCAATCGTAGGATTGGTAACATTGATTATAGGAGCGACTATAACTTGGTTTGTTTGTTCAGGCTTGGTTGGATCTACTATTCTTGCAAATTCAACCTATCCTTTATACGATGCTGCCCTGGCGCTTCAGAATCCGGTTGTAGGTTATATCCTATTTATTGGGACAATGCTCTCTTGTCTGGCCAGTGCCAACGGATGTATTGCTGATGCCAGCAGGGCCTGGTATTCTATGGCAAGAGATACGCTGCTGCCTAAGGTTTTTGCGGTTCTGCACCCGAGATATAATACTCCTTACAGAGCAATCCTGTTTCTACTGCCAATTTCAATTGCTTTCGGATTCACCGGACTTTTAGACCAGGTAATAACATTTTCCATTCTTTCGGCACTTCTAGTATATATATTGACAGCTTACATGATGATTAAATTCAGAAAGATGTATCCATTGGGTTCAATTGAAAGAGGATATACTGCGCCATGGCATCCAATACCTGCAATAATTGTATTAGCCTTAACTTGTGTCACATTATTCGGAATGTATTTTGGATACTTCATAAATATAATTGCAGGCTTTGCATTTTACTTGTTGGCATCTATATGGTTTGTATGGCACAGGGCAAAATTTCTGGACATAAAGAGTTTCCTGTCTGCAGGAGCAGCTTCTTGGCCAAGGCCAAAAGGCTATTGAATTAGAAAATTGGGGAGATGATGGGGTGAAAGCGTTGAATGACGGAGTAAAATTATGGTTGACCATATTGTCATCACTTGTTGTGCCAGGTTCAGGCTATGTTATCATGGACTGCAAAAACGGGGGCTGATCATGATTATGTGTATGGTTGCTTTTGCATTCATCACTTATCATTTGACTCCAGCAAGTATATCGTTTGTTGGAAAAGTTTCCGGCGGCTTATTTATTTGGGTGCTTTCCGTTCTTGATGTAGAGAAGCGGGCAAAAAAATATTGGGGTTATATATAAAAAGGATTGGAGATGCTTTGAGATGGCAGGGAGAATAGATATTAATTATGAATCGGTTGAAGCGATGCTTTATTACTGGCATGCGCTGAAAGACAAAGAAAAGGTTCCTGAAAAGTTCATCTACGATATTGCTGAGATGGCTGGATTAAGGGATGCATACGAGCAAGAGTTTGACGGTGAATCTGTGCGCCGGGCGTTAAGTGCCATTAAAAACCATGAGGTTTTTACCAGCCGCACAAAAAAGGAAGCACGTTTCTGGAACAATAATCTTTGGATGATGGAAGATTTAAGTTATACAGATGCTATGGTTCAGCCTATAAAAACATTGAATTTAGATGATTTGGCAGCTGAAGGTCCGGAGCTGGAAGTGATTTTTGCTCCTCTGCACTTTGATGACTATGTGATAAAGGGAAATAAACTTATTATAAATTTCTTTAAAATAAAGCCGCAAAATGGTGCAGCTTTCGTAAATGAACATGAATTGAAGGATTTCATCAGGGGAAAACTTTCATTTACTCAGTCCAGCTGATTAAAGCCCGAAAGGGCTTTTTCTTTTTATACAAAATTATGATAAATAGAAATTAAGTTCTAAAAATGGTAGCACTTTTAATCTAGGACTCGATGAGGAAGACAAAAAGAAGCTCATTTTCGGCGCTTACATGCACGACATAGGGAAAATCAATATTTCCAAAGAGATTCTGATCAAGAAGATGCCTCTTTCCGTTGAGGAGTGGGAGATATTGAAGCAGCACCCTTCGAATGGCGCTGAAATAATTGAACCGGTTGAATCTTTGAGGGCTATTGTGCCGCTGATACTGCACCACCATGAAAGGTTTGACGGCAAAGGCTATCCGGCAGGCCTGTCAGGAGAGGACATACCTTATCTGGCAAGGGTTCTAACTGTAGCTGACAGCTTTGACGCCATGACCTCCAAGAGATCCTATACAAATTTAAGAAAGACTTATGACGAAGCAATAGAGGAGTTAAAAGCTTGCGCTGGAACCCAGTTTGATCCTGATATAACTGAAAAATTTATAGAAATAATTGAAGGAAACAAGGACAGCATCGGCAAGTTCGAAGTATCATAATCCGAAACTGCATTAAAAAAGCCCAGGCGGGCTTTTTTGCGTTATAGGTTCGCACTAAAGATTAACATTGACGTTAATGTTAATGTATGCTATTATTGTTTTCGGAGATGATGATATATGGATATAAAATACTACCAGATAGATGAGGTAGCAAAACTGACAGGTATTACAAAGAGGACAATAAGATATTATGAGGATTTGGAATTGCTTAAGCCAGCAAGGTCAGACTCGAGCTACAGACTCTATACGAAAGATGATATAGACACTATCAGCGAAGTGAAGAATTTAAGGATTAAGCTGGGAATGAACTTATCTGAGATTAAGCGCTTCATGGGACTGAAAAAAATGATCAATGACATTCTGGACGGCAGCGAAATGGATACTTCGAAAATAAACGAAACTAAGGATAGAATTAATGAACTCATGGAGTTTATTGAGGATAGGGAAGAAGTACTGAAAAAAATTAAAAATAACTGCTGCAATTATTTGGACAGACTGAATAAGACAGTTGAAAATGTAGAGGCGAAAGAGAATGAAAAAAGATAATTACAAATGGATTGCCCTTTCCTGCACAACAATCGGAGCACTCCTTTCAGTAATGAGCGGAAGCACACTGATAATTGCGCTTCCTGAGATTATGAAGGAATTGAACGCGGATATGGGAACTGTAACATGGATACTGATGGGTTATATGCTCGTACTCACAATTCTGGTTCCTTCAGTAGGAAGGATTGCTGATATGTTCGGAAGGAAGAAACTCTATGTCAGCGGATTTGCTATTTTCACTGTAGCTTCACTGTTCTGCGCATGGTCTCAAACAGGCATGCAGCTTTTGGTTTTTAGGTTGATTCAGGCGATAGGCGGTTCATTCATGATTGCTAACAGCACTGCTATTGTTGCAGATGCTTTTCCAAAGAAGGAGCTTGGCAAGGCACTGGGAATAAACAGCATGTTCATCAGCATAGGCAGCGTCATAGGGCCTATCCTGGGCGGCTTCCTTGTAAGCGTAGGATGGAGGAACATATTTTATTTGAACCTGCCTATAGGAATTATCGGAACCCTTTGGGCTGCACTTCAGCTCAAGGAGACAATTAAGCACAGACAGGGGGAAAAGATTGACTGGCCGGGATCAATCACTTTCAGTGTGAGCCTGTTATCACTACTTATAGCTCTGACTATCGGCAGCTTTGGAGGTTGGACCAATAGGATTGTTATAATCTTATTTATGGTTGCTGCGGTTACAATGGCGGGATTCGTTAACATTGAAAACAGAACCGAACAGCCGATGCTTGATATGAGGCTTTTAAAGACCAGGGTGCTCGCTTTCGCTTATGCAAGCAATTTTTTCAACGGACTTGCACGAGGAGCTGTTACCTTCCTTATAATATTCTACCTTCAGGGGATTAAGTCAATTGACCCAATTACAGCCGGAATGTTCCTTGCCCCTTTTGCGGTTTCGATGCTTATTGTTTCACCTATAAGCGGCTACCTTTCAGACAAGTACGGATCAAGAGGGCTGAGTTCAGCGGGGCTTCTGATTTCTGCAGCCGGGTTGCTCGGGCTCATGAATATACAGGCAAGCACGCCTATAATCGAACTTATGGTTTGGATGTTCATAATGGGTATTGGATCAGGATTATTCTTCACGCCTAATACTAATGCAATCATGAGTGCCGTACCTATGAATAAGAGGGGTATAGCAGCAGGCATGAGGACAATGCTGACAAATGCAGGAAATGTTCTAAGCATTGCATTTTCAATGGCAATAATAGGTTCAAGCATTTCGCCTCAGGCTATGCAGGGACTTTTCACAGGAACACAGGTAGGTTCTCAGGGAATAGCGGTTTCAGCCTTTATCGGCGGACTGAGGATGGCGTTCACAATTTCCTTCATGTTCAGCCTTTTTGCAGCAGTTATCTCCTATATGAGAGGACCTGATCCCATATGGGAAAATGAAGTGCTTAAGGATGCGGTATAAGACTGCACAATTGAACTGATGAAATGAAGCAGCCATGATTAACGGTAAAAATCATGGCTGCTTTTTATTTCTCGTAAACCATTTTAGGCCTTTTCAAGGCAATAATAGTGAATCCATGGAATAACCGTCCCCGACCTAAAAATTTGTTTTGACAATGGAAATACATGAGATTATAATATACTACGGATACGAAATAATTCGATGCAAAATAATTCGATGCAAAATGTTTGCTCGTATTTAGATAATATACATAAAGGGGTGTTTTGGTGGAAAATATGGAGAAAAACATAGCCGTGGCAAAGCTTTTGGGGCAGGTCGTAGGGCGATTGAAGCATGGAATGATGAAGGGCTTTGAAAGCACCGGCTTAACTGCTCCACAAGGAATGGTTGTGGGTATCCTGGCTAAAAACAAAAAAATGAAAATGAGCGACATAAGTGAAAAACTTGGATTATCAAACAGCACAATCTCGGGTATCATAGACAGGCTGGAACAGAGGGATATCGTAAAAAGAGTCCGCAGCGAAGAGGACAGAAGGGTTGTTTATGTTCATCTGTCTGACAAGGCCGAGGAACTTTTCAAGGATTTCAGCAAAATAAGCAGCGAGAACTTTGAGAACATGATGAAAAAAGCATCTCCAGAGGATATAGAAAAAATCGACGAAGCCCTTAATATCCTTAAGAAGCTTCTGGATGACATGTAATATTATGCTAATAGGAATTATACGGAAAGGATGTTATTATGCTTAAGTTATACAGATTTTTAAAACCGTACACTTTGTTTGTTATTGGTGTTATAACATTTGTGTTCCTTCAGACACTGGCAGATCTTTATCTCCCAACTCTGATGTCGGATATGATAAATCATGGTGTTATGCAAGGTGACGCTAGTTATATAATGAAGATCGGAGGAATAATGCTTCTGATTGCAGGAGGCGGAGCCGTTTGTTCTATTATTGCCAGTTTTCTGTCTTCAAAGGCTTCTGTGGGGCTGGGTACAATATT
>Ga0209540_10001157_pt1 | contig 20994 bp, 17 predicted proteins | sample BarGraIncu01121A_FD_184501 | JGI IMG/M metagenome (GOLD analysis project Ga0209540, IMG submission 184501) | Arctic peat soil microbial communities from Barrow, Alaska - Barrow Graham LP Incubations 011-21A (SPAdes) (version 2) | ecosystem: Environmental > Terrestrial > Soil > Wetlands > Peat... | reverse complement strand
TGAAAGGCCTTGGAAACGGAAGGAAAATTGGCTTTCCGACGGCCAATTTAGAACTTTCATCTCCTTATATCATTCCGTTACCTGGCGTCTATGCGACGCGAGTTATCATCAAACATAAAACCTATTTGGGCGTAACTTATGTAGGAACGCACCCGACAATCAATGAATTGCCGAAACCCATTGTAGAAACCTATATTCTTCATTTCCATCATGCCATTTATAAGAAACAGATTTCTGTTGAGTTTCTTCATTTTTTACGTGGTGATATCAAGTTTCCGTCTATGAAGGATTTGAAGAAACAAATTAATGCCGATGCCGAACAAACAAAGAAACTGGCCGCTCAAGCGTTTGAATAGAACTTTTCTTACTACTTTCTAAGTATTCTTGTTGGTTAAATGACTAAATTTGTTGCATTATCATGACTCAAACGATATATTATATGAGCGACTTATTCTCTGAAGTGCGACACTCCGACGCCTATCGTTGAATAAGCTAAGTTTCCAAGAAGGAGGAAATTCTATGGCACTCAAAAAAGCCCAAGTAGCCGATCTCGTCAAAAAGTACGGTGGCAGCGAAAAGAACACAGGTTCTACCCAAGTTCAAATCGCCTTGCTCACGACTCAAATTAACGAATTGACTGCTCACATGAAGAGCCACCCAAAAGATCACCACGCCCGTCGCGGATTGATGGTCCTTGTTGGCAAGCGGAAAGGTTTGCTCGTCTACCTTGAGACGAACGATCGTCCGGCTTACCTTGCTCTCATCGAATCTTTACAACTACGTAAATAAATTCGAAGAACCACTCGTATGAGTGGTTTTTTTATGCTCATTTATGCTATATTCTTGGGAAGGTGATAAATATGGAATTACTAGAAAGATTTCTTCATTATGTTAGTTTTGACACTCAAAGCAGTGACACAAGCGAAACGGCCCCGAGCACAAAGAAGCAGTTGATTTTAGCTAAAGAACTAGTCAAAGAAATGACTGACTTAGGTTTGTTGAACGCCCGCTTATCGCGGAAGGGCATCGTTTATGCGACTCTCCCGAGTAACGTAAAGACACGTTGTCCGGTCATTGGTTTGATCGCACACATGGATACTGCGATGGAAATGAGCGGCAAAGATGTTAAGCCGCGACTGATCAAATCGTACGATGGAAAGATTATTATTCTAAACGAGCAACGCGGGATTGTCCTTGATCCAAGTAGCTTCCCGTCTTTGCTTACGAATATCGGTGAAGACCTAATTGTTACGAACGGAACCACCCTACTTGGTGGCGATGACAAAGCCGGGATTGCAATCATTCTGACGACTGTCGAATTCTTGATCAAACACCCAGAAGTCAAACATGGAAAAATCCAAATCGCATTTACGCCGGATGAAGAAGTTGGTCGTGGAGTCGAAAACTTTGACGTTAAAGGTTTTGCTGCCGACTATGCTTACACCGTTGATGGTGGCCAAGCGGATGTCATAAATTTCGAAAACTTCAATGCCGCCAGTGCAGTCGTGACTGTGAACGGCGTCTCGATCCACCCAGGATATGCTAAGGATAAAATGGTAAACGCGATTCTTGTCGCTTACGAATTCAATGAACTTCTGCCACCCCAATTAAGACCGGCGCTTACCGAAAACTACGAAGGTTTCAATCACCTCTTAGGGATTCAGGGAAATATCGAAAAAACCGTGATGCATTATATCATCCGAAATCACGATTTAGAGAAACTTGAACATCAGAAAATTTCTTTCGCGGATGCCGCCAATGTCATCAATACACGCTATGGACCAAAAACCGCTGTCGTTGATTTGAAAGACGGATATCGCAACATGGGCCCCTTGATTTCGAAGGACCCGACCGTCCTTAATCGAGCGCTTAAATCTTATGAAACACTCGGCATCAAGGTCGCGGCTCATCCGATTCGCGGTGGTACCGACGGCGCAGTGCTCGCCTATCGCGGTTTGCTGACCCCAAACCTCGGTACAGGCGCTTACAACGGCCACGGTAAATATGAGTATGTTAGTGTCACGCAAATGAAACAAATGGTGAAGATCATCACCGACATCGTAACCGCGAAGTAAAGACAAAGTTTTAGGGAGACGGAAATCAGCGGTTTCCGTCTTTTTTGTAGTCCAGATACGTAGTATATGCTATAATGAGCGCGTTCATAAAAAAACAAAGAGAGAAAGAGGTAATTTATGTCCAAATCAGTATTTGAATTAGAATTTGAAGGGAAAAAACTAATCGTCGAATCCGGCGAGATCGCCAAACAGGCTGACGGGGCTGTCCTAGTCCGCTTGAATGACACTGCAGTTTTATCCACTGTCGTTGGAAGCAAACAGCCAAAAGAAGGCGATTTCTTCCCATTAACCGTCGTCTATGATGAGAAAGCTTATTCCGTTGGAAAAATCCCGGGATCCTTCCTCAGACGCGAAGGCCGTCCTGGCGAACACGCCACGTTGGCTGCCCGCTTAATCGATCGCCCGTTACGCCCATTATTCGCCGAAGGTTTCCGCAATGAAGTCCAAGTCGTCAACAGCATTATGAGCGTTGACCAAGACGTCACACCGGAAATGACTGCCATGTTCGGTTCATCGCTTGCCTTGTGCATTAGCGATATCCCGTTTGATGGTCCGATCGCTGGCGTTTACGTCGGCCGTGTCGACGGTAAATTTATCATCAACCCAAGCGTTGCCGAAAAAGCCCTCAGCGATATTGACCTCGCCGTCGCCGGTACTGCCGAAGCCATCAACATGGTGGAAGCGGGAGCCGCCGAAGTCACCGAAGCCGATATGCTCGAAGCATTAATGTTCGGTCACGAAGCTATCAAAAAGCTCTGCGCGCTCCAAGTCAAAGTTGCCAAAGAAATCGGCAAACCGAAACGGGTTATCCCGCTTTACGTGATTGACAAAGAACTTGAAAAAGACGTTAAGCATCTCGGTGAGAAGAAAATCATCAAAGCCATCTCGATCTTCGACAAACTCGAACGTCAACACGCCATCGAGGATATCGAACAAGCGATTGTCGATGATTATGATGTCCACGAATATAAAGATCTCAAGACTCATGACGCCACTGTCAAGCAAGTCAAAGAAATCCTCGAAAACATCGTCCGTGACGAAGTCCGTCGCTTGATTACTGTCGAAAAGGTTCGTCCTGACGGCCGTAAAATCGACGAAATCCGTCCACTCAATGCCCAAGTCGATTTATTACCGCGTACCCACGGCTCGGCCATGTTCACCCGCGGTCAGACGCAAGTCATTTCCGTGACCACCCTTGGTTCGTTAGCTGATGAACAAATCATCGACAACTTAACCGAAGAAGACAGCAAACGTTGGATGCACCAATACAACTTCCCGCCATTCTCAGTCGGAGAAACGGGACGTATGGGTTCTCCCGGTCGTCGTGAAATCGGCCATGGCGCTTTAGGCGAGAGAGCCTTAAGTTACGTCATCCCGACAGTCGAAGCTTTCCCATACACCATCCGTACGGTCAGCGAAGTCGTCGAATCGAACGGTTCGTCCTCGCAAGCCAGTATCTGCGCCGCCTGTATGTCCTTAATGGCCGCTGGCGTCCCGCTCAAAGCGATGGTTTCCGGTATTGCCATGGGTCTCATCACCTCTGGTCCGCTCGATGGCAAACATCCTTATACCGTGTTGACGGATATCCAAGGTCTCGAGGATCATCTCGGCGATATGGACTTCAAAGTCGCCGGTACCGCCAAAGGTATTACCGCCTTACAAATGGACATTAAGATCCGCGGCATCAACCGCGCTGTCTTGCAAGAAGCCTTAACCCAAGCCCACGGCGCTCGCGAACATATTCGCGAAGTCATGGCTGGCGCAATTGCCGAGCCACGTCCGGATGTCGGCCGTTATGCTCCGAAACTCCACCAGATGCGTATCCCGGTTGACAAGATCAGAGACGTCATCGGCAGCGGTGGCAAGATCATCAACGAGATTATCGCCAAATGCGACAACGTCAAGATTGATATCGAAGACGATGGCCGCGTGATGATTTATCACATGGACCGCGCCCCAATCGACAAAGCCGCCTCCATCATCGAAGGCATCGTCCGCGAAGCCAAAGTCGGCGAAGTGTACGAAGGCAAAGTCGTCCGTATCGAAGCCTATGGCGTATTCGTCAATCTCTTCGGCGACGTCGACGGCATGGTACATGTCTCGCGTCTCGCCTGGAAGCGGATTGAAAACCCGAAAGATTTCGTGAAGTTGGGTCAAAAACTCAAAGTCATCGTCACTGAAATCGATGAAAAGGGTCGTGTCGCTTGCTCACATCGTGAGTTCGAAGCAAAACCCGAATAAACGACCGAGTTACTGTATTATTTACTAGAGGTTAGAAGTTCCTTGGAATTTCTAACCTTTTTGTTTACTTTCCAACCAATAATGCTAAACTAATTTGTGAATATAGAATAGAATTCTATATATACGGGGTGTTACCATGGATGATATTCTCATTATCGGCGCTGGCGTCACAGGGTGCTTTATTGCCCGGGAACTTTCCCGTTACATGACTAAAGTCGTCGTTTTGGATAAAGAAAACGATGTCGGGAACTACTCCTCGATGGCGAACTCCGCGATCGTTCATAGCGGTTATGACCCGGAGTCGGGTAGTTTAAAAGCGCTCCTAAACGTCCAAGGGAATGCCATGTACGATCGGGTCTGCAAAGAACTCGACGTGACCTTCCAACGTATCGGCAGCCTCACGGTCGCCGTTTTTGACGAACAACTTCCGTTACTACAAGAACTAGTCAAGCGCGCCGCGATTAATGGTGTGGAAGTCAAGCTACTCTCTGCTGACGAAGTCAAAGCCATGGAACCGAATGTCGTCGACACGGTCAAAGGTGCGCTCTATGCGCCAAGCGCTGGTGTCATCGACCCATTTGAACTCTGCGTCCACCTGATGGAAAACGCGATGGATAATGGCGCTAAGCTCTATCTCAACGAAGAAGTCGTGGAGATCCGTTCGTTCGGCGAACTCTATGAAGTCCGGACCAAAAAGAACACTTATTATGCCAAATACGTCATCAACGCGGCCGGTGTCCAAGCTGATTTTATCAGTCAAACCGTCGCCCCGAAGACGTTTAGCATCGCCCCGCGAAAAGGCGAATATTATGTTTTAGATTATACGCAGACACCACTTGTCAACCACGTCGTTTTCCCCCTCCCCAGCGTTTTAGGAAAAGGCATTCTCGTGACTCCAACCTATGGCGGAAACTACCTTGTCGGGCCGAGCAGCGCCATCATTGACGACAAAACCGATTTAAGCACCGATGTGATGACGATGAACGAAGTGAAGAAAAGTGCCTCGCAACTGATCAAGAACATTCCTTGGAACAAAGTCATTCGCGCGTTCTCTGGTCTCAGGGCCACGCCGTCAACGCATGATTTTATTATCGAGGAAGCCGCCCCGAACTTTATCAATGTCGCCGGTATCGAGTCGCCGGGTCTAGCCAGTTCTCCGGCCATCGCGAAAAAAGTAGTGGAAGAATTCATTGCCAAGAAAATCAAGTTAATCCCGAATCCTAACTTCAATCCCCTCGTCCGTCCTTATCACCGGTTCAAAGAAACCAGTGAAGAAGCATGGCACCAGTTGATATCCAAGGACAAACGCTACGCTCGCATGGTCTGCCGCTGTGAAACCGTGAGCGAGGGCGAAATCCGCGATTTACTGAACCGTAATTGCGCTCCCCATTCAATCAAAGGCGTCAAAAAAAGAGTCCGTGCCGGTTTTGGCCGTTGCCAAGGCGGTTTTTGCGCACCCAATGTCCTCGCGATTTTAGCCGATCATTATCATATTAAAGTGACGGAAGTCCCTTATGACGAGCCGGGAACGAACATCCTAAAACAACCGACTAAGGAAGTTGGTGAGTAAGTTGGAACAACGTGAATTAATCATCATTGGCGGCGGGTCCGCCGGCCTAGCGGCAGCCATTCAGGCTTACGACGAAGGCGTGCGCGACATCCTCATCCTTGAACGCGACGAATTCCTTGGCGGTATTTTAAACCAATGCATCCATAACGGTTTTGGTCTCCACGAATTTAAAGAACAATTAAGCGGCCCAGAATATGCCGAGCGTTTTATCAACCGCCTCAAAGAACGTCACATCGACTACCGCCTCAAAGCGATGGTCATCGCCGTGACGCGTGACAAAATCGTATCCTATACCTGCGAAGAAGACGGCTACGTGCAAGTGCAGGCGAACGCAATTGTTTTAGCGACCGGTTGCTATGAACGTAGTGCCGGCGCCATCGCTATTCCCGGTGATCGTCCTGTGGGTGTCATTACTGCCGGACAAGCCCAGCATTATCTCAATATCGATGGTTACCTCGTCGGCAAGAAAGTCTTTATTTTAGGCAGCGGGGACATCGGTCTTATCATGGCGAGACGAATGGTGCTTGAAGGCGCCAAAGTCTTGGGCGTGGCTGAGATCATGCCCTATTCCAACGGGCTTAACCGTAACATCGTCCAATGCTTGATTGATTTTGACATCCCGCTTTTCCTCAGCCACTCGGTCAGCCGGATCGTCGGCAAAGAAAAACTTGAGAAAATCATCATCAGCCAAGTGGACGCGAACTTCAACTTCATCGCCGGAACCGAAAAAGAATTCGAAGTCGATACCTTGTTACTTTCGATTGGTTTAATCCCGAACAACTATTTGTTGGATAATATAGGTGTGATTCCCTCGAAGACCCGCGGAGCGGTGGTCAACGAACATTTGGAAACGATGATTGGCGGCGTCTTCAGTTGCGGCAACGTTCTCCATGTCCACGACCTCGTCGACTTCGTGAGTGAAGAAGGCCGATTGGCCGGTCACTCGGCGGCCTTATATCTCGCTGGGAAACTGAAGAAATCCGGCAACTACTTAAAGACGATCCCGCTGAACGGCATTTCCTATATCGTGCCGCAATACGTGAATATCGATAACATCGAAGACAAAGTCGCTTTAAAATTCCGCCCGGTAAAACCGTTAAAGGATATCTGGCTGATTACGAAGATTGACGGTGTCGTCGTCAAAAAGCAGTTTAAGCCCTACCTGATTCCGTCTGAAATGGTGGATGTATCCCTTGATAAGGCACTCTTCCATAGCGGCAACCAAGAGCTGACGCTCGAAACGGAGGCTAAAGTATGAGTAAAGAAATCATTTGTACGGTATGCCCCAAAGGCTGCCATTTAAGCGTTGACGAAAATTTAAACGTGCAAGGTAACGGTTGCATCCGCGGCGAAGCCTATGGAAAAGCGGAAGCGACCAATCCTGTTCGCATGCTCACGTCAACTGTCAAACTCGTGTCGACGAAGATGGTCCGTTTACCGGTCATCACCAGCCGCGAAGTTCCTAAAGGACGCATGTTTGATATCATGGCCGCAATCAATAAAGTCACGGTCAAAGCCCCCATTCATGTTGGGGATGTCGTCATCAGCGACGTCTGTCATTTAGGCGTCGACATCGTCGCGACGAGAACCATTGAGGAATAATCATGGGCCTAACCAAGTTACCAAGTAATTATCGTCTCGCTCGCGAGATCGATATGCGAAAAGACAAGAAGATGGCTTTCTGGCTCAATGTCGCCGGAACTTTTTTGTTTTTCGCGCTCTGCGTCATTGGTTATCTCATCCATCCGATCGATTCGACATTCGAGTTCAAATTCATCTACATCATCGTCGTGATTGCCGGGTTGTTCCTTTACATCATCCTTCACGAACTGACACATGCTTTATTCATGCGCCTTTTCATTCATAACCGTGTCAATTTCGGATTTCATGTCTATGCCGCGTACGCTGGCATGAAAGACGGCTATTTCCGCCGCTTGGAATACATCATCATTGCCTTAGCTCCCGTCGTTATTCTGGGCGTGGCGTTAGCTTTACTCAATATCTTTCTGCCTTCAGGTTGGTTCTGGACTATCTTCATCATCCAAGGCCAGAATATCGCCGGAGCAGTGGGCGATTACTACGTCATCTACCTGTTGACCAAAACCTCTTCGAAAACGTTGATTAACGATGATGGCATGTCCATGCGGTATTATGAAGTCGATCCAAGCAAAATCGACTATGAAGAGCGTAAAGACGATGACTTTTTTGATTTGCAGTGATCTCCACGGCGACCTATCGGCCGCTACGGAAGTCGTAAAAATATTTCAAAAAGAAAATGCCGACGAACTGATTATCCTGGGCGACATTTTATTTTGCGGTTACCGTCTGGTAACGCATGCGCGTTATCAGCCTGATGGCGTTGTCAATTTGTTGAATCCCATGGCCAAACAGATTATTGCGGTATCCGGTAACTGCGACCGGCGCGAAGACCGCGAGAAATTGCACTTTGAGATGCCAAAACGTCAACATTTCCGCCTAGGCCAGCATATCGTCTTTATGGTCCACGGTGACGAGAGACTTGATTTCCCGCTGTCACAAGGCGATATTCTCTTATTTGGCCACACCCATCGCCCATTACTCAAAGAAGAAGCGGGCGTCATTTATGCCAATCCGGGTTCAGTCGCTTTGCCGCGCGGGGACAGTGTGCCATCCTATCTCTTGCTGAATGAGCACGGGATCTTCCTCAAAGAAATGACTCAGCGTGTTGTCAGTTCAATTACCTTTTTGGAATAATCTGCAGGAAAGTCAATTACCTTGATAACTAGAGGAAAAAAGGTTATCATATAGTGTAATCTTCCGTTCACGAAAAATAATGGTCGATTCAATGAATTCCAGGAGGTTGTTTTATGTCGGAAAACATTCGTATTTTTGCATTGGGTGGCATGGATGAAAACGGTAAATGCCTATACGTTATTGAGGTAAACCGGGATATATTTATTGTTGAGAGCGGTCTTAAATACCCTGACCGGACCAATCCGGGGGTTGACGCGATCATCCCAAACTTTGACTATTTAAAAGAAAATAAAGATCGGGTAAAAGCCTACATCATTACCCATGGTCATGACGATCAATTCGGTTCTTTACCTTTTATTTACCGCGACGTGCCGGCGCCCATCTACGCGAGCGAGGCGACCATCGCGATCATTAAAGCCTATTCCAAACGTCTCCAATTGGAAAACAATTACCAATTCATTTCGATCAGGCCGACCGAAAATATCAAAATTGCCGGCCGCGAGTTCGACTTTTTCCAAACCGTTCACTCGATCATGGACAGCAGTGGCTTTGCCATGGCGACCGATCAAGGCTATATCGTCTATTCGGGCGACTTCATTGTCGAGTATAATGCCAACAAGAATTATAAGCATGACTTAAACGCTTTGGCGCGCATCGCCGAAAAGAATATTTTGATTCTCTTGAGCGAATCCGCGGGTGCTGAAAAACCCGGTTACACTTCGCCGACGCATCGCTTGACGCCACATATCGCCAACCCCATGCAAGAAGCTAAAGGCCGCATCTTCATTTCGCTGTTCAACCAATCGGTTTATAATCTTGAAGAAGTGCTCCTACTCTGCGTTTCACTGGGTAAGAAAATCATCTTCTACGATAACGAAACTGCTGATTACATCAAGACCTTTACCGATTTTGGCGGTATCGTCATTCCTAAATACAATCTCTCTTCAATTGATGACTTACTGCGCATCCGCGCCCAAGATGTCGTCGTTATCATGATGTCCCCTGGTGAACGAATCTATAACAAGATTGCTGAACTCGCGACAGGCGATAATGAGGACAAACGCGTCGTCCTAGGCGTCGGAGACACCTTTATCGTGGCGTGCCCGAGTGCCCCGGCTTTCGAGGTCCTGGCGACCGATGCCGTGGACGAACTCTATCGTACCGGCGTTGAAGTTTTAAATGTCAAACGCAAACAGATTTCCTCGATGCATGCCCAAGAAGAAGACCTGAAAATGATGCTTTCCTTATTAAAGCCTCGTTTCTATCTCCCCATCAAAGGCGATTACCGTCAACTCATTGCCAACGCCAAGATTGCCGTCGGCATGGGCGTTGGGCTATCCCATAACAACATTTTTGTGCTCGATAACGGCATGGTTCTTAGCATTTCCGAAGGAAAAGGCCGCATCTTAAACGCGTTCGATAACGTCAAATGCGGTGACATCTTAATCGATGGCATCGGCGTCGGCGATGTCGGCGCGACGGTCATCAGCGAACGCCAAAAGCTCAGTGATGATGGTGTCATCGTCATGGGTGTCACCGTCAGCAAGTTCGCTAAGAAAGTAGTGGCAGGCCCGGATGTCCAGATGCGTGGTTTCATCTTCGTGAAGGAATCAGACAACATCATTAAAGAAATAACCAATATCTTCGTGAATGGCGTGAATGACTATCTGAATAACCAGCGGGGCACCATTGAAGACTTACGCATTCAGCTCGCCGATAAGTGCCTTCGTTATGTGCGACGGGATACCGGAAAGAACCCATTAATTATCCCAATTGTGGTAGAAATCGACTAACTAGTAACTAAATAACTACTAAACCATCCTGAGCGGAAGCTCGGGGAGATGTAAATAACAAAAAGATTATTCTAAATCTTTTTAACATTTCGTTAAACAGTGAGCGAATGTTTGCTATAATGATTTTACAAGTAAAATCTGAGGAATCAGCAAAATGGCAAATGACAAAAAACAAATAAAGAAGGACTTTCTGAACCATGACGGCGAAATGACGCTTCTTGGCATCATGGTTGGCTTAGTCGCACTTGATGGCTTGCTTGGGAGATACCCAGTCGGCTCTTTTATCACGTACTGCTTCGTTTGTTTCTTTGGCGTTTTCTATTTTGTCGGTTTGCTTTATGTCTTCTTCCTCGGTTTTTACCTCATTTTCAAGAAAAAAGCCTATGTTCTCCATTATGACCTGACGCTTTTGGGCGTCATGATGATTTTCTTAGCTGTTTTGATTGCTGACAGCAATCTCATGGCCGTCGAGCCATTGAACCTTCAGAACTTTTTGGCGCTCTTCCAGGATAAGATTGGTCCTTTAGGAAGTACCGTTGCTTTAGTGCCGACCAACGCGTTCGGCGGTGGCATCATCGGTTTCTTCGTTGCGGCGGTTTTAAATACGACCATCACCGTTACCGGGACCGAGATTTTTGTCATTTCGTTCATTGTCATTGGCGTTATCCTTTGTTTCCAAAAACCGATCCGTCGTTTTTTCCGCTACCTCAAACAAGTGAGAAGAACATCCAAAGAAGAACGTGCGGTGTATAAAGCGGCCCGTGAACTTCCGCATGAAGAAAAAGAGGAAGTCGTTCGTCCTGTCATTACCGAGCAACATCCTGTCCAAGCCCCAACGGCCTATACGGTTTATTCCCGTCCTGCTTCTGCCGGCGTTGGCTTGACCAAAGCTGTTTTCGTTCGTGGCGGAGCCCCGGTCAGCCAATCACAACCAACGCTAATGCCGAAAGTCAGTCAGCCTTCTTATGCCCGCCCGGCCGAGCCTTCGATGAATCGTCCGTCGGCGCCAGTGACGCGTTCTTTCCCGGATGTGCAGACCGCACCAGTCATGAATCAACCTGCTTTTATACCGGCTCCCGAAGCGAAACCATCGGTTGAAGTAGATTCTACCCCGACAGTCACCGCAGCACCGCCAAAACCAACCTTCTCCAATGATGCCGCATTTACGAAGACGATTATCGCGACACCTAAAGCCATCAACCCAGAACCCGAAAAGGTGCCAACCCCGAAAAAGCCAGTCAACACCTATAATAATTACGCCTATCCGCCTCTTTCTTTGTTGTCTGTCTATGAGACAGCGACAGGGGATGCGCGCAACGAAGAAGTTAGCATCCAAAGAATGTCATTGATCAACAAAGCCTTTGAAGATCTTGGCGTCGGCGCGGTGATCACAAGCTATAAAGTCGGACCTTCCGTAACCCGTTTTGACGTTCAACCGAACCGTGATGTGCAAGTGGTGAACGTTTCAAAGATCATTACTGATATTTCCATGCGTTTAGGCGGCATTCCCGCTCGGTTTGAAGCGCTGGTTCGCGGTAAACCGACCTCAGGGCTTGAAATCCAAAACGCTGTGACAACGACGGTTGGATTCATTGAAGTGCTTTCTTCAATTGAAAAAGCCGACCCTAAACACAAAGACCACTTGATGGTCGCTTTCGGAAAAGATATTTCCGGTGACGTCCTTCAAACCTCAATCAAAGATTTCCCACACTTGCTGGTCGCTGGTACGACTGGTTCTGGCAAATCCATTTTCATGCACAGTTTGATTATGACTTTGATTATGCGCAATACCCCAGAAGAACTGCGTTTGATCATCATCGACCCAAAGCGTGTCGAGATGGGAAAATACCGTGACATGCCACATTTGCTTTGCCCGACCATTACCGATTATGACAAAGCAAAAGTCGCTTTAGATAAACTGGTTGCCGAAATGGAAAACCGCTATACCTTGTTTGAAGAAGCCGGGGTCAGCGATGTCTCGCAATACAACGATTTTGCGAAAGAAGAAGGGCGCGACAAACTCCCAATTATTGTGGTGGTCGTCGATGAATATGCTGACCTTGTCGAAGGCTGTAAAGATATTGCCGTTCCTGTCGTTCGCGTCGCCCAAAAAGCCCGCGCCGCCGGCATCCACTTGATCATCTCGACGCAACGTCCCTCTGTAAACGTCATCACGGGCATCATCAAAGCCAACTTGCCGACGCGTGTCGCCCTTTCCGTCGCTTCGACCGTTGACTCCATGACGATCTTAGGCGAAGGCGGTGCCGAAAAATTACTCGGTTACGGCGATATGCTTGTCGACTGCGCAAAAATTTCCCGTTCCGGTTTCACCCGTGTTCAAGGCTGCTTTGTCGATAACAAAGAAATCAAACGCGTCGTGGATTTCCTCAAGGAACGTTATCCACTTGTCTATAAACCAGAATTTCTGGATTTGGTGGATCATACCTTCGCGGGGCCAACGTTTAACCCCGATAATGGCTTACGTCAAACCAAGTTCGATGATGACATGTATGGTAACGTCAAGTCGGTCGTGATGACTCGCGACTCGACCTCGATTAGCTCAATCCAACGTGAATTTGGTTTTGGTTTTCCGCGCGCCGGCAAGATTTTTGCCCAACTGCAAGCGGAAGGCATCGTCGCCAAGATTGCTGAAAACGGCGCCACCGCCCAAGGCCGCAAAGTCTTAGTCCATGCGGAGAGAGCTCAAGCCGAAACGGCTGCTGAAAATCCGGCCGTACGTCCGCCGACGCCTGATTTCGGTGGCGAAAAATAAGGAGCAAGTGAGGTAACCTATTATGGCGATTGGCATTGATATCGTCTATATTCCGCGGATGCGCAACAAAGATGTGTTGGCGAAACGTATCCTTTCTCCCGAAGAATTTACCATCTATTCGAAACGGATGGATAAGGATGAATTCCTCGCGGGCCGTTTTGCCGCCAAAGAAGCCTTCCTGAAAGCGAAACGTTCGGGTGTGGGGCAAGTCCCATTCCATACCATTTCCGTCATCTACGATTCAAATGGCGCCCCAGTCCTTTTATTCAATAACCAGAAATACGAAGTCTCGATCAGTCATGACGGCGAATACGCTGTTGCCGTTGTTATTATTGAGGAAATGAAAAAATGAAAGACTCCTTCTTCATCGCGAAATTGATGGCGCCCAATGTCATCAAGATTCTTTTGCTGTCAAGCGTCTCTAAAGATGAAAGAAATGATTTTTCGCTAGTCATCGATGGCATAACGGTCGAGACACTGAAAATCGAGAAAGCCACTAATTCAACGAGCGGGTGGATGTACGAAGTCAAACCCAATAGCGAGATTGTTCTCGGTCATCAATATGACATCGTGGTCGAACATTTTGGTACTGTTCCGCTCGATGTCAGCTCTTATACCGAGTTTCCCTATTTCGATAAAGAATACTCCTATTTTGGAACCGATTTAGGAATGACCTATAGCCGCGAATCAACAAGTTTTGCAGTGTGGGCACCGCTGGCCAGCCGCGTTGTTTTAAAGTACGCTAAACCGAATGAAATTTGGGATTATTTACCGATGGAACGAACGGCTCAAGGTGTCTACCGCGCCAAACTTATCGGCGATCAAGAATTACTCCGTTATCGTTACCTTGTGGTGAATAGTGGCTCTGAAAAAGAAACCACCGACCCTTACGCCAAAGCTTCGACCCAGAACGGCGAGGATAGCGTGGTGGTTGACCTTGCGAAAACCGTAACCGATTTTCATCAGGAAGTTTTACCGCGTTTAGAAAAATATACGGACGCGATTATCTATGAAACGAGTGTCCGGGATATGACGAGCGATATGACCACAACCGTCGTCAATAAAGCTAGGTTTTTAGGCATGGCTGAAACTGGAACAAAAACCGCCAAAGGATTATCCGCAGGTTTTGATTATATCAAGTCACTTGGCATCACGCATATCCAACTGATGCCGGTTTATGATTTCAAGACGGTCGACGAAAAAGACCCGCCACGCTTTTATAACTGGGGTTACGACCCAGCGCAATATTTCGTTCCGGAAGGCAGTTATGCCAGCGTTCTTGAAGATCCGTATTCCCGTATTCGCGATTTAAAAACACTCGTGGCGGCTTATCATCAATCCGGAATCCGCGTCAACCTTGACGTCGTTTATAACCATGTCTATCTGTATCAATTCTCGGTCTTTGAGAAAGTGGTGCCGAACTATTACTTCCGCCGCAAGAAAAACGGCAAGATGAGCGATGGCAGCTTCTGTGGAAACGACCTCGCTACTGAACGGCCAATGGTCCGAAAACTGGTGATTGAAGCCTGTGTTTATTGGGTCAAAGAATTCGGCATTGACGGCTATCGTTTTGACCTCATGGGAATTATCGACGCCGACACGATGCGCAGTATCGTCAAACTGACCCGCGAAATCAAACCGGATTTTATGATTTATGGCGAAGGCTGGAACATGCCGACTGAACTTCCGGATGAACTTCGCACCTCGATGAACCATTCCGACCATTTCCTTGATGTAGCCTTTTTCAATGACGCGTTCCGCGACATCGTCAAAGGTGGCACGATGGGCGATAAAATCGCTGAACCCGGCTATATTTTAGGCGCTTCCAACTATCGTTTGGGATTTAAGTTTTCCTATGCCGGTTCCTGCCTTGATTTGATTTTCCCGGCGAAGTTCCGTCATGCGGGACAGACCATCAACTATGTCGAATGCCATGATAACGAAACCTTCTTTGACAAACTTGAAGCCGCGCATGAAGTCGATGACCTGGAAATCCGCTTAAAGAGAGTCAAACTTGCCAATGCGGCTGTCATGCTTTCCTTCGGTATCCCATTCTTCCATATGGGACAGGAAATCGGCCTTTCGAAAAAAGGCGATTCGAATTCCTATCGTTCTGGTGACAAAGTTAATAAATTCGATTACCGCGTGCTCGACGACCGCCGTGAAATGGCGCTCTATTTCTCGAGCCTCGCGCAGCTTAGAAAGCAGTGTGCGTTCATGCACCTGGAGAAAGCTTCGGACATCGAAAACATGATCCGCTTCGAAGACCTAGACGATGGCGGTCTCCTCATTGATTACGTCAACAAGAATAAAATCGCCCCTTATAAGGACTTCATCGTCATATTCAATCCCAGCAAAGATACGCTTTATTACGACCTGGAAGATTACTACCAAATCATCTTTACCGATTCTGGCCTTGTCGATGACAAAGAAATTTATGCCCGAAACTTAATGGTCAATGCCGTTTCTCTCGTCGTCTGCGTACGAAAATAGACATTGAGATAAACATGAGACACCCGGCCATGACTGCCTAATATAATGGTTTCGAGGTATAAAAACATGATAAGTAATGTCTTTCTCATTGGTATTCTGAGTGCCCCGATTTCCGAGAACGTCCGTTATCTCCAAGTCGAACGAAACTACAAGAACAGCGACGGTGCCTTTGTCACCGACCACATTCCCGTCATCTACTGGACCAAAACCGCGAATAGTTTCTTTATGGGTTTAAAAGAAGGCTCTTACGTCGCCGTCCGCGGCCGCATGGAAACGCACGATAAAGTGGGGCTCATCGTCGTCGCCGACCATCTCGAATATATGGGCGGAAAAACGCTTGATGTTCTCGAAATGGCGCCAAAAGTGGTATAACATATAGTATCAATTCTGTTTTATCGAAAGGAGGCGTTCACGAGGTGTTCAAATATCTACGGCTTGTCTTCTTGCTCGGTCTGTTTATTATTCATGACTATTTCGCTTGGATGCTACCATACTCTCGTCACCCGGAACGTTATCCAATCGAACTCCGATATCGTCGGACCCGTCATCTGGTGTTACGCCTGATGAAAGCTCTGCACATCGATTTTTATGTTGAGCATAAAGAACGCTTCACCGGTAAAGAAGTGGTCTTCATGACCAGCAACCATTATTCAACGTTTGACCCATTGATGCTGATTGCTATCAGCGAAACGCCCTTGGCATTCGTCGGTAAGCGTGAGGTCAAAAACTATCCGCTCATCGGACGGATTTTCCGGCTTTTGAACGGCCAATTCATTGACCGCGGAAACCTCAAACAGGAATTAGGGGTCGTCCGTAATGTACAAAAATCACTGATCAATAAAGAAGAAACCTGGGTCATCTATCCGGAAGGTACCCGTAACAAGAGCGATGAAGCCCCAATGCGAGAGTTTAAGCCGGGGACTTTTAAAATTCCGCTCGAGACCAAAACGACCATCATTCCCCTGGCGACGTTCGGAAGCGCCAGACCGATGAAAGGCCGCATGCATTGGCGCCGTTATCCTGTCCAGATCCGTTTCCTTGAACCGATTACCGCTGAAGGGTATAAAGACCAAAAAACAATGGAGATTGCGAAACGAGTCTATGACGTCATGCAGACAAACATCGATGAACTTCGGGTCCGCGATGCCGTATACGTCAAAGCCATTTTCGCTAAAAAAGGCAGAAATAAAAAATAAGCATCGAACGCTTAATTGTGCTGTTATTTTAATCGTTTATTTTTTTCATTTTTTTCCCAAAAGCGACCGCCTAATGTATAATTGAAATGAGGTAAATTATATGCGAATGACCGACATAATCATCAAGAAAAGAGACCATCAGGAACTTACGGGCGAGGAAATCGCTTTTTTCATTACGGGATACACCAAAGGCACGATTCCCGACTATCAAGCTAGCGCCATGTGCATGGCCATCGTTTTTAACGGGATGATGACTCAAGAAATCGCTCACTTAACCGACGCGATGATGCATAGCGGCGACGTCATTGATCTCAGCAGTATCAAAGGCATCAAAGTCGATAAGCACTCCACCGGTGGCGTTGGCGATAAGACGAGTTTGGCTTTAGGCCCTCTCGTCGCGGCTTGTGGCGCAAAACTCGCAAAAATGTCCGGCCGTGGCCTTGGCCATACTGGCGGCACGCTCGATAAACTCGAATCAATTCCCGGCGTCACGATTGCTATTGGCCGTGAACGCTTCATTAAACAAGTGAATGAAATCGGTTTAGCCATTATTGGCCAAACCGGCGATTTAGTCCCCGCAGATAAGAAGCTTTACGCCCTTCGCGACGTGACCGGCACGGTCGAGAGCATTCCGCTCATCGCCTCCTCGATCATGAGCAAAAAGCTGGCGAGCGGCACCGACACGATCCTGCTTGACGTCAAGTTTGGCAGTGGCGCCTTTATGAAAACCATCAAAGATGCCGAAGTATTAGCCCGCACGATGGTCGATATTGGTCACTCGCTTGGACGTGATACTCGCGCGATTTTAACCGATATGGACCAACCTTTGGGACTCGCGGTCGGCAATAACCTTGAAGTCAAAGAAGCGATTGCTACGCTGCAAGGCCATGGCCCTGCGGATTTCCATGAGCTCGTTCTCGCGGCTGGCGCGCTGATGCTGATGCAAGCCAAAATCACGACGACCATTGAAGATGGCAGACGCATGCTCGAAAGCAAAATCAAAGACGGCAGCGGTCTGCAAAAACTGATTGATCTTGTCAAAGCCCAAGGCGGCGACGCCAGTTATATTCTCCATCCGGAAAAATTCCCGATGGCAAAACATATCGTCGCGGTCAATTCCACGCTTGAAGGCTATGTCAAAAAGATCGATGCCCTCGAGATCGGCGAAAGCGCGATGCGTCTCGGCGCCGGACGGGCGACCAAAGACGATATCATTGACATGACCGCCGGGATCATCCTCAACAAGAAAGTCGGGGATCCTGTGAAAGTCGGCGAAAAATTATGCGATGTCTATACGAATGTCGCTGATTATACCTCGATTCTTGACGATGTCCGCAAGAGTTTCAAACTGAGCGTGACCCCAGTCAAGCCAAATCCGATCGTCCACGAAGTCATCGCTTAAATAAGATACGAATAGGCACCATCGGTGCCTATTTTTTTAATTCGCGCAAGTTTCTCGAACGTTTGATTTTCTTGAGCTTTAGGTAGTTTTCATTTAACTGTTTTTCATAGGCGCCGACATTGTTTGGTGTATAGAAGCGTATGTCTTTAATCATTTCCGGCAGATATTGGATTTTATCCCACAAATCAGGCCGGTCATAAGGATACTTATCTTCTTCGGCGACATTGACTGGCGTCAGTTTTAAATAATCCATGACGTCAAGCGGTTTTTCTCCGGCTAATGCCATCGCGCTCTGTATGGCGAGGCAACTAGCCTTGGACTTGGGCGAGAGGGCTAAATCACAAACGGCAAAACCGAGCGGGATAATGGCTTCGGGGAAGCCGACTTTCCGAGCGCTTTCAAGGGCGAGCGCCGTTCGCTGCACAGCGTTCGGGTTGGCAAGACCGATATCTTCATAAGCGGTGACAAGCAGACGTCTCTCAATGCTTTCCAAGTCGCCGGCGATGCATAAACGGGCGAGATAATACAAAGCGGCGTCGACGTCACTGCCGCGGATACTCTTTTGTAGGGCCGAGACCGAGTCGTAATGCTCATTCTCATCTTTATCCATCAAATAGTTGGGGACGCGGATAATGGCGTTGACGTCCTCTGCAGTGATGGTTTTGTCTTTGTTCGATAAAGCGGCGACTTCGACATAGTTTAAGGCAAAGCGCATATCGCCTCCGGCGAGGCGCGCAATCATGGCAATGGCGTCATCGGTAAAGCGGACTTTGCCGTTAAGTCCTTGTGGGTTGGCAATGGCGCGGGTAAGGCCAAGCGCGACTTCGTCGTCTTTTAAGGCTTTCACCTCGAGCAAATGGCAACGGCTCCGAACCGCGGGGTTAATCGCGATATAAGGATTGGCGGTCGTGGCGCCCAAGAGATAAATACTTCCGTCTTCGATGTAAGGGAGTAGGAGATCCTGTTTGTCTTTATTTAAACGATGGACTTCATCGAGGATGACGATGGTGGGATGGAAAAACTTCGCTTCCTCAACAGCGGCTTCAATTTCTTTTTTTCCGCTGGTGACGGCATTTAATTTGATGTAGTGGCAATTAAGACTGGTCGCGAAAGCTTCGGCGATCGTGGTCTTGCCGGCACCCGGCGGGCCATAGAAAATGATTGAGACGATGGTCTCATTATTGACGCAGTTGGTGAGAAAGCCGTTCGGTCCGACCAGATGTTCTTGGCCAATGACTTCACTCAGGTTTTTCGGGCGTACCCGAAACGCTAGGGGTGTTAACATATAATCAACTCCAGGTAAAGTATATCAATTTTTCTCATTTTTCTCTATAATTAGACGTGGTGATTTTTAATGCGAATCGTCTTACAAAATGTCCTATCGACCCAAGTCACAATTAACGACGAAATCGTATCAACGATTGGCCGTGGTTTTTTGCTGTTCGTGGGGTTCACGAACGGGGACAATGAAGAGACGGTGCGCTTGATGGCCGATAAGACTTTAAGCCTCCGCGTGTTTGCTGATGAGCGGGGTTTGACGAATAAGTGCATTCAGGACATTAAAGGCGAAATCATGTCAGTCAGTCAATTCACGCTTTACGCCAATGTCAAAGGCGGAAGACGTCCATCTTTTACCGATGCGATGCCTCCTCTAGAAGCCACCAAACTCTACGATTTTTTCAATCACTATCTAACCAGCAAATTCGGAAAGATCGAGACCGGGGTTTTTGGCGCAGATATGAAAGTATCTTTGACCAATGACGGACCATTCACGATGCTTCTCGACAGCAAGGATTTATATGACCGTTAAAAAGAAAGTGATGATTGGGCTCAGCGGAGGTGTCGACTCCGCGGTCGCGGCCTATTTACTCAAAGAACAAGGGTACGATGTCGTTGCCGGTTTCATGCGTAATTGGGACGCGCTTGCCAACAATGATTATTTAGGCAACCCAACCATCAATGATCCGATGTGCCCACAGGAAAAAGACTATGAAGATGCCAAAAAAGTCGCCGATAAATTGGGAATACCTCTCTACCGAATTGATTTTGTTAAAGAATATTGGGATTCCGTCTTTTCTTACTTTATCAGCGAATACGAAAAAGGACGGACCCCAAATCCCGATATTTTCTGTAACAAATACATTAAATTCGATGCTTTCAGAAAGTTTGCTCTTTCAAAAGGTTGTGACCTTATCGCGATGGGGCATTACGCCAAGAAAATCGAACGTGACGGGGCGAGTTATTTAGTCAAAAGTTTTGATCAAAATAAGGACCAAACTTATTTCTTAAGTCAAATCAGCCAAGAGCAATTACAAAACTGTTTATTTCCGCTCGGCGACATCGATAAACCTGAAGTCCGGCGTTTAGCCAAACAACTTGGTCTTGCTGTCGCTGATAAGAAGGATTCCACGGGTGTCTGCTTCATCGGCGAACGGGATTTTAAGCAGTTCCTTCAAAACTACATTCCCGCCCAAAAAGGGCAAATCGTCGACATCAATTCCCAAAAGATCGTTGGCCACCATGATGGTGTTATTTACTACACGATCGGGCAACGCCGCGGCCTGGGCATCGGTGGCATTTCTGGTCAAGAAGCCCTCAGTTGGTTTGTTGTGAAAAAAGATGTCCGAACGAATATTCTTTACGTCGCTTCCGGCGATGAAGATTTACATTTACTCAGTGACATGGCAATCGTTCGCCAAATGAACTGGATAACGGCGG
>Ga0209540_10001155_pt1 | contig 20999 bp, 12 predicted proteins | sample BarGraIncu01121A_FD_184501 | JGI IMG/M metagenome (GOLD analysis project Ga0209540, IMG submission 184501) | Arctic peat soil microbial communities from Barrow, Alaska - Barrow Graham LP Incubations 011-21A (SPAdes) (version 2) | ecosystem: Environmental > Terrestrial > Soil > Wetlands > Peat... | reverse complement strand
TCGCCAATAGCGGGATAAACAGGAGAGGTTCCTGTGCTTAGGTCTACCCTTGATGCAAATGAACCTGTTGTGATTGAACCAGAGCTATTGGTATTTCGAAATACAGAAATATAATAGTTTGATCCGGCAACAACTATATCGGGTCTGCCGTCCCCGTCAATGTCACCAAGGGTTATACCGTCAGGGAATGCTACTGCGGGGAAGTCAACTTTGGCAGCGAATGACCCCGTTGTAATAGAGCCAGAGCTGGCAATGTTCCTGAAAACAGAAAATGTATTGTCACCATAATTTGCTACAACTAAATCCGGTTTGCCGTCCCCATCGATATCTCCTACAGCAACTCCTTTTGGATTAGTTCCTGTTGTAAAGTTAACACTGGAAGGGAATGACCCTGCCGAGATGGAACCTGAGGTGCTTGTATTACGGAAGACAGAAATAGTATTGCTCGATTGATTCGTAACAACTAAATCAGGCTTGCCATCTCCATCAATATCACTAATTGATGCAAATGCTGGATTAGCACCTGAAGTGAAATCAAATTTTGCTACAAAACTATTTACATCAATAATCCCCGCACTTTGGAAGGTAATATTAAAAGGTATCCTGGAATAAGAAGTTAATTCGTTTACTGTTACAGTAATTGGCTGGTATGTTGTACCGGAAGGGACTGTAACGGTTAGTTGTGTTGCTGTGGCTGCAGTAACCGTTGCCTGAACGGCGCCAAACCATACAATATTATTTGCAGTTATTGTGCTGAAGTTTGAACCGTTAATTGTTACTGTTGTTCCAATTGGCCCGGCGGTTGGTGAAAAGGAGGTAATAACCGGTGGAACAGGTAATGGTAATGCGTTCCTTAGTACCGAGACATTATTGCTGCCTAAATTTACTATAGATAGGTCTGGTTTGCCATCACTATTAACATCACCAACAATAACATCATATGGGGCGGAACCAGTCGGAAAATCAAATTTGCTATTGAAAGAACTTGCCTGAATTGAACCAAGAGTACAAGTATTCCTGAATACAGTAACTGAATTACTTGAATTGTTTACAACAGCCAGGTCAGGTTTTGCATCCCCGTCTATATCACCTATGGTAACATTGTATGGCTCGGAACCGGTTGTCAAATCAATCCTTGAGGAGAAGGATCCCGATGCAATAGATCCAGGGCTAGAGGTATTATGAAATAGGGATAGAGTATTGCTGCCATTGTTTGCTACAACCAGATCCTGTTTTCCATCTCCGTCTATATCTCCAATAGCAATGCCAAGCGGATTCATTCCGGTACTAAAATTAACCTTAGCCTCAAATGAATCTGTTGTAATTGATGCGGGGGTGCTGGTATTCCTATATACTGAAATGGTACCCGCGTAAAAGTTCGCAACAACCATATCCGGTTTACCGTCTCCATCGATGTCCCCAATGGCAATATCTTCTGTATTCTTTTGTCCATTCGGTTCAGCAGGGAAGTCCACCTTAGATGCGAATGAACCTGCTGTGATAGATCCGGAAATGCTGGTGTTCCTCAGCACCGAGATCGTATTACTGCTACCGTTTGCAACAACAATATCCGGTTTGCCATCCCCGTCTATATCACCGATGGCAACACCAAATGGATTTGTTCCTGTTGCAAAGTCAACCCTGGTAGCGAACGAACTCGAATTTATAAAACCCGTTGTGCTGGTGTTCCTGAATACCGAAACCGTATTGTCTGAACCATTAGCCACAACCAGATCCGGTTTGCCATCTCCATCAAGGTCTTCAACAGCAATGCCGTGTGGATTCAATCCGGTAGTGAATTCAACCTGTGGGTAAAAAGAAGAATAGGAGGTGCCGTTATTCTGAAAGACTGAAATAGTATTATTATTAATATTAGTGACTACCAAATCAGGCTTACCATCACTATCAATATCACTAATAGCAGCAGAGTAGGGCGACATTCCTGAGGGACAATTAATCCTTGAAGCAAAGGAGTTTGCATCTATGACGCGGGTGCTTGAAAAGGTAACTGAAAATGGAGAGCCGGAATATGCTGATAATCCATTAACAGTTACTGAAATCGGCTGAAATGTAGTTCCCGTTGGCACTGTAACGGTCAGCTCTGTCGTTGTTGCAGCGGTAACTGTTGCCTGAACAGCGCCAAACCATACAATATTATTTGCCGGGGTTGTGCTGAAGTTTGTCCCTGTAATGGTCACAGCCGTGCCAATAGGTCCGGAGGTCGGGGTAAAGGAGGTGATAGTGGGAGTTTGAGCACTTAATGTGCCAGCTGCTAAAGTGATAACAACTGAAAAAAAGATTTTTAAGAAAAGATGCCAAAGAAAAAGCCTTTTCATGAGAGAATGATTTTATTTAGATATCTCCAGGACTATTATCAAAGTTAGGTAAGATTAATATTAAAACAAATTAAAATTTAGGAATCTCATTTTTGTTTGATATTACCTGCTGGCTGGATGACAACAGTAAACGTCAATAATATTCTAACATCAGCGCGGCAGGGCTTTTCATTGTAAATCAGACCTGGCAAGGGTCATTAAATTATTATTCACTTCTTAAAATATTAATTATTAATTTTGCTGCTGGCTTGCCGGCTTATTTACATTTACGGCTGATTTTTATCTTATTAATATTAAATATTTTAACATGCCAAGAGTGTTTAAAGCTACCGAAATAGAGAAAGAGGATAAAGAGATAAAACGCGATTACCTCGATCGTCATATGCCTCATATCTTCTGTCCCGACGAAGTGAAGAGAGGCGAAAAATTCGCAGTCAAAATTGTGATGGGTGAAGAGTACACGCATCCCGACGAAGCAGAACACTTCATAAGCGTCCTGCAACTCTGGAACCGCGAGACTCTCCTTGTAGAAACACGATATACTGCCGGCGTATTCGGGAATATGCCCTCGCATGCAGAGGTCGACTTTTATATCGTTGCGCCTGAGGTCTCAATGAACCTTTCGGCCATGGCTGTCTGCACAAAACATGGACTCTGGCAGAGCGAAGACAAGGCTGTAAAAGTTATATGAACCGGCGACCGGCAACCGGCTACCGGCGAAAAAAAAGATGATTATTCTGTCGAAAAACAGCCGATAACCAGTAACCGGTAGCCGGTTACCGATAATTATTATCTTTGCAAGCCGCTTATATCATAGAATATGGCAAAAAACGAAAAGAAAATAAATAACTGGCGCGATAAATACAGATTTACTGTAGTTAACGATACCACCTTCGAAGAGGTCTGGAGGATCAAGCTGACGCAATACAATGCTTTCCTTCTGAGCACCTTTCTCTTACTCTTCATTATTGGAGCAACGACATGCCTTATCGCATTCACTAACCTCAGGAATTTCATCCCGGGTTATCCCGACGTTACTATGAGGCGCAATATACTCATGAGCGCTATCCGGCTCGATTCGCTCGACCGTGAACTGGCACTCAGGGATAAATATTTTGCTAACCTGAATTCTATAATTGCCGGGAGGGAACCGGCAGGCTCATATTCAGCCCAGGATACCTCCGGAAATTACAGGGCGATAAAATTCAAGAGCATTCCTGAAGACTCAGCCCTCAGGGCTCAGGTTGAGAGTTCGGAAAGATATAACCTGACACTCGGTCCGGCTTCCCCGGAAGCTGTTACCAGCCTTGCGAGCCTTCATTTCTTTCCTCCGGTAAAGGGTGTCATTTCAGGCCATTTTGATATCCGCTCGAAGCATTTTGGTACCGATATAGTTACCAGGCCAAATTCACCAGTATCGGCTGCGCTCGATGGAACGGTCATTTTTACCGGGTGGACAATGGAGACCGGGTTTGTCATCGAGGTGCAGCACCAAAACAATATCGTCTCGGTTTACAAGCATAATGAAAGCCTTCTGAAAGAGACCGGCGATCTTGTTCGCGCAGGAGAGCCAATTTCAATTGTCGGCAGCACCGGCGAATTATTCACGTCAGGTCCACATCTCCATTTTGAGATTTGGTACAAGGGGAGTCCTCTTGATCCTGAGGAACACATCCTATTTTAATCACGGCACCCGATATGCCTCAGAAAATTGCACTGTTGGGATCCACTGGGTCGATAGGCACCCAGGCACTTGATGTCATTTCAAGATACCCCGATAAATTCAAGGTTGATCTGCTGACGGGCTGCAATAATATTGAACTGCTCACCATGCAGGCAAAAAAATTTCTTCCCGATTCTGTCGTGATCTGCAATAAAGAGCACTATAAGCAGCTTCAGGATAACCTGCGGGGGACTAAGGTTAAAGTTTTTGCCGGGGGAAAGGAGATAGAACAGGTTGTTGCATCATCGGATGCCGATCTGGTACTTGCAGCTATCGTGGGTTATTCGGGACTAAGACCCACCATTGCAGCTATTAATGCCGGGAAAAGAATCGCCCTTGCCAATAAGGAGACACTGGTTGTCGCAGGTGAAATAATAACAGATCTTGCTGCCAGATCAGGCAGTGTCATTATACCAGTCGATTCTGAACATTCGGCTATTTTCCAGTGCCTTTCCGGCGAAGCCAGGGATTCGGTCGAAAAGATCACACTAACCGCATCAGGCGGACCGTTTCTTAAACTCTCCGCTGAAAAGCTTCAGCATGTTAAACCGGGCGACGCTCTCAAGCACCCGAACTGGAATATGGGAGATAAGGTAACTGTTGATTCTGCATCCATGATGAACAAGGGACTCGAGGTGATCGAGGCAAAATGGCTTTTCGGACTTGATCCTGAGCAGATAAAAGTCATCATTCATCCACAGTCCATAATCCACTCATTCGTTCATTTTAAAGATGGTTCAGTGAAGGCACAGCTTGGAATTCCTGACATGAGGGTACCCATACTTTATGCCATGAGTTATCCTTCAAGGTTCCAGTCCGATCTTCCGAGGCTCGAATTCAAGGATCATAACAACCTTACATTTGAGGAACCAGACAATAATAGATTCAGAAACTTGTCCCTTGCTTTCATGGCATTAGAAAAAGGAGGCAATATGCCGTGCATTCTGAATGCTGCAAACGAAGTGGCAGTAAACGCTTTTCTTAAGGGAATAGTCGGATTTATGCAGATGCCCGAAATCGTTGAACATACACTCGAAAATTGCAAATTCAAAGCCTCTCCCGATCTTGAATCTCTTGAGGAGTCGGACAGAGATGCCCGGATTATTGCTCAAAACTACATTGATAAACTACAACGCATTATATGACAGTACTTGTAAGAATACTTCAGCTTCTCCTGAGCCTTTCGATCCTTGTGATAATTCATGAGCTTGGCCATTTCACCTTTGCAAAGATCTTCAAGACCAGGGTTGAAAAGTTCTACCTCTTTTTTGATGCATGGTTTTCGCTTTTTAAATTCAAGAAAGGGGATACTGAATACGGTATCGGCTGGATCCCTCTTGGAGGATATGTAAAGATATCAGGGATGATCGACGAATCGATGGACGTGGAGCAGATGAAGCAGCCGCCGAAGCCGTGGGAATTCAGATCAAAGAAAGCCTGGCAGAGGCTTCTTATCATGACCGGTGGAGTACTTTTCAATTTCATTCTGGCACTGCTTATTTATGTTGCCGTGCTTTTTACATGGGGTGAGACTTACCTGCCCACAGTCAATTTAAAATATGGTATTGTTACCGACTCGATTGGACATGCCATGGGACTGAGGAACGGTGATATGATCCTTTCCATTGACAATCAGAAGATCGAGAAATTCAACGAGATCAGGACCGATATCATACTGAATAACCGTAAATCGATCCAGGTGGAGCGCGAAGGTCAGGAACTCAATATTCCAATAACTGAAGATGTCATACCATTAATGCTTAAGGGAAAATTCCTGATAGAACCAAGGAGGCCATTCAGTCCTTATGTGATTTCATTTATCGATAAGGATACGCCGGCAAAGGCAGCAGGAGTCCTGACAGGTGATGAGATTAAAGGGATCAACGATTCATCATTCGTATACTTTGATGATTTTCAGGGTTTCCTGGCTTCCCACAAGGAGCGTTCCATTACTCTTAATATATTACGGAACGGCCAGCCGATTAAACTGGCTGTCGCGCTCAATGCAGCCGGAAAGCTGGGAGTAGCGGATTCACATACATATGGCGAGATATTTGAACTTAAGACAATAAAATACAATGTATTGCAGTCAATACCGGCAGGAATAAGCACAGGATTCAAGGCAATCGGCGATTATCTTAAACAATTCAAACTCATATTCTCAAAACATACAAAGGGTTATGAATCCCTTGGCGGTTTCATTACCATTGGAAGCATCTTCCCTCCGGTATGGGACTGGCAGGTATTCTGGAGCCTCACTGCATTCCTTTCGATAATTCTTGGCGTGATGAATATTCTGCCAATACCAGCGCTCGATGGCGGCCATGTCATGTTCCTCCTGTTTGAAGTGATCACAGGCCGTAAACCAAGCGATAAATTCATGGAATATGCGCAGATCGTCGGCATGGCAATCATACTTGTTTTGTTGTTATATGCCAACGGGAACGATGTAGTGAAACTTTTAAAGAAATACTTTTAATCTATTGCGGCTTGATAATGGCCAAACTATTTATAAATTTGCATAAACTTTAATTTTACTGCTATGGGAAATATTGGAATGACCGAGATAATACTGATTCTGCTTGTAGTTGTGCTTTTATTCGGAGGGCGCAAGATTCCTGAACTTATGAAAGGTCTGGGACAGGGAATGAAGGAGTTTAAAAAAGCTCAGCAGTATGACCCCAATGAAGACAAGGAAAAGAGCAAGTTTCAATAGGATATTGATTAAAAATCAAGCCTGCACCTGATGCAGGCTTTTTTATTTAATGTCTGGACTCCTTTAGTGGCTATTTTTTATACAAATTAATTTTAAATCTTTTAACCACAGGGTAACATGGAGTTACATGGAGTGAATGTTTAAATAAAGAAGAAGATTCCTCGCTGCCGCTCGGAATGACAGGGTTGTTTTGGGTAATAGGGGAAGCATAGGCGATTCGCTCAAGCGAATCGCCTATGCTTCCCCTATTATAGCAAATGAACTGTCATTCCGAATGAATCCGCCGTTAGGCGGAGGAATGAGGAATCTCCCCTGACATAAACTAAATGATCAAAAAGATGTGTAAAAAGGGTAGCTTCTGGGGAAGGGGGCTTTTACACCGGTTCATATTTCTGATTACGTCTTACAGGAATGAATCCTGCTTCACTGATTACCGACTGAAGCTCACCTGCGGTGAACCTGTTGTTTGACCCCGCAGCACTCACAACATTTTCCTCAATCATTATTGAACCAAGGTCGTTGGCCCCGGCATGAAGCGAAAGCATCCCGGTCTCCCTCCCGACTGTAAGTATTGATGCCTGGATGTTCCTGATATTATTCAGCATGATCCGGCTGATGGCGATCATCCTTAAGTAACCCAGAGGAGTATAACTGCTTTTTATGCCGGATTTTTCCCTTAAAAGAGTTCCTTCATCCTGGAAAGGCCATGGGATAAAGGTTATGAAACCATATTTATCACTCTCTTTTTCAGCCTGCAGATCCCTGAGCCTGATGAGGTGACTGATCCTTTCGCTTATTGTTTCAATATGGCCGTACATCATTGTGGCAGATGTCGGTAGATTAAGCCTGTGAGCCTGCCTCATTACCTCTATCCATTCATCGGATGTTGCTTTTGCCGGTGATACTATTTTTCTTACCCTGTCCGAAAGTATCTCTGCTCCGGCGCCGGGAAGAGAATCGAGACCAGCCTCAACCAGCTTTGAGAGGACATCATGGATACCTGATTTATCCTTTTTTGCAAGGAAGACAATTTCCGGCGGCCCTAATGCATGAAGCTTAAGCGTTGGGTAGAGCTCCTTCAGCTTCATGAAAAGATCGGTATAGAAGCTTAGCCCCAGATCCGGGTTCATTCCTCCCTGGAGAAGGATCTGGTCACCGCCGAGGGAATAAAGCTCATCTATCTTTTTTCTGTAATCTTCAATAGTGGTGACATAAGCATCAGGAGAACCTTTTTTCCTGCAGAAGTTGCAAAAGCTGCACTGGGAAAAGCAGATGTTGGTTATATTCACATTCCTGTCGATGATCCAGCCGACATTCTTGCCGGGAACTTGTTTCTGCCTCAGCCTGTCAGCAACATACATCAATTCCTCAACCGGGGCTTCATTATAAATCGCCGTTCCCTCTTCGAGGCTTAGCGGCTGGAGGTTTAAAGCCTTGTCATATAATTCATCAAATACCATAACCTGGAATCATCTCCTATTAACCACCAAGGACACTTGTTCGAATTACCCCCTTCCCGCCTTGTATGTTCTATCTTTTCCCCCTTGGGGGAAATAAGAAAGAGGGTAAATTTTTCATATCAACTTTTCGACCCTGTTGTAGCTCTGCAAAGGTAACGGTTTGAAAACTAAACAATCAATAATTTGATTAACTTTACAACCTTTCAAAATCTTAATTAAAATTATGAAGCCTGAATTAATCAAAATATCACAAATAACTCTTGATCAATCAGTTATATGCATTCTTGGGAAGGATGAAATTCCTGAATTCCTGCGGCTAAGCAAATCGGAGAAGGAGTACGCCCTGAAGCAGCTGAAGGCTAAGGAGGATCATGTTTTCATCAATTCCTATTTTAAGTGTACTTACCTGGTCAGAATTAAGGAAGGGGTGCCCGGTTTCAAGGCAAAAGAGGAGCTGCGTAAATCAGCTTCAAAACTGAAAAAGCTCATCAAGGCAAATAATCACAATGAACTTGTAATAGCATCTTCGAATGCATTCAAAGGTGCAATCGAAGATTTTGCCGAGGGACTTGTCCTTGGCTTTTATCAGTTTGATAAATACAAACCGGCTGATAAGGATGGGAAAAAGAACAAGTACCCATCAAAGCTTCTTTTATATGGCGATGCCGGAAAAGCAGAAATCAAATGGCTTACAGATCTCACCGATGCGGTTTATTTTGTACGCGATCTAATCAACGAGCCTGTAAATCACCTTAACGCCCCGGCACTTGCCAGGGAGGTTGAGAAGATCGGCAAGGCGGGAGGATTCACGGTTGAAGTCCTGACCAAAGGCAAGATAGAAGCTCTCAAAATGGGAGGTCTTCTTGCCGTCAACAAGGGAAGCGTTGATCCGCCGGTATTCTGCATACTTGAATGGAAGCCTGCAAAGTGTCTAAATAAGCAGCCTGTAGTTCTTGTCGGCAAGGGGATTGTTTATGACACTGGAGGTCTAAATATCAAAACCGGCGATTACATGGCCAATATGAAAGGCGACATGGCAGGAGCAGCAACAGTGGCAGGTGTTCTTTACACAGCTGCCATGAATAATATTCCTCTTCACCTTATCGCGCTGATCCCGTCCACAGATAACCGTCCCGGTGGAAATGCATACGCTGAGGGTGACATTATTACAATGTACAACAAGATAACCGTCGAGATTGGAAACACTGATGCCGAAGGAAGGCTTATCCTTGCCGATGCAATCAGCTACGCTTCAAAATACAAACCGGAACTGATAATAGATATAGCCACGCTTACAGGATCAGCCGCCAATACATTCGCCAACCAGGCAATTGCAATGATGACGAATGCCGACAGAAAATATATTAAGCTGCTTGAAGAATCCGGACAGGAGGTATATGAAAGAGTGGCCGAGCTTCCATTATGGGAAGAGTATGGAGAGATGATCAAGTCGGACGTTGCCGACGTCAGGAATGTTGGCGGGAGAGAGGCAGGAGCTATCGCAGCCGGGAAGTTCCTGGAGAAATTCACCAGCTACCCGCTCATTCATCTTGACATTGCCGGAACGGGATCGCTTAAAAAGAATGATTTTTACCGGATGAAGGACGGACCAGGATCCGGATTAAGGCTTCTGGCCACGTTCTTAAGGAAGCTTGCCGTGGATTATAAAAAACTTTAGAAGAGATTATGGATCAAAAAATGATAATTGCCGGAATATCACAAGGTGATATTAACGGAATAGGATATGAGGTCATTATTAAAACCCTGATGGATGGCATGATCAATGATCTCTGCATCCCCGTGGTTTACGGATCGCCGAAGGTAGCAGCATATCACCGGAAAGCCCTGAATATCACTAATTTCAGCTTTAATAATATACGAAGCGCCGATGAGGCAAATCCGAGAAAGGCAAATATGATAAACTGCCTCGATGACAATATCAGGGTAGAGCTTGGAAAATCGACGCCGCAGGGGGGAGAGGCTGCTTTCATTTCCCTGGAAAAAGCCGTTGATGACCTTAAGAGCGGGAAAATAGATGTTCTTGTAACTGCACCGATAGACAAGAAAAATATCCAGTCGGAGAATTTTCATTTTAGCGGGCACACTGAATATCTGAAGGCTAAGGCAGGAGCAGATGAAGTGCTTATGTTCATGATAAGCGAAAACATGCGTATAGGAATTGCCACTGGCCACTGTCCGTTAAAAGAAGTATCTGGACAGATCACGGTGCCATCGCTCCTCAGCAAGATAAGGTTGATGAACCATTCTCTCATTCTTGATTTTGCGATCCGCAAGCCAAAGATCGCAGTGCTTGGGCTGAACCCGCATGCAGGCGATAATTCACTGCTCGGAAATGAAGAGGCCGATATAATTATTCCTGCTATCAACCAGGCCGAAAAGGAAGGAATACTGGTTTTCGGACCATTCCCTGCCGACGGTTTCTTCGGTGCAGGATCGTTTTCCAAATTTGACGGTATACTGGCAATGTATCATGACCAGGGACTTGCTCCTTTCAAGGCTCTCTCCTTTGATTCAGGAGTAAATTTCACTGCAGGGCTTCCCTTTATCAGGACCTCCCCTGTGCATGGAACAGCATTCGCGATCGCAGGAAAGGGAGAGGCCTCTGAAAACTCGTTCAGGCAGGCGCTTTTTCTTGCATGCAGTATTTTCAGGAACAGGAAGATGTATGAAGAGATATCAAAAAACCCTCTTAAGCACCAGGATATAGAAACACACTCTGACAAGGTCGATGAACTGCCGCCGGATATTTATAACCATGAACAGCCGTTATGATCGATTATATTAAAGGAATCATTACACAGATAACTCCTGCCTTCATTATAATCGAAACAGGAGGTGTAGGATATTTCATAAATATTTCCCTTACAACCTTTTCAAAGCTTGAAGGCAAAAGCGAGCTAAAGATGCTTGTCTATGAGGTTATAAGGGAGGATGCCCATCAGCTATACGGTTTCGCCGAAAAGGAGGAAAGGGAAATTTTCAGGCACCTTATATCAGTTTCGGGCGTTGGTGCAAGCACTGCAAGGATGATGCTTTCATCCCTTACACCGGCTGAAATTGAAAAGGCAATTATAGTTTCTGATGTAGATCTTTTAAAGAGTGTAAAAGGTATCGGTTTAAAAACTGCCCAGAGGATAATCGTTGACCTCAGGGACAAGATAGGCAAACAAGCCGGAAGCGGTGAAATATTTGCATTTGCAGACAATACAAGGCGCGATGAGGCGTTATCTGCATTAGTTATGCTTGGGTTTGCCAAAGGCGCTGTCTCAAAAGTACTTGATAAGATTGTGAGGGAAGAAAAAAACCTGACTGTCGAGGAAATAATTAAGAGAGCGCTGAAGAACTTGTAAAAAGGAATATAAGCCGGATTGGGATCAGGGAAATCATATCGGAATCTTCTGGTATTTTTATCTCTTGCACTTTGCGCAGCTTTTATCTTAAGGTCAGCGGATGCGAGCGGTCAGGTAGCTGTGCGTGGTTCTTCCGCTGAAGATACAACCAGGAAATCAGTTCTTAAATTGCAGGATGTCTCCGGAAATCCCTGGCAGTCGTCCTCCAATTCTCCTCTCTTCCTCGATAACCCTTCAAATATAAAGTCGACTGTAATTTACAACGCCGACAAGAATGAATATGTTATTTATCAGAAGGTAGGATCATTCGATTACAGGACTCCGGTTCACATGAGCCCGGCAGAATTCCGTAAATACGAATATGAGAAGTCGATGCGCGATTACTGGGAATCGAGGATCTCCGGTAAGCAATCCGGCTTCAAGTCGACACTCATTCCTCAGATAGAGATTGGCGGTGCTGCATTCGATAAGGTATTCGGAAGCAATACAATAAATATTATCCCCCAGGGGTCAGCCGAACTGATCTTCGGCATTAACATTTCGCATACTGAGAACCCGACTCTATCGGAGAAGCTCAAGACCATCCCGACATTCGATTTCAAGGAGAAGATTCAGATGAACGTAACCGGAACCATCGGTGACAAGGTTCAGCTGGGCGTCAATTACAACACCGACGCCATGTTCGACTTTGAGAACAGGACAAAGCTGCAGTATGCCGGCAAGGAGGATGAGATACTTAAAAAGGTTGAAGCAGGCGATGTCACCCTTCCTCTTACGGGAACCCTGATAACGGGAAGTTACTCTCTTTTCGGTCTGAAGACAGAGATGCAGTTTGGCAAACTCACGGTAACAAGCATCATGTCGCAGCAGAAAGGCGAATCGTCGACCATTGAGGCCAAAGGGGGAGCGCAGCAGACACAATTTGAGATAAATGTGGATGCCTATGAGGCAAACCGACATTTCTTTCTTTCGCAGTATTTCAGGGACATTTATGATGATGCACTAAAGAACCTGCCGGTGGTAAGCTCGGGCATTAACATTGAGAGGATCGAAGTCTGGGTCACGAACAAGACAAACCGCTTTGAGGAAGGAAGCAACAGGAACATTATCGCATTGATGGACCTTGCAGAGAATTCGAGCCATATCTACAACAAATTGCCGGCATTTCAGGCAGCTGCAGGCAAACCTGCATATCCGGATAATGGCGCCAACAATATGTATGATCAGCTGACATCAACATATTCCTCAATACGTGATGTGGACCAGATAACCAGCACTTTTGATCCGATATCATCATCATTCCAGATAGGCCGTGATTATGAAAAGATCGAGAATGCAAGAAAGCTGGCTGACAGGGAATATACTGTCAATACCCAGCTGGGGTATATCTCCCTAAACAGTGCCCTTAATAATGATGAGGTCCTTGCAGTTGCTTTTGAATATACTCTTAACGGACAGGTTTATAAAGTGGGTGAATTTTCAACTGACGGCATCGCTTCTCCCAAGACTCTCATTCTCAAACTGCTTAAAGGCACAACCTTGACACCCAAGCTTTTTACCTGGAAGCTTATGATGAAGAATATATATTCACTTGGCTCGGGGAAACTCGAAACAAAGGATTTTCAGCTGAATATTCTTTATCAGGATGACAAGACCGGCAACTCAATAAACTACCTGCCTGAAGGGAAGCTTCAAAAAGAAATACTCCTTCAGGTGCTGGGCCTTGATAATCTGAATTCCCAGAACGACCGGCAACCGGATGGTTACTTTGACTTCATTGACGGTGTGACGGTTATGATTGATAAGGGGAAGATAGTATTCCCTGAAATCGAGCCTTTCGGCAGTTACCTGAAGGCAAAGATCAACGATCCCATAATTGCACAGAAATATGTTTTCCAGGAGCTGTACGATTCGACTCAAACGGTGGCTCAGCAGATGGCTGAGAAAGACAAATTCAAGCTCACAGGGCAATATTCCTCCGAATACGGAACCGAAATAAGGCTAAATGCTACAAACATTCCGCAGGGGTCCGTAACGGTAACTGCAGGAGGGGTGCCGCTTACAGAAAATACCGACTACACGGTCGACTATAACCTTGGAACTGTTACAATAATCAATGCTGCCCTTATTGAATCGCAGACCCCGATAAAAGTGTCACTTGAGAACAACCAGTTTTTCGGGTTCCAGACAAAGACACTTGTGGGGACTCATCTCGATTACCGGCTTTCTGATAATTTCGATATCGGAGGCACCATACTTCATCTTACAGAAAGACCATATACCCAGAAAGTGAATTATGGCGAAGAGCCTATTTCCAACACTATCTGGGGCTTAAACACATCGTATAAGACCCAATCCCAGGCGCTTACAAATATTATTGACAAGCTTCCCTTTCTAAATACCAAAACTCCTTCAACATTATCGTTCTTCGGCGAGTTTGCCGACCTTGTTCCCGGGCATTCTAAGGCAATATCCAGTGCAGGGAACTCATATATCGACGATTTTGAATCAGCCGAGATCCCTCTCGACATGAAATCATTCAACGCATGGACCCTGGCCAGTATTCCGCAGGGACAGGATCAGTTCTTCCCCGAGTCCAAGCTTAACAATAACCTCGCCAGCGGATTCAACAGGGCTAAAATTGCCTGGTATGTAATTGATCCGCTATTCCTTCGCAACGGATCCACTACGCCGACATATATAAAGGAGCACCCCGAGGAGCAATCAAGCCATTTTGTGAGAGAGATTTATGAGAATGAACTGTGGCCTTACAAGGAGAGCGCAAGCGGCATTCCCACGACAATAACTGTGCTCAACGTTGCATATTACCCTAATGAAAGAGGACCCTATAACTTTGATACAAACCCGGGTCCATGGTCAAAGGGTCTCACTTCCGATGGCAAGCTTAATGACCCGGAGTCGAGATGGGGAGGAATCATGAGAGAAGTTCTGACGAGCGATTTTGAAACAGCTAACGTTCAGTATATACAGTTCTGGCTGATGGATCCCTTCGTTGAAAATCCGACTGGTGCAGGAGGAGATCTTTACATTGACCTTGGAAATATCTCGGAAGATATCCTGCGTGATTCAAGGAAAAGCTTTGAAAACGGGCTACCCTCAACAGCTACCCCTATAAACATCGACACAACTGTATGGGGAAGGGTTCCAACTATTCAGTCCGTTGTAAATGCCTTTGATAATTCGTCAGAATCGAGACAGTACCAGGATATCGGGCTTGACGGCCTGAGTGATTCCGATGAGAAGACATTTTTTTCAGATTATCTTCAGAAATCAATGCTGGTAACCTCTGCTGCTGCTTACCAGAAAATTCTTAATGATCCATCGGGTGATGATTTTCACTATTCGAGAGGTACCGATTATGATGATCAGAATCTCGGGATCCTCGACAGGTACAAGAACTATAATGGCGTCGACGGCAACTCACCCACATCGGCTATGTCTAAGGAGTCATATCCGACATCGGGAACCACCCTCCCCGATATGGAAGACATAAACCGCGACAATACCCTCAACGAAACTGAAAGCTATTTTCAGTACAGGATAAGCCTAAGGCCTGAAGATCTGCAAGTCGGGAAAAATAATATTGTCGACGAGGTTGTATATACTCCTAACCTCGATAGCAATAAGATACCAGTTAAATGGTTCCAGTTCAAGGTTCCTATTGCTGAGTACGAAAAAGCCGTGGGGAACATCAGCGATTTTAAATCGATCCGTTTCATGAGAATGTTCCTCCGTAATTTCAATGAGCCTGTTCACATGCGTTTTGCAAAGCTAGATCTCGTGAGAGCAGAATGGCGTAAATACAACCTTTCATTTATGGAAGGCGGAGAAAGAGTTACGGTTCCCGAACCAACTGATGGCACATTTGAGATAAGTTCAGTAAGCATCGAGGAAAATTCAGGCAAGGTGCCTGTGAATTATGTATTGCCTCCCGGATTCGACAGGGTGACAGATCCCACAAACCCTCAGCTCAGGCAGCTTAATGAACAGTCTATGGTGTTGAAAGTGCAGGATCTTGAAGACGGCGATGCACGTGTTGCATTCAGGAATGTAAATCTCGACATAAGGGAATATCGCCGTCTCAGGATGGAAGTTCATGCAGAAGCCGTTCCGGGTCATACACTGCGTGATAATGAACTGACCGCATTCATAAGGATAGGTTCCGATTACAGGAGCAATTTCTATGAATATGAAATACCATTAAAGCTTACTGCCCCGGGTCACTACAGCAATAAGGTGGATGATGAGAGAGCTCAGGTCTGGCCTGCCGATAACAGTTTTAACATTGACCTGTCGGAATTGCAGGTTGCAAAGAAGGAACGAAACCGGCAAATGGACGAAGCAGGCTCTTCCCTCAGCCTTTCGGATGTATTTGTTTATGTAAAGGATGGTCACAGGATATCTGTCTCGGGGAATCCCAATCTTAGCGATGTGAAGGTACTCATGATTGGCGTAAGGAACCCGATCAAGACCAGGAGTCCGTCGACTGACGATGGTTATACAAAATGGGGCGAGGTGTGGGTCAATGAACTGCGTCTTAGTGATTTTGTCGAAAATGGCGGATGGGCAGCCAATGCTCACCTGCAGGCCCGGCTTGCCGATCTTGGAACCGTGGATATGGTGGGCCAGAAAAGCACTCCGGGGTGGGGAACCATTGACAGCAAGGTAAATGAAAGGAGCAAGGAGGACATTTCAAAGTATGATCTCTCTTCAACCATAGAACTCGGAAAGTTCTTCCCGGAAAAAGTACAGGTCAGGCTTCCTGTTTATGTCGGTTATTCAGAGACAAGGATCAAGCCGGAGTATAACCCCCTCGATCCTGATATTAAACTTTCAGATGCTGAAGCTGCGGCAAAGAACAAGGCCGAAAGAGATTCAATAAAGTCACTGACCGAGGAGCATGCCCTGAGGAAAACAATTACGGTAAGTAACGCCGGAATCGGCAAACGGGGAACAAAGCCTCATGCATGGGATATAGCCAACTTAAGCGCCAACTATACATATAATGAGGTTTCCAGCAGCAATATCAAGACCGAGATCAACCTCGAGAAAAATTACAAAGGAGGACTCAACTATGATTTCCAGGGCCAGCCTGCAAACATCATGCCTTTCAAGAATTTCAGGTTCCTTAACGGGAAGCTGTTTAGTATCATCAAGGATTTCAATTTTTATGTCTTTCCCAAGAGCCTGACATTCAGAACAGACCTGACCAGGTACTATAACGAGATAAAGACCAGGAATATTGATAACCCATACCTCCTGATTACACCGACTTTCAGGAAAGATTTTGAGTGGAGCAGATTATATGATTTCAAATATGACGTCACGCGTCTGCTTAAAGTCGACTTTACAGCGACTAATCTTGCGAGGATTGATGAACCCGGAGGAGGGGTGGACAAGAAGAGATACGCCAGTGAGTACCAGATATGGCGCGATTCAGTTTTGACAAACCTGAAGAACTTCGGAAGGACGACTTCCTACAATCATGTAATAAATGTAACTTATACACTTCCTTTCAATAAGCTTCCGCTTCTCTCATGGCTAAACTCCAACCTGCGGTATGGATCGGATTATACCTGGCTTGCAGGGCCGCTCTATCCTGACAGCCTTAATATACACATAGGTAATTCAATTAAGAACCATAGTGAGCTTACCTTTACTGCAATGGGGAACCTGGCAGCGATCTATGCAAAATCGAAATTTCTGAAGAAGGTTGAGAATGACACCAGGCCTGAGACCATGCACAAGCTAAAAGCTCAGTTCAAGACAGTTACATTTATTAAGGGCAATCAGAACTTCAAGACTAACGCTGTAAAGGGTATAATTCATAATCTCGGAACAAAGGATGTCAAGGTACGTGTTCAGAAGAAGAACGGCGAAGAGCTGAAAGGGAAGGTTGATATAGTGAATGATAATCGTGTCAACTTCACCGCTGCCGAAAATGCCGACGGGGCAGAGGTGACAATCGAAGGGAAGGTGCAGCTGAAGCAAAATCCCTTTATACTTACAGGAGAGTACCTTGTGCGGGCATTGATGGGAATAAGGTCCATTTCACTGAGTGTTACCAACTCAGATGGAATGTACCTTCCGGGTTACATGCCGGGGACAAAATACCTCGGAATGTCAAGTTATAATAATGTACTTGCGCCCGGCTGGCCATTTATCCTCGGGTATGACGATTCTAAATTCTTTGACAGGGCAATGAAGAACGGGTGGATCTCCACAGATACACTTCTGAACACTCCTGCAGTCTCGAGCAGAAGGAGGGATATATCGCTGCGGAGCATGATCGAACCATTCCCCGGGCTGAAAATAGACATGAATGCCGAAAGACGATTCGTTGAAAATATCAGTTCATATTATATTGCCGATGCGAACGGCAATTTCCCTGACAGCACAAGAAACAGAATGGTAAACGGGTCGTTTTCGATGTCAATTATTTCATGGGGGACTACATTTGAAAAGATCTCAAAAAGCAATAATTATGTGTCTCCCACTTTCGAGGCTTTCAAGAGGGACCTGGTAATTATATCCGCACGAAGAGCGGCACAGAGGGCAAGTATAGATCCGGGTTATAGCCCTGACATAGATCCTGCTACCGGCAATCTGATTGTCGGACCATACAAGAATGGGTACGGGCAAACCTCAAGGGAAGTGATGGTGCCGGCATTTATTGCTGCATATACAAAGGGCGATCCCTATAAAGTGGCCCTTGAAACGTTTCCCTCGGCAATGAAAATGATGCCGAACTGGAGGATCACTTTTGACGGTCTCTCAAAATTTGAATTTGTGCAGCAGGTTTTTCGTTCAATAAACCTGTCGCATCAGTACAGGAGTACTTACCAGATTGGCAACTACACCACAAACCTCGAATATTTCACCGATGCTGATGGTCTTACCAGCGCCAGGGACCTTCAGGACAATTTCATCCAGCAGTACGAGATAAACACAATAACGATAACCGAGCAGTTCAGCCCTCTTATCAATGTGGATATGAACTGGAAGAACAGCATGACGACCAGGTTTGAATGGAAGAAGTCGCGGACGGTATCCCTCAACATGTCGAGCAACCAGATAGCTGATGCGCGTACAAATGAGCTTGTAATAGGAGCAGGCTACAGGTTCGACAATGTCCAGATAATCGTCAAGACAGGAGGAGGGCAAAAAGCATTCAAGAGCGATCTTAACCTGCGGCTTGACCTCTCGGTCCGCGACAATAAGACTCTGGCCAGGAAGCTTGTCGAGGATGTAAACCAGCCGGTCGTAGGGTCAAAAGTATTTTCTGCAGGGCTTACTGCCGACTATATTCTGAGCGACAGGTTCAATCTTCAGATATTTGCAGATCATACCATGAATAACCCGTTTGTGGCAACGACTTTTCCTACTTCCAACACCGATTTCGGGTTCAGCCTCAAGTTTACGCTGGTCCAGTAAACTATTTTTTCTTCTCTCTTCTTTTTTACGTTTTTTTCAGAAAACGTTTGAAACAAAGTTACACTTGTTTTTCCCCTCATAACAATACGAATCTGCGTGAAAATAAATGACATACGCAGTTTTTATTGACAATCATTTTCTATATTTTTGGGTAGCTTTCCAGTGATTTTTTAGAAATACCTGAATTCAATGAAAAGACCAAAACCAAAGCTTACCTTCTGGCAGATATGGAATATGAGTTTCGGATTCCTGGGGATCCAGTTTGGATTTGCACTTCAGAATGCAAATGTCAGCAGGATTTTTGAAACGCTCGGTGCAAAAGTTGAAAGCATTCCCATCTTGTGGATTGCTGCTCCCGTCACAGGCCTTATCATGCAGCCGATAATCGGACACATGAGCGATAACACCTGGAACAGGCTCGGACGAAGACGCCCCTACTTCCTGACAGGAGCAATACTGGCTTCTTGTGCTCTCCTCATTATGCCCAATTCTCCTGTGCTCTGGGTTGCTGCAGGAATGCTTTGGATCATGGATGCTTCCATTAATATTTCAATGGAACCGTTCAGGGCATTCGTCGGCGACATGCTTCCGGCTGAACAGCGGACAGCAGGTTTTGCAACACAAAGCTTTTTTATCGGAACGGGAGCAGTCATAGCTTCTCTTCTGCCATATATCCTCACTAATTGGTTCAAGGTTCCGAATACTGCCCCGGCAGGCGAAATTCCTCTTTCAGTAAAGCTATCATTTTACATCGGGGGCATCGTTTTTATATCTGCTGTTCTCTATACAATAATAAGAACGAAGGAGTATTCTCCTGAAGAGCTTCGTGATTTTTCGGAAGAAGAGATTAAAGTTGAAAGGGAAGATCTTAATTCAGTTGAATCACTTGGAAGCAAGGCTTTCTTCGTAAGGGGAATCTGGTGGGTAATTGCAGGTGCGGCCATAAGCTTCCTTATCTGGCATTTTTCACTCGAGAAAGAATTGTATATCCTTTCTGTTGGCGTGGCAGGATTCGGAATTATACAGATGATTACCGGAGGTCTTATTGCTGGCGGCAAAACAACCAATGGCGTTGTTGTTGTCCTGCGCGATCTTATAATGATGCCCAAAACTATGGGGCAGCTGGCAATTGTACAATTCTTTTCATGGTTCGCCCTTTTCTCAATGTGGATTTATACTACATCGGCTATCACCAGCCATATTTACGGTACCAAGGATCCGACAAGCGAGCTTTATAACCAGGGCGCAAACTGGGTAGGTGTGCTCTTTGCCGTTTATAATGGCTTCGCAGCTATCGTTGCTTTCCTTCTTCCCGTTCTTGCAAAACTGACAAACAGGAGGATTACCCATGCCATAAGCCTTGTTGCCGGAGGACTGGGATTGATTTCAATAATACTTTTTAAAACACCTCATATGCTCATCATTTCGATGGTGGGAATAGGGCTCGCCTGGGCAAGCATACTATCAATGCCATATGCGATTCTTACGGGCTCCCTTCCTGCAAACAAGATGGGGACTTATATGGGAATATTCAACTTTTTCATTGTGATACCCCAGATATTGGCTGCAAGCATCCTTGGATTTTTTGTAAAGAGCCTTTTCCATGGCGAAAGCATTTACGCCCTGGTAACCGGGGGAATTTCGATGTTCATAGCAGCCCTGCTGGTTCTTGTGCTGGTTAAGGATGCCGATGAAGTAAAAAAACTAAAAAGCTGATGCATACACAGGCATGCATTTTTGATCTCGACGGTGTAATCGTTGATACTGCCAAATATCATTACCTGGCATGGAAGCGGCTTGCCGATCAGCTGAAAATTGATTTTACAGAGAAGGATAATGAAAGGCTGAAGGGCGTAAGCAGGATGGCCTCTCTTAACATAATTCTGGAGATTGGGAATATGCATCCCGACGACTGGACGAAGGAAAAGTATGCTGCCC
>Ga0209540_10001154_pt1 | contig 21004 bp, 17 predicted proteins | sample BarGraIncu01121A_FD_184501 | JGI IMG/M metagenome (GOLD analysis project Ga0209540, IMG submission 184501) | Arctic peat soil microbial communities from Barrow, Alaska - Barrow Graham LP Incubations 011-21A (SPAdes) (version 2) | ecosystem: Environmental > Terrestrial > Soil > Wetlands > Peat... | reverse complement strand
ATTGGCTCCAAATAAGCCAGTCCGACAATAACGGTCTCCAGTTTCATCCGCGCCTCCTGGCTGCGGCGGAAACTGTCTTCTTCTTTAATCAGGATTTCCAGATAGCGCTGCAATGTTTCCCGCGATACTGGCTGCACCTGATTTTTCAGTTTTTGAATTTGTTCCGGAGCAATGTCAAAGGAAGAACTGCCGTCCGCGACAATTTTAACCAGAAGCAAATTACGAAAATGTTTCAACATCATCTGGTAAAAGTGTTTCATGTCGATTCCGGCAAGGTATGCTTCTTCGAGGATAGTGAGGCACTGTCCGGCGTTTCGCTGCAATACCGCTTCGGAAAGACTAAAAAGATATTTACGGTCCACCAGCCCCAATATTTCTTCCACATCGGTATCGCTGATATTCATGCCGGCATAGGAAATGACTTGATCAAAAATACTCTGGCCATCGCGCATGCTGCCGTCACCGGCTTCGGCAATCCAGATAAGCGCGGCCGGGCTGATTTGAATTCCTTCGGCGGCTGCGACCTTCCCCAAATTAGCGGCGATTTCCGCAAGAGAAATCCTGCGAAAATCATAGCACTGGCAGCGGGAGAGAATCGTTGCGGGAACTTTATGGTTTTCGGTTGTGGCAAAAATGAAAATTACGTGGGCCGGCGGTTCTTCCAATGTTTTCAAAAGCGCGTTGAAAGCCTCGCGAGTCAGCATATGCACTTCATCGATAATGTATATTTTGTATTTGGCGGCAGCCGGAGCAAACTTAACATTTTCCCGCAGCTCTCGAATTTCATCAATGCCGCGGTTGGAGGCACCGTCGATCTCGCGCACGTCCAGAGAATTCCCAGCGGTTATTTCACGGCAGTTGGAGCAAACATTACAGGGTGTAGCCGTCGGCCCTTTTTCACAATTGAGCGATTTAGCCAGAATTCTGGCGACTGATGTCTTGCCAACACCACGAGGACCGCTGAATAAAAAGGCATGCGCCACGCGCCCCTGGCCGATGGCATTGCGCAGCGTTTTGACGACATGCTCCTGACCGGCAACATCTTCAAAAGTTTGCGGGCGGAATTTGCGGGCTAAAACTAAATATTCCAACTGAACTCCTAAAATTTGCTACAAAGTCGCGAAATAATATTTATACCACTTCGATTTCAAAGGATAACGAGGCGGCAAGGAGGAAGCTCCGCAGGCGTATTACTAATACGTTGAGGAAGCCGACGACGCTGCCAACAAAGTTAGCCAAAGAAAGCGAAATGGTATATCTGGTGACCGGGTTTACCGCAACACATGGTGGTATTTGCTGCCGCTGCTTCCTTCCGGACCTGACGGGGTTCACAAGCCTCCATTGTACGGGACCCGGCCACACTATAAATTAGACTCTTAATTCAATGTCATTTACTTAATGATTTTTACCTTTTATGTTCCCCTTTGTAAAGGGGGATACAAGGGGGATTTTTATGGCATTACGTAAAATCTCCCCCAACCCCTCTTTTACCCTAAAGGGCACGCGAGAAAAGAGGGGCGGTGTCATTCTTAAATTAATAACATTGACTCTTAATTGATAAATGAACAGGAATCAACTCAATTTTTTTCTATTGATTTTCCGCAGGTATTACTATTATCACATACTACCATTATATAATCAGAGTTTATTTTTTTCTTCTTAAATAACAGATGGATATGAACTTTAAGTATTTTCAGTAATACCAGTAGATTAATGGTGGAGAATGAGAAGTGCCATTTCGACCGAACATATCGCGCAAATGAAAGTGGAAGAAAAAAGTTGTTGAAAACAATCAAGTTAGGTATGATGGTTTGAAAGCTACCGCGAAGCGGCTTCGAGTAAACACAGATTCCTGAAAATATTCATGATTCAAAACGAAGTGGAGGCGTATATGTCATTACCGGATAGAAACAATCCCTACAGCTTCAATAAATTTTTGGACTGGAGGAAGAACGTCGATTATTACGCGGATGATCCTTTTATTCAAAAGGTTGTCAAGCACTATACCGGGAAGGAATGGGAAAAAATCGACAGTGAAGCAAAAGCCATATCACGCAAGGCATCTTTCCGGTGGAAAGAACTGGCAGAATCCAGTGCCTGGCCTGAAAAACGTCCATACATGATGCATTACGACGGGCAAAATAACCGTATCGATCGCATTATTCGCCCGAAAGAAACCGAGATCATGGAAAAGGAAATTTTTTCAGAGGGGCTTTTTTCGGATAAAACATCGTATTGGGAAAAACTTGTTAAGATGTACATCATCTATCAAAACGGGGAGGCCTGCATCGCCTGCCCGCTGACATGTACAGAGGGCCTTGTGGAATTACTGAAGAAGTACGCTGATTCGTCCGAGTTGAAAGCAATACTCGAACACACGGGCAACGGCAGAAACGGAGAATTCGCTATTGGGGCACAGTACTTGTCCGAAATCCATGGGGGATCGGATGTACCGTCAAACCTCATTGAAGCCGTGAAAGAGGGCGATACGTGGAAAATTTACGGAAATAAATTCTTCTGCTCAGCGACCCACGCAGATTATGCTATTATAACGGCAAAGCCCCAGGGATCTGAAAAAGTCGGGCTTTTCGTATTGCCATCCTGGCTCCCCGGCAACAAGGAGAAAGAAATCAGGAACAGCTACACAATCGACCGCATTAAATGGAAAATGGGAACGAGCGAGCTTACGACCGGGGAATTAACATTCAACGGCACGGTAGTATATCCGGCGGGACCGCTGGAAAAAGGCGTGGCCAATGTCGTCGGAATAGTTCTGACCTATTCGAGATTGACCGTTGGTCTTTCCTGTGCGGCATTCATGACAAGGGCAGTCCGTGAAGCGAAAAAATATTCTGAGTTCAGGGAAGCATTCGGTATTACCATCGGTTCCTTTCCGATGGTTAAATGGCAGATTGATGACCTTGATAAAACCGCTAAAAGAACAACGGCCGGCGCATTCAAACTTTACAGCGAATTCATGAAACTCGAGGAAGGCTTAAAAGGCGGGTTTTCAAAGGATGGGCCTGCTGGAATGATGAAAAAGCGGTTCGAGATACGGGAGCTTATCATGCTGCAGAAAATTGCGACGTCCCTGGATTGCACGGATACGATACGTGGTGCAATGTCCATATTCGGGGGCCACGGCGTAATGGAAGATTTTTCATCTCTTCCCCGCCTGTACAGGGATTCCGCGATCAATGAACTATGGGAGGGGCCTAGAAACGTGCTTTTAACCCAGGTTCATAACGACTTCAAAAAGACTGCCGGGTCGTACAAGCCTTCGGAATTTGTTAGCAACGTTTTATCAGGAGCGAATCCGTCGATTATTAAAGAGCTTGGAAATGAATTGGAAGCCTACGTTTCGCATCCGAATCTTATTACAATGGACGAAAAAACCCTGGAGATTACAAGAAAATGGGATGATTACTGGCACAGATTCTTCCACGCTTACCAGGATATAGCAATGGATGAAATTGAAAAACCATAAAAAATCGGTTTTATAATTCACGGTTACCTGGTTCACAGTTATTATATAGTAATTTTTTAAAGATAACTGTTTGAATAGAGGGCTTGGTGATGACATTTGTTTCAATTTTAGTTAGTGTCGTATAGGAGACATCAGCCTTTTTTCAATGGCGGAGAGAGGGGGATTCGAACCCCCGGTACACCTTTGAGGGCATACACACGATTTCCAGTCGTGCTCCTTAAGCCGCTCGGACATCTCTCCGGTTATTTCAATATTTTTCATCATTGAGACGTAACATGTTACGTCTTTACATCTATTTCTGGCGGAGAGAGGGGGATTCGAACCCCCGTGGGAGCTTGTGACCCCCAAATCGATTTCGAGTCGATCCCGTTACGACCACTTCGGTACCTCTCCGCAGATCAATATTCTGTCGAAGCGGTTACTATCCTCTTTTGCTGAAAAAATCTACTCATAATTTCCCCGCATTCTTCCCGCAATATTCCTTCCGTTACTTTTACCTGGTGATTTAACCTTTCATCAGTCAAAATATTATATAATGAAGCTACAGCGCCGCATTTCGGATCACGCGCCCCAAAAATAACGCGTGCCAGGCGCGCCTGAACAATTGCTCCCGCGCACATAATGCAGGGTTCAAGCGTAACGTAAAGCTCGGCTCCCACCAGACGGTAGTTACCCACCTTTTCGCCCGCCTGCCTTAAAGCTAATAACTCCGCGTGGGCTGACGGATCATTCATGGTGATCGGCAAATTGTGTGCCCGCGCCAAAATATGGCCATCTTGCACCAGTACTGCTCCGACCGGCACTTCACCGGCACTGTATGCGGCCTGCGCTTCTTCCAGCGCTATTCTCATGAAATCGTAATCGTTTTGCATTTTATATCCAGGGAAAAATCCCTAACCAAGAGTCTCACTATGAGTGATATTTTCAAAGGTTCAATTATCATATTGTTGATTTTATGGCAAATGCCGTATATGATTATTTGCGGGTAAAAGAAAACGTGGATGTAAAAAAAGCTATATTTTGGCCGGTGCTGATTTCAATTATCGGGCATGTGGCGCTGATCATGTCAACCAGTTTGCTTGATTTGCGGGAAAATGTCAAATACACGGAAGTATATACCGTTAGCATTAAAGAACCCGACCCGCCGCGGCCGCCGAAAAAAGAAGAAGTGGCAGAAGAAAAATCAACCCCAACCAAAGCGGTAAAAAAGATCAGCAGTGCCGGTTGGCGGGAAGATACCATTGACCTGAGCAGTTCGGATACCAAGTATCTGCAATACAGACGTGATATAGCCAAGAAGCTTAGTCGCGCCTGGAAATATCCCCAAAAAGCGAAAGATGCGGGCAAACAGGGAATTGCCGTTCTTAAAATATCCATCAATTCCGATGGCAGCGTTTCGGCAGCAAATATTATCAGTTCCTCAGGCTCGGCAATTCTTGACGAAGCGGCATTGCTTGCCGCTAAATCCGCCGCTCCATTTGGACAATTACCTGCCGCCGATCTCACACAGCTTCATATTTTCATTAAGTTTCTTTATGAACTTAAGTACGACTTCAAAAAAACCAGTTAACGATAAATAATTATGTGTAAAACATTGACCACTACTAAAAGGATCGCCACCGTTTGCCTGCCGCTTCTTGTTATTATCTTCTTTTCGGGCATATCTTTTGCCTATCAGGTAACCGACGAAATAGGCCGCATTATAAATATTTCTCCAAGTCCTCAGCGCATTGTTTCTCTTGCCCCCGGAATAACGGAAACTCTTTACGCGCTTGGCCTTGCCGATAAAATAGTGGGAGTAACCAGTTTTTGTAACTGGCCGCCATCCGCCCTTAAAAAACAGCGAATAGGTGGTTTCATTAATCCATCCATAGAACAGATTGTGTCTCTTCAGCCCGACCTGATCATCGCCACCGCCGACGGTAACAGGCAGGATACTGTAAGACAGCTCGAAAGACTCGGTCTGCCGGTCTATGTAACAAGCCCTTCTGATACGAATGGTATTCTCAGGAGTATTTCTCATCTAGGCGAAATAACTGCTCGCAAAAATGCCGCTGCAACACTGGTGCGGCAGCTGCAAAAACGCCTCAGCAATATCGAGGCGCAAATCCGGCATAAAAGTAAACCGCGTGTTTTTTTTCAGATCGGCCTGGAGCCGTTAATTACGATTGGCGGGAGGACTTTAATCAATGAAGTAATCCAACGTGCCGGTGGCATCAATATAGCAAGTCTGGATACCGCCCGTTACCCGCGCTATAGTCCGGAAGGTATTATGGCGGGATCGCCGGACATAATTCTATTTGCGCCCATGGCCAATGATAAAGAGTTCACGGCGGTAAAAAAATTCTGGCAGAAATTCGAAGGAATACCGGCAGTAAAGAACAATAGAATTTATCCTATAGATACCGATCTCATCAGTCGCGCATCTGTGCGCATTATTGATGCCATCGAGACAATGGCGTTAATCTTCCATCCGGATATAAAAATAGGTAAACGGCTGAAGACTGAAGATTAGAGACAACTTCTTTTGTCACTTCGAATCCCGCTGTGGCGGGATGAAAAGTCTGAATCAAAAAAAGATGTCTCCCTCCGGTTCGACATGACACCGGTTTTTTGCTTGTTAGGAATCGGACTTAATGCCGTTAATCCTTTGATTAACCTCTTGCAGCAAATTTTTGATTTCCATTTGCTTGCTTTCCGGTAAGGACTTCAACTTTTCCTGCTGGGAACTGAGACCGGATATTTTTGATCCCAGATCGCCTAAAAGCGATTCCCAGTTGATTTTCGGTTCTGCCGCCTGCGGTTTTTTAAATTCTTGTATCGGGGCGCCCAATCGCAGATTTATTTCTTCCAGATATTCAGGTATTGTTACAGCAAAACCAAATCTTTCTCTGATTAAAGAAGCCAGGTATTCCTGTACGGAGATTTCACCATGAACTAAAAATATCTGCATTTTTTTGTTCTGAAAATGCGTAAGCCAATCCAGCAACTGATCCTGGCCCGCGTGCGCGGAAAAACCGTTGATCGTAAACACTTTGGCCTTTATGCTAATGTCTTCCCCAAAAATACGAATTGTCTTAGCGCCATCCACTATCCTGCGGCCGGGGGTTCCCTCTGCCTGGAAACCGACAAAAACAACACTAGCGCCCGGACGCCATAAATTATGCTTCAGATGATGTTTAATCCTGCCGGCATTAGCCATGCCGCTCGCGGAAATCACTATCGCCGGGCCTTTCAGTTCATTAATTTCCATGGATTGTGCTGTTGTCAAAGAAAACTTCAGATGTGGCAGATCCAAAGGATCTTCGTCCTTTTTCAAAAGGTCCTGTGTTTCTTTATCAAGGTATGACCTATAGCGGCGGAATATTTCTGTCGCCTGAATTGCCAGGGGACTATCCAGAAAAATCGGCAGATCTTTAGGCAGCTTTCCCGCCACAGATAAAAGATGCAATGAATAAAGAATTTCCTGAGTCCGCTCTACTGCAAACGCGGGAATAATGATTTTCTCGCCGTTTTTATAACTATAATTGATCGCTTCGGCCAGTTCATTTAAGCTGTCCTCTTCGCCCTTATGGTTGCGGTTGCCATAAGTTGATTCCATAAAAAGAAAGTCTGCCTCGCTTACTGTGCTGGGATCTTCCATTAATAATTGATGGCGACGGCCGATATCTCCCGAGAAAACCAACTTTGTGGTTGTGCCATTTTCTTCGATAAATAATTCCAGTATGGCCGCTCCCAAAATATGGCCGGCATCCCGAAAATTTGCTTTTACTCCAGCGCACGGGCTAAAGATACTTTCATAAGTTTTGGTTTTAATTAAAGGAGCCACGGCCTGGGCATCTTTTACTGAATAAAGAGGCTTAACATCGAGACTCCCACCGATTCGCTGCATTTTTTTTATTTTCCAGCCGGTCTCCACCTCTTGAATATGAGCGCTGTCGAGCAGCAATATTTTCACCAGGTCTCCTGTGGGCTCTGTTGCGTATATAGGGCCGCGAAAACCATTCTGCACCATGCGGGGCAGCAATCCCGAGTGATCAATATGAGCGTGGGTAACCAGAAAAAAATCAATATGCGCCGGGTCATAAACACTGATATCCCAGTTGTGCTTTTCCGTTTCAGCTGTTCCTTGATGCATCCCGCAATCAACAGCGAACCTTGCCTTATCCGTTTCAATAACAAAACAAGAACCGGTAACGGCCCTTGCTGCTCCAAGAAATTTAACCTTCATGAAAACTCCACCTCAGATGCTCTTTGTAAATATTATCCCGATAAGCTTCCGGGATCATTCGACTATCTTAGAACACCGCTTTAGTCGCTTTTTTCAACTTCTTTGCATCTTTCTTTTCTTTTGCCGATTTCACCGGTTTTTTCTTTGCATCTTTTTTTACGTCTTTTGACTTACCCATAATTAATCCTCCCTTTAGACATTTTATTAAACTTCACCCTGCTCATCAGCAGGAGTCAAATTTCTTTATTTATCAGCTGTTAAATTTTCCCTCACTCAGAAGACCTCTTTCTATTTCGAGGAATATAATAACAAAATATCAGCATATTCACCATGTAAATGTTCATACTATTAAACATAATAGAATGAATGAGTTTGGTCAAACAGTTTATGCTTATACAAATTCCGGCATGGCAAGATGCATCTTAGCTTTACCATCCTTTCTTCCACATATCATCATCGTCATAGATTTTTTCATCGTCAGAAGCTTCCTGAGCATCAAGCTCATAGTCGCGGGTCTTTAGTTTTGCTTTTTGCGCGAAATATTCACGGTACCACTCATGAGCAGTAATCATGGACATGACTTCACTGGTACCTGTCCAGATTGAAGCCAGGCGAACATCGCGGTAGATGCGCTCAACGGGAAAAACATTGGTATAGGCAATGCCGCCCATTACCTGCATGGAATTATGGACTACCTTCTGGCATGATTCGGTGATAAATTTTTTGCTCTGCGAAACCATTCGCCTGACCCGGTTCATATCCACGCCTTCGTCTACCGCACGCGCGGTAACATAGGCCATGGCCCGCGCGGCATCCAGCAGCATTACGGCTTCGGCAATTTGAAAACTTACGCCTTCAAACTGGTTGATCGTCTGGCCGAACGCTTTGCGTTTCGCCGTGTAGTTTGTGGCGATATCGAGAGCCGGACGGGCAGCGCCGATGGTCATGATAGCCGTTCCCAGGCGTTCCGGTATCATCATTGTATTGAAAACGGCATAGGCGCCTTGAACTTTGCCCACAACATTTTCTTTGGGCACTTTCACATCGCGGAAGATCAGGCGGCCGGTTCCGCCGCCGCGGCAACCCATCAATCCATAAAGATATTTCACTTCGACACCTTCTGTGCGGTCAACAATAAAGCAGGTGATGGCTTCCTGCGGCTTTGCTTCGGGATTGGTTTTGGCATAAACAAGGAAAAAGTCCGCACCTTCGGCCCCGACAATAAAGCGCTTCTGACCATTTAAAAGATAGTAATCGCCCTTATCTTCAGCTTTGGTTGTAGCCCCAAAGAAATCCGAACCACCACGAGGTTCGGTAAGGCATTCCGCCGCAAAAAGTTCACCCCTCAGCAACGGCTTCACATATTTTTCTTTTTGCTTATCAGTACCATGAAGAATAATCGCGTCGCAAACCAGTTCCGCTCCCACACCAAAGACACAGGCAAATTCATAACCCAGCGTTCCCACCTCTTCCATTATGATGCCGGTGGTCACCCAATCCATTTCACGGCCCCCCCATTTTTTCGGATAGCGGCATCCCAGCAGATTCCGTCTGGCGGCTTCCTGCAAAAACTCCTTCGGGAATTTGATTTTATCCGTATCCATATCCAGAATCATTTGACGCGGCACCCACTGGACAAGGTCACGCGCCTCATCCCTGATCTTGATTTGCTCTTTGGTCATTATGTAATCAAACATCGGCTTCTCCTTTTATGCTTTATTGATATCAATTCGCTTTCTTTGGCTAACTTTGTTGGCGTCGTCGGCTTCCTCAGCGTATGTAAAAATACGCCTGCGGCGCCTCCTCTTTGCCGCCTCATTATCCTTTGAAAGCGAAATGGTATTATTAAATATTTCGGGCGGATCATTGAAATATTTGGATGATTCACAAGAACTAGCTATTTCAAAACATTGTTTATTTTCAGTTCCAATTCTGCCCGACTGATGTCTTTCACCAAGACAGTTTTTTTTCGTGATTTCGCACCGGTAAATATTTCCATCTGGCTTTTTCTTAAAGCAAATGTTTTAGCCAGCAGTTTGATGCAAGCCTCATTGGCTGCTCCCTCCACAGGTAATGCCGTAACTTTGATCTTTAACAGCCCTTCCTGTACGCCCACAAGTTGCGCGTGGGAAGCATGCGGGATAACTTGAACTTGAAAAGTTAAGCCGTTCTTAAATTCTTTTATCTGAAATGTGCCTGCCAAAAAGAACCTTCCTTGACGACATTATAAATTACGGGCTAGCTGAATTATCGTTTCCACTAAAAAATACTTTAAAAATAAAATTGCCAGGATAACAATAATAGGGGAAAGATCAATTCCGACATTACGGAAAGGAATTATGCGGCGTACCAGACGAAGCACCGGCTCCGTAACCCTATATAGAAAGATTACTATTTTATTATATGGGTCTGCATTTACCCATGATATTACGGCGCGGAAAATTATAAGCCACATGTAAAGCGTTAAGACGATGTCAACGATCCTGGCCAAAGCAACGACGAAATTACTTAAAACAAACATAAAAACACCTCATATACCCCCGTTTAGGCTGGCATGGAAAGGGACAAGGCAAACTTATTTAAAGCTTCATTAAACTCTTCTGGCCTTTCCATCATCACCATATGCCCCGCGCCTTCTATCAGGCAAAGTTTTGCCCCGCTTATACCTTCGCTTATTTGGCGCGAAAATTCCGGCGGCGTCATTTTATCTTCCACCCCGCAGATAACCAGCACCTTTAAAGAAATTTTTCTTAATTCTTCCGTTAAGTCGAGTTTGTCGCACGCCAAGAGATCGCCTTGTAAAACATCTATTCGTGTATGCGTCAGGCTCTTAATTAAGGGTGCCATAAACTTGGCGCGATTTTCTTTAGCCACAGAAAATTTGCATATTAACTCAACTGATTCAGTCGGATTTGTTTTTAAAAATTCCAAGAGGGAAGGATTAACCGGCATTTTCATCCCGCCGCCAACCGCAACAATTCCTTCAATCTTTTGCGGATAATTCAACGCGAATTGCAGAGTGATGGCAGCACCCAGGGAATGGCCGACTAGAATGGGATTTTTTAGATGTAAAATATCCAGTAGTTTCCTTACCCAAAGACAATAGTTTCCCACATCACTTTCACCACTGCCTTTAGAGCGGCCGTGCCCCGGAAGATCAATGGCCAATATATTATAATACTTATGGAGTCGGGCATATTGATGTGACCAGGCGCTGTGGTCGCCGCCGGAACCATGGATGAAAATCAAGCTTTGTTCGTGCGCTCCAAAATTACTGCTATTGACCCAACAGGCGATTTTCGAAGATTCAATATTAAAATATTTCAGCATATTAAATTACTCCACTGGCAAATAACTATCACAAAAACAAAATTTTATGCAATGAAAGAATGCTCCAAGATAGCCGATTTATGTTGACAGAATAAAGGAAAAAAGTGCATGAACAGACTGAAAGGCGGGCGCAAAAATGTTTAAGGGAAAGAAAATAGCGATCATTGGTGGCGGGAAAATGGGCAGTATAATTGCTCAGGGCTTAATTGTTCATAAGATTGTTCCCGCCAGAGATATTATCGTTACCGACATTGATGCCGCCAGACTGGATTTCCTCCGCAAGTCGATGAAGCTAAAGGTTTCTCATGATAGCGAAAAAACCGTAAAAACCGCTGATATAATTATTCTCGCGGTTAAACCGCAGAATATAGCGTCAACGCTCAAGGAAATAAGTTCCGCTATTGATAAAACGAAAGTTGTAATTTCCATAGCCGCTGGAATTACGACCGGGTTTATTGAATCGTCTCTGGCTCAAGGCGTCCGGGTTTTAAGAGTAATGCCCAATACACCGGCGCTTATCGGCGAGGGAGCGGCGGCAGTAGCCAAAGGAAGCTGTGCTAAAAAAAGCGATGTTAAATTGGCGCACATTATTTTTAATGCCGTGGGGATCAGCGTTGAAGTTGAGGAGGCGCTCATCGATGCGGTAACCGGATTGAGTGGCAGCGGTCCAGCTTATTGTTTTTTGATCATTGAGGCGCTCATCGATGCCGGAGAAAAAATGGGTTTGCCTCGGGATTTGGCGGCAAAACTTGCAATGCAAACCATGTTAGGAGCTGCCCGCCTCTGCATCCATAGTGATAAACAGCCTGCCGAGTTGAGGGAGATGGTTACATCGCCCGGAGGAACTACCGTTGCCGGAATCAAGGTATTAGAAGAAGGAAAAATCAGGGCAACAATTATTGCCGCAGTTGAAGCGGCAACAAAGAGGTCTAAAGAATTGGCCGGTGGTAAATAACGCCGGTGGCCTTCGGGGCACCTGTAGGAAAACTGCTCTTTATCATAATTGTCCAAGAACAAAAAAAGCTGTTAATGCTTAATTGCGACACAGTCTCGTGGCCGAGGGTTTTTCCCCCAGCCCCACACAGCTGAACATTACGCATACAATTACCCTGTTGCAGGAAGAAGCAAAAAGGTCAGGGTCAGACCCCTTTGTTCGCTGGACATTATTTGTTTCAATGAATTTTAATTCAGCGTAAGATTGGTATCAGAAGATTTTGCCATTATAGAGATCAGCGATGAATTCACGGACTGGCATTACCGTGACATTTTCAAACTGGTACCGCTTAGTGCCGCAATAGACGCCAATCATTCGATCAACTGTTACTCCATTATTTATGGCGAGGCTTCTCATCGGGTTTTCCCATGACCTGTCCCACTTTTCAGATCGTTTCACTTCAATCGCTGCAATCCGCGGCTTGCTTTCGGGCCGTTTGTGAGCCGTTTCCACGACAAAGTCGATTTCCACCCCCGCCGGCGTCCGGTAATAGAATACAGGCCGATGCTTCCCACTGACCTCGTTATAAACGCGCAGCTCGTGATAAATCAACGTCTCCAGCGCCGCCCCCTGCCAGAGCCGATCGGCCGGATCACGCAGAAGGCCGGCTGCGGCACGGGCTACCCCCGAATCAAACCAGAAAAACTTCGGCTGCGTTGCCTCTCTGACCTTGAGCCCCGGCCTCCAGGCGGTAAGAAAGTGCCCGATGAGAGTATCTTGCAAAACGGAGAAGTAAGTATCCACCGTACTGCGTGCGACTGCAGCATCGCGAGAAATATTTTGGGCATTGACGACCTGACCGTTCAACTGGCCGGCAACGGCAAGAAATCGCAGGAATGGTGGCACACTGCGAATGATCCCCTCCGCCTGCAATTCTTCTTTGAGATAGGTGTTCACATAGGCTGCCAGAATATCCGCAGCTACGGTCGGATCATTCCAAACGAAAGGAAGCATTCCCCAATCCATGGCAAATTCGAGGTTAAAGGCGTCTTTCAACTCGAAAGCCGAAAAACTTTCCATCGCCAGTGTCAATGCCCTTCCGGCAAGAAGATTAGCACCGCCCCGGCGGAGTTTCCGGGCTGATGATCCGCAGAGGGCAAAGTTCCACTTGTACTTTTCCATAAGGCGATGGACTTCGTCGAGTAGAGGCGGGACTTTTTGAATTTCGTCAAGAATTATCCATGCACCTTTTTTTCGACTGCCAATCAGGGCTTCAAGCCTGTGGGGATCTCGTGACAACTCCAGATACAGGGATGCATCGAGCAGGTCGAGACTGAAGGCATCGGGCAGTGCTTGGCTAAGCCAGGTACTTTTGCCCGTTCCCCGTGGGCCAAAAAGGAAGAATGACCTGCCGGGACATTTGAGCAATCGCTGTATGTTTTTATGTATTGCCATTACTTTTTCCCATTGCTGTTGTAATATTGCAGTGGAATATTACAACAGCAATGTAATTATGTCAATCGGAAACACCATCTATAAATTCTCATCCTTTTTTTCTGCTTCGATAACACTAGTAACCGGATCTTGCTCTGGTTCCTCCAAAGCAACTTCGGTGGGTTCGACCGGCTGAATGAGCAGGGGAACCTTCTGCATCGGTTGATTTTGTTCCGCAGATTCAGTAAACAAAGGCATTGATACCATAAGTGGGGTGCTTTCGGGCATGACACTATTCTGTGTGACTTCCATTTCCGGCGCGGGTGTTACCGGTGACATAAGATCAGGCAAAGTGCTCTCCGTCTTTGTTTCCAGGGGTTTTCTTCTCCTGCCGCGATTTCTCCGGCGGCTCTTCTTTTTCGGGGCGTCTCCCGGCGTTTCCGAACCATTTTCTTCACTAACCGGCACTATACTTTCCCCGTTTGTGCTTGCAGTTTCCTCTGAATAATCGGGTATCTCCGAAACGTGGTCCGCGATTTCTTTAATCGTATGGTGTGTTTCCAGTTTATCCCAGGGCATCTCGGTGCTGCCGGAAATATGTATAATCAGATCAAATGTCGCTTCCAGTTTTATAAGTTCGCTTCTTTTATGATTGAGAATGTAACTGGCTATTTCATGTGGCAGAATTATTCTTAATTCTGAATAATTGCCTTTGACCACTTCCGTTTCGATTTTGCGAAATGCTCCCAGAGACGCATATTCCAGAGATGGCCGCAGCCCACTGCCTTTACAGTAAGGGCAGGTAGTATAACTGATTTCCTGAATGGTCGATTGTTTTTTCTGCCGCGATAATTCGAGCATCCCAAACTTAGAAATTCGTGAAAGCTGTATTCTTGCTCTATCGATAGTGAGTGCCTTTTTAAAGGCTTTTTCGACTTCCGCGATATGCTTTTTGTCCATCATATCGATAAAATCAATAACGATGAGTCCGCCCAGATCACGCAAACGCAATTGCCGGGCAATTTCTTCACTGGCATCGATATTAGTTTTGAAGGCGGTTTCCTCGATTGTTCTTTTGGAACCGCGACCGGAATTAACATCAATGGTGATCATTGCTTCCGTTGGATTGATAATAATATATCCGCCGGATTTGAGGTCCACCCGTTCCTGATAGATAACGCGTATTTGTTCTTCCAGTTGGAAACGGTCAAAAAGAGGAATATTCTCTTTATAGTGATTGATCATTTTGAGATGACGGGGCATTCCCGCTTTCAAATAAGCGCGCATTTTACGGAAGGTCTCAATATCATCGACCAGAATTTCTTCCACTTCCAGTGTCAGGTAATCGCGCAGACTACGCACGCCGAAGTCTGTTTCATGATAAATTAAAAGTGGCGCATGACTTACATTTGCTTTTTTGTATATTTCTTTCCAAATGCGCATCAGCAATTGGTAATCGCGGTGGATTTCCTGTTTGGTTCGATTGATTCCGGCAGTCCGTACGATAAATCCCATGTCTTCCGGAATTTTAAGCTGGCCCATGAGATTTTTTATTTTCTGTCGGTCTTCTTCATCTTCGATTTTGCGGGAGATTCCGCTGCCTGGCTTGTTGGGAAGCAAAACCAGATATCTGCCCGGAAGAGAAATATGACCTGTTAAAAGCGCGCCTTTGTTGCCGCTTGCTTCTCTTACAGCCTGAACGATAATTTCCTGACCGGCTTTGAGTACAGGTCTGCTGCCGGTCTGGCCGTTTTCCGGGTCGGTTAAGTGTTCAGGGCTGACATCCCGAAGTGGCAGAAAACCATCTTTGCCTCCGCCATAATCGACAAAGGCCGCCTGCAGGCCGCGTTCAACCTTAAGCACCTTGCCTTTGTAAATATTGCCGGTAATTGGTTCTTTGACCGACATCTGGATATTAAATTCAATGAGCTTGCCTTTTTCGTCAACGGTTGCCATCCGCATCTGTTCTTTATGAACAGCGTTGATCAGCATAGTGTGTTTCATAAATGTCCTTTTTGGCCGCGGGCATTTTTGCACTTATGTGTGCGAATAAACATTTCTGCGTCTACCCATAAAATATGCATTACGGCCTTTTGTATTTATTTGTGAACCTCCAATTCCGAAAGCGTAGCGCATCGAAATTGGTAAGTTGAACAATCCCGCGCAGCGGAGGGTATGAACCCAAAGCGCGCTTGTGGGTTCATACCCGTGGCAGAAAGGCGCTTACATCGCCTTTACCAATTCTTAGTACTTCAATATTGTCATCAACAAGACTGATGACGCTCGACGGCTCCGGGATAATAACGCCGCCGTCTATAATCAGGTTAACAATACGACCAAAATTCTCTCCTATTGTATAAGGATCGCCCAGGTCTTCGCCTTCGGCTGATTTTACACTGGTGCTGATTATCGGCTGTCCCAGTTCTCTTATCAGAGCAAGACAAATCTGGTTATCCGGGACCCGAATCCCTGTTGTCGGCCTTTTCGGTAAGATTATTTTCGGCACCAGACGAGATGCTTCCAGGATAAAAGTGTATGGTCCCGGCAAAAGCCTTTTCATTGTCTTGTAGGCATAATCTGTGACTTTGGCGTATTGGCTGATATGTTTCAAATCCGAGCAAACAAAGCTCAATGGTTGTTTCTTGTTCCTTCTTTTTAGTTCGTAAATTCTTTCGATGCCTTTTTTATTGGACAAATCACAACCTAATCCATAAACCGTATCGGTTGGATAAATTATTACCCCGCCCCCGCGCAACACATCAACAGCTTGTTTAATTAAGCGCATTTGCGGGTTTTGGCTGTGAATAGACAGCAAGGCCTGACTCCCCTGTTATTTGTTGCTATATGCAACGACTGACACATATCAGGAATTAAGCGATTTTGCAATGGTATCTTAACCAAATTGCCCCACTGATAATTATCGCGGCGCAGGTTTTTTGTTGGCCTTGTCTTTGCTGAGTTTATATTCGATACTATCAACAAGGGCCTGCCAACTGGCTTCAATAATATTTTCAGAAACGCCGATGGTGCTCCAGACTTCCTGGCCATCCGTGGAATCAAGAAGCACTCTTACTCCCGCGGCCGTTCCTTCCGAACCTTCCAGCGTGCGCACTTTGAAATCAACAAGGTGCATTTTTTTAATCTGCGGATAGAATTTTGTCAGTGCCTTGCGCAGAGCGTGATCCAGGGCGTTAACCGGACCGTTTCCTTCAGCGGCAGTCAATTCTTCTTCACCGGCAACTGATATTTTAATTGTCGCTTGAGAAAGGCAAGGGTTATTCTCTGTGCGGGAAGTGACAACACTAAAGCACTCCAGTGTAAACGGATCAACAAATTCTCCGATTGCTTTTTTAATCAACAAGGAAAGAGATCCATCAGCAGCGTCAAACTGAAAGCCCCTGTCTTCCATAAGTTTGACTTCATGCACAATTTTTTTACTAAGAGAACTGTTTTTAGCCAGATCAATGCCCAGTTCTTTAGCTTTATATTCAACATTGCTGCGGCCGGCCATATCGGAAACCAGGACGCGGCGATGGTTGCCGACAATTTCCGGCTTTATATGTTCGTAGGCCACTGAATTCTTTACCACCGCGTTGACATGGATGCCGCCTTTATGGGCAAAGGCGCTGCGTCCGACAAACGGCCGTGAATTCAGCGGCAGAATGTTAGCGACATCGCTTATATAAAAAGAAAGATTGGTAAGTTGCCGGATAGACTCTGCCGGTAAACAATATTTATTCATCTTCAACTGCAGATTGGCAATTATAGGAATTAAGTCGGCATTGCCGCATCTTTCTCCATACCCATTAATCGTGCCCTGCACCATTTTGATTCCTTCCTGCACCGCAGCGATGGAATTGGCGATGGCAAGTCCGCAATCATTATGCACATGGATACCGCTGATCTCCGGAGGAATGGAATCAAAAATTTTCTTCAAAATAGCGCTGATTTCATGGGGCATAGCGCCACCGTTGGTATCACAAAAAACAATCATGTCCGCTCCGGCCAAAAGAGCTGTTTTCACAACTTTGGTTGTGTAACGGGGATTGTTTTTATAACCATCAAAAAAATGTTCTGCATCAAAAAGTACTTCTTTGCCCAGGGATTTCAAATATTCAATGGATTCGCTGATCATGGCCAGATTTTCTTCCAGATCAATTTTAAGAATTTCGGTCACATGAAGATCCCATGCTTTTCCAAATATAGTCACAGCAGGAGTACCGGCTTTAACAAGTGCTTTCAAATTAGGACAGGATTCGGCACGAATATGAGGCTTGCGGGTGCTGCCAAATGCCGTTAATTTTGAATTCTTAAATTGAACAGTTTTGGCCATTTCGAAAAAGCGCATATCTTTAGGATTGGAACCAGGCCAGCCGCCTTCGATGTAATGGAAGTGGGCTTCATCAAAGCGTTGTGCAATGCGCAGTTTTTCTTCCGCGGAGAAATTTATCTGCTCGCCTTGTGTGCCGTCCCTCAGAGTTGTATCGTAAATCAAAATTTGATTTTTTGTCATCTTGTGTCCTCTCTTTCAAAATCGCCGCTTATGCGGGATTGTTCGATCAGCCAATTTCAGCGCGCTGCGCTTCTGGAATTGGAATCTCACAAAAAATCCGCTGCTGGGCTTGCCTGGCGGCGGATTAGAATCTAGTTTATTGCAATTTGCAGCTATTCCACAACCAAGCCTCCTATGGGGAAGCTAATTATTATGTTGCTAATTATTATCTGTGTATTGATTATCATGTTCATAGTGCCAATCCCTCGGGATAAATTCGACTAATAATTTTTGCTTTGCTTCAGCTTGCAAAAATTAAGTCTCATTAATAAATACCTAATTTTTCTGTATTTTAATTTTTTGGGAGCATTTTGTCAATAAGAAATAATTTATTCAAAAAACAAGATTTTCAAAGATGCCCTAATATGATACTGTAATAATAAAGAGTGAAATCAATAAAGAGGAATATTGTCATTACATCATCATCAAAATCATAATAATGCCGAAGCATCGTGGGGCAAACGATTAGTTGTTTCCATGGTCATGAATCTGATCATACCTATTGTTCAGATTTACGGCGGTATTGTCGCGGGAAGTATGGCGCTCATCAGCGATGCCATACATAATTTAAGCGATTTCATTTCTCTGGTTATCAACTATGCCGCGCTGATTGTCGGTAAGCGCGGCCCAACTCAAAAGAATACGTTCGGTTTTAAACGTGTTGAAGTATTGGCAACCGTAATCAGCGTGGCCATTTTGTATGGAGCCGGTTTCTATATTGCTGCCGAGGCGTGGCACAGGTTTCGTGAGCCTCAGCCAATAGTGGGACAATTAGTTATCTGGATCGCTTTGCTTGGTTTTGTTGGCAATATAATTTCCGCCCTGATGTTGCATGCCGGCTCCAAAGTAAATTTAAACATGAAGAGCGCTTTCCTGCATATGCTGACCGATGCTTTTACGTCTTTAGGCGTTGTGGCGCTGGGAATTGTGTGGCTTTTCAAGCCCTGGTACTGGCTTGATCCGCTGTTTTCCTGGATCATTGTGGCCATGATCTTATATGGCGGCTGGGGATTGTTAAAAGACAGCATCCTTATTCTGATGAATGCCACACCACATGGTATAGACTTGCAGGAGATTCAAAAAGCGCTGGAGTCCATCGACGGCATCAAAGAAATTCATGATCTGCACGTCTGGAATCCGGCAGCGGAGAGTATCGCGCTGGCTGTCCATATTACTGTTCCCGATCAAATGCTGGGCAAGGTTGATGAACTGGCTCAGGAGGTACGGTTAGTTCTTTCTCAAAAATTCAAGATAGATCATCCAACTCTTCAATTTGAATCCAGCACTTGTAATAACGGCCAGCTATTGTGCTATATTGCGGGGAATGACCATAAAAATCATACCCACGATTAACCACAGCAAGCTAAAGCGCAATCCGCCGCTGTGGAAAGTTATAGAATCGTCTAATACCATTTCGATTTCAAAGGATAACGAGGCGGCAAGGAGGAGGCGCCGCAAGCGTATTTACTAATACGGTGAGGAAGCCGACGACGTAGCCAACAAAGTTAGCCGAAGAAAGCGAATTGGTATTAAGCAAACCAAAACATAAATACGGAGTCTAAATGATATCAAAGAGGGCGTCAGAATTTACATCTTTCATTGTTATGGATGTGATGGCCAAAGCGGAGGAACTGGAGCGCGCGGGTGAACATGTTATCCATCTGGAGGTAGGTGAACCTGATTTTCCCACTCCCCAGGTGATTACTGAAGCGGCAATAGCAGCGCTGCAAAACAACAAAACCCGCTATACCCATGCCCTGGGTTTGCTTGAGCTGCGCGAAGCCATCTGCCGGTTCTATTTTAATGAATATGGCGTATCGATTATTCCGGATCAAATATTAGTCAGCACAGGTACCTCACCGGCGTTATTATTTGTGATGCTCGCGCTTTTGGATCATGGTGATGAGGTGATCATCTCTAATCCACGCTATCCCTGCTATCAAAATTTTATTCATGCCGCGGGAGGCAAAATCAAAGAGATTAAAACTTTTCCGGAAGAGGGATTTCAATACAGACCCAAGGATATTGAAAAGAGCCTGTCACATAAAACAAAAGGGATCATCATCAACTCCCCTTCCAATCCCACCGGAATCGTCATGAGCCCGGAGCAATTGCAACATATAGCGCAGTTTGAAGGGCAATATATTATCTCCGATGAAATCTATCACGGCCTGGTCTATCAGGGAAGGGCGCATTCCATTTTGGAATTTACGGATAAGGCTTTTGTCATCAATGGCTTTTCCAAATTGTATGCCATGACGGGCTGGCGCTTGGGATATTGCATATTTCCCAAAGAGTTCACCAAAGTGATGCAGCGCATTCATCAGAATTTCATGATTTCCGCCAACGGTTTTATTCAGTGGGCGGGGATCGCAGCCCTGACAAAGGCGGCAGATGATGTCGCCGCAATGAGAACGATCTATGACGAACGCCGCCGCTATATGCTCAAGCGCCTGTCGGCAATGGGTTTCACCATTCATGTTGAGCCAACCGGTGCGTTTTATGTATTTGCCGATGCGCGGCGATTCTGCACCGATTCTTATAAAGAAGCTTTCCGGATTATTGAAGAGGTAAAAGTGGGAGTATCTCCGGGTATTGATTTCGGCAGCAGCGGGGAAGGGTTTTTACGTTTTTCGTATGCCAATTCCATGGCCAACATCGAAGAGGGGTTAAACCGGCTGGAGTGTTATTTATCAAAGCATTATTAGTTAAGATTTCTTCAAGGCTTAACCAGTATGCCTTGATCTGAAATTTATACCACTTCTAAATCCAAGCGCTATCTTTGTTGGCGTTGTCGTCGGCTTCCTCAACGTATGTAAAATACGCCTCGTCTCCTCCTCCTAGCCGCCTCGATATCATCTTTGATTTAAAAATGGTATTACAACCACGATCGATCATGGGTTGTTAATTTTATAACGAGTCTGTAGAATAACTCTAAAACATAATATTTGTGCTATTTTCAGGGATCTTTTTACCCCTCCTCATCGCATGATCGTCGCTTGTGGGGCATTCTCCGCGGTCGTTTTTTTAAGCATC
>Ga0209540_10001153_pt1 | contig 21017 bp, 12 predicted proteins | sample BarGraIncu01121A_FD_184501 | JGI IMG/M metagenome (GOLD analysis project Ga0209540, IMG submission 184501) | Arctic peat soil microbial communities from Barrow, Alaska - Barrow Graham LP Incubations 011-21A (SPAdes) (version 2) | ecosystem: Environmental > Terrestrial > Soil > Wetlands > Peat... | reverse complement strand
ATATAATATTTTATCATCTAAAAAAGACATTGGTGAGGGTTTTAAGTTTCGCTTTGCAAATTACGAAAAATTCAGAGATCATAAACATTCATTCTTTCCAGCCTTCATAAAAAATTGAATTACAGTTACTATTTTTGTATAATGTAATGTATCGCTGCAAAAATGAATTTTGAACCATACAGGCAAATACTGACAAAGTATTGGGGTTTTACATCCTTCAGACCTCTGCAGGAGGAGATAATAGGTTCCGTTGCAGAAGGCAGAGATACTCTTGGCCTCATGCCTACCGGAGGCGGCAAGTCAATTACATTCCAGGTCTATGCACTTTCCAAAGAGGGAATTTGCCTTGTAATTACTCCCCTGATAGCCTTGATGAAAGACCAGGTAAATCGTCTCAATAGCCTGGAAATAAGATCTATGGCGATCCATTCGGGGATGTCTCATGAAGAGATCGATATTGCTCTCGAAAATGCAATATATGGCGATTATAAATTCCTCTATGTTTCTCCTGAGAGGGTATCGACACGGATTTTCCAGGCAAGGCTTCCCCGCCTGAACCTTAACCTGGTTGCTGTAGATGAAGCTCATTGTATTTCCCAATGGGGATATGATTTCCGTCCATCTTACCTTAAGATTTCATCAATCCGGGAGCTTATCCCTAAAACAGTTCCTTTTCTTGCCCTGACCGCTTCAGCAACTTCCCATGTCTCTGAAGATATCATGGAGAAGCTTAATTTCAGGGAGAGAAACCTTCTCAAGACAAGCTTTGAAAGGAAGAATATATCTTATCTAGTAAGGAGAGCTGAAGATAAGGGGACATATCTTGTAAACACACTCCAAAAAGCCGGTGGAAGCGGTATTGTTTATGTAAGGTCACGTAAGAGATGCAAAGAGATCGCCGAGCTGCTTGTATCAAAAGGGATAAACGCCGACTTCTATCATGCCGGACTGCCAATAGAGCTCCGTGATAAAAAACAGATATCGTGGACAACCGGGGAAACCCGGGTAATCGTTGCGACCAATGCTTTTGGAATGGGCATCGATAAAGCTGAAGTGCGTTTTGTTATTCACTGGGAGATGCCCGATTCAATTGAGGAATATTTTCAGGAGAGTGGCAGGGCAGGACGCGATGGCAAGCCGGCTTATGCAGTTCTTCTCTATTCGCCTTCTGATAAGACCCGCCTTGAAGATTCGATGCGACGGAAATTTCCCCCTATCGAAAAGATCAAGGATATTTACGAGGCAATTTGTAATTACCTCCAGGTACCCATGGGAGCAGGAAAGAATAATGTATTTGATTTCAGCATGCCGGAATTTGTCTCAAAATACAGGCTTCCTGTAATTGAAACTTTTAATAGCCTTACCTTCCTCCAGCGTGAAGGCTATATTGAATTCACAGAAGAAATAGATAACCCTTCCCGTGTCCATTTTATAGTTGAACGCGATGACCTTTATAAATTCCAGGTTGCTAACGAGTCATTTGACGGATTCATTAAATTGCTGCTCAGGTCATATACAGGGATGTTTTCTGAATTCGTCCCGGTAAATGAGGATGCCCTGGCAAAGAAATCAGCTCTCACAAGAGAAAATGTTTACAGGTTCCTGGTAAAGCTTTCAACCCTTGGCATAATCAAATACATCCCCGGTAAAAAAACTTCGCTGGTCATTTTTACCGAAGAGCGTCTTGAAAGAAAAGCTTTGCTTATCTCACCCGATACTTATCTTAAGGTCAGGGAAAGGCATGCCGACAGATTAAATAAAATGATCGATTATGCCGATTACAATACCAGGTGCAGATCGGTTACCCTTCTTGAGTATTTTGGTGAGGAAGCCGACAGGTGCGGTATCTGTGATGTATGCCGAGAACGTAATGAGCTGGACCTCAGTAAATATGAGTTTGATCTCATTCTTGATGAAATAAAAGATCTTCTTGCAGCGCAGAAATATGATACCAGGGAACTGGTGAGTAAAGTGAACCATCCTGAAGATAAAGTTATAAAAGTGCTGCGGTGGCTGCTCGATCATAATAAGATCATCATGGACGAAAAGCACCTTCTTTCATGGAAGGAACAGGATCTCTTCTCACGGTAAAACTTCCATTGGGAACGCAACGTTTTGCGAAATGAAAGTAATAAAAAAACAAACTTCTTCAACTGGTTCCTTCATAATTAAAATATTATTTTTATACGCTACATAATCGATATTAACAAATGGATATTCTCTTTACAGATGCCATGAAACGCAGAAGGCTAAATGCCTTCAACGTAATGGTAAAACCCACAGGGCCAATTTGTAATTTAAATTGCACCTATTGTTACTACCTGGGAAAGAAGAAACTTTTTCCGGTGAAGAATGACTTCAGACTGGGGGAGGCGCTTTTAGAGAATTTCATTAAGCAGTATATCGGAGCCCAGCAGGTGCCTGTAGTAACATTTACCTGGCGGGGAGGCGAACCTACACTTCTGGGACTGGATTATTTCATGAAGATCATAGAGCTTGAAAAGAAATATGCAGGAGGCAAGAAAATTGAAAATGCATTTCAAACCAATGGCACAAGGTTAAACAATGAATGGTTAGATTTTTAAGAACATTCAAATATATTCATTGCTATCATAATTTTAAACAATTGAATATCAATAATATGATTTGTTTTATCTGAAAACCAGGGTATAACAAATTTTATATCTTTACTAAAATAATTGTTTTGGAGCAGACCAGGAATAAGCTTTCTTAAGATCAGGAAATGGAATACTTTTATAATCATAAGAAGGTGTCTTCCTATAAAAAACCTTATCTGCAAAATCTAATAGAGCATTCCATTTGTCAATATTATGGTCATGCCCGGTATTAATGTAAAAGATACCCATTTTATCCTGTGCTCCGAGAGCAACAAAAACCTCCCTGGCAGCAAGATGTGCTTGTGCTGTACCGCGTGGATTCGCCCAGGCATCCTTGAGGCCGTTCGTGCAGAGATATGCTCTGGGTGCAACCAGTGCAATCAGACTATGCTGGTCGACAGGTAATTTATCCTTGTTACGTCCCAGAAAATTTTGAAAATTGGAACAAAACCAATAAGGAAACTTAGTAGCAATATCATCAATAGTTTCACCGTCGGTATCAATGAATCTTAAAGGACCAGAGCCGCAAGTACCTGAACAGTTAGGTGCAACCAGTGTAATCCTTTCATCAAATGCACCGGCAAGTAATGCTGCTTTACCTCCACGTGACCAACCTGTAACTCCAATCTTCGTTTTATCAATTATTTTTAGAGTCAAAAGATAATCTACTGTTCTTTGGTAACCCCATGCCCATTCAACAATTGCACCAGAGTCAAAATTCTGGTTAGGCGGAAAGCCCTTATTATTCCTGATGTCTTGGTCAGGAGCAAACTTTGTCCGATCAAACTCAGCAATAATATAACCCCGTTTAACAAGTGAGAGCAAACCTTCTTCTGTGAGATTAGTAAGCAAAGATCCCCAACAGAGGTCGCCGTCGATAATTACGGGAAAAGGTCCTTTCCCTTTTCCAGGGATAAAAAGATTAAGTGTAAATGATATCTTGCCCTCTGGCCCGGTTTTTAATTGTACTACCCTTTTTTTTATACTATCCTTGCCATATTCAATAATTGAATCTGGCGATACACTCATCTCACTTACAGGGAATGGGGGCATAAAATGACCATATTCATAAAACTGGAATTTCTCTTTGAGTTCATCGCGATGTTTCAGCCAATCGCTGAGATTGCTTACCCTTGAACCATTATTCATAAGGAAAGGATCGGGTAGTTCAGTGATATAAGGAAGTCCATTTATCCAGTTCAGGTTATTCTGGCCTGAAGTAAAAAATGAGGTACTATAATTATTAACTTCTACGTGAAGATGAGCAATTGCTTTAAACCCATTCTCATTTGAACGCTCCACTTTCACAATGTAATGGCCAGGTTTTGCAAAGGAGTGGACTGTTTCCGCAAATTTACCTTGTGTTGGGTCATTATGATTTACTACAGATTTAACTTTAATACGCGGAGAATTATCTCCGAAATCCCATTCCTCATTGCCAACATCACTATTAAATGTACGAACAATAAAGGTAACGGAATCACCAGGTTTAATATTTAAAGTTGGGTAATAAGCGGCATGTATTGTTGGAATATGTTTAGCAAGACTTTGGCAGTCATAAACCTGAACCACTGTAAAATCATAATCCACATTACCTTTTGAATCAGTTACCTTAAGTATTTCACTATATTCCCCCGGTTTTTCATATATCCTTTTCTGGACAGCTCCTAACGCCGTAGTCCCATCAGTAAATGTCCATTCATAAGAAACTATACCACCGTCAAAACTCTTTGATTTTCTACCGTCAAGAGTGACCTCCTGTCCGGTCCAAACAAGTTGATGAGGACGCGCTACAGCTATTAAAGGCGGATTATACTGCTGAACAAAAGATTCCCATACATATGGGTAGGCATCTTCTATTCTCCAGTCACTTGTTGGCGTTTCTTTATTTCTTATCTCAAAATGAAGATGTACCCACCCCCCGCTGTCGCCTTGTTTTCCAATAAAACCAATTTTTTGCCCCATTTTAACCCTTACACCAGGTTTAATTGCCGGATCTGTGCTGTCGAGATGGTCATATTCTAAAATCCAGCCCCGCTCATCAATTACACTAACAGCATCAGGATGTATATATACCGAAGAACTATCATAACCACCCAGAATCTGATTCCTTGATGAAATAACCAGCCCGTCAGTTGCAGATACAATTTCATCCATACCTTCAGCTCCACCAATATCATGTCCCGAATGGTAATATATACCTTTTTTTGCCGGATCTTCACCCCAGTCAACATATGTAGGTTCATTTCCTGATTGTGTCATACTGGCAAACCAATTCTGCTTAATAGGATATATAAAAGTTCCGGGTTGAATATAAGGTGAGCCCTTTGGCCAGAGCCTGAACCGTGCATCTTTTTTCAATTTCCATGAATCATCCCTTGTATTGGAATAATAACCTTTAGTGACAGGACAGTCAATTTGCGTTTTTCCAATAACTACTGGTAAATTATAATTACCTGAAATAAGAGTTATTGTATCACTATCAACAGAAACCTTAACATATGCTGCACGTATTGCATTGCGAAGGCTATCTCGAACTTCATTAATCTCAAGAAGTGAGAGTTTTACGATATCACCATCGCTTAATTTTATTACCTGCGATTCACCAATATTCAATTCTGTAGTGACTCTGACAGGTTTTAATTTGGGAGTATTACAACTACATACAATAAAAATAAATGTAGGAAATATGATTCCTATGGGTGTAAAAAACATTTTTGACATATATATTTTTAATTTGATTATTGAGTCCCGTCCGAAAAGTCAAAGAGACTATATTTTTAAATTTTATTAAATAAATATTGCATATTTAGGATATTATATTCAATATAAATAGATGAATATCAATAATATGACTTGTATATTTCTTTTTTTATACTTATTTCGATAAGCAAAGGATAATAAATATTTAAGCAATCAAACAAAAAACATGGACTTACTTTAGATGTCTATGGATCAATCTTATCCGAATACTTAACTTTACGAAACAAATATGTCAAAGAACTTTTAAAACAATGGAAAAATCTGCTCTGGCATCCTTTTTTCTGATTATTTGAACTTACAGATCAGTATATATCCAATTTTGAGTGGAACATTTTTTATCGCATTGTTTTTATCAATTGGTACTAATTCTTATGTTTTATTATAAACTCCCTTTTCGTAGGGGACTTATTTTTTATTTTGCGGATAACCCGGATTCTGTTGTATTACAGCATCAATATTTAAATCAATCTGAGACTGAGGAATTGGAAACAGGATATGATAGTCCTGAATATTCAAACCGGGATTTAAAGGATTATCGTTTAATGCCCTGACTCTTTCCACCAGTTTTCCCACGCGGCGTAAAGTCATCATTCTCCACTCTTCCCCATAAAGTTCTCGTGCCCGTTCATCCAATAAATAATTCAAATTCACTGCTGTTGCTTGGACCGGAGTTGCATGAGCCCTGTTTCTGATCATATTAATATCATCTGCGGCTTTATCATTCATTCCTAGATCAATATAAGCTTCAGCACGTAGCAGTATAGTTTCTGCAAGACGTATTGCATAAATATCTTTCTGATGAATCCAATCACCCCCCCATTGAGCTCCAGTAAGAGAGTGACAGGGATCATTAAACTTCATAAAGTACGGGAAAATATACTGACATGTATCCCTAATAGGATCCCTAGTTCCTGGAGGATAAAGACTGAAATCAATCTTTTGCTTATCGTATATCGATGCAGGATTGTCGAAATAGAAATTTCTTTTAATATTATATTCAGCATTCCGTATGTCATTGTTCCAGTCGCTTCGCCATATATCATAGGCAGTATAATCGGTAGGATGTATATGTGCTACCCCCCATCTTAATGTATCAGACATTCCTGTATATTCACCATTATATAGATCCCCCCTGAACGCTTGGAAACCATCAGGTGTATTCCCCATTCTGTAATATGCAGGCCCAAACATTCCTGGACCTAAACAATTTGCCCCACCAGTAATAAAAGGTTCATATTGTATTACCCAGATAGCTTCGGTATTTATTGCCAGGTTTTGATTACCATATGCAAAGAGATCATAATATGGATCCCCTTTTCCAAAAACAACATTTTGTCTGTCGCCGAACCGCTGAGTCATCAAAGCATAATTGTATCCGGTAATTACCTTTGTAGCAGCATCCACAGCTAACTGGTATTTACCCTCTGTCAGATATAACTCACTCAGCATATGCCAGGCGGCCCCTTGTGTGATCCTTCCCGGAGCCTCTTCCTGACCCGGAACAGGTAAATTTGAAGTACCAAAAATAAGATCATCTTCCATCTGCTTATAGACTTCTGCTTTTGGTGTTCTTATAAAATCTGTTTTAGCACTTTTAATCACTTCAGTTACAAGTGGAACATCGCCAAAAAAAGAAACAAGCATACGATATGAAAAAGCCCTGAAGAACATCGCTTCACCCAGATATGCATTTTTCTGGGCCTCACTCGTCCAGATAGCGTCATTTGAATTATTGATACTCTCTATTAGAACATTCGCCCTCTGAATAATTTGGTAGTTCCACGTCCAGAAATTACTTACATGTTCATTTTCTGATGTTAGATAATTCACATAGTTACATAAAAAACGCGTACTGTTCGGATCCTCACCATGAAACGCAACATCAGTTCCTAGGCCAACCAATATATCTCCGACGTCCTGGTCGCTATTCTCTGTATAATACCATGCTAGACGCACTGAGAAATGTAGGCCGGTTATTCCCTGTTCAATTCCTTTAACAGAATTATAGGAGTTTTCAGGTGAAAGAAAATCAAGAGGGGTCTCTTTGAGCACATCCTTACCGCAGGAGGAAAACATTAATAGCAGAATACATTCAAGCAATAAGCACTTTTTGCTAAATGGATATAAGAATTTTTTCATTGTTATATATTTTTTAGTTTCCATAATTCTTTAACTGTCAATTTTGATAAATCAAATTAGAAGGTAAGCCTGACACCTGCGGTTGTGTTTCTCATAAGCGGTGAATCACTCACTCCTGTTTCCGGATCCCAGCCTGACCATTTTGTCCAGACATAAGGATTCTTACTGGATATATAAACTTGGCATGCAGCCACATTTAATGTCTTCAGTAATTGGGGACCGAATTTATATGAAAGAGAAACATCCTGTAATCTTACAAAGCTTCTGCTTTCATAAATTCCACTTGATACAGCTGGCGAATTATACACTCCTGTGGCATTGTTTACACCATTATCAGGTGTCCAGTAAGGGCGTACTGCTGAAGCATTCATTCTTAAGACATTATCTGAGCGAAAATCAACATTAACAACTGAAGCATTATCCAGTAAATAATACTTTTTACCTCCCTGAATAGAGTTTATAAAGAACGAAAAGGTAAAATTCTTATAGTTAAAAGTATTGTTTATACTGAATCTGTAACTGGGAGTTCTATATCCGATGACTTTTCTGTCAGCATTAGGTTCAATTACGCCATCCTTGTTCTGATCGATATATTTGTACTGACCCGGATACCAGTTTTTATATATTTGACCTGAGTAAAGCTCAGCCTCAGTCCAGAGACCTCCCGCCATCTCATAATCATAAATGGCACTGATTGGTTCACCAACGAACCATGAGTTTCCAACATCGTTATCATTTTCGCCGCCATAAAGTTTGCTGATCTTATCTCTGTTCAGAGAAAATACGAAGTTGGTTTCCCAGCCCAGACGACCTTTGAGATTAATACTGGTTAATTCCAGTTCTATGCCTTTATTGTCAATAGCTCCCATATTCGTCCAAACACCCGGATATCCTGAAGTCGGCGGAAGTGCCCGATAAACCAGCACATTTGTCGTCTTAGATTTATATACATCAATCGAACCTGAAATTCTTCGATCAAAGAAACCAAAATCCATACCTAAATTGAATGATGAAGTTGATTCCCATCCCAGATCAGAATTCCCTAAGGTACTTGGGTAAACGGCAATGGCTGTTGTAGGACCGTAAACATAAGCATCAGCTGTCATCCTGGAAAAGCTTGAATAACGCCCAATTCCCTGATTACCGTTTTTACCGTAAGAGGCCCTCAACTTTAAATATAGGCCTTTAATATCTTTGAGGAAGGATTCGTCAGTAGCTACCCAACCCAATGAAACAGAAGGAAAGGTTGCATATTTATTGTTTGGTCCAAATCCCGAGAAACCATCTCTTCTTATAGTCCCTGTAAGCATGTAGCGATTTTTATAAGTATAATTTGCACGGGCCATGTAAGAAAGGCTGTTTTCTTCCCACGCTGAAGATGCAACTGTTACAACAGTGCCCAATCCCATGTTATTGTAACCCAGAACAGGGTTGTCAAATCCCTGTGCGTTAAGGGTTGAACTTTGTGCCTGACGGTTTTCGCGGCTGTATAGTAAGGTAGCATTTATATGGTGATCGCCAAAAGTTCTTAAATAAGTGACTATATTATTGACAATCCAGTCTCTTTCATCAGTAGGATTTTTAATAGCCTGACCTTTGTTTGAGGCGCCTTCAGGCGTAGTGCTAGGATAAAAAGTGTTATTATTCCTTGTAGTATAAGTGTTTGAATAATTTAACTCATAAGTCAACCCTTTTATCCACGGAACCGTTATTTTACCACTACCAACAATAAAAAGGTTATTAGAGATATCTTTATTATCTACATATAAATTATTAAGAGGGTATGGCATATAAAATTCACCAGTAAGGTACATATCATAATCTGGAGAACCTATCTTATTATTTGCTAGAGGGCTGCATCCCCTGGCGTTGCTAAGAGATGCTTCCAGTCCGGAATAATCGCGATATGAATATGACGAAATTAAGCCTAAAGTAAACCAATCGGTAACTTTACTTTCAATATTTGTATGCAGTGTAAACCTCTTAAAATTATCATTCTTGAGAATTCCATCTTCATTAGTATATGAGCTTGAAACAAAGTAATTACTCCTGTCACTTTTCCCCGACAAGTTAAGGTTGTAGTTTTGAATCGGAGCTAATTGTATAACTTCCTTTACCCAATCAATTGCATTTCCTGCAAGGTAATTATCTCTCTCTTCCTGTGTTCTTAGGCGTTGGGCTACAATTGTGGGATTTGTAATATCCGGCCTGACCGGTTTTCCTGTGGCACTTGTTGGCTTAGTTCTATACCAAGTGTACAAATCTTGCTGATAATAATAGTCAACCATTCTTATTGCATATTGCTCGGCATTCATCACTTTCATCGGGTTATTTGTCATATCCTGATAGCCAGTGTACATGTTAAATGAGACAACAGGTTTATCTGTTTTTCCTTTTTTTGTGGTTATAAGCATTACACCATTTGCAGATCTTGATCCGTAAACTGCAGCTGCACTGGCATCCTTTAGAATATCTACTGATTCGACATCGTCGATATTAATGTCAGATACGGCTCCATTATATATAATACCATCCAGAACAATCAGTGGCTGATCGGTTGCCGATAAAGAGGTTTGTCCCCTGATTGAAAGGCTGGGTTCACTACCTGCCAGACCTGCCACCTGAATATTTACCCCTGCAGTAGCTCCCGATAAAGCCTGAGAAAGGTTCATGTTTGCCTGAAATGCCTTCCCTTCCATAGATACTCTTACAACAGAACCAGTTAAATCACTCTTTTTCTGTGTTCCATACCCGACCACAACTACCTCGTCCAGACTAATTGATGACTCAGCCATTGTTACATTGATTTGGGTAGATGTCCCGATACTGATTTCTTTGGGTTCCATCCCGACAAATGAGAATGTCAGGCTCCTGGCTGTTTGAGGAACTTCAATACTGAATTTACCATCAATATCGGTCAGAGTACCCTGAGTTGTTCCGGTAATAATAACGTTTACACCGGGAAGAGGAGAACCATCCTTGTCGGTAACAGTCCCGGTTATTTTATTTTGCTGTGGTTGTGCCACTTCTGTTAAGTATTCAGGAGCAAGAATGATCTTACGGTTAACAATCGTATATTTCACATCAGTACCTCTAAAAAGATCATCCAATATAGAACCAATTAACTGGTCTTTTTCGGTAATACTGACTTTACGTTCGGTGTCGAGCAGTTTCTCATTATACAGGAAGAAAAATTCGCTTTCGTTTTCAATTTTATCAAGTACCTTGATAAGCTCGGTTTCCGAAAAATTGAGGGAAAGTCTTGTTTTCTGCGAGTAGACTTCTTTAGCGTTGACTTGCAAAATTCCGAAAATCATAAGAATAACAGCAATACGCATGATTAGTAAGGTTTTTTTCAGAGAACGATAAAACACTTCCCCGACAGGTTTGTTTTTTTTCATAGATTTGTAATGTTTTTAGTTAAAAAATATCGGAATGATGTTTTTTAAGGAAATCGTTGATGCGGTTTCCTTTTTTTTATAAATCTATCTAAGGGCTGTGGATTGTTTTCATGGTTAGTTGGTTTTAGAGAGTTAGTATTATAGTTTTTTAAGATAAATAGTCACTTTTTCTTTTTCATAGGTTCCATCAGTAAGAAGTTTACGCGGGGTTATTTCATATCTGATAGGAGAAGTCATGGATAAATATTTCAGGATATCTTCCAGTTTATCGTCTTCAAAAGTTGCACGGAAAGAATATTTTTCAAGCTCTCTGTCGGCCAGTTCAACCTTTACATTATACCACCTTTCAATACGACGGGCCACTTCGTCCATAGTATCGCCCCTGAAAACCAGCTTGCCCTCGGTCCAAGCGTTATACTTTGCCGGATCGGTAACCGACTTACAAACTTTGCCATCATGAAAAACCAACCTTTCTGATGGAAGCATCGTCACTTTTTCATCATCTTTATTATCCTGAAACTCCACTTTGCCCTGCTGAAGCACTACCTCGACATAATTTTCTGCCGGGTAAGCGCTTATGTTGAAGCTGGTACCAAGTACTTTAACTGTTGAATTACCGGTATTGACTTCAAAGGGGTGATCTTCATCATGGCTTACCTCAAACCATCCTTCACCTTCAAGTATAACCTTGCGGTTGTTGGTAAACGGAATTGAATAGCTCAGGTGTGAACCGCTGTTGAGCATACCGGTAGTGCCATCGGGCAGATTGAAGGAAACCCGAGCTCCCAAAGGGGCGTAGATGGTAGAACTGACCTGCCGGTCGGTTGTTGTCTTACCATGATTGCCCAGATAACTGTAAAACAATCCTCCTGCAACCAGTAATGGTAAAAGTAAAATGGCAGCTGCCCTCATATAAATCCGCATAAATTTCTGCAAAGGTTTCTGCCTTTTCAAAATCTCATTTTTACGGATTTTATGGTGTACCTTGTCAAGAAGGTGACTGAGATTAACTTCAGAAGCTGAAGTATCTGTGAGCATAGCGTTAAAGTCTTTTTTAAGCAAGCCCCGGAGAGTAAAATTATCCTCACCGTTTAAAAATAGTGTTTCCACATATTTAATTTCGCTGTCGTCGGCTTCTCCGTTAATATAGCGTTCTATTCTGTCAAAATCTTCGTGTTTCAAAATTGTAATTTTAAATTTTTACCAGGGAAGTATTTTCCCATTATTTGTATAATACCCGCAAGTAAGATTAATCTCATGTTAAAAATGCATTTTTTTCTGTACGATCACTTTTTTTTGTGATTAACGGGAGGGGTGAGGTCAGAAATCTGCACCGGAGAACTGCAGGATTATGACAAAGAAGAGAAAAATCGATTATTCGTAAAAACAAAAAACTGACAGGTAATGCAGAAATAGAACTATTTTTTTTAGACCTGCAAATACCTGTCAGTACCCATTCCTAACCACCTAACCTAAACCATTTATAATAATTTTGTTTTATCTGCCACTAAATAATTTATACTTTAAAATAGTTTCCTCAATCCTCTCATTCATGCCATTTGTTTATATAATACCCACAAGTAATGTGAATCTCATTTGAAAAGTGCATTTTTTTTTATGCGATCAATTTTTTATGTGGTTAACGGGAGACAAGGCATCTCCCGGGAGTGGGGTACGGGAGGGGGTGAGGCAAGAAATCGGGAGGTGGGGAGAAAATGACGAGCGGAGGTGAGACAATTAAAAGAAAAACAACGAAAAGAACAGGAATAATGCTAAATCTTCTTTATGTAACCGGCTTCGTATGAATTTAAGGACTTCTGATATATAATTGTCGATGGTTCCGGGTGAAAGACTAAGCTCTTCCGCAATTTCTTTGGATGATTTTCCTTCCTGCCGGCTTTTCAGAAAGATGTCTTTTTGTCTTTCAGGAAGTTTATCAATGATTTGTTGAACCTGTTCCAGAACAGAATTGTAGTCGATGATGTCTTCCGTTTCAGAGGAAGCCTGAGAATTTTCATAAAAGGTGTCGTCGATGAATTTTTGTCGGTAATTCCTTTTCCGAAAAAGCTTACAGATATCGTTGTATGTTATCGTGAAGAGATAAGACTTAAATGATAATTCTTTATCAATATGTTTATGGTTCTCCCATATTTTCAGAAAAACCGCTTGTACCAGTTCCTCGGCTTCGGCAGTCGACTGGAGATATTTTAACCCAAAAGCGTAGAGTTTACCTGAATACTTTTCATATATCAGGTCAAATGCTTCTACGTCGCCTTTTTGCAATCTTTCGACTAATTCAATATCGTCAGGAATAGAATTCAAGGATACTGGTATTTGCTAATTTTATTGTAAATATAAAGTATAATATCTATTCAAGTCCTCTTACAAAGGATTTTCAATTTCCTGTTAACAATAAAAAATGTCTAATTTTGCTAACTGTATAACAAAAAGATGAGCACGAAACCAAATCCTGTATATTCGAGGAATGTAATCGAGTTCACTGCTGTCGCAGCTGAATTCTGCAAATATGCAGAGCATGCCTCGGAGCTTAAGGGCGATGAGATGCTGAGGATATTACAGCGACTGCTTCCGCTTCTCTACCTTAAGGCTTCACTGCTTCCTAAGCTGGAATCATTCTTTGAGGACGGCAACGAGAAGTTTATCATGGAGGAAGACTGGAACACGATAAATGAATCATTCAGGAAATTGCTTGGAACTGCTGATGATTATCTGGAGATCTTTGATGAAAAGTTCGAGGTTTCTGAAGCCCCTGTCCCCTCGAGCATCTCTGAGAATATAGCTGACATTTACCAGGATTTAAAGAACTTTTTGCTTTTGTACCAGACCGGCACCACTGAAGTAATGAACGATGCAGTGTGGGAATGCAGGATGAACTTTGAGAATTTCTGGGGCCAGAAACTGGTAAATTCAATGAGGGCGATTCATAAATTCATCTACTCGGGCGAAGAGATAGGAAAGGCAAAGAAGAGGGAGGAAGGGAATGAAGAAGAAAGAGATACAAGTGAATGGTTCATATCAAAACGACAAAAAGATTACAGGAGTGATGGAAAATAGCGGATACCTGGAGAATATTACAGTTGAGGAAATACAGAATTACGAGCTCTCCTGGTTTAAAGGTGAAATAGTTATTGTTGACGACATTAAGACTTTCGGCAAAGTCATACCCCTCCTGATGAAAGAGAGACTCCTGGGTTTTGACACTGAAACCCGGCCTTCTTTCAGGAAAGGTCATAAAAACAAGGTATCTCTTATTCAGCTGGCGACCCGGAATAAAGCCTTCCTCTTCAGAATAAACAGGATAGGTATTCCTCCCGAGTTGGCCAGACTGCTTGCCAATCCTGAAATAACAAAGGCAGGAGTGGCAGTTCATGATGATATCAAGTTCCTGCGAAACATCAGAAAATTTAATCCTGAAGGATTTATCGATCTTCAGAATTTTGTCAGGAATTTTGGGATTCAGAGTTCAGGATTGAAGAAGCTGACTGCCATCATACTTGGCTTCCGTATCTCAAAAAGGCAGCAGGTAACTGACTGGGAAGCTGAAGTTCTTAGCGAACCTCAGCAGGTTTACGCCGCAACCGATGCATGGGTCTGTTACGAGATATATGACAAACTAACGAGTATAAACTAGTGGAAAGAGTTAAAATAGTTCTTAAGTCCGGCAAGGACCAGTCACCCAGGAGATACCATCCCTGGATATTCTCCGGAGCAATTAAAAAGATTTACGGGACACCTGTCGAAGGCGACTTGGTAGAAGTTTACGACAACAAGGACGAGTTTCTTGCAATAGGCCATTACCAGCCCGGATCCATTGCAGTCCGGATACTCTCTTTCACCAGGGTTGAACCTGATATTGATTTTTTCAGGGATAGGTTCAGGAAAGCAATAAGCTACAGGGAATCAGTTGGGCTTTTAAATGATCCCGGAACAAATGTTTTCCGGTTGATCTATGCTGAAGGGGATGACCTTCCGGGCCTGATTATTGATTATTATAACGGTGTGGCTGTCATGCAGACACATTCAGTGGGAATGTACAGGCTCAGAAGAGAGTTTGCATCAATCCTTAAAGAGCTTCTGGGAGACAAGATCACCGCTGTTTATGACAAGAGCGAGGGCACTATTCCTCATATGTCTGGAATTTCAGCTGTAAATGAATTCCTGTACGGTAATTCTGATCCTGTGGTTGCCACTGAAAACGGATTCAAATTCAGGATCGACTGGACCACTGGCCAGAAAACAGGCTTTTTTATCGACCAACGCGAAAACCGGAAACTTCTGGGCGAATATACCGACGGACGAAGCGTTCTAAATATGTTTGGCTATACGGGAGGCTTTTCAGTATATGCCATGAAAAATGCCAGACTTGTTCATACTGTCGACAGCTCGGCATCAGCAATAGATATGGCGAATGAAAATATAAGGTTGAATTATGGCGATGATGCGCGGCATGAGTCATTCAAGGTCGATGCATTTGATTTTCTCAACGATATCAAAGGAAAATATGACCTTATCATTCTTGACCCGCCTGCTTTTGCAAAACACCAGAATGTGCTGGCAAATGCACTTCAGGGATATAAAAGGTTGAATATTAAGGCTATAGAACAGATTAAACCGGGAGGCATCATTTTTACATTTTCCTGTTCACAGGTTGTGACAAAGGAGAATTTCAGGAAGTCTGTATTTGCAGCTGCAGCCAATACAGGTCGAAGGGTGAGAATCATGCATCAGATAGGACAGCCTGTCGATCACCCGGTGAATATTTATCATCCGGAAAGCGAGTATCTGAAGGGTCTGGTAATTTATGTTGAGTAGAGTAAAGTTGTAAAGTTGAACGATGGGTGCGAATAAAAATATCGAGCTTATAGCGAAAAGACTTGGTCTTCATGAGTGGCAGGTTGAAAATACGGTCAGGCTGCTTGATGGCGGGGCCACGATTCCATTTATCAGCCGTTACAGGAAAGAGATGACAGGAAGCCTCGATGAGGTTAAACTGATGCATATCAAGGACGAATATGAAAGACTCAAGGATCTTGATGCCCGGAAAGAGAGTGTGATAAAATCTATTGAAGAGCAGGAGAAGATGACTCCTGAGCTTCTTAAAAAGATTGAAGCTGCGGATACCATGGCCGAACTGGAAGATATATATCTGCCTTACCGGCCAAAACGCAGAACAAGAGCGACAATTGCCAGGGAAAAAGGTCTCGAACCCCTTGCTGAGATTATTTTTAAACAGCAGGAGACAGATCCATCGCATAAGGCAGAGGAATTCCTTAGCGATGCTGTCACTGATGTTGAAGAGGCTCTTGCCGGCGCATGCGATATAATTGCTGAATGGATAAGTGAAGATGAGGCATCCAGAAAAAAATTGCGTTATCTGTATGACAAGGAGGCGGTCATTTATTCGAAAGTAGTAAAGGGGAAGGAAGCCGAGGGTATTAAATTCAGTGACTATTATGAGTGGTCGGAGCCTTTGAAAAAATGCCCCTCTCATCGCCTGCTGGCAATGAGGAGAGGAGAGGAAGAAGGATTTCTGAAGCTTTCAATAGAGCCGCAGGAGGACAATGCAATAGATCTGCTCAACGGACTTTTCGTTAAAGCTAAAAATGAATCATCAAAATTGGTTGAAGGTGCTGTCAGCGAAAGCTGGAAAAGGCTTCTTTCTTCATCGATGGAGACTGAATTCAGGAACATTTCAAAGGAGAAGGCTGATGAAGAGGCGATAAGAGTATTTGTCGACAACCTCAGGCAACTTCTTCTTGCTTCACCTCTTGGCGAAAAGAATGTCCTTGCCATTGACCCCGGCTTCCGTTCAGGCTGCAAGATCGTTTGTCTCGACAGGCAGGGTAACCTAATTCATAATGAAGCTATTTATCCCCATCCGCCACAGAATCAGACTGCACTTTCAATAAAGAAGATTCTGTCACTTGTTAATGCATACAAGATAGAAGCTATAGCTATAGGGAACGGAACAGCCAGCCGCGAAACCGAAGATTTTATAAAATGGGTCAAATTTGAAAATGATATTCAGGTATTTGTTGTAAGCGAAGCCGGAGCGTCAATTTATTCGGCCTCGAAGGTAGCAAGGGACGAATTCCCGGATTATGATGTCACTGTCCGCGGTGCCGTTTCAATTGGACGAAGGCTTATGGATCCGCTTGCCGAGCTGGTGAAAATTGATCCCAAATCAATTGGGGTGGGTCAGTATCAGCATGATGTAGATCAGCAAAAGCTCCAGGGCGCGCTCGATGAGGTAGTAATGAGCTGCGTGAACGCTGTCGGCGTTGAGGTCAATACTGCCAGCAGCCATCTTCTCAGGTATGTCTCAGGACTTGGTCCGCAGCTTGCTCAGAACGTTATTGATTACAGAACTGAAAACGGACCATTCAAATCACGGAAGGAGCTTTTAAAAGTCAAACGCATGGGTCCGAAGGCCTTTGAGCAGAGCGCAGGATTTCTTCGCATCAGTAATGCTGAAAATCCTCTCGACAGAAGCGCAGTACATCCCGAAAGCTATCATGTGGTAGAGAAAATGTCGGATGACGCCGGCTGCGATGTGAAGGAGCTTATGGGAAACGATGCAAAAAGAAAAGAGATTAACCTTGAGAAATATATCACTCCTGTTACCGGATTGCCTACCCTGAAGGATATTATGGATGAGCTGGCAAAACCGGGCCGCGATCCCAGGTCAAAAATTAAAGAGTTCCGTTTTGCCGATGTTCATCAGATGGAAGACCTGGTCGAGGGAATGGTTGTTCCGGGAATTGTAACAAATGTTACAAAATTCGGAGCATTCGTCGATATCGGAATCAAGCAGGACGGACTGGTCCATATTTCGAACCTCAGCAAGACTTATGTTCAGGATCCTTCAACGGTTGTGAAGCTTAATCAGCATGTGATGGTCAAAGTCCTTTCTGTAGACCTGGAAAGAAAGCGCATTCAGCTTTCAATGAAAGATGTTGAACAAAAAGCCCAGTGATCACATTCCGGGAGGTGGTCCGCCGGGGCCGCCGGGACCGCGTTGTCCGGTATCAGACATTTTCATGGCAGGTTTCCTCGGAAGCTTGTCATTTCTCGTGGCAGCGTTATAGGCAAACGAGGCTGTGATTATTGCATTTACCTTCAGGTCAGAGATCACCAGTCTCTCCCATGTATCCATTACAGTATGATAACCACGATCATATTCAAGTTCGTCCTGTATAAACTGGAATCCCGGCAATCCTGCCCCATCAATTGACTGATGGTCGGTTCCGCCTGTGTTCCTGACAGTGATAGTGGAACATCCCATGTCGGCAAATGGTTTAAGCCATTCTTCAAAAATAGGTCTTACAAGCTCGTTTTGCTGAAGATAGATTCCCCTGTACATTCCTGATCCGTTATCCATATTGAAGTAGCATGAGAACTTATCCCAGTCAGGCTTATTCTGCTTGGTCTGAGGATCAACCAGATATTTACTGACATATCCGCGTGAACCGAAGAGACCCTGTTCTTCGCCTCCCCATAAGGCAATTCTGATTGTTCTTCTGGGGGCAACTTCAAGACTTTTTAGGATCCTGAGAGCTTCAAGCATTACGATGCATCCTGATGCATTATCGGCCGCACCTGTTCCGCCGTGCCATGAATCGATATGTGCTCCGATAAGGACAATCTCATTTTTCAGTAGTTTATCTGTACCTGGTATCTCACCGATTACATTATAAATTTTCGGGCTGTCAAAGAACTTGTTTTTTATTTCAATCTCCATTTCAACGGGAACATTCTTTCTAAGGAGTCTTTCCATTCTTCCAAAGTCCTCCATCGGCAGGTTCAGCTGAGGTATCGGTTCCTTGTCACCTGACTTATATCCTGCTCCATTTGATCTCGGTATATTATAAGTTCCGGAGTTGTTAAGGATAACGGCTGCGCCTTCACTGGTCAGCAAATCAGTAATTTTTGTTCTCAGCTGTCTCTGGGCCATCATTGCTGTGTAATCGAAAGGCTGACCCGGCCTTCTTCCCTGCTGGACACTTTCTTTAGTGAGGTCTTTTAACTGCTCATCAGTATATCTCGATGCCAGTGGTAAAAAACTGATCTCGTAAGGAGTAGTTGTTGTTGTGGGTATCATAACAATCTTCCCGGCAAGCTTGCCTTTGTATTTGTCAAGATCACTTTCAGCTTTTGCGTCAATCAAAACAACCTCGCTTTTAATAAGACCGTTAGTGCTGCCTGTCCAGGCAACAGGATTGCAAGCAAAGTTGGAATAATAAGGAGCAGTTATTGCAGCATAAGTTTTCAGGTTGTCCCATCCACCCCGGCTGAAATCGCCGGCTTCTTCAATTCTTACATTCTGAAAACCAAATTCTTCCATTTTTTTCTTAGCCCAATCCGTTGCGCGGTTGAAACCGGATGAGGCAGTAAGCCTTGGTCCGGTAAAATCGGTAAGACCGAAAGCAATATCCTCAATCTTCGAATTCCGCTGTTCATCCTGCTTGATCTTATAGATCATTGACAGATCGACGTTCTCCGTCTGGGAATGGAGCCAGAGAGGCATGATAAACAACAGAAGGAGACCAATAACAATTTTTCTGATTTTCATTCTCTTGATTTTAAGGTTATAGTTAAATAAAGTTAGTTAAAATGGATTACCAATTGCCAGGCTAAAATGATTTAACATTAATTAACTTTGTCTTATTCAACAGACGATAATTGATGTGACTTTTGATATGTTTAGATTATTTCTGCTTGTTGAAAAAATTGACCTTTTATCTTTTTCCTTTTTACTTTTGCCTTTACTATGATTTATCCTACCAATTTTGAATCAAAGATCGGCTTCGACCGGATCCGCGACCTGCTCAGGGAGCGATGCCTTAGTCCCATGGGAATCGAAAAGGCCGGCTCCATAAGGTTTTCTGACAATATTGAGTCAATTGCCAAAGATCTTTCAGCTACATCAGAATTCCAGCACCTGCTGAGGTTTGAAGAGAATTTTCCCTCCGACAATTATTACAGCATTTCTGACTGCCTTAACAAGATCAGGATTGAAGGCACATTCCCGGAAGTGAGAGAGATCTTTGACCTGAAGCGCTCACTCGAAACAATTAAATCGATACTCAACTTCTTCAAAAACAAGAATGAAACAGAATACCCCGTCCTGAGAAAAATGTGCGGTTCCGTAAAGACTTATCCGTATGTGCTTGACGCGATCGACAGGATAATCGACAGGCACGGGGTAGTCAAGGATAATGCTTCTTCGCGCCTTAAGGAAATCAGGTCCGAGATGGTGTCTAAAACTATGCAGGCTTCGAAAAGACTTAACTCGATACTTAAGCAGGCACAGGCTGACGGGATAATAGATACTGATGTCACTGTATCAATCAGGAACGGGAGAGGAGTGATACCTGTCAGTGCCTATGACAAGCGCAGGATCAAAGGTCTGATACACGATCAGTCAGCCACGGGGAAAACTGTCTTCATTGAGCCTGAGGAGATCGTAGAAATTAATAATGACCTGGTTGAGCTTGAATACGAGGAAAAGAGGGAGATTGTTAAAATATTAACAGCATTTGCCGATAATATAAGGCCTTATATAGATGATCTCCTGGAGTCCAATGCATTTCTGGGCGAGATCGATTTCATCAGGTCAAAGGCGATGCTTGGGAATCACCTGAAATCTATCAGGCCAGTGATAATTGAAAAACCCTTTATTGCCTGGAAAAAGGCTGTACATCCATTGCTGAAGCTGACATTTGAAAAAATACCCGGAAGGAAAGTTGTACCTCTTGATATACAGCTTGATGATAAAAACAGGATACTTGTTATCTCCGGGCCGAATGCTGGAGGTAAATCAGTTTGTCTAAAAACGGTCGGACTTCTTCAATATATGATGCAGTGTGGACTTACAATCCCCGTCGAGGAGGGTTCCGAATGCGGTATATTCAAAGATATCCTGATAGATATCGGCGATGAACAAAGCATCGAAAACGACCTCAGCACATACAGCTCCCATCTTATCAGCATGAAGAACTTCCTGAAAAACGGAAATGGGAAGAGCCTGATCCTTATTGATGAATTCGGCACGGGAACCGAGCCTATGCTTGGA
>Ga0209540_10001152_pt1 | contig 21039 bp, 19 predicted proteins | sample BarGraIncu01121A_FD_184501 | JGI IMG/M metagenome (GOLD analysis project Ga0209540, IMG submission 184501) | Arctic peat soil microbial communities from Barrow, Alaska - Barrow Graham LP Incubations 011-21A (SPAdes) (version 2) | ecosystem: Environmental > Terrestrial > Soil > Wetlands > Peat... | reverse complement strand
CTGTTGCCTACCGACTTGATTCCACGCTGGTCGGTACATAAACTGACAGGTGATTCGTCCAGACCATTCGCATATATCCAAAGACCTTCGCCGTTCCTGCCAAGGTAACTTCGTATAAACTCAAGAGGGGTGGCTGCGAGTTGGCCGATTGTATGTATATTTATCCGGGCCAGACGCTGCTGTGTTGATCGCCCTGCATACAGCAAGTCACCCACAGGCAGCGGCCAGACGATATCCTTGAAATTATCTTTGGTTATAAGGGTAGTCGCATCGGGCTTTTTGTAGTCCGAGCCAAGCTTGGCAAAGACCTTATTGAAGCTTGCCCCCACAGAACATGTCAGTCCGAGTTCCTCCCTGATGCGGCTGCGAATCTCGTCTGCCAGATAAAAAGCACTTGCCTTTCCACAAATATCAGTTACATCCAGCCAGCATTCGTCGAGTCCGAACGACTCCACACGGTCAGTGTACTGGCAGTATATTTCGAAGGCCTTGCGGGAATAATATGAATACTGATCATAATGGCCGGGTACAATAATCAGCGACGGGCATTTCTGTTTGGCCTGCCAGATTGCTTCTGCCGTCTTGATGCCGAAAGCACCTGCCAACTGGTTTTTGGCCAATATAATGCCGTGCCGTTGGTCCTGATCCCCTCCGACTGCCATGGGCACATCTCTAAGTTCAGGATGAGCCTTCATCTCAACTGAGGCAAAAAAACAGTTCTGATCTACATGCAGGATTTTTCGTTCCATTTGGTATGCACACCCTTCTGAATCTTCTTCCGGTCCAAGGCCGGCAAACAGAACATTTGTTTTATTAGAATAGCATGAAGACCGTCCATTTTCAAGAGCGGCTCAAGAGCGCAGATATTCCATAATATTTCTTTGCTTTCCTCAAATGATAATATGGTATATAATAAAAAATAGGCATTTGATTTTATCTAATTGGTTTTATCTATTAAATAACAATCTGCTGTGCGGGAAATCCGGCAGATAGAAGGTGGTAATTATATGGCAAGACACCGTATCTTACTTGTTGACGATGATCCTGATATCCTTGAAGTTAATCGTACCTTCCTTACAAACGAGGGCTATGAAGTCAGCGTTGCAATGACAATTTCGCAAACGCTTGAGAAAGTAGCTACAAATTCTTATGATTGTATCGTACTTGACATCATGCTTCCGGACGGAAGTGCATACGACTTACCAGTCAAGCTCCGAGTCTACAGCAAAGCCCCTATTATCTTTCTCTCAGCCAGGGATCAGCTCGAAGATAAGATTGCCGGCTTCAAAGTCGGCGGCGATGACTATATGACTAAGCCATACAGTCTGCAGGAGCTTTCTGCCCGCGTTGCCGCACATATCAGGCGCAACATGACTTCAGACGGTCTTCTGATGGAATTTGTCCCGCTTTCCATCAATCTCAAATCCCGTGAAGTCTTACTCAATAACCGCGTCGTTCACCTGACTAACCGCGAGTTTGATATTCTGCGCCTTTTAGCCGAGACGCCCAATGTAATTGTTCCTTTCACGAGAATCTATTCTCTTGTGTGGGGAGATGACGGCATGTGCGACAACCACCTTGTAATGGTCAACATCAGCTACCTGCGAAAGAAGATGGAAAAAGCTGCTCCGGACATTCAATTTGTAAAAACTGAATGGGGCAGCGGGTATTCTTTCGCTTATCCGCCGATCAGGAATACTCTGCGGGCTGAATAATATATCCGTACGTAAAGCGGAGATAACAGATGATTAAAAAAGATGGTATATCCGCCGGCAGAAAGTATGTTATTCAAACATTGATTCGGTCTGCGGTCTTTCTGCTGGTTATTTTTGTTTTATATCTGACCTTTTTGAGTGTCAACCAGAGACACGGCAAGAATCTAGTGCTCGACAAAACGCAGGCGCTCGACCTAAGCACATGGATTTTTAACAAGCAGGGGATGAATTTTCTGGAATCCGGATGGCAGTTCTATCCGGATATATTACTGGCGCCTTATGACTTTCTTGAGAACAGTCCCTCATGTGTTGACAGTCTGCCGCGAAGTGACGATTCTTCCCTTCCCCATTTCAGTAATGTATCAATAACTTCAAAAGGTTGGAGTGACATGGGTTCCCATGTCACTTCCAACAGTGAAGACCTGCATGCGTCCGATATTGACAACTATGGATATGGTACCTACCGGATTGTAATCAGAGTTTCCGATCCCGAACAGCTTGTAGCCATTGATTTTCCGGAAATAAATCAATCGGCGAAGATTTGGGTCAATGGCCGGCTGATAAAAAATCTTGGAACAGTGGCTGCCTCAGAGGACGATGCCATATCGCAGGAAGCCTCTATGAATATGAAGGTAATGCCTTCTTCGTCCGGTCATATAGATATCGTTATTTCCTGTGCCAATTATGCGTCGCCTTACGGGGGCATTGCATGGATACCCGCGATAGGTACTGTCCCTCAGATAGACAATCTGAATACAGTATCAAAAATGTGGATAAGCGGTGTTTTCACTCTCCTTATCATGATAATTATTACCGGATTTTATATCTCGTTTACTTTTGAAAACAAGAGAAAATACTATTACTTCATTCTTATCATTTCAATGTCGCTTGCCTATGAATTCTGTGACAAGGCTTTCAATCCACTGACGGGCAATTGGAATCTTCTTTTGCAGACTACGTTTTTTCTATTGATGACACTCGTCGCTACACTGCATTTCTCTACTCTATTCCCCAAAGATCCTAATACTTTCTTTGATCGACTGAACAACTGGGATGTCCATATAATTTTCTCCTTAATCTGCGTCTTCCTGATTATCTTCTGGCTCTTTCCCGGGTTACTATACAGCATAACGGCAATTACTATCTGTTCTCTCTTTGTTGCAGCAGTAAATATATATAATCTGATACGGATTTTCTTGACAACGATCCGCCATGCTGAATATTCAGCCTTCCATCTGATTTCGGCGATCACTGCCGTGGTTGTTTTTTCAACAATGCAGCTGCGCACACAGCAGATCTACCTGATTCCCCTGCATTCCATCGGAATAATGCTGCTGATCTTCAGTGCTGCCTTATATTTCACCACCCGTTACGTCAGCGCATATAACCAGGTCTCAAGGTTTTCACTTGAGCTTGAGCAGGCTGTACAGGAAAAAACAAGAAACATCGCCAAGGTTAATTCCGAACTTCTTCTTGCTAACCAGAAGCTTCTGGAAAACGAAGAAGCCCGCAAAAAGATGATGTCGAATGTTTCCCACGATTTGAGAACACCGATAGCCGCTATCCGCGGTTATATAGAACTGCTGCTTAATGCCGGCTGCAAGATCTCGGAGGAAACTCACGAGACATATCTTAAAAACATGCACACGCGCAGTATCCAAATGGAACAGATGATTGATGATTTAGTGCAGCTTACCCGACTCGAATCCGGCGGAGTCAACCTTAACACGCAGTCACTCAGCATGAATCAAGTAATAGAAAACTTGTTTGAACTGTATGAGACGGAGTGCAGGAGTACCGGAAAGACCATTTCCATGGATCTTCCGCTCAATGACCCTCTCAACGTAATCGGAGACCCCAACCACCTTATTCGCGTTCTCGACAATCTGATCGTAAATGCGATGCGGTATACCTATGATAAAGGACATATCGAAATTAAAGCGTTCCGGGATAACCCGGAAGACCATGGCGAATGCGTGCATATTGTTGTCTCAGATGACGGCTGCGGAATTCCGGAATCTGAAATTGCTTATGTATTTGATCGTTTCTATCGCGCCTCTAATTCGGCAAGTCAAAAAATGGGAAGCGGTCTCGGACTGGCCATCGTTAAAAGCATCATCGAAAAGCACGGAGGGAAAGTCTGGGTGGAGAGCGTCGAAAAGCACGGTTCATCGTTCCACATTCTGATTCCGGTCACAAAAAAGCCGTGACAGTAATTCTGCATACCATCACGACTTATTCTGATTGATTTCCCTGTAAGAAATCAGGTATCAGACATTTGCCTCCGGAAGAGACTGAAGTGAGAAGAATTCATTCAATTCGTTCAGCAGGCTGTCACAGTCCAAACCATGAACCGCACAAGCTTCTTCAATTGTCTCTCCACTGGCCATGGCGCAGCCCAGGCAGTGCAGGCCATTCTGCAGAAAAATCGGAATGGTTCCCTGATTCAGGTTCAGAACATCCGAAATATACATATCTTTATTAACTGTCATATATTGTGTCCTCCAAATGAATAAAAATGATTAGATCCGTGATTACAGTATCATTTTCTTACGTTCTGCGCAAGACTCAACCTTTACTCAGCGGTCGTATAGGCTTATGCCAAGACTGTCAATCAAAACGATTGCCGGGAAGTCGTACATCTCCAGTTTCCGAACCGCTTCAGCAAGAAGGTCCGGGTAGGCAATGACTTCGGAAGCAATAATCCGCTGCGAAAGGAGTGCACCTGCACCTCCGGTAGCTCCGAGATATACCGCACCGTACTCCTTCATTGCATCAATCACTTCCGGTTTGCGCAGGCCTTTGCCCAGCATAACCGTTTGTCCGAGCGCAATCAGCCTGGGCGCGTAGGCATCCATCCTGCCGCTCGTAGTGGGTCCTGCCGATCCGATGACACAGCCGGGCCTTGCGGGGCAGGGCCCCGTATAATAGATGGCACTGTTCTCCAGATCAAAGGGAGGGTTCTCACCTTTCTCAATGGCATCGGCAATTCGTTTGTGCGCAGCATCCCTGGCTGTATAAATAGTACCGCGCAAAAACAGCAGTTCACCTGCACGAAGCTCCCTGGCGTCTTCGCGAGAGATTGGCAGTTGAATTATTTTGCGTAAAGCGGTATTCTGTGACATCTGACAATCCCTCCTACAGACGTATGTGTGCATGACGGGTCGCATGGCAGCTCATATTCACGGCTACCGGAAGTCCGGCTATATGCGTCGGATACGTATTGATATGAACAGCAAGCGCTGTGGTTTTGCCTCCGAGACCGGCAGGACCGATATCCATCTTATTGATTTCATCAAGGAGTTCCTCTTCGAGCTTCTGAATGTGCCCCAGAGGACTCTTCTCGCCGACAGGCCGCAGCAGAGCCAGCTTGGCTTGCCTTGCCGCCATGTCCATTGTTCCGCCGATGCCTATGCCCAGAATAATCGGAGGACATGGATTCGGACCAGCCCTCCTGACCGTCGACAAAATAGCTTCGCGTACGCCTTCAATACCCTGCGAGGGACTCAGCATAGTAAGACTGCTCATGTTCTCACTGCCAAAGCCTTTTGGCGCAACAGTAATGTCAACCGTCTCACCCGGGACAATATCCCAAAGTATTACCGCTGGCGTGTTATCTCCGGTATTCTTTCTCAAAAGAGGATCCGATACAACGGAAGCACGCAGATAGCCCTCCGCATAGCCTTTAGCAACCCCTCTGTTGATTGCTTCTTCGAGAGATCCGCCGACAAAATGTACGTCCTGTCCGATCTGCACATATACGACGGCCATGCCTGTATCCTGACATATCGGAAGACTCTTCTCCTTAGCTATGGCGGCGTTTTCAAGAAGTTCTTCGAGAATAGCCCTCGGCCGTTCGTCCTCTTCCAAGTCCCGCATCCTGCAAAGCTGCTGCCGGATATCATTGCCAAGAACGGTATTGGCTTCGATGCAAAGAGCAGCTACACTTTTTTCAACAATATCTACTTCAATTTGTCTCATTTCGTCCTCTTTCTATGCCAAAAAATGCATAACGTTTCACTTATCATACGAAATTACGTCTTATTCTACTATGCAAACACGTACAAGTGAAGTAAAATAGTTTTATGTCTCGTAAGATAGTGACTAGAGGATATTGTTTTTTGAATGAACGGGTCTGCTAAGCAGAAATTTACACAGAAGGCTTGACATCAAGCATACTTACATACGATAATAGCCGATGTGAATACCGCCTAAAGGAGGCAAATTTAGTATGAATAAGACAGATTTGATTGATGCAGTTGCTCAGGAAACCGACTTGACAAAAAAACAGTCCGAGGCAGCTATCAACGCCACTCTTGACGCAATTGTAAAGGCTTTGGCCGACGAAGAGAAGGTAGTTTTAGTTGGTTTTGGGACTTTTGAGACCAAGAAGCGTGCCGCGCGCAAAGGCCGCAATCCTAGTACAAAGGAAGTCATTAATATTCCTGCTTCCAAGGCACCGGTCTTTAAGGCTGGCAAGGGAATGAAGGACAAGGTCAACAAGTAATTCATAAAATTTATGTTTTTACTGGATTCATGAGCAGCCGCAGTTTTTAACTGCGGCTGCTTTTTGTTGTGCGGCTGCTTTTTGTTCCGCCGCTATTGGATCACGGCAGCCCGTCTTACTGGCGCAAGGTTCAGACAGATACCTCGAATGAGTATGGATGACAGTCAAAGTGCTGCACAAGAAGAGTAGCTACCTCGTCATGCAGATGCTGGATAATATGCACGTTCCTATATCCCTCCTCATACAAGGATATGCGTCTGAGCGTGTAACGAAGATTACGTTCCACCTGTGATCCCGATATCCCGAACTCTCTGCCTGCAAGAGGATAAAGGCGCTTGGAGACCGTAGTCATCAGCGATGGATCCCGTAAGCTCTGCATTAGTATGAAGCGGATAATTCTTGTACCGAGAAGACCTCTGTCCATCTTGTACCTCGACAAGACTTCTTCAACCGTCTCGAGTACGCATGCGTTGGACAAAGAAGAATAATCCATCTTCCTGCAGGCTTCCTTGGTAATGTGATTCACGGCACTGTGCACACCAAAACGGGCGTCCACCATATAGTGCAGCCTCCCCGCTGTATCTGAAATGCCTACGAATCCCCTGTTTTTCATCATGGAATTAATATTGTCCAGTATCATTCGGTCGCTGCACACAACATAAAACCCGACTTCTTTGTCGGGATATAAACTATAACCAAAAGAAGATGGTATCTTTTTCTCAGAATTCTCAAAAGCCATATCTTCTCCTCCTTATATCTGATGCCATAGAAATAAATCCATTGTGACACCAAAGAAATTGCAGATCAATATGATATATGCGAAAGTGTAATAATACAGGAAAACAAATTAAAAATCTGCCTCAAAACCGGCCCCAAAAAACAGACAGCTTATGAAGGAAGCATGCCAGCATCGGGCTGCTGTGCCGCAGAGAATTCAGAAATATAGTGGGCGTATGGCGTGTATGAAATCTCATACACATCGCCTGTCTGCGGCTGCGGAAAGAATGGGTTGTAATAATATGTCTCTCCGTCAATGACAAGTGCATGGTTTAAGTATTTCACTGACTCGACGCGGCCGGTACAGGTCTGGTAATTCTGCTTCATGACAGACACACTGTCCAGGATACGCGGGGCAGAGACTGTTATCACCTGAATAAGGAATACTATTGTCACAGCAACCGGGAACAGGTAGGATATGCCACTCCTGTTCTTTCGTCTCTGGTTGATGCTTACTAACCGGAGCAAAAGGATAAGAAGCAAGGCGGATACCAGAAAATGCAGAGAAAGATTGATGAAAAAATAAATCATTTCCCGTTCCTCCCTTCTATTCAAATCGTTACTATTATCTATCCGGAAAACAGTCCCTGTCAAACATTATCATAAAGCCCCGCCCGATTACAGTTCTTTCGTATGCACCTTAACTGTCTGAGACGGTGTGACTATATAATCAAGCCGCTGGTCATGCACTTCCTGCGGCACCGAATCGAGCAGCTGGAAATCATATCCGACGCCAATCAGGATAGGGCGCACGCCGCCAACCGGTGATTTGAGGTAGTGATCATAATAACCTTTTCCATATCCCAGCCGGGAGCCGGTTCTGTCAAAAGCCAAGCCGGGAAGACAGATGGCATACAGATCCTGCCTCTCAACTTCCGGCGTTTCCGGCTGCGGTTCCATTATTCCGAACGCGCCCGGACGAAGACTTTGCACATCCTGCACCATTGAAAACGCAAGTGTGTCGCCGCACATGCGCGGCAAAGCTGTCTGGATGCCGCCCTGACGCACGAGACCTGCATGTGAAAGCAGGTCCACCTCCATGCGGATCGGGCAGAACAGGCCTATCACAGCAGCCACAGGGATAGAATCGCGAAATTCCGGCAAATCCATAATCCGGCGAAGTATCTGTTCTCCTGCTATCGTGTCTTCAGGCGCACGAACCATGCTTCGCATGCTGATCATACGAAGCCGGATCGAAGCTTTATCCGCCGTGGTGTCTGATGCGCTACACATTACTTGTATCGACCTGTTTATTATTTGTATCAACCTGCTCATTGTCTGTATCGACCTGTTCTTCTGTGTCCGGCAATGCAGTCATTTTGAGGAATTCCGCTTCGGAAAGAATCGGAACTCCAAGATTTTGAGCCTTAGTTAATTTGCTTCCCGCTTCTTCCCCTGCAAGAACAAAATTCGTTTTTTGGGAAACAGATGTCGACACTTTCCCGCCATGCGCCAAAATGACAGATGATGCTTCATCTCTGGAAAGACCCGGTAATGTACCCGTAAGCACAAAGGTCTTCCCTTCCAGCAGACTGTCGGTCGCTGCAGCAGCACTTCCTCCGTTGAACCGGACGCCGTTCTCTTCAAGAGCGGCCAGAAGATGATGTGTCTGCTCCTGCGAGAAAAAATCAATAATCGACTGAGCGGTAACAAGTCCGAAATCCGGCAGCGCCGCCAGAGAGAAAACATCCGCTGTTTCCACATCGTGAAGATTCTGAAAATTTGCAGCCAGCGTTCTGGCGGCGGCAACCCCAACGTTGCGTATTCCTAACGCCGTAATCAGCCTGTCAAGCGGACAATTTTTAGCTTTAGCAATAGAATCAAGAAGTTTCTGCATGGATTTCTCAACTTTTTTCCCCGTTTTAAGAAGGTCTTCTTTCTTCTGTTCAAGCGTAAATATATCTGCAACACTTGAGATCAATTTCTTCTCAAGAAGTGTCTCAATTACAGCAGGCCCCATGCCATCAATATTGAGTGCATCCTTCGAGACAAAATGAATCATATGCCGGAAAAGCTGTGCGGGACATTCGGCACCGGTGCATCGGCTGGCTGATTCTCCCTCTTCGCGAACGACAGGCGCATGACATTCAGGACAGTTTGCCGGCATAGAAAAAACCCGGCTGTCAGGAGGCCGCTTATCCATCACCACGGAAAGGACTGCCGGAATGACATCCCCGGCTTTTTGAATAATAACGGTATCCCCTTCGCGAATGTCTTTTTCACGGATATAGTCTTCATTATTCAAAGTAGCACGGGCGACGGTACTGCCGGCAATATGAACGGGCTCGAGAATAGCCACCGGTGTGAGTTTACCTGTTCTTCCTACCTGTATATCAATCTTATTGACGATCGTCTGCTTCTGCTCCGGCGGATATTTGAACGCAATGGCCCAACGAGGCACTTTAGCGGTCTGTCCCAGAAAAGAGCGGTATCCGATCTGATTGAGCTTAACGACCGCTCCGTCAATACCATATCCAAGGCTTCCCCTGGATTCGCTGATATCCCAAATGGCATTCCAGATCTCTTCCCGGGTACGGCAAACCCGGTATCCAGGGCTTGCCATAAAGCCCTGCGCTGCAAGAAAATCCAGTGACTGCGCATGCGTATCAAAAACCCTGCCCTTAATTTCCTGGATATTAAATATAAACACATCCAGCTCTCTGGCAGCCGTGATACTTGCATCAAGCTGCCGAAGAGAGCCCGCGGCGGCATTGCGTGGATTTGAGAATAACTTGTCTCCATTTATTTCAGCCATTTCGTTTATTTTCAAAAAAGACTGGTACGGCATATAGACTTCTCCCCTGACCTCCAGAAAAGAAACACTTTCCTTCAGGATTTTGGGAAGATTCTTAAGTGACATAATATTGGGGGTAATATCTTCTCCGACAGCTCCGTCACCGCGCGTAGAAGCACGGACAAGCCTGCCGTTCTCATATTCAATTGAGACTGACAGACCGTCAATTTTCTGTTCAACAACAAAATCAGGTGCGCTGTCGATGCCCGCGTCTTTAATGGCCTGCTCGACACGGGTTACATAATCCATTATCTCGGCTTCAGAAAAAGCATTCGCCAGACTCTGCATCACATTCTTGTGCACAATCTTTCCGAGTCGCTCCATCGCATGTCCACCCACCTTTTGGGTAGGCGAATCCTGCGCCGCATAAATAGGAAACTCCTTTTCGAGGGAGATGAGTTCATTCATTAATGTGTCATATTCAAAATCGGAAATCTCGGGCGCATCTTTATCATAATATAGTTGGTTGTGGTGAGTAATAATTTCTCTTAGTTCATTAATGCGTTCCCATGCTTCCATATGACGTTCTCCTTTATACAAAAAGCCGGTCGGTCAGATAATCAGCTCTTCTTGCGGCTCTTCGACAGATATAAAGTAGGAAAGAGAGTGAGCGCAAACAGGAATATACTCCAAATCAGCATCGGTATCTGAAACATATTGCCGATTCTTGTCCCGATGCTCTCAAGCGGAACGATAAAAAGCGCCGAGAGAAGATTCGGAGATGCTTTGACAGTCACAAACAAAGGCGTCATGACAAGTTCAAAAAACAAAAGTACCGGTATGGAAAAAATGTACGCATCAGCAAGCCAAAGACTTGCTTTGTTCGCCTGAAAAATCAAAAATAGTAATGCCAGGGCAAGCCCAAAGGTAACCGTGAAGGAAACGGAGTCAAATGACTGGCTCTTCAGACAGGTAAACAGATAATACAGCATACTAAGCAGGGCACAGATTCCCGCCATATATTGGGAGAATTTCTTTGCGCCCAGAAGAAGCAGAGTAATCAAAGTAACGACAAGAAGCAGAGTAATTATAAACCCTGACATAACTGTCGGTGTATGCAGCGAATCCAGAACCCATATATAAAAATCTCTGAAAGCATACGCAAAGTAGCGGAAAGGTCCCGTTAATATGGTTCCCCACAACAAAAACAGCGCGATCGATACGATCAGAGCGCGTGTACCACTTTTCAAAATGACCCCTCCGAATTATTTACTTTCTATCTCATATGGATCGTAATCAGACAGAAGTTCCTTGAGAACAGCAACTTCTTCACCATTCAAAGAGAGTCCTTTACCAGCCTTCTCGTGTTCAGGCGCCCAGTCCCGGATATCCAGCTTCGGAGCACCGCCATTCCAGCTGACCAGATTCACTTCACGGTTCCAACCGGATTTGCTTGTGGACAGGATACCCAGTTCCTTGACGACTTCAGATGTAATCTCACTCTTCGGCATATGATTTCCTCCAAATATTGATATTATTTTGAAACTGTTTCACTGCAGAGACATATCTATAGGATTGGTAATTGACACAAAAATAAGAATGCCCCATGATTATAGCACATTCCAAAAATGTAAGGAACCGCCAATGATTCGAAAAGCGAGGCGTAATGCATTGACAGATTTCATTACAATCACAGCGGCAGTAATCGGTATATCAGTCCTGATTTTGGGTCTCTTAGCATTGGTCCGTGCGCTTTATGAGCCATACGTTCTCGATAATTCCCATGTCGACATGGACTCCCCCGATATTTCTGCGGCAGATATTTCTACCGGCGGCGCTTCTGCCGGAGACACTTCGGCGTCATTTGCAGGTGAGTCTACCGTGCCGGCTCTCGAAGCGGTTTTTTTCACAGACCTGCACGCCGCCCTGTGCCGTGTATCCGACAAAAGGCTTATGGATGCCGTCTTCTCGTCACCCTGCGATGTAATTCTTTTCGGCGGTGATGTTTCCAATCACGGCAAGGCAAAAGACAAGGGATTCTCACGTCTCGCTCTCCTGGCCGCCCGCGCTTCTGATTTGAATATTCCATGCTATGCCATACGCGGCAACCACGACACGACAATCCGAAGTGCGGAATACGACAAATCCGGATTCATCCTTCTGGAAAATAGGAATGTGCCCGTTCATGGACGCTCCGGTTATTCTTATTTGCTCTCCGGTCTCGACGACACCGGTAAAGAAAACCGTTCGTGGCCGGAATTACCAGCAGACTATATCGGTGATTTCCCTATTGACCGCCGCATTGTACTTGTTCACAACCCTGACTACATTTTCTCGTCAAAAAATATCCGGTACAGGTATCAGCTGTCCGGACATTTTCATGGTGGTCAGATATATATGCCGTTCGATCTCGAGTATAGATTGTTTCGCGGCGAACAACTTGCCAGCGAAGGGATCCACAAAGGTCTTTTTACCAAAAATGATATCCGGGGCTACATTTCAAGAGGCGTCGGCTGTGTGGTAATTCCTTTACGGCTTTTCTCAAAACCGCAGGTTACGCATCTCACTTTTCGCGTGAAACCTTAACCGGTTTGATCTTCCATATCCCGTCGGCGTAATCCTGAATCGTCCTGTCGGAAGAGAATCTGCCTGACTGGCAGATATTTATCCAGCACTTCCTTGCCCAGGCAAGCCTGTCGGAGTAATCACGGAAGGCGCGGTCACGTGTATTCCTGTAATCGACAAAATCGCCGAGAACAAAATATGTATCGGCCGGCTGCCAATTGGAGCCGTATACCAGTGCGTTGAACAGATCCTTAAACATACCGGTTCCGGCATCGTCCATGGAACCGTCTATCAGACGGTCTATTGCCTTTTTAAGACCCGGCGTATTCTCATAATGCCACAGCGGATTGTAGAATTTCCTGGTGGAATCCAGATCCTCCACATGGCATCCGAAAATATAGATATTCTCATCGGAGACTGCTTCCGCAATTTCAACATTGGCACCGTCACAGGTTCCCAGTGTCACCGCGCCGTTCATCATGAACTTCATATTGCCCGTACCGGATGCTTCCAGTCCTGCCGTTGATATCTGTTCAGAAATATCTGCTGCAGGGAACATGCGTTCTCCGTTGCTGACGTTATAATTCTCGACAAATACAACCTTTATACGTCCGTTGATTGATTTGTCCCCGTTAATGAGACGGGCTATTTCATTGATAAACTTAATAATCGCCTTGGCGCGAAAATATCCGGGAGCCGCTTTGGCACCGAACATCACGGTAACCGGAGGGAAATCGAGTGTTGGATCTGCTTTGATACGGTCATAGAGATTCAAGGTATACAGCGCATTGAGCAGTTGACGTTTGTACTCATGGAGACGCTTGATCTGTACATCAAAAACAGAATCCGCATCGAGGATAATTCCTTCTTTCTGGTAGATGTAATCGGCCAGACGCTGTTTCGAGTCTTTTTTGATAGCAAGAAAGCGGTTCATCACAGAATCGTCAGTTACATACTTTGCAAGAGTGGACAGACGTTCGAGATCGGTAACCCATCCCTCGTCTCCGAGAAGCCCGGTAATCAGTTCTGAGAGTTCAGGATTGCATGTACGCAGCCATCTCCGAGGTGTGACACCATTGGTCTTGTTGGAAAACTTCTCAGGGGTAAGTTCGTACCACTCTCTCAAAGTATCTTTCTTGAGGATATCCGTATGAAGCGCCGCCACTCCGTTTACGGACCGCGAGCCATAAATGGCAAGCCACGCCATGCGGACCTTACCTTCTCCAAGAGGGGAAAGCCGGTCAATCATATCCTGCTTGCATTTTGCGGCAGTCATTTCATTTCTGAACTGCAAGTTAATACCATCTATAATCTGGTAAATACGCGGGAAAAGAAACTGGAAAATACCAATATCCCATTTCTCGAGTGCTTCCGCCATGACAGTGTGATTGGTATATGCATATGTCGCCGTGACTATCTTCCACGCTGATGTCCACTCGACTTGATTTTCGTCGACCAGAATGCGCATCAGTTCCGGGATGCTGATAACCGGATGCGTGTCATTGAGCTGAATAGAATTATATTTGGCAAAATCAGACATGTCCTCACCATGTACGGCCTTGTAGCGGCTGACGATATCCTGCAGGGAAGCAGAGACGAAGAAGTACTGCTGACGTACACGAAGTACCTTCCCGTCGTAGGAAGTGTCATTAGGATAAAGTACACGCCATATATCGTTGACACGGTTTCTTTCCATTACAGCATCATCAAAGCGCTGTGAATTGAAAAGATTGAAGTCGAATTCCTGAGCGGGTTCCGGCTTCCAGAGGCGCAGACGATTGACATTGGACGTAGCATATCCGGTGATAGGCATATCATAAGGCACCGCCCACACATCAATGTCGTTATAGTGGACCTTAACACGTTCTTCCTCGCGGCGAACGACGAAAGGGTATCCGCTTTCCATCCAGCTGTCCGGCATTTCTTTTTGAAATCCATCAGTAATTGCCTGACGGAAGAGCCCGTAGCGGTAAAGTATTCCATATCCGGTAACCGGCAGATTCATCGTAGCACACGAATCCAGAAAACAGGCCGCGAGTCTTCCCAGACCGCCGTTCCCGAGACCGGGATCCTTCTCCTGTTCGAGGAGGTCGGTAAGATTGATCCCATAATAAGCAACGGCTTCAATAGCCTGCTCATACAGCCCCAAGTTCACGAGGTTGTTAAGCATCGATCTTCCTTCCAGAAACTCTGCTGAGAAATAATGTGCCTGACGGACATTGTCATATTGATCGCGCGTGGACTCCCAGTCATCGGCAATAAGCTCAACAATCGTGTGGGAAAGTGCGGACCAGTAATCCCAAAGCGTCCCCCTGTCTGCGGCTTTTCCTGCGTCGGCACGTATATAGGAGGCCATTTTATCACGAAGCAGCTCAGGTGTAATGATATTATTCATAATCGCATATTTGAAGCGTCTCCTTGTTATGAAAAAACTTCACTCTCCTTTTTAATATAAATTTACATATTATTTCCTAAATTGTAACAGGCGTGTGACATACAGTCAAATAGACGATCTACATTAACAACAGGGTGCAAAACGCGTAAGAATACATCTATTTGAACAAATCAAAGCGTTTCATGTCATCGATCATTGTTATGTCTCCCCTTAAGCCAAACCTCTCTTGCATCTGGCAGGAGTTACAGGTATTCTAAATCCAAATGTATAAATTCGGAGGCGCAGATGTCTTTTACTGATTTTCTTCCTTTAATCGGAGCTGTTCTAGGCGCGGCGCTTGCCTTGCCGCTTCAATACGTATACAACGTCTTTCCTGAAACCTGGCTGCAGGATTATGATTTCAATCCTAAAGCAAAGGATGTCCGGCTTGCCCGTCGTATGAAGTTTTTGCCTCATACTCTCGTTGTAATGGTCTCTCTGATGCTGCTCTTTTTTGCAGCGTTCTATCTGAACAAATCATTCTTACTCGACAGGGATGTCTTTCATATACTGCTGATGCTGACTCCTCTCCTTCCTTTTGCACTCATTGTCGTATCTGACAAACTTAACAGAATTATCCCCGACCAACTGCTGATCGCCGTCGCCCTGTGCGCTGTGTACGGTTTTCTGGCAGACGGCCTTGAAGGCAGCTTCTGGATCAGTTCACAATCAGCCTGGTACGCAAATCCGCTCAACAGGATTCTCGGCGCCTTCATCGGAGCCGGCCTGCTCTGGGGGATCGGCATCATCGGTTCATGGATCAGCGGACAGGAATCCATGGGGTTTGGCGATATTAAGTTGATTTTTGTATGCGGGCTTCTTTCAGGCGCATACGGTCTTGTTTTCGTCATCTTCTTTTCTTTTATTCTGGGCGGAATTTTCGCCGTTCCGCTTTATATCGCTAAAAGAAGAAGAATCCGCGCAGAAGAAAAGGAGATTTTCGAAAGCAAAGATCCTGTCAGGAAGCGCAAGGAAATTGAGAAGAGAAAAGACTCTGTTCATTTTTCGGATGATCCGGATTACATCGCTTTCGGGCCTTTTCTGGCACTGGGTACCGCTGTTTTCCTGATCTTCGAGACACCGGTATATCATTTTTTTGTTACTAGTATTCTGTGGGTAATTTAGTTATATGGATAAATTTGAATCGCTGCTAAGTAAGGATCATGTTGTGTTTGAAGACACCGCAAAGGAACATGCTGCATTTGAAGAATCCCCGGAAAGTTCTGTTGCTGATGAAGGACACGATTCTGTACGGCCTCCTTTTGCAACAATTGGGTCTGTAGTATTATTCTGTGCCGCTTTCAGCACTTTTGTCACCCTGATCTGGAAGTTTTTGCCGGATTCGTTCCTGCCGTTTGCCAAAACATCACTCATAGGATTCTCTGTGATTACACTTGTCCGTCTTTTCTTAAGCCTTTTGCTTCCGATACTGTTCTTCTCTGTCCGGTATAAAATTCAGGATACACTCATTATGGGACGCTATCCGGGAATTGGCGCAGCACTCTTAAGTTTTCTGATCGGCTGTCCCGCCTCTTTGATTCTTGTAGCCATCCATAACCTTCTGATACGCTTTTTTGTATCGAAAGGCATTGCACTGGCGCTTCCGTCGTTTTTCTATTCCTCTGAGGATATTTCAATCGAATCACGCCTGTTGGCACTTGCTGCCGCATTTTTGATTCCCGTACTGCTGCAGGAACTGTTTTTCCGCGGACTTCTCTTCTCGGTCTGGCCGCACGGTCATGCGGTTTTTCCCAAAATGCTTCTTTCGGGCTTCCTTTTTGCAGTATTTATGCAAAACCCGGTCGATTTTATACCTTTATTTTTCTTAGGCGTCCTTCTTGCCTATGTCCGTCATACCACAAATAATTTCCTGTGTCCGGTCATTACACAAATCGCGATGCTGGTGACATACTGCCTGTTCTCTTCGCTTCTTCCCTTTACGGATTATATTACCTCCGCCATTACCAACGATCCTGATCCCGTTTCGCTGTATACGGCTGTCGCTGCTCTGGTTATGAGCCTTCTTGCGTTTCTTCCGGTATTAGCACAGCTTCGACGTATATCGCACGAAGCGGCACAAATTGCGCAGTATCAGGAAAAAGAAGAATCGAATCCAGGTATGTGGGGACAACTTGGATGGTCCTTCGCTCTTGGCCTGATACTTTTTGCAGCCAACTGGGTGCTTCTTCTTGGTATTTGATGCAAAGACATGGACTTACTGTTTTTCTTCCCTATGTTTTATGTCCGCTAATCTTCGTTTAATGTATAATTGGTTATGACATTTTCTTTTTTACAAAAGCGCAGGAGGTCCGCATGGACGATAATCTTCGATATCGAAAAGATAAGGCAACTGTTATTGCCATCATCAAATACATACTATATATTTTGATCGCTGCAGCTGTCCTTTATTTTTCCAGCAAAGTATTGGTACTCCTTTTCCCGTTTCTGATTGGATTTGTTCTGGCAAAGGCTTCCCGTCATATCTCAAACAGCATTGTCCGGCTGCAGGTACACTTCAAAAAATCTTTGGGCAGACAGCCCAGGGAACTGGCAGTCCCGTCTCTTGCAATCGAAGGAGCAGCATTAAAAATCGAGCGGGAGAAGAAATCCCGGAAAAAATCCAAAATCCTCAGCATCCTTTTTCCTCCAAAGAAAAGGAAAATTCTCTCGAAGCGTTCGAAAATTGCTGTCGTTGTTTATGTCGTTCTGCTTGTTATTTCTCTGCTGGCTCTTGCCTCGGCTACAACAGCTCTGGTCATTCAGACCAAAAAAGTTATCAGCAATTTTCCTACCTGGATTACTAAGTCCGATTATGTAGGAATAGTTATTAGCTGGGTCTCCCAGTTTTCAACGGAAAAAGGCGGATTCTTATCACCGGATCAGATTGTCAGTATTACCGAGTATGTCACCAATGTCAAAACATCCGTAACCAATATGCTGCCGGGTATAGTTACTAATGTACTTAGCGGAATTATTACAATGGTCGGTGATATCCCCATGATTCTGTTCACCTTTATCGTGATCATTATGTCAGGCTTCTATTTTCTTACCGACAGCAAAATGGTTTTCGAATTTCTTTCAAGAAATATCAAGAGCCGTACGTTCCGACACAGAGCCATCCTTCTGGTAGACGGCCTCTCTACAACGCTTTTCAGGGTTCTCGGCGGATACCTGCTGCTGCTTTTCATTACTTTCTTCGAAGCCCTCATCACCTTTGGGATAGCAGGAATCAGCTATGCGGTAATTCTTGCCCTTATTACAGCTGTACTGGATTTTATGCCCGTACTGGGCGTCAGTGCGACCATGATCCCCATAATGATCTATCTGGCCATTCAGGGTGATTACAAAGGAATTGTGATTCTGATCATTGGAATGGCGGTTATTACGGTCGTCCGGCGCTTTATCGAGCCGCCGATTCTGGGAAACGCCATGCATATGCATCCGCTCGCCACCCTCATCGCCATGATCTTCGGAGTATCTGTATGGGGCGCAATCGGATTCCTTATGGGACCTGTTGTTTTTCTTGTCGTAATAGAAGCCGTCAAAGGATTCTCGCTCGACAAGAAGATCCGGGAAACGATTGGAAATATTCTGAATAAGTTTTCGCAGTGATCACTTTGCGTATGCGGTCTGTTGTTATATATCCTGCACAGCGCTGTATCTATTTTGATTTGTCTTTGTCGCCGTCGCGGCTGATAAAAGCAAAGAGCGGCAGTTCTTCCTTCACGGGAAGATAATACAGCATTTTAGCCTGCGGCGTCGATTGAATAGGCTCCCCTTTTTCATTAAGGAGTCCATGAGCCAATATTGGTTCATGGTGACCGTCCGGCATAAGTATATGCAGTATATCCCCTTCGGATATTTTGTTCCGTTGGGAAATGACCGCAAGACCTCTTTCCTTATCATAACCGACTGCCATGCCGGCAACAAATGCCGGGCGCAAATATGTATCGTCCATAAAGATCTGCGCGTTCTCACCCGGTGTATCAAAATAGAAGCCTGTGCCGAAGACACGATGAACTGTCCGCTCGAGACTCATTTTCCATAAAGGATCAGGTTTATATGAATCAGGTGATGCCATGTAGGCATCAAGCGCTTCACGATAGGCCTTTGTAGTCGTAGCCGCATAAAATGATCCCTTAATGCGTCCTTCAATCTTGAAGCTGTCAATACCCGCCTGAACGAGTTCCGGGATATGGTCAATCATGCAGATGTCCTTGGAATTGAAAAGATACGTACCTCTTACATCCTCTTCGATCAGAAGAGGCTGATCAGGCCGCTTTTCTTCGGTAACCTCATATTTCCACCGGCAGGGCTGAGCACATTCCCCGTGATTGGCGTTTCTGCCGGTAAAATAATTGGACAGAAGGCATCTGCCGGAATAAGACATGCACATAGCCCCGTGGACAAAGCACTCAAGCTTCAAGTCATCAGGAATCTGACTGCGTATTTCGGCGATCTCTGAAAGGGTCAGTTCCCTGGCAAGAACAATCCTTCTGGCTCCCTGTTCGTACCAGAAAAGGCACCCGTCGGCATTGGTAATGCTCGCCTGCGTGCTGATATGTATTTCAAAGTCCGGATAGAGTGTATGAATTCTGCGGAAAATACCGGCATCCGATACAATCAGCGCATCTACGCCAATCTCACGGCAGAAGTGTATCTCCGTGTCTAGTATTTCAATATCCTTAGCATGAGCGAGAATATTCATAGTCACGTAACAAAGGACGCCGTGTGCATGCGCATACAAAACGGCTTCCTTCATCTCTTCATGTGTAAAATTGCCGCTTCCCGCCCTCAGTCCAAAAGACTTGCCTGACAGGTAAACTGCGTCCGCTCCATATGCTACGGCCACCTTAAGCTTTTCCATGTCTCCGGCCGGAGACAGGATCTCAGCCCTCCGCATCGGGTTGAACGGGATCTGTTGTCACTTCTGCCGCTGACGGTGTATCCGTCCAGTTCGGGCTGTAGAGGGCAACATTTGCCGCCTGCTCTTCAATCGTCACCGCAAAGGCTGTCCGCTTGTCGCTGTCTCCGACAGCGCAGAAATACATGAAATTCTCATTGCTTGGATAAAGAGCTGCCGTAATTGCATCTATACCCGGCATACAGATAGGTCCCGGCGGAAGACCGGCGTGCAGATATGTATTATATGGACTATCGAGCAGCTGGTCCGACGAAGAAGCCGCCCACACCTTCGGAAGCCCGTCCTTTTCCCTGAGAAAATTAGTCGTAGCGCAGGATTCAAGCCTCTGCAGGCTCGGATCCTCTGATTTCATCCGGTTATGAAAGACAGCCGAAATGGAAAGCATATCGGACGCGTCGCCCGATTCACTCTGTATAACAGATGCAAGAGTAATTACCTGATCCATGGTCATGCCGATTTTTTCGGCACGTGTATAGAAATCTTCATACAGGACTGCCTCCGTATTACGAAGGAACGTATTAATAATTTCTTTTTCTGATGCATTCATGTCGAAATTATATGTATCGGGGAAGAGATATCCGCTGAGAATAAAGTCCCGCCCTTCCGGAGCCTGAATCTGTGATACAAATCCATAATCCACAAAAAGATTCGGACTGTTCATGTATTCATCGAGCTTAGCCGGATCAAACTCAAGTCCATTGTCCAGAAGCCTCTGCTTGAGCTCTGTATAGGTTATTCCCTCCGGGAAAGTGATCGTGATTACTTCCGGCTCCTGGCAAAGCATATACATCAGCTCGTCATATGAAAGATCCGGGGTAAGGAAGTGCGTACCGGCCAGGTAACCACCGTCAAAGCCGTTAAACTTCGACATCAACGTAAAAACAAGCGTGTTGTTGATCAATCCGCTGCCCTTAAGCTTGCCTGCTATGGCCGATGTATCGTCGCCGTCATCGACCACAATCATTACAGCTTCAGGGGTGTCCTTGTTGATAACAAGGGAACCGTCCGCCAAAGCTTTCTCGAGAGCATCAAACCGGTTGCCCTGAGATGTCACGTAATTGTACCCGAGAAAAATCCCGGTGATACCGACCAGAATAACCATAAGCAGGACAACCAGGAGACCGACCATTCGCTTAAGCTTATTTGAGAACATACGCGGCCAGTGCTCCTCTCGTCGGCGGTTATTACATGGAATTCTTCGTGCCTGCTATTTCTTGTTACGCGACTTCATGCGCTGATCCGTGTTGAGGATCCTCTTACGAAGACGAATATTCTTGGGAGTAACTTCGCAAAGTTCATCGTCAGCGATGAATTCCAGACACTGCTCCAGACTGAACTGGACAGGAGGCACAAGGCGAAGTGCATCATCATTACCGGAAGAAC
>Ga0209540_10001148_pt1 | contig 21088 bp, 9 predicted proteins | sample BarGraIncu01121A_FD_184501 | JGI IMG/M metagenome (GOLD analysis project Ga0209540, IMG submission 184501) | Arctic peat soil microbial communities from Barrow, Alaska - Barrow Graham LP Incubations 011-21A (SPAdes) (version 2) | ecosystem: Environmental > Terrestrial > Soil > Wetlands > Peat... | reverse complement strand
CTCTAAATAATAATCCGTGGACGGTATCGATATTTCTTCTTTTTTTTAAACTATGACACACTTTTTTACAATGCAATAATATGCAACAAATTAACTGCTAATCAAAATTATATGCTTATACCGACTTAATTACAATCCTACACTATATCCTGCATCACAGGGCAGCAGTGACCTCTTAGCATCCGTAACAGCGACAGAAAAAGTTGATTTCATTCGTCTGCAGAGTCGACTGAGTACGGAGAAGGAATTCTGGGTTTTCGATATCACCTCAATATCCAGCTATTCCGAGCTTCTTCGTCAGCTGCAGTTTGGTCACAACAAGGAATCTTGGCAATAGGTTGAAAATATAGCGACTATGAATAATGTACAGGAGGCAAATACTGCGAGCAGCATGGTGATTGATATTGTTTTTTCAGAATCACATGCAGTTGTAAACGGCAAGTACTTTTCCATAAATTGGCAATTAATTTTCAGAAGAATGTGCAACTTGATTGTATAAATAAACAGAAATGGATATTACCTCTTTTTGACCGGTTTATTTTGACCGGTTTGACCGGTTTATATTGACTATGCTTGTTGAAGATGTATTATAAAAATAGTGCGGTTTATTTAGTAATAATAATAGTGGTTATATTATTGAGAAATACATAGTTAATTCTGGCTGATGATGAAATATTCGTTTGAAGAAAGCGTGTGTCAGATTCTGGAATTATATAAATAGTGTTCCTTGATTATAAATGTTATTTTACAGTTAATGCTGCAATATACTCTGGGGGAGTAGAGGTAGATCGAAAATGAAAAAAAGAGTGTTTTCTCTTGTTCTGACAATTCTTCTGGCGGTTTCCTGCTTCTCAATCTCAACTGTATCGGCCGATTCTTTGTATGTCCGGAAAGTAGTTTCTGTTGTATATGATGATTCCGGAAGCATGAGCGAAGGCAGTTCTATGAACTGGTCCTATGCCAATTATGCTATGCAGACTTTGTGTGGTCTTCTGAATGCGGATGACGAACTCTATATTACCTATATGAGTAATCCGGGAACTGCGGTTATGCCAACGGATTTCGCGTCGAACCGTCAGGTTGCCGTGGATAATATTCGAAATACGCTGGATTCTGGAAATACACCGCAGGCGTCGATCGATACGGCCAAAAGCAAGCTTGTTGAAAGTTATAACAGTAACGTTTCGAGCAGTGTGAAGACGGAATATTGGCTGGTGGTTCTAACAGACGGGGCATTTAATGGAGAGGGTGCCTTTGGGAAACCCGAATTGGACAGCGCTCTTCAGAGTTTTGCTCAATCACAGATGGGTGTTGGTATGGATCTGCATACCATTTATCTCGCGATCGGAAGCAAGGCAATCGAAGCAGCCAGTGATGCGAGTCTTAATATCATTGCCAAAAAATGTGATGATGGCAAGGCCATTGTAGCTGTTTTGTCAGAACTCTCGAATGCAATTTCCGGGCGATATCGCTTAAGCAAGGATGACATTACGCTCGTTAATGACAACACGGTTGAGGTTACGTCTGAGATTCCATTGCTGAATATTGCCTTATTGATGCAAAATTCTTCGGCTACTCTCAGCAGCTTAGTAAAAGATGACGGTACAGCACTGCAGATTGATCAGCAGGTCACTCTGAAGAACCCGGAAAAATCCGGTTGGACGTCAGATTCGAATCTGCATGGCAAAGCATTGCTTGTGGGAAATGCAGGTCAGAATATTCCTGCGGGTAAGTATACATTGACGTTCACCGATAAAGTAGATATAAACGCCCTTGATATCATGTTTGAGCCTGCATTGGAACTCCATATGGCGGTGATGCAAAATGGCAAAGAAATTACGGATTTATCATCACTTCGCGAGCTTGATAAAATAGATGTGCAAATGAAGTTATGCGAAGCCGGAACGAACAAGGAAATAGATATTGCACTCCTTAAGGGTGATGCCACATACAAGCTCGGCTATAAGGAGAACGATGTTGATATAAATTCTTCTGACAGCATGACTATGTCAGGAATAACCTTGAAAGATCTGAAGACAGATATCTACGGAACGTTCACTTTCGGTGGTTTTATTCCGTTGACGATAGCGGTGGAAATTTCACCATCTTCCTTTGAATCCAACTACGAACTGCGATTATCCGTTACGAAAGACGGAAAAGAAGTAACTGATTTATCCCAATTGCACGAGAAAGATGTTATCAGTGTCACATCCCATCTTTTTGATATTTTTTCCGGTACAGAGGTTGATATCTCAACGCTTGGCACAGGTGTAATTAACAGTATCGGGTACAGTGAGGCAGATACAGAAATCTTGTCTGTTCAAGGAACGAACCTTTCTGACATTTCGCTCAAGCCTGTCAAAACGGATGTTTACGCTGCTTTTCAGCTGGATATGTCTGCCCCGCCATTATCAGCTTCATTAACTTTAAACCCAATCAAAGCAGTCGTCTACGGGCTCACTGTTGAAGTTCCTGATGATTATATAGTTGATCGTGAAGATATATCAACCAACTCAAAGGAGATTCGTTTTGTAATAACAGGAGATGGTGTTCCTCTTGCAAAAGAAGAAGTCAAAGACTTGCCATTTACAATTTCATTGGACAGAAAAATTCCCTACACTCTCCAACAGGAAGAGGATGGAAGCTTTTCTTTCCGTCCCAAAGTTGAAGGATCGCTGATGTCCTACCCCACCGGAGATTTTACAGTTACAGGAAAACTAAATAATACAATCTCTAAATCAGGGATATTTACGATTGGAAAGGGCAACTTGCTTCTTTATTATTTGAATGAATATGGAGTGAAAACCTTAATTGCTTTACTTATATTATTATTGATATTAGGATATGTACCGGGAATTAAGAAATATTTACCTAAAAGATTGAAAAAACGCCCACTAATTCACTGTACCCCCATGGGAATAGGTGGCGGAGCGCCAGTTGATAACCATGGAGCATTTTCAAAAGATTTGAGTTCGACCTTGATACCATATAGAGCCGAAACAGGAACACTTCGATATGTACCAAGCGGCGTTACGGGATTTCCAAGTTTAACTCTAAGAGCAGCAGGTGGAAATGGTGTGTTTATAACAAATACAAGAGCTTTGGCCGGAAGATCTTCTCTGGAAATTGATGGCATGTCAATTCCTGAAGATGTAAGAAGCATGATCCGCAAGAGTGCAAATATGAATATTACAGCGACAACGAAGCCGATGATGTATGAATGTACGCCTAAAACGTAAAATTTCGGAAACGATGAATTATTGTTGTGAACATGAAGAGGAAGTCTTTGAAAAATTTATAAATTTATAGGAGGGTATTTTATGTTAGCACCGACATTGATTGTAGGTCTCGGAGGAAAAGGTTCCGACATCGTTGCACGAGTTGCAAAAATGGTGACCAAGGAACAAAGATCAAAAATTGGTTTTGTTGTGTTTGACACTGATGTGAATGAGTTGCGTGAAATCGGAAATAACAATCCATTTATGAAGACGGTTCAAACTTCGACAAAACTCTCTGTCGGTGAGTACCTGAATATTGATACTCATGCTCGCGATAATTGGTTTCCTGTAAACAAAATATTATGTCGAAAAACACTTACGGAGGGCGCAGGGCAAGTTCGAGCCATTTCGAGATTGGCTCTAGATACCGCTATTCGAGCCGGCAATATGGAACCGCTTCATGAAGCTATTGAGGAATTATATAAACTTAATGGGGAACAGATGGATCAGTCTTTGAGAATTATAATTGTAAGCTCATTAGCAGGGGGAACAGGTTCCGGGTTAATCCTTCCAGTTGCACTATACATTAAAAATTTTCTGCAAATACGGTTTCAGCAATCTGCAAATATAACTCGTGGCTTTTTTATTTTACCTGAGGTTTTTTATGAAGTTATAAAAGGACAGGCAGAAAGAAACAATCTAAAGTGCAATGCATATGCCACAATTCGAGAGCTTGACGCCTTTTTAATGAAAGGGGATGGCACTTTACCAGAAAAATACATGTCCAAGTTAAAATTTGAATTTCCAAGAGTAGCATCCAGTGAATGTGAAGAATACGATGTCATGCCATTTGATTTCTGCTTCCTATTCGATGCACAGAATATTGACGGTAAAAAGCTCAATTCCTTTAACCAGTATCTTGATCATGCAGCAAATTGTATCTATGCACAATCAATTGGGCCAATGAATAAAAGAAGCAACTCATCAGAAGACAATACCATCAGGGAACTATGTAAATCAAAGGGTAGAAATCGTTATGCCGGTGCAGGTTCTTCAATGTTGATATACCCATATGAAGACATAAGGGAATATATTGCACTGCATTGGGCAGACCAATGTGTTTCAGATCAATGGCTTGTGTTTGATAAACAATTCAAAGAAAAAAGCATACAAAACAATGAAATGCGCAGCAAGGGGTTCAATGTAAAAGACCTTGATCCTGCAAGAGACTATATTAGTTCATTGGAAGCCGCCGGAGATCAGAAAAATGCATTTGCTTCAACTTTAAGAAATATGTGCACCAGATTTGACGAAGACGGTTTGACACAAATTGGTTATAAGTGGGAAGACTATGTAGGCAATCTTAAAGCCTATATTAAAAAGGTTTCTGAATCCGGTCAAATGGATTTAGACCAACAAAAACAACGCACACAAAACCAGTTGAGCGAACTTCATGAAAGCATCGAAACGGACCTTTATGTAGAAGTTTATGGGGAATTGTCAAAATATAAGAACATGGTAATCAAACGCATCGAGGAGAATGCAAGAACGATCGCCTATACAATGTTCAAATCAGAAAACGCAACGGTGACCAATGACAAACTTGACTATCAAATTGAGACATATATGCGGGATGGAATGGGTAATTTCGTGCATCCAAATGCAGTCAGATATTTCCTGTATCAGACCCTATATACGCTAAGACAAGAAAAAGATGCGACAGACCGCATTAATGAAAAGAACATGAAATATTTTTCCGGTTTTGAAAAAAATACTTTTGACGACGCCAGAACTGACAGCAAAGAAGAAACCGTGGATGATTTGAGGGATAAGAAAATATCTTTAATCAATAAAATTACAAAGAAGCCAGAGGGTTGGCAACACGATTTGCAGGACCAATATAGTAATTATTTGAAAGTTGTTAATGAATATCGGGTATCTGCAACGTATGCAGAAGTTTTAAATGAAGCAATATCATATGTTAAAAATATGTGTGACGCTTTCCAAATTTTCTATAATTCTTTTGAAGCAAATGTTCGTTCAATTAAGCGAAACATAGAGAAGATGACAGAAAAATATGAAGGCCTAAAAGGAAGCACAACACGATATGTTTGTGCTTCCAGAAAATGCTTGAAAAAATTCAGTTCTTTAATGCCTTTTACAGGTAGCGCAATCAGCTTATCTTCCGATTTATGTGACGGGATATACTCCAAAGTACGTCAATATTCGATGATGAAGGAAAAACCTAATGAGACCTATTTTAAAAATCTTTTTGATGAAGGAATTATGGGATATTTCAGAGATAGTGTTATGGAATCCTATAGTACTGAAATTAAAATGGACGTGATTGGAGCCCTCGAAAAAGAAGCTCAATATGACCAAGAGGAATTTGACAGCGATAAAATCGATTTGTATGTTAAAAAGTGTATTCATGAAACGAAACACTTGTCCGAACCATTTATTGAAAAACCTCTCGGCGAGCAGAAAACTATTATTTCGTCTAATGCTTTTAATCCCCATTTGATCCAAGCCGAAAATCCAAAACGTAAATATCTAGTCGAGTCTGAGCTTCAGAATGCCGGTGGATGTCCGGATGAAGATATCGGTGAAAATATGATTTTGTTCTATAAGGCAATATATGGACTACGCGCCAACGAACTTTCAAAATTTGCACCGGCAGCATCAAATGCAACAGTATCGAGGGATGGCGGTGAATATTACAAAGCCTATTTTGAATTGGTTTCACAAATCAAACCTAAATCTCAGGAAACATCTGTAATTACACCTCATATTGATCGTGAATGGCATCTTATTTCGCAACTACCAGATTTGGATGAAGCCAGTCAGATAAAGCAGGAATCGGAAATATTCAAGGCTTTCCTGCTAGGACTGCTTTTCAACAAAATACAATACAAGCGAATATCTGAAAATAAAACATGGTATCGTTTGCTACTACCGGGATGCAATGCGGAGGATTTTGTCGTCTCAAATAAAACGCCTTGTGACTCTTTCTATGAAGTTCTTGACGCTTTGATGATAAATCCCCTGGTTGTAAAAGGAGTGATCCAGGCAGTTGACAATGAGATTGAAAGACAGTGTCTATCTTGCCGTAAAATTGTATTTGAAAAAAGCATCTTTGTCGAAAGATTGAACAACTTCAATCTTCCCGAACTTGGCGAGATATCTGAAAAGTTCAAAGACAAGCAGATGAGTGTTTTTGACATCGTCACGTTCCTTAAAGCATCAACACCTACTGAAGTATTCAGAGATGAAGATGGCTCAAGTTTGATGAAAGTGATTTTGGAGGTTGTTTATCAATCAATGGTCAAACTTTGCCCGCCCAACGAACTAAATCCAATGTTTGGCGAGCTTATTATGAACCAGTATGCAATTTTCAAGGAACATATTGGAATTTATGATGAAGAGTGGCCGTTATCATTTACATCATATATTGATACAGTTCTCATCATCTTGTATGACAACCTTATTGAAAAAGAACTTGACGTTTATGCAAATATAATACTGGCAGATATGAACAAAATGGATAATGCGAAACGAGAAAAACTCCGGAAAAGCTGATTAAATTCTTCAGGAGCGGTGATCAATGTGTATACAATAGTTATAATTAACGAACAATCATCTGCATTGTTAAAGGACTATAAAATATTATTTGAACCTTTTGTCGATAGTGGACAAATGAGTTTTTGTGGGTGGAATGAGTCAGGTATAGATATTAATTCATCTATACCTGATCTCTATAAACTTATTAAGGGTAAAACCCGTTGGAGAGTGATTATTGCGCTTACTCCACAGGAGATGAGAGCAAGTGATTATTCTTTTGAACATGACGTTAAAAACCCCTTTGATTATTTGTGCAACCTTTCGCAAGATTGTTATATTGAAGAAAGCGGTGTTCCGCTTGTACGGCTTACCCATATGCTGGGGGGATTTCCCGATCTTGGAATTAAAGAGATGGAGGAAAGGTGTCTATGCAAAAACTTAGAGTTAGGGAAAGACGAAATTATTGACTTAAAAGCACTAAGCAGCAATGAATTAGAATTTATTTATTCCGAATATGGAAAAAACTTAAATATCATTTATACGGAAAACAAGTACACCGAAGAAGAAATTGCACAGCACAATAGAGTCAAAAATATGTATAAATTTGACGAAGATCGACCAGAGGAAATCTATCTGATTTCAACTCGAACAAAATCTGACGACGACAATAAAACCAAAATATATAATAGTTGGCAGAACAATATTGAGTCTCAAAGTTCTGACTTCTGGGAAAGAAACATGTATCCTAACAGTTGCAGATTCATGACATGCGATTTATCAAACATCGGAAATTCCGCATATAAGAAGGAGCTATTTGGGTTTTGGCTCACCGTTCTTACAATCGCCACCAATAAAATTTCAGCAAGCACATTGCAGGCATATAGACTATATAGGGTTCACGTTGACATTTTAGAAACAGAACTTGAAAATTCTTTGAACAAGCACTTGAGCAAACTAATTGAATCTTTAAACAATGTTAATATACGAATCAAATCTAAACCAAATTACTCTTTCGATAAGTATGATACTCTTGTGAAGCCACAAAATGTCCCTGTGATTTTTGAACAGGGACGGGTAAAGGATATTATTATTGAAACTAGTACAATTGGCTTTTTCAAGGATTATCCAGAAAACGAACAGACATTCTGGAATAATAATTACATTGAAAAGCGGAACAATCTAGAAAAGCTTTTAAAAGAACGTGCAAGAGTTGTTGATATTTCCTCAGAATATGCACGGAGCAAAGCAGACAGTTTCCTTGGTGATGAATATGAACTCGATAAATATCAATTCGAAGATTTGAAGGATATGATTGAGAAATTGGAGTGGAAAGTAATCACAACAGACACAAAAAATATAATCGATTCGGAAACATATAAAAATCAGCTAAAAAATGCGGATAAAGAAGTAAGAAAGTATATTGATATTCGACTTAGGAAAAAAATTATCGTTATCTCGGGTGTTCTTTCGTTAGTGCTATATTTGACCGGATTTGTTCCCTATATTATAGGGGCCGGCGTTAGCGGATCATTTATATTGGCATGCTCTGCAGCAATGACTTTGCTTGCCGTAATAATTGCTGCTGCAGGCGGGATGGCAGCACTTTATCTACTGCGGCATCGGTTGATCAAAAAAATCGAGGCTTTTAATAAAGTTATGTATTCAATACAGGCTAATGTGTTTAACGGAGCAAGGAAATTTGAAAATTACATATCAGATGTCTGCACGTACATGAAAGCACAGTCCATATTAAAGGGCGTTATACTGAAAGATGATTCAAATGTATCTACGGTAAATCTATTAAAGGTACATAAAATTTCACTCAAGCGGATAATCGAACACGAAGAAGAACTATGTGCGGTCTTTGATATCCCACTCTTGATTGAACCTGTAATTAATATTTCATTGTTTTTCAATCCCGATGTTCCTCCTGCAAAGAATCCTATATATAGATTCGAACCCAATTATGATGAATTGGACATTCCGATAAATGAAACAGGTGATCTAATTACCGCCCCGTATAAATTCGTTTCAAAATTGAGTATAGAACGCGAAGAACTTTATGATAATACAAAAGGAGACTTACAGCAATGACAATACTTCTTATTATCTTAAAACGCGTTCTGGCCATAATACCTTTTATAACACTATGTCTTGCTTGCAAAAAGATCAATCTGCCGAAGGCAAATAGAGCAAGACAATTTTTGATTCCACCAATTTCTTTTTTATATACGATAGTTTGTATGTTCTTCTTGTCTGGGATAAACATAATTCTTTACGGAATTATGCTATTTTTGTCATTATTTATTCCAATATTGAACACGATCGATATTGGTTTCTGGATGCCATTTGTACTCAATACGGCACTAATTACTGTATTTATGTCATTGAAAGGCGTTATGCTTCCAGTATTGAATAAGATATGGGATAAATCCAAATTTCTTATGGAATTAACTTCGGGGAAATTTTATACATACGACGAGGAATTTGATAAATGGTTTTTGGACAACAAATATGGTCAGCTAAGGACATTTATCAGTGGTTTCTATTATGCATCGCTGTCTGCTTCAACGCTTCTATTTTTATTGGCAACTTTTTTCCCGTTCCTGCCATTCTTCAAAATTGCATTTTATCCTGTGTTAGGAGTATTAGCTCTGGGTGAGATTGTATCTTATTTTTCCGGTATGACGCGGAGTGAATTTGTTGAGAATATTTTAGGTGAAGATGAAGAAGCGTATCATGTTGTCAACTACGGAACCCTTCGCGATAAATACAGAAAATTGTTCGATGACAAAATATTGTATGATGAGACAATCGATAATTCAAATATAATGTTATCAAGCTTCGATTCTCTGGACAAACTTATCGAAAGTGAATCGTTAATGGAAAGAACAGTAGGTTCTTATTATTCTGTTTTAAAGATGCAGGGTGAAGAAATTGACACAAGTTATCTTAAAAGCAGTATGAATTTGCTGAATGGACAGAGCGTGCTTTTTTGCAATCCCTTTTATCATGATTTAACAAGTTATATTATATTGCCGATGATAAAAAAACTATTGCAATATCAAAAATGTCTCATTGTTGTAGGAAGAGATTCCGTTACAGAAGATGTGAAAAAGTGGATTACAAAAGGAATAACGGATTTCACTTCAACTCCGGAACTTATGAAAACGGAGGTTCTGTCTAGCCAATGTAAGGAATGTGATATTGGTATACTGCGGTTTTGTGATTTGCATAACTTAAACCTCATAGATAATTATTCTTCTTTCTTTGAAAATGTCGGGTTTGTTATTCTTATTGAACCTTCCAGAATTCTTGCGACTGGCCAATTGGGGCTAAGCCTTATCGTGTCCAAGTTTAATCCTACCCATAAGAAAATTGTTTATTGTGCATGTGACCGTAACTGTGACGGTTTGATAGATTCTCTTTCACATCTCCTAAAAGCCAACATGACTGAGGTAAATGCATCGGCAGCTTCGACAGGAACTAGTTCCCAGATTTATTGGGATGCGAGAGGCCCTGGTATGCACCTGAAAATTATGCCGAATATTTCAAGATATTTAGGTTCAGGAACTGAAATTGCTGCAGTGGCATTGAAACATCAAGTGTCCAAAGTATATTGGCTTAGCAGCGAGAAATTTCCAGTAATAGACATGAAATGGATTCTGGGTCAATACTATAAACAAATTTGTTCCTATGCAAATTTACCTGCAACACAAGAGTCGTTGAATGAAGTATTCTTTGTAGACTCCAATTTATGGAATTATGATATCCGTGATCATGCTTTTATTATCATAGAAGATGAGTTCCAAAATTTATTTGAAACAACTCGGCTGTTTTCTTCTAGAGCAAAACATCAAAGTTTTTTAAATATTATATGTGAGGATTATCTTCTTAGAGATTATATGATTGATAATGTCAGAATATTCATGAACGACCCCAAGGCAATTCCGACTATTGTTCCGGACTATGCCAGAACCGAACGTAATACGATTCTTCGAATTTTGATGATGATGTATGAAACGCCGATTCTCGAAAATACAATTGCTAAAGAGTTTATGGTAAGTGGAATCGTTTTTAAGGACACATATACAACATTAATCCAGCTTATTGACAAACATTGCAAAGTTGAGGACTTGTCAATTAAAGTGATTCTTCGCGACGAACTGGCTAATAATACTTTGCAGAGTGAAATTAGAAAATATTTTATAGTGGAAAAAGGCACTAAAATTGCAGAATATACAAAGAGACTTACAAATGCTTATTATTTAGCCGAAGATGATAAAGATGAATCTAACTATATCGGCGCAAAACTTTATGGACACGTTTTCCAAACGCTGCTGCCGGGACAATTTCTTACATATGCTGGTAAATATTATGAAGTGCAGACAATAACTCCGGAAAATGGCGTTGTAGTCCGCCGAGCTGCAGACTACATAACAAGTAGGAAGTACTACCGTCAGATAAGAGATATTAGTCTGTCTAATTGGCAAGCGGATCAGGCAATGGCGTCAATAAGAACGATTTCAGGGATCGAGATCAATAAAGGGTTTTGTGACATAGCAATTAGTACAGGAGGATATTATGAAATGTCCTCCTACGGAAATATTAAAGATGCCAAAAAAGTAACACTAAATGGAATACCGGATCGAGAATATAAAAATAAAACAATAATGAAAATCAATCTACCTGCGGCAGACGAAAACATTCGGTATACAATATGTATATTGCTTAATGAAATTTTTAAAACAACATACCCAGAATCATATCAATATATATGTGCATCAATGTTTGTATCTGAAAACATTAATTCGGATATTTCAAAACTAATGTACAAATTGAATTATGATTGGGAAGATACCTGTATATATATTATCGAAGATAGTGAAATTGACTTGGGACTCATTGTATCAATAGATAGAAATATTGACAGGTATTTTGGGATTATCAATGAAATTTTAAATTGGCGTGAAGTAAAAATGAAAGAAGAAGATCAAGTAGATGAAATACCAGAAACCTTCATCCCGAGATTTATGCCGCAAAAGGAAAAGACTGGATCTGCAAAAAGTTTACTGGCTAGAATTTTAGATTTCTTGAAAAGGTTATTTAAGATCAAAAAGAAACCGATTGCTGACATAAAGGACATAGATGTGCAAAAACCGAATCCAATCCCCCAAACCGAAGTAGTAGAGGGTTTGGTGCCTACTCAAGAAAATGAACAGCAAGCTGAAGGAACAGATCCCGAAGAATTGCCGGTTGACGAAATGGCACAAGTAGAAGTAACAAAGCCTGAAGAATTGCCGGTTGACGAAAGGACACAAGTAGAAGGAACAGAGCCCGAAGAATTGTCAGAGGATGAGTTTGTACATCATACAAGGAATGTATTTAATGAGATTGTTGCACAAAACGAATTAGAAGAAAAGGCCAGCGAAGAGATGGATGCTGATATTATTGGCGAAGATGAAATTCTAGTTGCAGATGAAAAGAGCAAGAAAACCGCATACCAGAAATCAAACTATTTCTATTTTGGATATGAATGCGTGGACAATGCACTCGATCTTAAAGGGACCGTTGATTACCTTGATAAGTTCGGATATGGATCCAATCCCCTTAAACAGACAAGAGAAACTCCTATTAATACAGAACTGATTGAAAATACATATGATCCAAAAAAAGAAGGAGCTCATTTTTGCGATTTCTGCGGAACTGGGCTTGCCGGAGGTGAATATGATGTATTAAAGGATGGACGTGAACGCTGCAATCAATGTTCTAATTCAGCACTGAGAACCGGTAAGGAGTTTAAAGAAATATTTAAGAGCACTATGAGAAATATGGAAATCTTTTATATGATAAAAGTAAATACAGCAATTACTGTTAGAATGACTGACGCAAGAAAGGTTGCAAAGCAACTTAACTCGAAATTTGACGCTACTCCTGGATTTGATGGACGGGTTTTAGGCTTTGCAAAGAAAGATAAAAACGGGTATACAATTTACATCGAAAATGGTTCACCTAAAATTGCTGCAATAGCAACCATTGCGCATGAACTGACTCATATATGGCAGTATCAAAACTGGGACAGCAAAGTAATTAATTCAACTTACGGCAAAGCAAATACTCTTGAAGTATACGAAGGGATGGCAAAATGGGTTGAGATTAATTATCTGATTAAGATAAATGAATGCTCTTATGCCAAACGACAGGAAATAGTCACGAAACTTCGAGACGATGAATATGGACATGGACTAATAAACTATCTGCAAAAATATCCAATGAACTATAATAGTAAAATCAAAACCATAACTCCCTTTCAAGAAAATCCACCACTTTAATAGAGGTATGAAATGGACAGATGATTGATCCTTTTTTCGTTTTGATTATGTAAAGTTTATCAAATTCACGATGGAGGCACCTTATTGTTATGAAGAAATACAGAGCTCGTGATCGTTTCAATTACCAAATGGATTTGATTATGTCTAAAGGTACTATCTCTCTTATTCTCGGTCTTGCGGTTATTACTTTTTTAATTACAATTATTGCTGGGATTACAATCGTTCTATTAGAGAAGTCTTGGGCAAATGGATCTGTTTTTCTTGCCGTCTGGAAATCATTTACATTAACTCTGGATCCTGGAAATTTAGCTGGGGTTTCGGGCAGCGTTGGTTTGGTGATTGTAACAGCTATTGTAACGTTGAGTGGAATATTTATTACAAGTACATTGATTGGTATTATTAACACAGGTTTATCCGGACGACTTGAGAATTTGAGAAAAGGGAAAGCTAAAATTCTTGAGAACAGACATACAATTATTCTCGGGTTTAATGAATCAACTTTTTCAATTCTATCAGAACTCCAGATTGCAAATGAAAATGTCAAGAAAGCGTGCATCGTAGTTTTAGGAAAAGAAGACAAACAATTTATGGAAGAACAAATTATTCGACGGATTCCTTTATCGCATAATACTCGTATCATTTGCAGAAGTGGTGATATAACTTCCACTTTCGACCTAGCCAGGTGCTCAATCGAGACCTGCAAGTCAATTATTGTTAATCAGACTGACGATGCAACCGTGATTAGAGTAATTCTCGCAGCAGCAAATTATCTTAATAAAGAATCTATTCGTAGTGAGTATCCAGAAAGTAAAAAGATACATATCTCAGCGTCAATTAATGAATATGAAAATTTACAGGTTGCTAAAATAGCTGGACAGGGTTTCGCAGAGGTTATATATTTTAACCAGGTGATTGCTCGAATTATGGCAAATGTTTGCTATCAATCAGGCCTGTCTGCAGTTTATGTTGAATTACTTGACTTTAGCGGAGATGAAATCTATATTGAATCTTTCCCTGATTTAACAGGTATGTCGTTTCATGATTGTTGTATGTGTTTTAGAAAATCGACTATCATTGGTTTTAGCAGAGGAGAATTAATACACCTTAATCCAAGTCAGGATGAAATTATTCAACAAAATGACAAGCTAATATTGATTGCATCAGATGATGGGGTTTCGATTCCATCGGAACAAAAAAGACAATTTCAAACAGATGCCTTTGCAATAGAAAATGAAAATTCAGAAACAGTAGAACCTCAAGAGCGACTTTTAATTCTCGGAACGAATAACCTTTTGTTTGATATATTATCTGAATTGAATGATTGTTTGCCATGCCATTCACATGTCACTATTGCTAATGACATTACAGAATTTCGACAGACGTTAGACCAGACCATAAACGCTTGTGTAAATCTGAGCGTTGAACTTAGACAAGCCAATATTAACCATAGAGATTCCCTCGAAAAATTAATTGATGAAAAATTTACCCATATTCTAATTCTAAGCGATACCAATGAGTCATCAGATTATGCAGATGCAAAAACACTGACGATCTTGCTGCATATTCGTGATATTGCTTTGAAGCATAATTTGTTTTTTGGAATTACCAGTCAAATGCTTGATGTTCGAAATCAAGCACTAGCACAAGGAACCAATGTTAGTGATTTTGTAATAAGCAGCAATATTTCGAGTTTGATGTTGACTCAAATCTCTGAAAATCGCAAATTAGCTCCAATTATACTTGATCTGCTTGATTCTGTCGGATCAGAAATATACATGAAGCCTTCTTCATTCTATATCAAATCTGGTATAGAAATAGATATCTTTTCTGTTGTACACGCAGTTGCACTGAAAAATGAGATATTTATTGGTTATAAAACAATATTTACAAATCCAAATGGAGAAGCGCAACAACTGATTGTCACAAATCCGGATAAGAATGAAATGATAAGCTTTTCTGATAAAGACTGCTTAATTGTAATTACATAAAATCGAAAGTTTTTGTTGAAAGCAAAGCAAAAAAAGCTATTAACAGAAATACACTAAATGAGTTTATTAGAAATGGAAGAAAGAGGGAGATGCGACACTCGAGTAGGTATTCGGAGCGGAAATAAGTGCAAGTGAAAAAAGTAACCGACGGAGTTTGAATGGAGAAGTCTTGGAGGTGATTATGGAATAGGAAAGGATTTGGTGATTTTACAATATTGAGAAGTCAAGACAACGTATAGGAAAAGTGAAATGTGAAAATACCCTATGGAGGAGTGAACAATCGTTTGATAATTTATCTTATTTGTATCGCGCACAATATGGTGGACCTTTCTCTGTTGACATTAACCATTAATAATTTAGAATGTGTAATAAATGGAATCGAAAAAATTTAAGTTTATTTTTGGAGCATGTTTTGGTGTTTACATAATCATTGTATCCTATATGATTTTCAAAAAGCCTGAAGGATGGAGCATGATGCCGGCATCTTGTCAGAATAGTTGGAGCCCGAATTATTTTCTGTTTTTTGTATTATTGGCATTAGGTATTACAGCAGCAATCATTGGTTTCAGAGTGTTTAGCAAGAAAGAAAAAGAGCTGAAAGTGAACTATTAGGTATGAAATCGCGTGAATCAAATATCATGATAATATCCTCAAATCCTATTTTTATATATGACTAACAAAAATATTATAATTAGACTAATAAATATGATATCATACTAAAAATACTTCAAAAACATAATGCGGTGATTTATTGTTTATAATTGGAGGATATTTTGCAAATGGATACAAAATTAATACTCAAATTCAAGAAAAACCCGTTTCAAATATTTCAGTGGAATAGTCTTGATGTTGTAATTGATCAGAAGATTTCAATAAAAGTTCCATGGACTCAGACAGTTGAATACAATATTGCAGCAGGACATCATAATATTCAAATGTCTTTTCCTTATATGGGTAAAAATGCGGGAAAAGCACAGAAGGAATTTGACATAAAAGATAGTGAGACTCTGTGCATTACATATAAACCGCCTGTTGTTGTTTATAGTTCCGGAGTGATTTTGGTTGAAAGAGTATAAATATATATTCTATATTAGCAAAACAATTTCAGCTATTGCTCTCTGCTTTACTGGTGAAAAATGATGAAATTATTGTTGAATACCAATCCAGCTTTCATTGACTTCTCAAACTGTACACTATTTTGTCAAATTTATAAAATAATTTAGGAGGAATGAATCAAAGGGAAACTTTTTTAGCGATTCTTTTATTAATAGGACTTGTTGTAGGTTATGTGGCAATAAGAAAGCTAATTTCGAAGGGCGCAAATGCAGCGGCTACTGCGGTCAATAAGAATGTCTTGTTCAAGTCTGAATACAAAGAACAACAACAGTTTATATCTACTACGAAAGACTTGCTCATTTCATATCTAAATTTAACGACACTGTCCAATTTGAGAGAATGTACGGTAATCAAAAACAGTCCGCTCTTAAAATCATCCAAAAAGAACTGGGTTTGAAGCTGGTAGTTGAAAAAACAGAAAAAATTGCAGAGGTATCTTTGGAGGAATTTTGCAGAAAATGCGGAGTCAGTGTCGCACCAAAAGCTGTGTTCTGTCAGCGCTGCGGTACGCGGAAAATCCCGGAATCAGGCGTTTAGCAAATACATTGCAATAAACGCTATCAAAAATGAAAGAAGAGGAAAAAAATGATTTGCAGCAAATGTGGATGTAATAACGTATTTGAAGCTCAGTTTTGCGAAATTTGCGGAACGCCGCTAATCGCAGACAAAGTGAATCTAAATCCTGAAGCAAAACCGGCTAAGTCCAAAAAGAATTTGTTGATTGCTACTGCGATACTCGTGCTGGTTCTTGTGATCGTGGTTTGCTCTGGATTTATATTAAGACTGCAGATTATTAAAAAGGTTTCGCCGGAAAAATATACGCAAATGGCTTTTGCCCAGACACTGTCGGGTACCAGGGAGGAAGCATTAAGTATCCTTGATTTTAGTAAATATAAGGGGGAAGCAGTGTCCCATATTTTTGCCGTTGATACCGCCGATGTTAACGCAGAAGGAACTCTCAAGTATGACTCTGAGAATGAGAAGGCTTTGCTCAATGTATCAGTTGACGGCAACGGGAATAACTATGACAATAACCAATTATATATTTCTCCGAGTTTAATCGCCGTTTCGCTCCCTGATATAACAGCTGACGGCGATTATCTCACAATTGATCCAGCCACTTTTGCAGAGGAATGGAAGGATAATGGATGGAATGATTATGTTTCCATTCCCAATATTCAGAACCTTGTTCACGGCTTGTTCGGCAAGAGCGGAAACAATGAAGATAGCAAGCAGTTTTTAAAAGATAGCAAGGCTCTTACAACTGAACTATACAAAGCAAGTGTCTTTTCAGCTGATGGATCTGTAGATGAAAGTATGGGGGGAGAGACCCTGAAACTGGATGTGATGACCTATACTTTTTCAGAAGATTCACTAAATGATTTCTATCAGGATTATCTGTCCCTATTGCAGGACACCTCACTGGTAGATAATGGAACGTATACACAAAACCTTGATCAAGGCCTGGAACAGCTTGCCGAAATGACGTTAAATGATGATCTTGTTATTCATTTTTATATTGATCAGCAGGGGTACTTGAGAAAAATCAACTGCGAGGAGGTCACGGTATCTTATCAGGGGACAGACATTGATTTTGCATTTGACATGGAATTAACCGGAGACGGCTGTCCGACAGATGCGGTAGAAGTCGTATTTACCAGTGAATCATCCGAGTGGAAATACGAATTGAAGATTGGCAGTGAGACACAGTACGTCGACGGAATATACTCAGCCTCTTTCAATATAAAAAGCAAGAGTAAAAATGATTATTATGGTCAGAATTCCACGATGACTCTTTCTCTCGATACTACATGGGACAAGAAAGATACGACTGGGAAAAATTTGGAAATCAAGGCAAAAATCAAAAATGAAAGCTATACCAATTGGGAAATGTTGTTATCCGGGTCTTTGACGGACTCTGCAAAAGGGACAAGTCTTTCGAATATATCTGTCGATGTGACGGATGGGTACGGGTATAAAACGGGATTTGATTTTGATTATGCTGTCACAAAAATCAACCCGTCAGAGATTATTGTTGATACTTCTGACAGCACACCTCTCCTGGAATACGATGCGTTTATAGATTATCTGGACAACTATTATTTATATTATTGAGCGTTAGAGGAGGCAAAGTATGAATTGTAAAAAATGCGGAGCTCTAGTATCTGATGGGTACAAGTACTGCCAAAAATGCGGAGAATTAATTCGTGATACAGCCGAATCACCTGACCGGCAGTCGGATGTGACCCCCGTACATCCTATCGCTGTAAAGAAACCCCGGAGAACTGTATCAAAAAAGCTTATTGCGATCGCTATTGCTGTATGTTTGATAGTTGTGATATTGGGGGGAGCTGTAATTGCGGTTACAGTTATGAACAGTCCGATCAATACATTTGAAAAAAGCATGGCCGCTGGTGATTATGCGTCGGCTTACGAAATTTATGACAGTAAAATATCTGGAAACGAGAAAGATGAGGTTCGCATACAGGAATACCTGACAGCGTATATTGCAGGTATTGTGACGCAATTTGACGATAAGTCGCTGACTTATGCTGCTGCCGACACGGCATTGAAACTCGTTAGTGACCTTGGCATATTTGAAGGGACGGAGCTTTCGGATGCCTATTCACATATTGAGAATCTGGATGCATCCCGTACAGCCTTTGCAGCTGCGGAGAAATTACTCGCTGCCAAAGATTATGTCGGTGCTATCGGACAGTACAAATCGGTCATTGTGTCGGACGAAAATTATACTTTAGCGCAGTCGCAGCTGGATGTGGCAATGCAGGACTATCGTACGGCAGCATTGAAGCAGGCTGATCAGCTCGTTTCAGAAAATAGCTTCGACCAGGCGATCACAGTAATTAATGCAGCTCTTATGACACTTCCCAAAGACTCCGAACTATTGCAGCAGGCGGCATTATGCGAAAGCAAGAAAGCAGTATATGAGAAGGCAACAGCGTTATCTTCTGCAGAAGAATATATGGTGCAAGGCGAGTACGAAAAGGCACTGGATGTAGTCTCACTTGCACTAATAGAAACACCGGAGGATGCTGATTTGCAGAACGCTCTGGCGGATTATCAGACAAAGTATATAACGCATGTAAAAGAAGAGGCAAATGCGGCTTTTGGAACGGAATGCAACTATGGAGCAGCGGCTGTAATCCTCGATGCAGGGCTAAAAGTTCTTCCGGATAATGCCGATCTGCAAAGTGTTGTAACGGATTTCCAGACGAGATATGTAAATTACGTTATTGCGGCTTCGGATGCTGCATTCGCAGTGGACCGCAACTATGAGACAGCAATCGCTGCAATGAATACAGCACTCATTGTACTTCCCAATAACGCAGTGCTGACTGCAAAAAAGAGCGACTATCTCAGCTATAAGCCGGTGTGGCTTACCGATTTGGATTATTTTAATAGTTCTAGTGGTATTAGAATAGATTCATATGATGTCATGAAGGACAATACCGGAATCGGATACGCTCATTCAATTAGTGGTTATGAGGATGAATTTATTGAGTATCTGTTGAATGGCACATATACGAAATTCACGTTTACATGTGCGGTATCATATTCGAACAGAACAACAGGCTTTAGTCAATACGTCGAAGTGTTTGGAGATGGCGTGCTGCTTTTCAGCTCAAATATTATGACCGGCGGAGTTGATCCGCAGGCGGCTTCCATAGACATTACCGGCGTGCAAAAATTGAAGCTAGTAACTAGTTACAGCAATAATTATTATGGATACATTGCAGCAATATGGGATCCGCAGCTCTACAAGTAAGGGAAACAAATCTACTCAAATAGATTGCTCTCCTAATATAAAATTTATATGCCTGAAGACTGAAGATAGAGAAAGGCGAAAACATGTATTGCAACAAATGTGGTCTGCAACTTTCGGATGATGCTGCTTTTTGTCCCAAATGCGGGTCAGCCGTCTCCGATGAAGCTGTGTTTTGTCCGAAATGTGGGTTAACCGTCTCCGATGATGCTGCTTTTTGTCCCAAATGCGGGTCAGCCGTCTCCGATTCTTCAGAAAATTCCGGCACTTATAATATATCAAATCCTTCCAGTACAAGGGCGCGCAAAAAAATTCAAGTCATTCCGATTGTGGTTGCGGTGCTTATTATTGGGTTTGTAGTACTTGGGGTTTGGGTAGTGAGCCGGATGCTTGTTGACAGCAGCCAATTCGATTCCTATCCCAAGATGGCCTCCCTTTTTGTAGTTCAGGAAGAAGAGGGTGTTCTTATTTATGGTGAGTCTGCTCAGCCAATAGAAATTGATGAGGCGTTAGGCAATAGCAGGATGTCTTTAGATGGATCCAAAGCGTGTATAGTTACAAGGAACGATTCGGATTATACTATATGGTACTGCGACGGCAAAAGCGCTGTGAAAGTAGAGGATGGAGCAGGAGCATCAAATGTTTGGTTTTCCCCTGCAGGAAATAGAATAGCCTATACAGTAAAACAAGGAAATACAGAAGAATATGACCTTTTTCTATTTGACTGCGCTTCCGGAAAAATTACAGATTTATGCGATTCATCAGGCAGCGTTTTTATATTTTCCCCCGATGGGGAATCATATGCCTATACTGCCGATCAAAAACTGGACGATTATGGCAATCGCATAAGTTATGTTTTGTATATGTCCGAAAATGGCAAATCCCCGGAAGATATTGGTAAAAATCTTGAACCGTTTGGTCTCTCAAATGACGGTACCTATCTCTACTACATTGATCACGGGAAAGATTTCACAGATAACGATTTATATGTACAGAAAGATGGCGAAGACAACAAACTGGCAAGCAATGTGTCGGAAGTAGGTTGTCTTAATCGTGACTGCTCGCAAGTGCTCTATTACAAAAACGGCG
>Ga0209540_10001147_pt1 | contig 21095 bp, 19 predicted proteins | sample BarGraIncu01121A_FD_184501 | JGI IMG/M metagenome (GOLD analysis project Ga0209540, IMG submission 184501) | Arctic peat soil microbial communities from Barrow, Alaska - Barrow Graham LP Incubations 011-21A (SPAdes) (version 2) | ecosystem: Environmental > Terrestrial > Soil > Wetlands > Peat... | reverse complement strand
AATCCGATAATCATTAACGCAGCCGTGCTGCTGAAAATCGTACAAAAACGGTTAAGGGAACTAAGACCGTTCACCCACCCCTGAGGAAGTCAAAACAATCACGAACTTAGAGGCACAAGCATCGACCCTTTCGTGCAAACGAGGTAGCTAAACGGACCTTAGCACCACATTGACCGAGGCACGATATAAAACAGCTGAAAGCTATTTGAACGTTTATAACAACTTTCGTATGTTACGCCTCTGCTTAAACGCTTATTTACACTATTCGCCATACACGAAGGGGTGATAACAAATGACGGAAGAGAATCCAGTCACTATTTCTGTAGAACAGCGGGAACGAGAAGTCATCATCACTCGTGTCTTCGACGCCGCGAGAGCTCGTGTTCAATGCGTGCACCGATCCACATCTGATACCGGAATAGTGGGGAAAAGAGTATACTACCAATGCGGACGAGATGGACGTTAGATTTGGTGGTTTTTGGTGATATATCCTGCGCGGGCCCGACGGCAATTAATTCGCCTTCTAAGGCGTATATCACACCTTATCTCCACCCGAGCATCTGGCGTATACTTTTGAATTCGATGGTCTGCCAGCCCGTGTAATGCTTGAAACGGCGATATTCGAAGAGCAACGCGATAAGACAACGACGCCGTCACAAACGTGTTCAAAACGGTCGAGGATCGCGACAGCGCGCTTAAAAAGGGAATGAAGGAGGAGCCACCGAGTCCACGGATCTTTTGCCAAACTTCTTTAAAAGCTCAAGGGCGACTTACAACATTCGATAAGTCCTCTAAGCTTTTATTTGATTAGCAAACAACGCTATAGCCTGCGCGTCACGCCCGCGCACCGCCTCTATAATCTTCTCATTAGCGGGATACCACCCACTTATGGTCATAGCGCCGCGTGCCTCGACGGCCCCCACCAAGTCATTATATCGCAACGCCCATGCGTACAACTCTTCACCTTCAACGTACTTTGTTATTATAACGCCGTTCTCGTAGCGCGAAAACGCAAGCGCCGCGTGCGAATCCCAGACGTCGATATAAACAGCTATCTTATCACGTGCCAGAGTTTCAAGTACTGTTGAGAACTGAAATTTGCCGTCAATCATCGAAATTCAATTGTAGTTACAGATTTTAAGGTTATAGGCTGGTATAGGCCATCGCGCGCGCGGTTTAAAATACACTAAAACGCACACATTTTCAGCGACATTACAGTTTTGCAAAAATGTTGCAGCTGCTCAACTCCACTCAGACAGGTCTGCAAGGAATTTGTACAGCAATATTACCAGCTTATTTTCATAAATGTATAGAATCATTCCACGTACCTTAACAATGATATTGGGACAAATAATCCCTGAATTCAATAAATCAGCGATATGGGTGAATAAGTGTGAAAAGAGATATTATCCGAATTAATGAAGGAAAATGCACTGGTTGTGGAAGTTGCGTGACTGGATGTCCTGAAGGTGCCTTACAACTAATTGATGGGAAGGCCAGAGTCGTCAGTGATTTATTCTGCGATGGTTTAGGGGCCTGCATTGGAGATTGCCCAGAGGGCGCTATAGATATTGAATCAAGAGAAGCCGAACCTTATGATGAGTACACGGTTATGGAAAATATCGCAAAAGAGGGACCTAATGTCATAAAAGCCCACCTGCAGCATCTTAAAGAACATGGCCAGGAGGATCTCGTAAATGCGGCTATTGACTTTTTAAAGGAAAATAACATTGAAATTCCGGATTATGGAGAAGGACGTTTGGCCTGCGGTTGTCCCGGTTCAATGACGTTGGATTTACGTAGATCTGACAATCAGCCGCATGAGCAGGTGATGTTAACCTCAGAACTCGGAAATTGGCCCATACAGTTACAGCTTTTAAATCCCAATGCACCTTACCTGAAAAATGCTGAACTTTTGTTGGCGGCCGATTGCGCCCCGTTTGCCTACGCTAATTTCCATCAAAGATTCATAAAGGGTAAGGTTTTGATTATTTTTTGTCCTAAACTGGATAAAACCATAGAAGAATACGTGGACAAATTATCAGACATCTTCCAGAAACAGGACATAAAATCGATTTCAATTGTGCATATGGAAGTTCCCTGCTGCTCAGGTATTGAGATTATAGTCGGCAGGGCACTGGAAAAAGCCCAAAAGAACATTATAATAAAAGATTACACGATTTCTATAAATGGGGAGATAATATAGAGCTCTTAAGAAAGTATGGATCTGCCCTTTTTCTAAAAGGCTGTTTGCAGCGTTAAAATCGCTCGGCTGCCACGACTCTTTTTAGTGAACAAGTCCGGCGTTATCTTGCTGTAATGTGCCTTTGTAAGGGCTATATAACTCCGATAACTATAACGATGAGGCGGTTTTATCAAAACGTCATTGAAATACGCGAAACGACTACGACCACCATAGAGACATGAGTGTATTCGAACGAATAGCAAACACGATCATTAAGCACCCCAAGGCCATCGTCGCCTTTTGGGTGGTAGCATTGCTCATCTCCATCCCGTTTGCCTTGCAGTCTGATAAGGTCCTCAATTATGACCAAACGACGATGAAAGGATCTAACTCAGAGTCAGCGGATGGCATGCATCTCCTCTATGATTCAGGATATTTCTACACGAATTCATCGTCCAAGATGTCTACCATTGTCGTTGTTCCTTTCAGCAATCCCGCCGAAGAGGCCTCAATACAGCAATTCCAGCGTGCATTGGCGACGCAGTTAAAGGGAGAATATGGCAGTGATGCAACCTTGTCGTACGCCGGCAGGTTCTCGAACGACAGTTTGTCGAAATCCGGCATATACATGTATCTTATCAATTTCTCAGGCGACCGCAAACCAAGCGCAGAAGTTACCACAATACGGTCACTTGTAGCTAATGCCAACACCGAAGGCCTAAAGACCTACGTAACAGGCCAGTCTGCGATCTCACATGATATTGAATCCGGAGCCACTTCGGACGTATCAAAGATCGATCCGTTCACGATATTGCTCGTCCTTGTGCTCATAGGACTCTTCTTCCGGTCGATCGTTGCGTCCGCCACCCCGCCGATCGTCATCGGTTTTGCGTTTGGCATACTGCTGTGCTTCGTGTTCTTCCTAGGCAGTGTCGTTGAAATCTACTACATAACGAGGATCATTGTGCTTGTCTCGATGCTCGGCGCGGGCTGTGATTACTGCATCTTCATCGTTGCGAGATATCGGGAAGAGCGCAAGAATGGTCTAAATGAGGAATCCGCGCTTCGAGAAGCGGTCAAATGGGCAGGAGAGTCCATCACCATATCCGGATGTGCGGTCATCATCGGATTTGGCGTTATGTCGTTCAGTTCATTTTCATTGATTAGCACGATGGGGATGGTACTCGCTACCGGGATCGTGATAGCACTGTTGGCGGCGCTCACGTTACTCCCCTCCATCATCAGGCTTATAGGAGACCGGATATTCTATCCTTCAACTGTGGAGACGTTTTCAGAGGACAGCAAGGCAATGAAGGGGCTGTATGGCAGGTTCTCCAGGTTTGGGCAACGGTACTTCTCCACCTCAGCAAAGCAAGCGATAAAGTATGCGTGGGCGATAATTATCGCATGCGCCCTCATCACCATCCCCCTTGCCTATGTGGCGACGACCTCGTCGTCTTCCTATAACATGATCAGCACGATGCCCAATGGAGAGGCAAAGCAAGGGGTCGACGTCATAGGAGCGAACACCAACGGCGGGGTAATCATGCCCACGTATGTTGTTCTTGAATTTAACAAGTCGATCGCAACGATATCCGCGGTGGCGTTGACAAACACCACCGTACCCTTACTGAGCTGGAACAGCTCTGCGGGTGAATATCTCAACGAGACCGATTCACTAACTAAGACAATAATGACAAATGAGGGTCAGAACGTAGGCCTCGCCTACGGACCGACTAGCTGGGCACGGCTCATTTCCCTCTATGGAAATGAGTCCGCAGCATTACAGGCTGTGCCGTCAGATTCACTAAAGGCCGCTGTGTCAACCGTTCTTGCCAGCCAGCTTCCTGCCGCCTACAAAGTACAGTCGATCGACTATATCCTCAACTTCCTCGGAGGGTCGCTCGGAGGCCCTGTTAACAATTCAACGGGAGCACGCACCCTCACCTATGCAAAAATCACCACCATAATGAAAGATGAGCCACTGTCTCAACGTTCGTTCGACACTATCAAGGGCATACAGGACATTGTCTCTAATTTCGATAGTACCTACAGCAACGCGGTGACCAATTCCTGGGTCACTGGAAGTGCTGTATCACTCCTCGTTATCTCACAGACAACGACTTCTGAATTCGTGTGGATCGAGGCCGGGGTGGTCGTCCTGATATTCCTGTTGCTGTTCTTTGTTATGAAGTCATATCTGACGCCGCTTCGCTCAATCGTAACGATCGTGATGAGCGTCGTTTGGACACTGGGACTCACATTCCTGCTCTTCGATCGACTGCTGGGCATACCAGTGACGTGGATCGTTCCGATATTCCTGTTCGTGGTATGTCTCGGACTCGGTATGGACTACGATATTCTTCTGACGACCCGTATCAGAGAGAACGTGAGGAAAGGGAAGTCTAATGATGAGGCAATCACCTACGCAGTTGAGCGATCAGGTGCAATAATTACGATCTGCGGATTCATAATGGCCGGCGCTTTCAGCACGTTGATGCTCTCTTCGGCACCAATGCTGCAGGAGTTCGGATTCGCCCTTGGATTCGCAATTCTTATTGATGCGCTGTTTGTCCGCACCTATGTGGTTCCGGCGGTTATGCATCTTCTCGGGGATTGGAACTGGAAAGGACCTCGATTCATGCATAAACGGGATTCATAAAAATGCGGAACACCTCTGAGAAACGATGGAATGAATCTTTTTTTTAATCCATGGAGCAATCCTGCAGGGCCATTTTATTAAATCGAAGCACTCTAGTGCAATGGAATAAAGCTCCCCAGCGCTTGTTGTCGTAGGGACTCATCAAAGTCGTCAAAAGTAGTAGATTTCTGAGTTACCTCGATCTCGTCTTCTGGTAGTCCCCCAGCATTAGAGCAACTCGGTATAGGATCTGCACCATCAAGCCAGACAATATTTTATCACTAACTACCACACAGGTGGAATTATCATGGCAGTGCCTGTAGATGTGATAATGGCGTTTCACAACGCCTTTAGGAATGACATGGAGCAGATCGATACTGCGGCGTTGGACTCAGCAAGGGGAAAGGAGGGTCTTGCCCCCGCCGTCGAGCGTTTCCGGTTCTTCAACGAAATATTGGTCTGGCACGCCCACGGAGAAGAGCTTGCGATCTTCCCTGCACTCGAAAATGTCGCCCCCTTGGTTGCTGAGGCCTATGTGAAAGACCACCGTGGTTTGGACGCGGCATTTGGTGAACTAGATAGATCATATTCTTCGCGTGATCCTTTACAAACTGCTAGGGCTACAGCTGCGTTCCGCTTTCATCTCAATATCCACCTGGGTAAAGAAGATACACACCTCTACCGGATTTTTAAGGAACGAGTCCTGTTGCCCGAACAATGGAATGCGATTGGTATCATGGCTAGCGCGATTCCACCGGAACGGTATCCGGAAGCGATCGCGTGGCTATTCCCGTTGATTGGGCAGGGCGATCGTGAGAATATAGTCCGTGCCTGGCAGATGGGGATGCCTGCACCTGTCTTTGCCGGAGTAAAGGAACTCATCAAAAAGGCCATCCCCAGCGATTGGGCCGACCTCACGGAGCGCATCCCAAATCTATAAGCCCGCAAGATAGCGTCCTTGTCGTCGCCGCGCGTTGTCTTCGTCGAGTCGCTAATAATTTCTGTACATTTGGCTAACAATCCTGAGAGTTGAGCAAAGCTCTAAAAAGGCCTTGAATTTGCAGTTTTCGCGAATGCGCCATTAAAGCATCCACTTCCGCTCGCTGAGCCGATGTCATCCGCTAACGCGCGAGACAAAACAGCTTTGCTATTAGAAGGGGTGGCAAATGACAAGTCGGCTACTCATCAAGGCTAGAATAAGTGCTTTCACCGGGATTTGAGCGCTAATGTTTTGCCGTGGCTGCAAACACGCCAAAACTCGACTTTTCCGGTTACCCTTGCGTTGAGAAGTGGCTACTATTTGACAATTAAGAACTGACTGATTTTTCACGTCAAACAGCACAGAATATTACTATAAGCTGGGCTACACTTGGCACGACAAAAGACCGTTGCCCATTGCAACGCTAAGCACCAAAAGAAAAACGCCTACAACGGCAATGGCTACCAACAGCCGTCTCATGCATATAAGTATCTCATTAGTTTATGAACTACTTTTTGCTGAAATACCGGGCATTTGGAGCTGATCACAACGATTGAAACAACCACATTTATGGCTCTTTGATTTAAGATGCTATAACACGCGTGTTTCACAATTGAATGAAACAGAGCTCAATACGGGCACACTTCGCATTGCTAAACAGGGTTTCAGTCAATGGTTTCCGCTTTAGAACAATTCCTGTCCTGACTTAGGCTTGAACTTCACCTGACTAGTGAGGATGGGGCACAGCCGCCACGATGACACACATTGATATACATTGTTGAACTGAAGGTCCCAAAGGTAGGTTTGGAGTTGGAATCATAAAATAGAGTGGTGCTGACCTCCTTTTAAACCTACGAAGGTACTCGGCGAACTTTGCGGTGGCAGTAGCTATAAGTCGGTTCGAGTCCATGTATATATTGTGAAAAAAGACAAGGCAAATCTGGCTTACCTCGAGAAGTTAGTTGGTCCTCAAGGGATTGAAATGATTGAGCGACTTTCAAAAAATGAATTGACGGACCAACAAATAGCAGAAGAAACTAGTACTGACTTAAATATTGTGAGGCGGACGCTATTCACGTTGTATGAGCATCACCTCGCTTCCTATATACTTGAGCGCGACAAAGAAACCGGTTGGATGCTGTATCGATGGCGCGTGGACTTTGCGGATATTGAGCGTCGCCTCGCTGATGATGCTCAAAAGCTGATTTCCACGCTCGAGAAATGGCTAGATGGGGAGCTGAACACCGTCTATTACACGTGTGACAACCACTGCAGCCGCTTCACGTTTGACATGGCGAGTGGCTACGCGTGTGGATATCAATTTGTGTGTCCCGTTTGTAAGCAAAGCCTCCACCACGACGATACGTCCAAGCTGACTGATATTATGCAGGGAAAGATTGACGAATTGAAGACCGACGCTCAAGCTATCTTCTATCTAGAGAACTTGTCGATTTTTGAACTTGCCCAAACAGAACAAGAATAGACACTTCGTCGCTCCCTTCCCCCACACACTCTCTATGAGCTCTTCTAGCGGCACGCCGCCCTCTAAAACTTCGAAATTGACGAGAGCCACGCTCGGATGCCGTTAGGGTGGTGTCGGGCTTCCTTCTTCGCCGACTTGATGTAATTTATGCGCCACTGACGCTCAAATGAATCCCTTATCTCGGCCTGCGTAACCCGTCGCGGACCATATGTCCCGGGTTCTAAATCGCTGAAACAAAGCATAAAATAAGTCCCTCCATGGGAGAGAACGGCCGCAAGATTCGTGATAAAAAAGGTGCGCTCTGTGTCGCTCAACACGTGGAACAATCCCGAGTCGATGATAGTATCGAATGTGCTCCCTAGATTATGCAGCTCCGATGCGTCCCAAAGAAGAAAGTTGACGTTTAGCTTGCGCCGCTCCGCTTTGCTCTGTGCGTTTTTGATCGCGATGGGGCTCGAATCTATTCCACAAACTGTATGTCCTTGACTCGCAAGAAACAGCGCGTTCTCGCCAGTCCCGCATCCGACATCAAGTACGGAGCCAACGATTTCCCCGGCTTCTGCCAGCTGCTCGAACTCTTTCTGAGGGCGGCCGATGTCCCACGGTGGCGCACCTTCATAAAACGAATCGAAGTCAACCACGCAAAGTTGGTCTTTCACAGAAACAAGATAAAAGTATGTTTTCTGCCTGACTGCAACCTTAATTATGGCATGACGTCGACATTGTACGTAATCGAGGTGCAAAGATGAAAATACTTGGAATAAATAGCAGCCCCCGTGGCAAGAACAGTCGGACGCTTAAGCTCGTAAACGCTGTCCTCGACGGCGCGAAGGAGCGCGGCGCAGAAACTGAACTCGTCGATATCGGTGCTTTGGACATACAATATTGTATAGGGTGTCAGGTTTGTTACGCTGAAGGCGAGTGCATTCAGGAGGATGATCTCGCTGAATTATGGGCAAAAATGATGCGCGCCGACGGGATCGTTCTCGGCTCACCGGTGTACATCAATGGTGTCACCGCACAACTCAAGACGGTAATCGACCGCCTAGCTGACGCAATCCATTGCCAGATGCTCGTGGGGAAATATGGTTGCGCTGTGACCACGGCAGGCGGTTCGGGCATCAGCGAAGTGCTTCGCTATATGAATTATTTCCTGAATGAATTGGGTGCAGTGACGGTGGGCGAGGTCGGCGTTGCCGTTGGCAGCAATCCTGCCGCGCTTGATGCAGCGATTACCGAAGCGCGCAATCTCGGGCAGACCCTTGCGGACGCAATACAGACAAAGCGCCACTACGATGATCAGGAAAGCGAAATTGCCGAGAGAGGTGCGTTTTTCAGGCAATTAGTGAAAGCAAATAAAGAGGCTTGGAGGCATCAATACGACTATTGGATGGAGAGGGGTTGGATGTGATAACCCCCTAATCAAGTCCACTTTGAGGTTGATCGCACGCTTCATGACCTTCATTTCCAGAAAAAGCTTAAGTCTTTGCCAGATAAATGAGTGATTCCCTGCTAAGGTTAATGCTAAGGTTAATCATGACGAAAAAAGAGGAATTGTACTCGAGAAGGCGTGAGATGTACCGTTTGTACATAGCTCAACTAAACATGTCTGACATCCTCGAGAAGCTTTCTGCTAAATATCGCGTATCGAAACGTGCGTTATGTAAGGACTGGCAGAAGCGCACTCAATGGGTGTTCGAAGTCTTTGACCTTGAACCAGCGCGCCCTACGTGAATCATCAGCGTTTGCTGCAGCGATGCACGAATGCGAACATGACTTCAAATAGCTGAAGCTGGATACGAACACATCTTCGTAGCCCTGTAACTGCTATTTACGTAATAAGTGGAACGCTATTACGCACACTTTTGGTTTTTTTCTCGGCGAGAGAGGAATTTTCCGAGAGTCGCCACATTTTCGCGTTAACGATGCATTTGAGCCACAAAACTGCATATGACACAGTAAATAGGCTTTTTTTCAAGTTGGAAACTAGTTTCATACGTATGGAAGATAAGGTAGAGTGTCTAATATGCTGTTGGAGTTGCAGTACCAGCAGCTTCCTAAGTACAACTAAACCAAGAAGTACTTAATAGAGAAATAACTAGGCGGGGCTCTTCAATATAATACCCCCCTTGAGTTTGTGAGAAGGCTCCCGCCACATCTCCTTTTCGTTTTCTTGCATAAACACGGGTGGATAACGTGGCTAAGTGCAGTGATGAAAAAATTGGACCCCGCTCAAGGAGAATTGTTACCGTATCGGATAGAAACTTAGCACTGAAGATTGCCGTGGGATTAAATGAAGAACTGCGCTACATCTAGCTGCAGGTTCTTTGCACGTGTTATGCCCCCTTAATAGCAAAGTTATTATCCAAACACACGAGATTGCTATGAGAGGTTAGCAAGGCTTTGACTATGAAACAGCATCGCGTAATTCATATCCTATGCGTTCTGTTGCTGCTTTTACCAGTCTTGACAGCAGGATGTACGGTTAACGTACCACTTCTAAACACTCAACTCAACCCCTCTCAATCTCCTTCAGGAATAAACTCTAGTGTCACAAGCGATGGCACCGCACATATGCTCGCGGTATCAGATGAAGATAACGGCACCTATACGGGCACCGTATCTAGTGTTATTGTTTATACGCAACTTGGAACTGGCCACGTCTTTGTGGAAACAGAGCCGCTGACGGGAGTTGATTTTCAAACGACCGCGAGATATGCCGTTGAAGTGGCAGCTGAACGGACTCAGATAAACAAAAATCAACGAGACTTTGAATTCGTCGTGAAAGTGCCTCAAGGAGTAACTGAGGTCGATGGACCGAGCGCCGGACTTCCTATGGCAATAGCGGCTTATTCGGCCCTCACTAAGCAGAAGACTAATTCCTCTGTGTACGGAACTGGGGCAATTGATGGCAACGGAACGGTAAGCAGCGTTAGTGGCATATATCTAAAAGCACAGGCGGCAGTAAGAGCCGGTGCTCGAGTAATCATTGTTCCTAGCGGTCAGACTATAGTAAGCACCACTTCTCCACTTGCCACAAACGTTGTTGGGGGTGTTAACTTACAGGCTCAGCTACAAAAAGAGGGTTATAACGTAACAGTCATTGGCGTAAAGAGAATAGATGATGCATTGCCTTATTATTTCAGTTGAAGCAGTTCAAGAGCGACTCTTAAATGCTTCAGAATTGCGACAAAAATTCTCTAAAAACGATTGTGTTAAGAGTGAAATCGTATAGTTAAAAACAAGTAGTTTGTTGTCCTAAAAAAATAAAGCGCAAGAGGGCGAGGAAAGACCTACACCACAAGATACACGCGTCAAACCGGAGACTCTTTGAAACGAAAAGCGAGTTTTTTTAGAACGTTAACTGAGGATAAAGATGATGGATGCTAAATTGCGACGGCGTCTCGCGTTACTCAGCATTTTGCTCATTGTAGGGGTCATAGCGGGAGCTGCTATCATCGTTCTTGGGGCAGACAAGGCGATGCCTGGAAGCAGCAATGCATACTTCAGCGTGGTTAAGCCGTCACAAACAGGGAAATCGTCCGATCAAATAACGCTACAGCAGGCGCAATTTGACCAGCGCGCAAATAATTTGACTACGATCGCAATCAAAGATAACCGCGTAAGCTCAATTCTCGCCGGAAAGAACTACACCGTTTTGGCAATCGCCGTTTTGGCACCGTCTCCAGCCCCGGCCAATAGCTCTAACGATACTACGGGTCTGGTCGTGAAAGTCGAAGGCCTGTTTTACATGATCAACATTGATGCACCGAATGAAAAGGTTATCTCGGTAGAGCAACTTACGTGCTATGGTTCAGGGTGCAACGCTTGAGTGATTACAGCTGACACGAGTGAGGTTAAACGTATATATGCCGCGGGGAGAAATCAGCGGAAAGACACTCTTTACAGCAGTCGTTTTTGTCGCCTCAGTCGTGGTACTCGCATTTAAATTTCTAACCCCCACGCCTGTGCAAATCCTTGTTGAGGGGAATACCGTTATAACGAGTCAGGTTCCGGGGCTTTTCACGTACAGCGATGTGTTTGTGATCGCTATCGCTTTAATCTCGATGAGCGTGAGCGGCACTTACCTTTTGCTGCACGATTTGATCGGCGTTGAAGGATCAGCGCACACGAATTCTGCTAACTCTGCTGCGAGCGTTATAATTGAGGAGCGACGACAGCGATGGGAAGAGATAGCAAAAACGCTCAAAAACGATGAGCAGGTACTCTACAAAGCCATCATAGACGAAGGAATCATCAATCAGAGTGTGCTTGTTGAAAAGACCGGTCTTCCGAAATCCAACGTTAGTAGGGCGCTCTATGGGCTCGAAAGTAGGGGCCTTATTGAGCGCAGGCGGCGCGGGATGGGAAATGTGGTGTTGCTCAAATAGAGCCCCCTTCCCAGTGCATATACTAGCGTGATTAAGGGCAGGTATCAAACTCTATTCTTTTTTAGGCACCTTTACTGTATCTAATTTAAAATTTGCTAAATTTAGTGTTTTGCCACTTTTTTTTACTTAGGGGTGGTCAGATTTTGTGATAATTTCTGTTAAAAGAGATATGCTTTATGTCATTGCGATTTGTGGACTAGAATTTTCAAGTCTGCTTCGAATGTATTGTTGCTTCCAGAGACTTCTTTAGCAAGCGATGGTTGCGCGAAAAGTAGCAGCGAAACTCTCGACTGCGCACTCAAAGTTCAGTGTTAGCCGTGCAACTGCAATTACGATGGCTTGCCTATGAAAAGCTAGTCGGAGATTAGTTCCTGTTAGCTAAACGGCTGATGAGAACCACACTCGCAAATTTGAAATGCTATTTTTGGATGCTTAGCTAGAGGTGAAGTCCCTTAGCCACACGGGCGCCAAGTTCGATATCTGCGTTAGTGAAGTTATTTACCATGCGCTCTTGTATCGACTTGTCGGCATTCGCTAGTGAGTCTACGACGTTGTCGATCAGGTGGTCTTGGTCGATTGAGTCGAGGGACCTAAACTTAGCACCCGCCTGCGCAAAGTTATTTGTGAGGCTAATCTTTCGTCGAGTGATTTCCCCGTCGACTCGATAGACGGACGTTGGGCCGGAAGGCGCTTCGTTTGGCATACCTCCGCCTAAGCTGTTAGGTTCGAAGTTAACTACTCCTCTGAACGACCCCGACTGCATAAAGCCGTCACGTTGGTTGTTGTTGACCGGCACATGTGGTCGGTTGATGGCGAGCTGCAAGTAGTTAGGCCCCAGCCGATGTCGCTGCGTATCTGCATAAGAGAAGATGCGGCCTTGCAGGAGCTTGTCGGCAGACGGTTCGATACCCGGAACGAAGGCACCTGGAGAGAACGCGGCCTGCTCTGTTTCAGCGAAGTAGTTCTCCGGGTTGCGATTCAGCACCATCTTACCGACCGGCATAAGTGGGAACTTGTCCTCGGGCCACGTCTTGGTAGCGTCGAGGGGATCGAAGTCCTGTTCAAGCTCCTTCGCCATATCCATCATCTGAACGTTGAGTTCATACTCTATTGCCCCGCCGCTAGCGATCGTAGCCCAAAGATCTCGGGTGAGGTAATCCGGGTCGGTCCCCGCCAATTTCGTAGCTTCATTACGGTCGAAGGAATGGACGCCCAGCTTCGGTTTCCAGTGGTACTTAACGTAGCAAGCTTCCCCCGCCACGTTTACCCACTTGTAGGTGTTGACGCCAAATCCTTCCATCATCCGGAAGCTCTTAGGGGTCCCGCGGTCTGAAAACAACCAGACGATCATGTGGGTCGATTCAGGCGTCAAGGAGATAAAATCCCAGAAACGGCTGTTTGCTGAGGAGCTCGTCGGAATGTTGGAATCTGGTGAGGGCTTGAAGGAGTGTACCATATCAGGAAACTTGAGAGCATCGCGGATGAAGAAGATGGGCAGATTATTTCCCACGAGGTCGTAGTTCCCATCTTCAGTGTAGAACTTGACCGCAAAGCCTCGCGGGTCGCGTGCCGTATCGGCGGAGCCTCGGGCGCCGACGACCGTTGAAAAACGAACAAAGACTGGCGTTTGCTTTTCTGGCTCTTGGAGGAACTTTGCACAGGTATACGGGGCCATGCTCTTGTACACTTGGAAGTAACCGTGCGCCCCGGCGCCTTTGGCGTGTACGACGCGCTCAGGGATGCGCTCACGGTCGAAGTGTGCAAGCTTTTCGACGAGATGTACGTCTTGCAGCAAGACTGGTCCGCGCTCACCGACGGTTAGCGAACTCTGGTTGTCGGTGACGGGAACGCCTTGATTCGTGGTGAGGTGTTCATCGCTCATAAACATAGGTTCGAGTTCAAACCGTAAAAGCCTTCGCTTGAATCGTCCACCATAGGGCTGAGGGGGAATGATCAGCGCGACCTTCGTGCTTTTGATGGCTTCCCGGGAGCGCGAAGACCCATCGCTTGTACAAGAGAGTACCCGTAAGGATCTCTCCCCGGCGGTGAACGACTATCCTGCACGGCTCAGAAGTCTGTCACATTATTCCCTCGGAACAGGGAATGCACACCGCCTCGCCGTTTTCCATTCGCGCCCTGTGCTCTGAAACCAGCTCTCCGCACTTCTGACACGTGACTGACCGAAATATCCGTGCCTTCTTGGGAACATCGGTCTTTTCTATATGCTTGACGTTAAACAGGTCCCCCTCAGGGATATTCATAAGTTTTTCGGCGATCATGTCTGCACGCTTCTTGAAGTCTTGCTGCTCAATCGAAGTGGCAGATCCAGAAGTCACCTTTCTGCGCAGCCGACTCCACGTTGGATCCATAAGCTCGAGATTAACTGAACTATTCAAAGAGATTCGTATTGCGTCTCCCGTCTCCCTGTTAATGAACGTATACACGTGCTTTCCATAGTCTTTAAAAATAAGATTGCCCTTCCCAAACGTACAGCCTGTTACAACCTGTATGGCGTCGACGCTACAGCTATCATTTTCGACGATGGCTATCAGCTCCTCATCGACTGACTTTTTTGACGAAAATGCCTGCACTGCTATCTGTGCTGCACGGTATCCTATGATTGTCCCAGGGCAAATGTGCCCGTGGAACTTCGTGACTTCTTGAAAGGAGATCTCCTTCGCTGTTTCCATTTTATCACCAAGCACATAGTTGAATGTCTCTTTATCAGCAGTTATGACAAATATACCTGTTCTAGGTACCCTCTCTCGCGACGCGTAGAGGGCATAGCACTTTAGCAGCAGAGGCCTATCAAACGCTTTCAAGCCTAAACAGCACGATAACGGATCAAAGTGATTAAATATAAGGGGGCGAGTAAAATAAGCCAAGCCATTATAGCACCGATATCGAATTCACGCCTGTGGTCAAAAAAGGTCCAGTCGCGCAGACGATATTGCACGAGGCAAGGGCAGGAGATTACGATCTCATAATGATCAGGGCTACTGAACGACGGAGACGGCTTCAGTTTATCCTTGGGAGCGTGGCCGATGAAATAGTTAAGAATGCGCCAATCCGAGTTATCGTCGTTAGGACAAAGCATTAAGGTCTTTACCTCTGCGCGTATGCGGTGACCCCGACGATCTCGATTTTTGGAATCTGGTTCTTCCGGACGAAGTCTTGAAAACTATATCCTGTTCCTCACCTAAGCAGCGCATAAGCTCAGCAGTAGCGATAACAAACGAAATAATGAAGATGAGTTAAATAACTACAGTGACTTTTGAGTCACGATTTCAACTATGATTCATCACGTGTTATTGGGCATATAACCCGTTTCGCCGTAATGTATAACAACGTCATGTTCGTTATGATGCGCAATGATTGCACACGCTGTTGAACCAAACAAAGGAACTCAGCGAATTGCTTACTGCGGTCTATGCTGCGATGACTGCCCTAACGCCGGAGAGATACCAGATCTAGCTCGAGATTTAAGAAAGAAGTTGCGCGAGTATCGATTTGAACGTATCGCCCCAGCACTAGCGGTGGTTTTTAAGCCGTTCGCTAATTATCCACAGTGCTACGAAACGTTAGGAGCCATGGTGAAGCTCCGATGCAAACGTGGATGCCGCGACAACGGAGGGCCACCGCAGTGCAAGATCAGGAATTGTGCCCGCACGCACGACTTTCAGGGGTGCTGGGAGTGTGCCGACTTTGAAACGTGTGATAAATTTAATTTTCTAACGGCTGCACACGGAGACGCGAACATTAAGAATCTTAAAAAAATACAGAAACAAGGCGTTGATGCGTTTCTTTCAGGTAAGAAATACTGGTGAACACTCTTCCGCTTCGAGCACATCGAACGCAAACTAAGGCATCGCAATAAAAAAAACTTGGATAGACTGTATGACAGAAGGAATTTAGTGATTAGGTAAACGCTGATAATCACGTATGCACGAATCGTGAAATGCTATATATTCAGTGTATACCAATTCATCATAGCAGCGTAACGAGCTTGCGTTAGTCTAAAATGTTTATGAAAAAAGCCTGAGAGCAGCGTAGGAGAGGATGATGTTCGGCAGTTGTCCAGGGACGTCGCGCTTGCGCACCCCGACCCTTACAATCAAGAAATGTCCGCAGTGTGGTGAGGATGTTGAGGTTTTTTCGTCAGATGTCAAGGTTCAATGTAGCAAGTGTGGGTTCGCGGTTTTTAACGACATGAACCTGTGCGTTCATTGGTGCGCATATGCGAAAGAATGCGTCGGCCCTGAACTCTACGAGCAGCTTAAGAAAGACGATACCGAGCACACGGAGCCGTCGTAACCTTTTAAGCTGCAGAAATAGCAGTCGCGGCTGTTTTTCAGGGGTGAAACCTTATATTCGCGAAAGTAACGTTTGTTGGCAGCTAGACATTCGATCACGACTGAACGGATATTGGTGATAAGGCAGTGGACAAACCGCGCACCGATGGATCAACAGATCGCTTCGAAATAGTGCCAGACTTTCTCAGCGTTTTTTCTGACGCGGCGTTGCTTATGGACACCGACGGGATGGTTCTCGCCGTTAACGACGCTGCCGTAGAGCGATTTAGCACCAGTGCAGCCGCGCTTGTCGGCACATGCGCGTACGATGCTCCTCCCGCTGATGCAGCAGGGATACAAAGGAAGTGGATGGATGAAGTGGCGTCCTCACGAGCGCCGATACACGCTGAGGAGCTTCGCGAAGGACGGCGTTTTCGATTGTCCCTCTATCCTATAACAATGAGGGACGGTTCTGTCACGCGCGTGCTCATGCTTAGACACGATGTAACGGAGGAACGCGATGCGATAGATGAAAAACTGCGCCTCGCTATGCTTGACGCAGCGAAAGATGCAATCATCATCTTTGATCTCGATGGGCATATTAAATATTGGAACAAGGGTGCGGAACGGCAGTACGGGTGGAAGCAAGATGACGTGCGAGGAGAACTGATTCATTCGTTACTGAAGACCGTATTTCACCCCTCTCTTGAGGCGATCTCCGACTACCTCTTCCGCACAGGACGATGGGAGGGAGAGCTCCGACAAACTACGCGCGCCGGCGTCGTGATCACGGTCATGAGCAACTGGACCTTGCAGTACGGTGCGCGGAATGTTCCGGTCGCAATTCTCGAGACGACAAGAGACATTACCGATCGGAAGCAAGCCGAAGAGAAACTCCGTGCTGCCTCTCTCTATGCGAGAAGCCTTATCGAGGCGAGTCTTGACCCCCTCGTCACTATCAATGCCGCGGGAAAAATCACGGATGTTAATGAGGCCACTGAGGGTGTGACCGGCCTTTCCCGTCAAGAACTGATTGGAAGCGATTTTAGCAGCTATTTCACTGAGCCGGAAAAAGCAAATGCGGGCTATAGACAGGTCTTCACTGACGGTTTTGTCAGGGACTACCCACTAACTATTCGGCATAAATCAGGCAAAATCACGGACGTGTTGTACCACGCGACATTATTTAAAAATGATCTGGACGAGATTCAAGGAGTTTTTGCCGCTGCACGAGACATCACCGATCGGAAGCAAGCCGACGAGCAACTCCGTGCTGCCTCTCTCTACGCGAGAAGCCTTATAGAGGCGAGTCTTGACCCCCTCGTCACTATCAATGCCGAAGGCAAGATCACCGACGCCAACAAGGCTACGGAAGAGGTGACCGGCTACGCTCGTAACGAGCTAATCGGCAGTGACTTCAGCAACTATTTTACTGAACCCGATGTGGCACGCAAAGGTTACCAACAGGTTTTCGCCGATGGTTTTGTAAAGGACTACGCATTGGCCATTCAAAATAAGTCCGGGAGCATCACTTATGTAATGTACAACGCCACGGTATACCAGGATGAAGCTGGCAAGGTTCAAGGAGTGTTTGCTGCCGCGAGAGATGTTACCGAACTGAAGCGGGCAGAAGGGGAATTACAGCGTTATTCTGGGCATCTCGAAGCGCTCGTCGACGAGCGGACTGGCAGGCTCAAGGAGAGCGAGCAGCAGTACCGTACACTCGTTGAAACTGCAAACAACATTATCCTTACAACCAACACCGAAGGCATTCTTACCTTCATTAACGACTACGGAGCCAGCTTCTTCGGCTACATGCCCAACGAACTTATCGGGCAAGACGTTATGATCTTCGTTCCGGAGGTGGAGAGCACTGGAAGACCGCTCAAGCCCCTTGTCAACAGCATTCTAACTTCCCCTGCTGATTATCCTATCAGTCTCAACGAGAACGTCACGAAGGACGGACGGCGCGTGTGGATCCAGTGGGCTAACGAGAGTCTCATCGACAGAGATGGGCGGCACATCGGGCACTTAGCTGTCGGCATAGACTTTACCGAGCTTAAAAAGACGGAAGAGGCGCTACAAAATGCTGAACGCTTAGCAGGTATCGGCGAGACCGCCGCGATGATAGGTCACGATCTCAGGAATCCGTTACAAGTCCTCCAATATGTCGTTGACCTGCAAAGGCTCCGCACCGAGCGAATCCCTCCCGAGCAACGCGGTTCTGACGATTTGGAAAGGGAATCTGAGCTTTTTGACAAAATTAGCGAACAGGTTTTCTACATGAACAAGATCGTCGGCGATCTTCAAGACTTTGCACGTCCGATCGTCCCTGAAAACGAAGAGGTCGATGTAAAGGGGTTAATCGAAAACGTTATCAAATCACTGCCACCGACAGACGATGTGCGTATTGAGGTGCGCATTCCAAGTCTGCACGTGATGGCAGATCCTCTTCTCCTCCATCGTGTATTTGCAAATCTCCTCCTCAACGCCATGCAGGCGATGCCGGACGGAGGGGCGCTCAACGTTAGCGCGTTTTCGGAAGACGGCGCAATTGCAGTACGTGTGAGCGATACGGGAACCGGAATCCACGAGGATTTCAAAGACAAGCTCTTTAAGCCACTTTTTACGGGCAAAGCCAAGGGGACGGGACTCGGACTCGCAGTGGTAAAGCGGATCGTTGAAGCACACGGGGGGGAGATAATCGTTGAGAGTGAGGTGGGAAAAGGATCAACCTTCACGGTGACGCTCCCGATCGTTGAGAAACAATTGAAACGTGAGTGCGATCCGTCTTCGTAAAGCGTATCGTCTAGAACGGTTGCGATCCGTATACCTCTCTTTCCTCGGTTTTAGCTCTCTGAAGCGAAATATAATCGTGCAAGGTTCTTATTCATTCAGAGAAACTACGTTAAAGTAGGGCAATCTTGATGACGAAATGCGTCTAATTTGAGGACGCGTAAAATGGTCGTTAGCCACTCACGCAATTCAGAGCAACGTAAAAGGGAGTTAGACATGCAAGGGGCAGATGAAAAAAATCGTCGAGATTACTTTTTTTGTCAATTAGCGCGCTTGAATTTTAAAGAACGTCAAAGCGATACAGATGGCTGGGTGATCGTCCCAGAAGCAGCGCAAAAAACAGGTTACAGTGAAGATGAAATACAACTCTTTCTCGAGCGTCTTGTCGAGGACGGGTGGATCGAAGTTAAAGAATCGACCAACTCTGCCCCGAGTAGTACACGACTAACCTTGGCAGGCAAGGCACGCGCACAAGTGATCTGCAAGGACGCATCATTGACGTGACGACAGTTGCATTACCTTGTATGCCTCGCTGATTTATCCGTTAGATTTTTAGTGTTTAGCGAACAGATTCTAAGGCGTTGAAGGAGATGCGAAGCGAGAGAACTTATTCGATATGGCCACACTGAATTTACCAACAAAGGACGCTATCGAAAAAAGGCGCAGCATAAGGAAATTTAAGCAGGATCCTGTGCCAGATGAGCATATAATGGCACTGATCGAAGCCGCGAGACTAGCGCCATCAGCTTCAAATACACAACCGTGGCGGTTTAAGATTGTTTCAGACGACGAGACAAAGGCAAAATTGGCGGAAGCTGCCTATCGCCAATCGTTTGTTGCTCAGGCTCCCGTCGTGCTTGTCTGTTGTGCCGACCTGCTCGGCTATTTTGAAGGAATCACGGCAAGAAGTCAGGAATTTGGAAAAGAGGGGGCGCTTGAGGAGACAATGTTGCGTGTTCTTCGTGGACGAGCCGAACAACTTAAAGGCATGAATTTCCAGGAGCTTGCGCCAAGCATCGCGTTCAACGTCGCGATTGCCATTGAGCATATTGTGTTGAGGGCCTTGGATTTTGGCTTGGGAAGTTGCTGGGTGAGAATGCTCGACGAACAGAAGATCAAAGCCATCTTTGGCTGGGAAAATAGCATCCACGTTGTTGCTCTGCTACCGCTCGGTTACCCTGATGAAGCGCCCACTCCACGAAAGAGACGTGCTATCGACGAGATAATTCTCAAGTGAAACAGTTGCGCTGAAGCCCCGAAATCTTTAGTCAGGTCAGCAGATTCTCTAAAGTAGCCGGTTTAGTTTAAGAGTGGTTGAGTGGTGTTAGACTCAACTGTGCTCACGCTGCTGATGCATTCGCATCCGTATACGGTTTATAATCCCTCTTAATTGTTGCCGTGCGCTGTTTGGAAGTCATGTGTCATGCCTATGGTTCTCCAGATACTGGTACGCTCCCCAAGAACGCGAGCACTTGCGTAGCAGCTTTTCGGCCGCCACGTCAGCATAGTCGTTTTTGTAGTCCGCTAGTTGCAGTATAAGCTCATCGACTTCTACGCAATTGCTGTTCATAGCCGAAAACGAGTTGTGAATCTGGATAGTGATTCGCTAAGAGCGGCGCGCAAGTAGTTGAATTTCACCGTTTGCGAATCTCGTCGAATCACGCTCAGGTGTGACACAGACACGCTGTCACACTTTTCCACGAAATCGCTGCCTCACGCAGCCTTATGAAACCACTCCGTGTAGTCTCGATCGGAGATGAACGTGATGGCAACGAATGCAACGACCACAAAAAACGGGGCCTGCTGGTATGGTCCCCACTTCGGCTGCTTGAATTCCACAAACGATCCGAACTGCAACAAGTGCGCAGAGCGCCTCGCCAACGCGGTGAACAGCGTGCTTCGGCCGCGGCACATAAGTTAAACGAAATGGCACTATACTCCTCATAACAAGCGTGTTCTTTTTTGACCAACGAGTGCGGCAAGGCCGCAATAAGCTCCCTGAGAAATCGATGGGCCCCGGCGTTTTTAAGCGGTCTTAGGGTGCCTTTGCCAACACTCTTAAGGTGAACAGCAGCACTAAACTAAGCGACAAATGTGAAGGCGTCATCCTATTGGTAGTCGATCTTCGTTCGATCTTCAGCAACTTCTGTTCATATCTGGCGGAGAATTAGACTGAAGAGAGCGTGCTAAACTAAGCTATCGTCAGTCGGTCACGGAGCAGATAGTAAGTATTGATAGTCGCCGACCCAAACGAATTGATCAATCTGCACAATCTGTTTGCTTGGAGCCCCTATCCCGTTGCCGGTAGTATAAATGGTATAGGCAGTC
>Ga0209540_10001144_pt1 | contig 21118 bp, 22 predicted proteins | sample BarGraIncu01121A_FD_184501 | JGI IMG/M metagenome (GOLD analysis project Ga0209540, IMG submission 184501) | Arctic peat soil microbial communities from Barrow, Alaska - Barrow Graham LP Incubations 011-21A (SPAdes) (version 2) | ecosystem: Environmental > Terrestrial > Soil > Wetlands > Peat... | reverse complement strand
CACCAGCCGTGGTCGAGAGCCTGAAGGCGGTTTGCGTTTCCTTGGACGATGCCGTACCCGCATGCAGCCGTGCCGGGATCGATGCCGAGAACTTTCACGACGAGACTCTAGGCCGCGTGCCGGACGGCGCAGCCGCCGACGAAAAGTAAAAAAGGGGGGCGGGCCCGACACCCCCCAGCGTCAAGGCCCACCCGTAACCGCAAGCGCTTCTCTCACTTTAGTACAAGTTCGAGATCTCGTACACGCCCAGTCATTCCCGCGCTGAAGTCGGCGCCGGAAACTGCCAATAATCACTCGAGAGGCTGTGGGTGACGGCTCGGACGCGCCAGGATCCGAACGCCGGCTGGGGTCAACCGGCTTCGGCCGTTTCGACTCGAGCGTTCCCGACTCGGAGAGTGTGTTTCGCAGCGTCGCTTTATTGCACAGGGCTCTGGACGTGACTCGACGCCTCACGCGGGGTGTCGCGGCGAGGTGCCGCTATTTCGTTCCGCCCGAGCTAGGAAGCGACGGCCTCGAGCAGCTGCTCGGGGATGTCGAAGTTGGCGTAGACGTCCTGCACGTCGTCGAGCTCCTCGAGCGCCTCGACCAGCTTTACCAGCGTGCGGGCCGCCGACTCCTCGGTCAGCTCGACGGTCGTCTTGGGCAGCATCGTCAACTCGGCCGATTCGACCGGAAAGCCGGCATCTTCGATTGCCTGGCGCAGCTCGCGCAGCGCCTCGGGCGCGCCGGTGACCTCGAAGCTGGAGCCGTCGCCCGCCACGTCGTCGGCGCCGCCCTCGGCGGCGGCCAGCATCAAGGCGTCCTCGTCTACCCCCTCGGCCGGCACGAGCACCATTCCGCGGCGCTCGAACATCCAGGCCACCGAACCGTCGGTGCCGAGATTGCCGCCGTGCTTGGAGAAGGTGTGACGCACTTCCGCAGCGGTTCGGTTGCGGTTTTCGGTCAGGGCCTCGGCGAGGATCGCCACGCCACCGGGCCCGTAGCCCTCGTAGACAATCGTCTCGAAGGCTTGCCCGCCCGCGCCCTCACCGGCACCCTTGGCGATCGCGCGCTCGATGTTGTCCTTCGGCATCGAGTAGGAGCGCGCCTTCTCGACGGCGTTCTGAAGCGCGAGATTGGCGTCGGGGTCGCCGCCGCCTTCCTTGGCCGCGACGATGATCGCGCGCGACAGCTTGGAAAAGAGCTTGCCGCGCTTTATGTCGGCGGCACCCTTCTTGTGCTTGATCGACGACCACTTGCTATGTCCGGACACTCGCTGCCTCCCGTACTACATTGCAGAAAAGCTCGTGGACGCGCGTATCGTCGGTGAGCTCGGGGTGAAACGCTGCAACAAGGATACGGCCTTCACGCGCCAGCACGGGCCGACCGTCGTGCTCGGCGAGAATCTCGACTGCCGGGCCTACGCTCTCGATCCACGGCGCCCGAATGAAGACGGCGCGCAACGGCCGCGTCTCGCCCGCCAGCTCGAGGTCTGTCTCGAAGGAGTGCACCTGGCGCCCGTAGGCGTTGCGGCGAACAACGATGTCGATCAGCCCGAGCAGCGGTTGGTCGGGCGTGGCGTCAACCGCGTCGCGGGCAAGCAGGATCATGCCGGCGCAGGTACCGAAGATTCCGCCTCTGAAAGCGAGAATCGCTTGCTCGAGCTCGTAGGCGCGCACCAGCTTGCCGATCGCGGTGGACTCACCGCCGGGGATGATCAGGCCGTCCAGGCCGTCGAGCTGGGCCGGTTTTCGCACTTCGGTGGCCCGCACGCCGAGGCGACCGAGCACGCTCACGTGCTCGCGAAAGTTGCCCTGGACGGCGAGGACACCGATTCTGAGCGGCTTTCCCATACCCCCAGTCTAGATTCCGCGTTTCAGCCCCCGCCCGGTAGATCGTCGGCGCGGCGCTGCTCGGTGGTGTTCCGAAGCGGCAGGTCCGGTTTGAACCTCCTCCACCCCGGCTAATGTTCCTCTCGTGCCGGTTGCACTGGTCACAGGAGGAAATCGCGGTATCGGCTTCGAGGTCTGCCGCCAGCTCGGACGCCTCGGTTACGCCGTGCTGCTCGGCGCGCGCGAGCTCGCCAAGGGCGAGGAGGGGGCCGCTGTTCTCAACCGCGAGGGATTGAACGTGTCGGCGCTGCAGCTCGACGTTGCGAACGAGGAAGACATCGCCCGCCTGGGCGAGCTCGAGCGGGTCGATGCGCTGGTCAACAACGCAGCCATAGCGCCCGATCGCGCCCACCCCGACACGAGCGCCCTGCTCGTGCCGGCCGAGCTCGTTCGCCTCGGCTTCGAGACGAACACGCTCGGTCCCTACCGTATCTGCCAGCAGATCGTTCCGATCATGCAGCGCCACGGCTACGGCCGCATCGTCAACGTCGCCACCGGCATGGCGCAGCTCAGCGAGATGAACGGGCACTCACCCGGCTACCGCTTGTCCAAGACCGCGCTGAACGCACTCACCCGCATCCTCGCCGACGAGCTCAAGGGGATGAACATCCTGGTCAACTCGGTCGACCCCGGCTGGGTCAAGACCGACATGGGCGGCCCGGCCGCGCCGCTCACACCGGCGCAGGGCGCCGAGACAATCGTCTGGGCCGCCACGCTGCCCGACGTCGGCCCGACCGGCGGCTTCTTCAAGGAGAAGAAGCAAATCAGCTGGTAGGAATGAATTCCTTAACCCCTGGCTCCCATCGGCGAGGATGGAAGCCAAGGGCTCGAGATTGTACCTTCGACGATCAGGTGTTCTGGGCTGCTCTATCAACCTGTAGTGGTCGTGTGGCTCGGGGCGGTGTCCTTGGGCTTGGGCTCCACGGGCTCCGCCTCGACCACTTTGCCGGGATCCGGAGCGGTGATCGCCGCTGTGCTCTCGCAATCCGCGGCGACCGGTATGACGAGCGCGGCTCAGCCAACGCCGTCCCCAACTCGCCCCGAACCCCGCAGAACACTACGGCCAGCCCGCTCCGCTCCTAGGATCACGCGTTGAGAAAGCGCCACAGGCGCGCTCAACGCCCGCTTTCCCCACCGACGGAAATCGCCAGATTTCCGTCGGCTACTACCAGCCGCGAGTCTCGAGCAGCTGGCTCTCGTCGAGCCCGGCGGTCGAGATCGAGGCCATCGCCTCGCCCAGCCCCTGCGAGACGCGCGCGAGCACTTCGGGATCCTGGTAGTGCGTGGTCGCCTCGACGATCGCCTTGGCGCGCACGGCCGGATCGCTCGACTTGAAGACGCCCGATCCGACGAAGACGCCGTCGGCGCCGAGCTGCATACAGAGCGAGGCATCGGCCGGAGTGGCGATACCCCCTGCGGTGAAGGTGACCACGGGTAGCTTTCCGTTCTCGGCCACCCACTTGACCAGCTCGACCGGGGCGCCCAGGTTCTTGGCCTCGGCGTAGAGCTCTTCCTCGCGCAGCGAGCCGAGGCGGCGGATGCCGCCGTAGACGGCGCGCATGTGGCGGACGGCGTTGACGATGTCGCCGGTACCGGCCTCGCCCTTGGTGCGGATCATGGCCGCGCCCTCGGCGATCCGTCGCAGCGCCTCGCCCAGGTTGCGGCAGCCGCAGACGAAGGGGATCGTGAAGCCCCACTTGTCGATGTGGTGCTCCTCGTCGGCCGGGGTCAGTACCTCGGACTCGTCGATGTAGTCGACCTCGAGCGCCTGCAGAATCTGCGCCTCGGCGAAGTGGCCGATGCGCGCCTTGGCCATCACGGGAATCGTCACGGCCGCCTGGATCTCACGGATCTTGGTCGGGTCGGCCATACGCGCGACTCCGCCCTGAGCGCGGATGTCGGCCGGTACGCGCTCGAGCGCCATGACCGCGCAGGCGCCTGCGTCCTCTGCGATCTTGGCCTGCTCGGCCGTGGTGACGTCCATGATCACCCCACCCTTGAGCATTTCGGCGAGGCCGCTCTTGACGCGCATGGTTCCGATTTCGCTCACGTCTTCGATTCTACCGCCACGCTCCTTGCGACCGCCTGTTCAATCCCAATCAGGCAAGTACTCTCCGACGGGAATCAGGGCATTCGACCTCACAGCGAAGGGACTTAAGTGAAGAGAGCAAGAGCGTGGCTTCTTGTCGTCGGCCTTATCACCGCCCTGGTCGGTGGATTGCTCGGTCTCCTCATCGGCGCCGACATCGCTACGGCCAAAGAGCAGGCCGCGAACGGAGAGAAGACCTACAAATACGACGACTATTCCCGTAGACGAGGCACGCAGATAGCCGTCATCGGCGCCATCATCTTCTCAATCGTCCTCTGGAGAAGCCTCAGCGCGGGGAACTAACGACCCGGAAATATCAAGCTCCCGAGAGGGGGGCCCCGGGAGCTTGAGTCGAACGAAAAGGGGAGCGGGCTTGCCGAAAGGACTAACGTCCTCCCCGCGTTCCCGTTCCCCAGAGGGCACTACCGCATTCGTGCACCGCTCACTGCTCCTTCTACCGCGCTATTGCGGTACCGCAGACTTCTCGTCAGCCCGAGACCCTCTGTGTAACGCCTTAAAAGGGACGCGGGCACAATTGACCGTAGTCCTGGTCTGGAGAACGCGCATTCCCCCGAACGAGGGAACTCGCGCGGATTCACTCCAACGAGGGATCCAGCCAGCTCACAAATGCCCTGGATACGAGGACGAAAACGCTTGCGACCGATCGATGACGAATACCCACGCATAGCGCGCTCGGCGGCGATAGGCTGACGGCGGCGGGGCCCGTAGCTCAGTTGGTTAGAGCAGCGGACTCATAATCCGACGGTCGCTGGTTCGAATCCAGCCGGGCCCATCTCGCTTTCTCGGCCGGCGGCTCCATACGGCCGCGGAGCCCGGTGTCGTGAGCCGCGCCCGCCATGTCGGTCGCGGCGGCCGTTACAAACTCCGATGGCCGGCGATTTCGCATACGAACCGCCACCTTGGCCGGCGCGTACAGGTTTGCTGGTTTCCATATCGGGCGATCGTTAATAGGATCAGCGCATGCGCCGCAAGTGGCTACAGCTCGTTCTCCTCACCGTCTTCGTGCTCGCGTTCGCGGCCGCTTGCGGTAGTTCCGGCACGAAAAACTCGGCTACCGGCAACGCGTCGCCCGCAGCGCTTCCCTTCAAGGCGACCTTTTCCGCCCCCAGCCACCACCCGGTGGTGAAAAAGAACTGGCCGATCACGATTACCGTCACCGACCTTTCCGGAAAGCCGATCGCGGCGACGTTGCAGATGAATGTGCTCTTCAGCGGCGCGCGGGTCGGCCGGATCGACAATGGCAAGATTTACCACTTCGTAGGCCGCCACCATGAGAACGTCACCTGGCCGAAGACGTCGGTCGGCTATCCGCTCACGCTACAAGCGGTGGTCAAGGCCAAGGGAAAGACGAAGAAGCTGCTTTGGGCCGTCTCGGTCTTGAAGTAGAGCGCCGGCCCGAGCTGTACAGCCTCTGCCGGCGTGAGACAATCACCTAACCGGCGGTCTAGATCGGTTAGCCGATCTGCCGCGCTTGGTAATCGAATACCGGAACGATCGCGTAGGCCAGCCGAGCGATTCGAGAGGACAGTGAGCGCGAACAACGGACATGGTGTAGCGGTCACCGTCGAGCACGTCCGCAAGAGCTTCGAGGGCGGGCTCATTCGCTCGCTCGAGGACGTGACCCTGCAGATCGAGCCGGGCGAGTTCGTCTCGCTGATGGGTCCTTCGGGTAGCGGGAAGAGCACGCTGCTCAACCTGATCGGTGCGCTCGACAAGCCCGATTCGGGCTCGATCCGTGTCGGCGCGCAGCAAATCGAGAGCCTACGGAACCCCTCGGAGTACAGAGCCGGAGTCATTGGCTTCGTCTTTCAGCTCTCCAACTTGATCCCGACCCTGAGCGCGCTGGAGAACGTTCAGCTGCCGATGCTCGGACGTCATCACTCGCGTAAGGAGCGAGAGGCGCGCGCCCAGAAACTGCTCGAAGAGGTCGGGCTGTCGCATCGCCTCGACGCCAACCCGGGGACGCTCTCCGGTGGCGAGCGCGCGCGGGTCGCAATCGCGCGTGCGCTCGCAAACCGGCCCTGCCTACTGCTCGCCGACGAGCCAACCGGAGCGCTCGACTCGGTCACCGGCGAGCGGATCATGCTGCTTCTACAACGGCTGCGCGAGCAGTATCAGATGACCACGCTCGTCGTCACCAACGACGTCGCCGTCGCCGCCACGGCCGACCGCGCCTACCGCATGCGCGACGGACGCGTGGAGCCGCTCGACGAACCGCCTACTCGCGGCGCAGAGCCTCGACCGGAGCAAGCCTGACCGCGCGCAGTACCGGGTAGATCGCGCCAAGAAGTCCTACCCCGAGCGAGAAGGCAAGCCCCCAGGCGAAGACGCCGGCGGTGAAATCGGGCTTGACGAAGGTCGAGATCAGGCCGTAGCTCGTGAAGAGACGCGCGGCCAGCACCCCGACTCCCAGCCCGATGCCGAGAGCAAGCAGGCAGATCCCTATCGCTTCGCTCACGATCAGGGCTGCGATGCGATAAGCCGGCCAGCCGATTGCGCGCAGAATGCCGATCTCTCGCGTGCGCTCGGAGACCGACATCGCCATCGTGTTCATGACGCCGATGCCGCCGACTATCAGCGCGAGTAGCGAGAAGATCCAGCCGGCGCTGACCAGAAGCCGGCTCTGGGTATCAACCTTGACGGCCTGGCCGGGCTCGGCCACCGGCAATACGCCCTGGATCGTGCTCGCGATCTCCTTGGCCACCTCGCTCGACGGCCGCCCGGGCGTCACAGTGATCGCGATGGTCGTCACCTCGCCCGGATGGTTGCTCAGCTTCTGCAGCTCGGAGAGCCGCATCACGGCTCCGCTGTCTTCGGACGGGTCGCCCGTGTGGTAGACGCCGACGACGCGGAAGCCGCGCGTGATCGAGCGGAAGACAGGTGCTCCGCGAAACCCCTTTATTTGCAGCGTGTCGCCGAGCTTCGCGTGCAAGGAGCTGAGCGCCCCGTCGCCAACGACGATCTCGCCTTGCCCGGGGCGATTTCCATCCACGAGCACGAGCCGCTGCCAGGGGAACTGGCCCGGCTGCATCCCGAGGATGAGGAAGGAGGTCTGCTTGTCAACCGTGGTGACGTACAGCTCGATGCCGGCCACCTGTTGTACGCCCGGCTCCTTCCTGATCCGAGGCTCCAGCGACTGGGGCAAGAGCGATTTGGTCAGATCGGTCGTGCCCGATTGGAAGAGCCCGAAATCGGCCCGACCCAGATGAATGAGCTGGTTGGCGGTATTGGCGACTCCGTTGGTGATCGAGAGCAGCGCCACTATCAGGCCGACGCCGATCGATACTCCGGCCGCCGTGAGAGCCGTGCGCATCGGGCGACGCAGCAGGTTCTTCCGAATCAGCTTCGCCCAGGTCACGCACGCATCTTTCCCCTTTGCCGGTTTCCTCGCAACCGAGCCAAACCGCCCACGCGTCGGAACGACTCGGGAGCCGAGGCCCGAGCGGCTTTCGAGGAGGTACTAGATCAAGCCGCAGGAGCGAGCAGTGTTCGGCCAGGGATAGAAGCCTCTACCGCTCTTGAAGGCGCGTTCCGCCACCCACATCTGCTCGTACGGGCCCCAGTGATTGGCCGTCCCCTTGACGCGAAGCAGATATCCACCGTAGGAGCGCTGGAAGGAAAGATCCATCTGGAGGCCGCCGTAGTAGCCGTTGTCGGTTTGAGCGTTCCAGGCGCCCTCGCCACGATGAATGCACAACCATTGAGACCTGTGAGGCACGCCACGTGCCAACCGCTGGACGCGAGTGACCCGCTTCTGCCAGAGCGTGAGAACCCAGCGACGGTACTTCGTGCTGGACACCGCGAGGGCTTTGTGGCGCGCGGGCGTCCTTGACACGCCCATAACGTTTTGCCAGTGCCAAGTTGTGGTCCTCAACTGCCGGATTACCCGGAACTCGGACGTTCGCTTGTTGCTGGCGCCGGCTGTTGCCGGAGCAAGTAGAACTACGATCACGAGCGCGAAAACAAGAATGCGCAAAGCGCCTGTTCGAATCACGAGCAACTACTCCTTACGCGACAACGACGACCGATGACGCCCGGGAGAATTCAGTCGGGCCGCCTCGGCCTGACGTCGCCGAAGCGACATCAGCCTCGTAAGGCTAGCAAAAGCAAACAATGCGCAAGCACCCCATAGCGAACATGTACTACTGGCTACATATGACAACCTTCAAGCACGAAACGCCGGGGAAAAAGCGTCTCCCCCGGATGCGCGCGATTACTCCTATCGAGCGATGCGCGGTTCCCCCAGCCTGACGACACTAGAAGTAGCCCCAACCTGCGGAATCATGCAACTGCGACTAGGCGACACGATCTCTACGGAACGTCTGGCTTCTTTCCTGGAAAGCCTCGGCCAGGCAACGATTGTCTCCGGTCCAAACGAGATCGACTTTCTCGCCCCCGACAGCGGCAAGGCTGGTGACATGGCGCGGCGAGAGATCGCCATCTACCTGCGCGTCTGGAGCGTTTTGTATCCCGACGCCGAGGTCTCGCTGGTCGGCGAAGGCGCCGGAGAACTGGCCGAGGCGCAAGCCGTAAGCGCTAGCTAGCCGCGCCCGTCCTGCTACTAGAGAGGCTTACCCCCGCTCTCTTCCGTTTGGGCACAAAAAATGCGTCGAGCCGGTGACGCTTTCGTCCCCTCTTCCCAGGAACCTCGGTCCCGCCGTTTCCGGCGCTTCCGCTGCCCCTTGGATGAGGCTCAACCTACTCGCGTTCCGTGCTCGACGCTCGATGATCTTCCCACGCGCAGTCGCCAACTTCAATACGGGAAAATACGTATTTCGCGTCGCTTGGCAGATAGGCGGGGCGCCCGTGCCGCACAGTCTCGTTCGAGCCTGTCGTGGCGGCTCCCAGAGCGCGCTCTGAAAGCGATGGGCACGCCCTTGACAACTCCTCGGCGGCGGCGGAAGAGCCCGTTAGCGCAGCACGATCAGTGCTTGTTCCGGTGTCCGCCGCCGTGCCCAGCCATGCCGAGCAGGAAGACGACGAGCACCAGCACGGCCCACCAGGCGATGCTCAGGGTGCCGTTGTTCCAGCTGAGGACGTCCCACATGACGGGGAGTCTAGTACTCGAGTCCGCCCCACTCAGGCGAACCTGAGCACGACGAGCGCGATGGCGAGCGCCACGACCGAAGCACTGAGAGCCCGCAGCGCCGCCTCGGGAGCGGCCAGCAGCGTGCGCTCGTCGATCTCTTCGATGCTGCCGTCGTTGTAGACAAGCGAGCCGGAGATCTCGCTCACGCGACGGCGTACGACGCGCACCTGAGTCGAGAGCCGGCGCTGGGCAGCGGAAAGGAGGGCGGCGAAGAGCGCCGCCAGGAGCGCCTCGGCACGCAGCGTTCCACTGGCGCCGACGTAGGCGGTAAGCACGGGAAAGGCGCCCCAGGCGAGCGCGAACCAGAGATCGCCGTGTAAACGACCGCCGACCAGCTCGAGCGTGTAGGCGACGGCGATGAAGGCGCCGAAGACGACGAAGGGCACCAGCCAGAGTGTCCAGGCAATCGCCGCGCCGACCCCGATTGCCGTCGCGGCACCGATCGAGACGGTCGCAACCGCGATCAAAACCCAGGCCGGGATTCGTGTTGCCAGTGGCCGCCCGTTCAGCTCGTCGAGCGAGTGAGCGCCCACACCCATGGCGAGGAAAAAGGCAAGTAGGCCCCAGACGAGCCGATGCGCCTGCAGTCCAGGAACGAGCGAAGCGCCGATGGCCACATAGGAGAGATGCCAGAGCGTGTACGGGGGATGCAGAAGCGTCACGTAGTCTCGCCACCCACCCGAATCGAGCGCGTAGAAGGCCGGGCGGGTGCGGACCGTCATCTCCGCCGCCCCCAGACGACGATCCCGCCGCCGAGTGAGAGTCTCTGATAGCGCAGCTCCTCGATCCCGGCCGCAAGCCAGCAGTCGAGGACTCGTTCCAACCCGCCGCCCGAATAGAGCTCGCGGATGCTTGGGCCGAGGAAGCGTCCCACCTCTTTCCAGCCTTCCGAGACCAGCGCTCCGGCTGCGGGAAGGCCAAGCCGTACATACAGCTCCCAGGCGGCTCGCGGAAGCGGGCGCGGTGGAACGCCGAACTCGAGCGACGCAACAACGCCGCCCGGCCGAACGACCCGTGCCAGCTCGCGCATGGTCGCAGCCGGATCGGCGACGTATCGGAGCAAATAGGTGAAGCTGAGCGCAGCGAAGGAACCGTCTGCGAAGGGCAGATCCTCGGCGCGGCCTTCGAACAACTCGATTCGATCGCCAAGACCGGCCCGATCTATCCTCTCGCGCGCGTGCGCGAGCATCTCGGGACTCTGATCGAGCCCGACGACGTGCGCCTCGGTGCGCCTGGCGATCTCGATCGCTACGGCACCCGTGCCCGTGGCCACGTCGAGCACCGTGTCGCCAGGGCCGGCCTCGATGCGCGAGACGAGGAAACGGCGCCAACGGGGGTCCTGGCCGAGCGAAAGCAGGCGGGCGTAGCGATCGTAGGTCGGCGCGATCGGCGCGAAGAGAACCTTCGCTACGTCGGTCGGCGGCGACACCCCTTCCACCGGTCCAGTCTACCCCGGCTCAAGTGGTTGTGAACCCCGCCGCTTTAGCCTGACCTTAACGACAGCTAGTTCGCGCTTAACCCGACGATCGCGATCATGGAGGCATGAACGGAAACCAAGGCCTATTTGGCCAGATGATGAGACACGGAGCCTTCGGAGACCCGTCGCACATGCACGATGCGGGAACGAGCTCGGTCGAATGGGCGATTCTCGGAATCGTTATCGCGATTCTGCTTGTCGTCCTCTTGCTGCTCGCCGATCGCTGCCGGCACCGGCGCCTTCATCGCCGGCACGGCTGGGATCATCACGGCGCTTCCGACGAGCCGCTGGCGATCGTGCGGACGCGCTACGCGCGCGGCGAGATGACGCGAGAGGAGTACCTGCAGTCGCTGGACGATCTCGGCGCTCCGCCGGGAGAGAAAGAGACCACGCCCGAGACCGCGGCGGCGGAGACCAAGCCGCGCCGGCGGCGCAGCCGCGGCTAAGAGCCGTCGGCCAGCGTCGCGAGAGGAAACGGCACCGGGTTCCATGCGCGGCGCATGGGGCCCGGTACCGTTCTCTCACAGAGCTCGTTTCGATTGACGACCCGCCGATCGCGGTCAGGCGGTGGAGTGCTTCAGTTGAAACGAGCTCTTAGGCTGCCAGCGAATGATCGGGCCGGAGTGCGGGCGCGAACTGGAGCACGTCGTGATGCGCGAGCTGGTGAGCGGCAGCTCCGCGAAATCCTCTTCGGTCAGGATGACCACCTCGCCGCTCGGAAGCTCGTAGCCCTTGGCGATATCGGAGTAGGGAACCTCCTCGCCGTCGATCGAGCAGACGCGGCGAATGCGAACGCGCCGGCCGTCGGCGGCATGAACCTGGTGGAAGGCGACGTCTTTCTCCTCCGTCGCCGAATAGAGCTTGACCAGGATCGTGACGAGCCCGAAGGAGATGGCGCCGTTCCAGATACTCCTCATCTTTATCTCCCCGTCTGTCAGGGGGCCGGAAACCTCAGACGGCTCCCAGCGCGGTGAAGAAGTACAGCCGCGACTACAATCTTCAACATGCGAAGCCTCTGATTCCTGACCGGTTCCATTTCTTTCTTTCCTACTTCCGGAGGATCAGATGTCTGCTCGTACCGAACCAAACCCGTACGACCTGAGCGGGCGTAGCGCGCTCGTCACCGGCGCCAACATGGGGATCGGCGCGGCCACGGCCGTCTTGCTCGCACGCCGCGGCGCCGCCGTTTTCGTCACCTACCTGTCGACGCACCTTCCCGAAGACGATTCGACCTTCCCGCCCGCGTACCGTGAAGCGCGCTTGCGCGACGGCTTGCAGGTAGTGGAGCACATACGCGCCGAAGGCGGCCGGGCCGAAACGCTCGAAGCCGACCTCACAACCGAGACGACGCCTACGCTCCTCTTCGACCGGGCCGAACGCGAGCTCGGCGGAGTCGAAATCCTCGTTCTGAACGCGACCGGCTGGCAGCGTCCGGACAGTTTCTCGGACGGAACGAAGGACACGGTCGGACGAACGCTCTATCCCGTCACGGCCGAGACGCTCAAGGCGCAGCTCGGCGTCGATGCCGAGGCGAGCGCTCTCCTGATCGCCGAGTTCGCGCGTCGCCACAAAAAGCGCGGGGCCGGCTGGGGCCGCATCGTCTCGCTCACTTCGGGTGGGCGTGACGGCTTTCCAGGCGAGGTTTCCTACGGCGCGGCCAAGGCCGCGCTGGAGAGCCTCACCCTCTCTGCCGCCTGGGAACTGGGCGAGCAGGGAGTGACCGCCAACCTGGTTCATCCTCCGGTCACAGATACGGGCTGGCTGACACCCGAGGTGGAGCGCGAGGCGATTGCGAACAGTCCGCTTCGTCACTACGCGCAACCCGAGGACGTGGCCGAGGTGATCGCCTATCTATGCTCGCCGGCGGCGAGCTTCATCACCGCTAACCGGATTCAGATGCGCTGAGAGCGAGGAGCGCCTCGACTCAATCTACGGGCACTTCTCTCTTCGCCCGCCACCGAGCCACCCACCCGCGGGGTCATTTGACGATACCGTCCCGAGCGGGCGGAAGACGCACCCTGGCGTGCCGTTTCTGTGCCGAGGCCGAAACGCTCGGCTACAGCTTGTAGCCGATCTTGCGCAGCAGATCGTGGCGCGCGACGACATCCTCGTCGGTCTCGACGCCGCGCGGGCTCTCTCCATCCACCACGCCGACGATGCCGCGACCGCGCTCGGTTTGGGCGACGATGACCTCGACCTGGTTGGCCGTGGCGCAGAAGATGCGGCAGACCTCGGGCACCTGCTTGAGCTGGTTCAAGACGTTGACCGGGAAGCCCTCGCGCAAGAAGACAATGAACGAGTGGCCGGCCCCGATCGCGGTTGCATTCTCTACCGCGAGCGAGATCAGATCCTCTTCGTTACCGGCACGGCGCACGAGGCACGGCCCCGAGGCTTCGCAGAAGGCGATACCGAAACGCAGGTACGGCGAGCTGCCGACGAGCGCCTCGTAGACGTCGTCGATGGTCTTGATGAAATGCGACTGGCCGAGGATCACGTTCACGTCCTCGGGCTTCACGATCTCGACGGTTAGGAACTTCATGGGCAACCTCCTGCGAGGATTCTCCGTTCCGAGAGCCGGGGATTCAAGGCCGCGATCATTATCATCGGCTTCCGGCGTAACTGCCGCTCGAGACAATGCAAAGGAACGAGCTCATCGACTGGCCGACGCTCTGCGTCTTCGGCGACTCAATCGCCGTCGGCTCCGACGACCGCGAGGCGGGCGGTTGGGTCACACGGCTGAGACTCGATCTGAACGCGCGCGGGAAGATTTCGGTCTACAACCTCGGCGTCGACGGCGACCGCACGGGGCAGCTGCTGCGCCGGCTCGCGAGCGAGGCGGCGGCGCGTAACGCGAGCGTGATCGTGATCGCGATCGGGGCCAACGATCTCGGCTGGCACGGTAGCGAGGGAGACGACGGCGCGCTGTTCCGCGAGCGTTACGACGGCATTCTCTCGGAAGCTGAGCGATTCACGCCGCGGATTCTCGTGCTCGGGCTGCTCAACGTCGACGAGGGAAACGAGTCGCACGGCGTCCGAAACGAGCAGGTAATCACCTTCAACGGCATCGTCGAGGAGCTGGCCCGCAAGCACGGGGCCGAGTTTCGAAGCCTGTTCGGGACGCTCGCGCCAAAGGACTTCGTTGACGGTTTGCATCCAAACGCCTCCGGCCACGCCAAGCTGGCGCCACTAATCGGGCGCGAGCTCGAACGGCTGGGCTGGGACGAATAGAGCCCTCAGCTCGAGCCGACCGCTTAGCTGAGCCGATACAGACAATCGGCGAGAGGGCTCTCCGGGCTGCGGCCCCCAGAGAGCCTCCCGCACATCAGTAGGCGGCCGGACCCGCGCTTGCCGGCACACCCTGCGCCCTTGTTATCGCCCGCGTACCGGCTTCGAAACGCGCCCCCGGCTCGATAACCTCATGGTGTGATGAAACGCCCACTCTGCATCACCCTCCTCTTCGTGGTGCCGGCCGCGTCTTTCGTCGCCGGCGCCGCGGCCAGGCCGGCTGCCTTCCGCGGAACGATCTCGCCGCTCACGCCGGCGCTGCGCGCCCAGATGACCGGGGTCTCCTGGCACAGCGGCTGTCCGGTGCCACTACGCAATCTGCGCCTGCTCACGCTCGGCTACCGCGGCTTCGACGGCCGTTCCCACACGGGCCGCTTGGTCGTCAACCGCAGCGTGGCGGCGCGGACCGTCGCCGTCTTCCGAAGGCTCTACCGGGCCGGCTTCCCGATCCGGCGCATGCGGCTCATCGACGTCTACGGCGGTAGTGACTTTCGCTCGATCGAGGCCGACAACTCCTCGGCCTTCAACTGCCGCCGCGCCACCGGCTCGTCGAGCTGGTCGAACCACGCCTACGGCCTGGCGATCGACATCAATCCGATCGAGAACCCCTACGTGACGGCGAGCGGCTCGGTGGCGCACCGGGCCAGCCGCCCCTACCTGAACCGCTCACGAATCAGGCCGGGGATGGCATATCCGAGCGGAGCGCTCGTTCGCGCCTTCCGCTCGGCCGGCTGGGGCTGGGGCGGCTACTGGAGCGGCACGAAGGACTACCAGCACTTCTCGGCCAACGGTCGCTAGAGGCGCTAGCCGTCGTACTCCCGGTAGTTGACGCTGAGCTCGAGCGAGCCGTCACAGGCCTTCACTTCGAGCTGCGCACGGCCCCGGCTGTACGTGACCTCGCAGTTGTTTCCCGGTACAGGCCCGGCGCTCCAGCCGCCAAGGTGCTGAGCGTAGTAGGCCAGCACGAGATCGGGCCTGGTGCCCAGAAGCAGCGTGTAGGTGTGAGTCGTCCGGTAGCCCCGGAACGGGCCGCCGCCCGCCGTCTTGGTCTTGGCCTTCGGGTCCGGCTCCCCGGTCGAGTACGGCGCACGCGCCTCGGTCGCGCCCGGGTAGCGCGGCAGGGTGGAGAGCACGAGCTCGTTCTGCTTCACCCACGACTCCTTGTTGACGGCACCGGTCAGGTAGGCGCGGCTGAGGAAAGCCGCCACAACCAGAAGCAGGAAGAGAACGCCGAGGACGACCAGGTACACGGTGACGCGCCGCTCGCTCATAAGCGGCCTCTGTTCGGTCGGCTGAGCAAGGGAGAAAAAGCCACGATTCGCCTATCGGCAATCACGAGCGACGTGACGAGATTGGCCGCGTTGCCACGGTGTGGTGCGCCTCGCTGTGCTCGACGGCGGCGTAGAACGCCTCGTAGAAGCCCCTCATCCGCTCTCCTTCGACCCTACTGCGAACCGGCAAGCCAACGATACTGGGATCGTCTCGGACGAAGGCCCGGTCTCTCGATCTACGCGAGCCTGTCGCCGCTCCTCCGAGCGACTACGATCCGAACACTGCGGCGGCACGAAAACCGATCGCGTGGCAAATGAGGGGGTCTGAGGTGAAGCGTCCGAATCTCAAGCTTGGCAGCGACTCGAAGCCGGAAATCTGGCTCGGGGTCAACTACTGGTCGCGGGCCGGCGGGCCGGACATGTGGCTGGAGTTCGACGCAGAGGTGGTCGAGCAGGAGCTGCGCCAGCTCAAAGAGCACGGGATCGGGCTGACGCGTTCTTTCCTGGTCTGGCCGCAGTTCATGCCTCAGCCGGACGTCTTCGACGAGAGCCTGTTTGCCCTCTACGGAACCTTCCTCGACCTCTGCGCGGAGACCGGCGTGAAGACGATCCCCACCTTCATCGTCGGGCACATGTCCGGCGATGATTTCGACCCGGCCTGGCGCGAGGGACGAGACCTCTACTCCGACGCCTTCATGCTCGATGCGCAGTCGCTCTACGTGCGCGAGGTCGTGAGTCGCTTCGCCGCGCATCCGGCCGTCACGGCCTGGCTGCTCTCGAACGAGATGCCGCTTTACGGCGGCGCCGGCGAGCACGAGGCGGTCACGAACTGGGTCAAGACGCTGGTGCAGGCCGTGAGGGACGGCGGCGGCACTCAGCCGGTGTCGGCGGGAGACGGCGCCTGGGGCATCGAGACGAGCGGTAAGGACAACGGCTTCCGCATCCGCGAGCTGAAGGATGTAGTCGACTTCGTTGGCCCGCACGTCTACCCGCACGAGAGCGACGAGTGGCGCCAGCTGCTCACGGCCGCCTTCGTCTGCGAGCTCGATCACTTCGGGTTGCCCGTGATCATGGAGGAGTTCGGCGCCACCTCGGCGTTTGGCGACGACGAGGCGATCGCCGACTACTACCGCCAGGTCCTGGCAACGACGCTGCTTGCCGGCGCGACGGGCTGGGTTGCCTGGAACAACACCGACTTCGATCGCGTCGACAAGGATCCCTACCGCCATCACGCCTTCGAGCTGCGCTTCGGGCTGGTCGACGCGAAGGGAAGCCCGAAGCCTCAGCTGGCCGAGATGACTGCTTTCGGCAAGCTGCTGGATGAGATCGAGCTAGCCCGCTGCGAGCGCGCCGAGACCAAGGCAGCGATCGTCGTCAGCTCCTATCTCGAGGTCGCCTATCCCTTCATCGACGCCGAGATCCGGTTGCTCGTGCGCGACTGCCTGCTGCAGGCTTATGTCAGCGCGCGCGCAGCCGACCTGGCGCCCGGGCTAACGCGCGAGCTGGACGGAATCAGCGAGGATGCCGCGCTTTTGATCGCGCCTTCGGCTCAGATGCTGACCGGGCCGGGCTGGCAGGCGCTGGAGCGGCGAGCCGAGGCCGGCGCAACCGTCTTCGTCTCCTACTTCACCGGTCAAGGCCCCGGAGACCAGCCCTTCCACCCCGGTCTCTGGCATCCCGACCTGAACGCGTTCTTCGGCGTCCGTCACCGGCTGCGCTACGGGATCGTTACACCGATCGCCGAGGATGAGATCGTCTGGCGCTTCGAGCAGGATTTCGGCGGGCTTGGCGTCGGCGACGAGCTACGCTTCGGCGCCCGCGGAAGCAAAGACGGGCGCTCATTCCTGCCGCTGGAGCCCACAACGGCGGAGGTCGTCGCCACTAGCTCGCAGGGGCGCCCGGCGCTGGTTCGGCGCCGCGTCGGCTCGGGCTCGATCGTGCTTTCCGCCTATCCGCTGGAGTACATGGCGGCGCTCGGGGCGGCCGTCAATCCCGACGATACGGTTCGCCTCTATCAGGCTCTGGCACGCGAAGCCGACGCTCTGGCGCCGGTTCGGGTCGAGCGCCCCGACGTGCACGTTGATCGTCTCGTCCGCGACGACGGCAAGGTCTTCGCCTTTTTCGTCAGCTACAACCAGGGCCCGCTCGAAGTCGAGCCCGAGCTCGAACAGGGCGCTTCGCTCCACGAGCTTTCAACCGGGGCGCCGCTGGAACGAATAGCGCTGCCGCCGCGCGGCGTCGGCGTTTTCGAGCTGCGCGCCTCGTGAGCAAACGGCGGACTCGTAGACAGAGCGCCTCAGCTGATCGATAATCGAGCCGATTACTCGATCAGCGCCGATCGAGAAAACGCCCACACAATCGCTGACCGGCGCCGGCGCGAGGTTGGGATGAGAAAGAGCCGCCGCACATCCAGAGAACGGTCGAGCGAGATTCGGCCTCGAGAAACCCTTTCTCGGGCCGGTACGTCTTGCTCGCCTCCTCCCGGCGAGAGCGCGCAGTCCGTTTCGATAGCCAGGGCGGCCGAGAGAGATGGCTAGGGACAGGCGCGCCGACAAAACCGCAATCGCCGCCCGTGGGTCGCTGCTGGAGCTGATCGAGACGACCGATGCGATCGTGGTCATTCTCGATTCCGAAGGGAAGATCCGCTACACCAATCGAACGTTCGAGCAGATCACCGGCTACAGCAGCGACGAGCTCAAAGACTCGGACTGGTTCGAGACGCTGACACCGAAGGATCGCTATCCGCAGGTGTGGGCGGAGTTCCAGAGCCTGACCGCCGCAGGCAGGATGGACAGGTTCGAGAACCCGATCCTGACCAAGAGCGGCGAGGAGCGCTACATCGTCTGGCGAAACAGCGTCCTTCGCCGACGAGACAAGGTCATCGGAACAGCCTCGATCGGGATCGACATCAGCGAGCGCAGACGTGCCGAGGAGGCGCTTCGAGATTCCGAGGAAAAGCTGCTGGCGGTCTTCATGTCGGTCCCGGTTGGAATCGCGGTCAGCGACCCGGCGAGCGGCCTCATCTACGACGTGAATCAGGAATACGAGCAAATGTTCGAATGCAGCTACGACGACGTGGTGGGCAAGACGTCGATCGAGCTCGGACTCTGGGCCGATCCGGCGAAGAGGCAGCGCATATCCGACCTGATCGAGAAGGACGGGAAGGTCAGGGATCTCGAGCTCGTGTTGCGAACGCGAGGCGGAAAGAAGCTGACAGTGCGCGCCAACGTTGTCCCCCTGACGGTCGGCGGCTCGCGCTATCTGGTTTACGCACTCGCGGATATCACCGAGCGCAAGCAGATCGAAGAGCAGCTGGAGATGGTCAAGCAATCGATCGACGTGCACCCCGACGGTGTGTACTGGTTGGATGCGAACAGCGAATTCGTCTACGTGAACGATGCCGCCTGCAAAGCCGTCGGCTACGAGCACGAGGAGCTGATCGGTCAACCTCTCAGCCTGATCAATCCAAGCGCCACGCCCGAAGAGATGGAAGCCATCTGGGCGCAGTTGCCGCACGACCGTCCTTACTTCGGCGAGGTGGTGCACCGACGCAAGGACGGAAGTGAGTTCCCGGTCGAGATCACGGCGACCTATGTGCAGCTCGATGGCAAGGATTACTACTGCAGCTTCGCGCGCGACATCAGCGAGCGCAAGCGAGCACTGGAAGAGCGAACGCTGCTGGCCAAGCAGCTACAACAGGCGCAGAAGATGGAGGCGATCGGCAGGCTTGCGGGCGGCGTCGCGCACAGCTTCAACAACATCCTGACCGCCCTGGGCGGCTACTGCGAGCTGTTGCTGGCGAAGCTCCCGGAGAATTCGGATTGCCGACCCGAGGCCGAGCAGATCAAGCGCGCGGCCGACCACGCGGCTTCGATCACGCGCGAGCTTCTGCTCTTCAGCCGGCGCGAGACCGCACGGCAGATCAGGCTCGACCTCAATACGGTCGTGGTACAGACACAGCTGCTTCTGCGCGAGCTGATACGCAGCAACATCAAGATCGTGACCGCGCTCGCCCCGGTAGTGCCTCCGGTACTGGCCGATCGCGGCCAGATCGAGCAGGTGATCGTCAACCTGGTCGTGAACGCCAGCGACGCGATGCCTAACGGCGGCGTGCTCGAGCTCGAGACCGCCGATCTCGAGCTCGGCGAGCCGCTGCTCGAGGGAGACACCGCGCTCGACGCCGGGCGCTACGTGGCGCTCGTCGTCAAAGACAGCGGATCGGGCATGGACGAAAGCACGCTCGCGCACATCTTCGAGCCCTTCTTCACGACCAAGAGCCCCGACAAGGGAACCGGGCTGGGGCTGGCGACGGTGTATGGCATCGTCGAAGAGTCGGGAGGCCGTATCCACGTCGAGAGCGAGCCGGGCGCGGGCACGAAATTCACCATCTTCCTACCCGCTCTGCCCGCCCGCAGCTAGCAAGTCGGGGCTCTCGCGCGGCCCGACGACCCGGCGCTGTATCAGAGTCACGCTCTGGTAATGGTTTTCCATTGACAGATTCGGTGTCGGACACCGGGGTGGCGCCGGGCACGAGAGCTTCGAGTCTGCGGCGGTCGCATGGGTGTAGACGGATAGGCACTAAGCTGCCTTCGACCAGCGCGGCTCTGCTCGCTGCCAACCCGTGTCGAGACCGGAGGTGATTGGTCGATGAAGATCGTCGAGGCGAAGGTTTTCGTCTGCTGCCCGGGCAGAAATTTCGTCACCCTGAAGATCAAGACCGAGTCGGGCCTGACCGGGCTGGGCGACGCGACGCTGAACGGGCGCGAGCTGGCGGTCGCCAGCTACCTCGAAGACCACGTCTGCCCGCTTCTGATCGGGCGCGACGCCGGGCAGATCGAGGACCTCTGGCAGTACCTGTACAAGGGCGCCTACTGGCGCAGGGGCCCGGTGACCATGAACGCGATCGGCGCCGTCGACGTTGCGCTCTGGGACATCAAGGGCAAGGCGGCCGGGATGCCCGTTTACCAGCTTCTCGGCGGCAGAGCGCGCGACGGAGTGCTCGTCTACGGGCACGCGAACGGTGACGACATCCCCTCCACTCTGCGTGCGGTCGAGAGCTTCCTCGAACATGGCTACCTGGCGGTGCGCGCGCAGACGCTGGTGCCGGGCCTGGAAAAGATGTACGGCATCACCAAGGAGCAGTTCCGTTACGAGGCGGCCGAAGGCGACCTGCCGCTGGAGACGGTCTGGGAGACGCGCCCCTATCTCGAGTTCGTGCCCAGGATGCTGCACGCGGTGCGTAAAGAGCTTGGCTTCGATTTCCACCTGCTACACGACGTCCACCACCGCCTGACCCCGATCGAGGCGAGCGAGCTGGGAAAGAGAATCGAGGACTGCTCGCTCTTCTGGCTCGAGGACCCGACGCCGGCCGAGCTGCAGGAGTCGTTCCGGATCATCCGCCGGCACACGACCACTCCAATCGCGGTCGGGGAGGTCTTCAACTCGATCTGGGACTGCCAGCAGCTGATCGAAGAGCAGCTGATCGACTACATCCGCATGGACGCGGCTCACTCCGGAGGGCTCACTCATCTACGCAAGATCGCCGCGTTGGGCGAGCTGCACAACGTGCGCACGGGCTGCCACGGCGCCACCGACCTATCGCCGGTATGCCTGGCCGCCGATCTGCACTTCGGCATCTCGGTGCCCAACTTCGGCATCCAGGAGTACATGCGCCACTCGGACGAGACCGACGCCGTCTTTCCGCACTCCTACCGCTTCGAGAAGGGCTACCTGCACCCGGGTGAGGAGCCGGGGCTGGGCATCGAGCTGGACGAGAGCCTGCTCGAGCGCTTCCCCTACAAGCGCACCTACCTGCCCGTCGCACGCCTGAGCGACGGCTCGGTTGCGAGCTGGTGAGGAACGAGGCTCGGACTCGTCTCCACAGCGCTACCGGCGAGCGCCGTTACGACTAGCTGACGCCGCGAAACCGACTCCGGTCGTCATCGAGCCTAGCCGGGCCGGGGCCAGGTCTGGCGCGCCTGCGCCCATTCGTCATCGTCGCGCCAGATGAACGAC